>Ga0114946_10000123_pt1 | contig 43473 bp, 42 predicted proteins | sample WalLakDeSediment_FD_88676 | JGI IMG/M metagenome (GOLD analysis project Ga0114946, IMG submission 88676) | Lake sediment microbial communities from Walker lake, Nevada to study Microbial Dark Matter (Phase II) - Walker Lake 11/02/13 Deep Sediment | ecosystem: Environmental > Aquatic >... | reverse complement strand
TGAGCCAGGATCAAACTCTCCAGTTTATATTTCTACAGGATAATTTATATCCCGTATACTTAACAAACTTAAACACGCTTAACCCTAAACTCCAAAATTTACACTGATCGCAAAGCCTCTTTTCGCCGAAAAAAAAATCTCCCGACAGAGACCTCTCCTTACCCTATTCAGTTTTCAAGGAACGAAATTGTCATTTTTATTTTTTTTGTGCAAGAATTATATTAGCACAGGTGCTCTCCACTGTCAAGGTAAAAACAGCTTATTTTCCGCTAAAAATTAACTAAAGTTGAATATATATTATTTCCCCAACAGTCAAGTCAAAGAGAATATAAATTAAGTTATTATTGTAAGGGAATAAGAAATATTAAAGGGATTTAAACCAGTAATGCGAAAATATATATTGGAGACAATTTAAATGCATAAATCAAGCGAAAACAAAGAAAACGGTTTTCAAAAACCACCCTTTGATAGCATAAACTCATTATTGTCCACTGCCCTTGGCCGCCTTCATGTCAGGGGCCCGATCGAGCCTGATCAACTAGATAATTACCGTCTATCTGAAGGGCTGAATTGTTTCAGGCCTTCCTCCCGCCAACACAAAGCCCTGGTTGAGCTTTCCCGCCAGGATGACGGGCTGGTCTTTACGGCATCCCTCGCTAATATTGTAATATCGTACATTTCATTTCAAAAACCGGATTACCCATGGTGGCAGGAACGCTGTTTCCCTCAACTACTTGAACTTGGCGGGATAGAAACAGATCCATCATGGCGCAAAATGGGCCTGAGCAGGACAATCCTCACTGAAATATTTAAAAACCATGACTTTACCTTTTTTGAAGATTACATAGTAATTGCCGTCCAGTTTATTCAAAGCTGGGATCTTAAAAATACCGGTATGTCGCCCTGGGCATATCGTGAATTTATGCTCGATTTTTTCCAATCATATGGCTTTGTAACCTGGGAAACTATCGATCCGGAAGTCAGGGAACATCCCTGCAATATTCTTTTAGCCCGGCCCGGCAATAACACCGGCAAGAAAAACATTAAACATTTTACCAGCTGCTGCCTGGGAACCAATTAAACAATCACATACACAGTTTCGATTTTATTACTTGTATTTAAAAGGAATTGCATTCCTTTACAGCGAATATTAATTTAATTTTCTATTAATAAAGGAGGTTATGTCTTATGACTGATACAGAACACGGAGATATATTCAGTGAAGACCACCTGAAACCATTTAAATCTCCCGGCAATTTTAAAAAGAAGGCCCTGGTAAAGGATGATACACTTTACCTGGAAGCCGCAGACGACAAGCTTAACTTCTGGGCTAAAATGGCTGGAAACCTGATCTGGGAAAAGAAATGGGAACAGGTTCTTGACGATAGCAATCCCCCTTATTATAAATGGTTTGTTGGCGGCAAACTGAATGTTTCAGCTAACTGCCTCGACCGGCAAATTGAAGATGGTCTTGGGGACAAGAAAGCTATTGTTTTTGAAGGTGAAGAAGGAGATTCGGTCAGTCTTACATACACTGAACTGCTGAGCGAGGTAAATAAATTCAGCAACGTTCTAACTGAGCTTGGTATTCAAAAAGGTGACGCAGTAACGATATGGATGCCGATGATTCCTGAAGCTGTTGTCGCCATGCTGGCCTGTACCCGTGTCGGCGCTATTCACAGTGTGGTATTCGGCGGTTTTAGCCCTGAAGCACTGAAAGATCGTATTCTTGATTCGAAATCAAAATTACTGATAACCGCCGACGGCGCTTATCGCCGGGGCAAAGTAATCCCGATGAAAGGGGCTGCTGAAGAAGAACTAAAAGACTGCCCCACGATAGATAAGGTTATTCTCGTCGAGCGCACCGGTACAGAACATCATCCGCAGGAAAACAGGGACCTGTTCTGGAGCGATCTGATGGCCAAAGCAAATGAAACTTTTAGCCCGATAGAAATGGATGCTGAAGATCCGCTTTTTATCCTTTATAGTAGTGGAACAACCGGCAAACCGAAAGGTATACTCCATACAACCGGCGGCTACCTCGTCGGGGTCAATGCAACTTTCCGTTGCGTTTTCGATCATCACGAAGAAGATATCTACTGGTGTACAGCTGATATAGGCTGGATCACGGGGCACAGCTATATAGTGTACGGCCCGCTGTCCAGCGGGTCAACTGTTTTCATGTACGAGGGAACTCCCGATTACCCGAGAAGGGACCGTTTCTGGGAACTAATTGAAAAATACAAAATTACCGTATTCTACACCGCGCCAACCGCAGTCCGTTCATTTATGCGCTGGGGAAATCAGTTTCCTGAAAAACACGATCTTTCCAGCCTGCGTTTGCTCGGATCGGTCGGTGAACCGATCAACCCCGAAGCATGGCTCTGGTATCACGAGCATATAGGGAAAGGGAAATGCCCGATTGTCGATACCTGGTGGCAAACTGAAACAGGTATGATTATGATCACCCCGCTGCCGGGTGTGACTGATTTAAAACCCGGCTCGGCAACCAAACCTTTCCCAGGAATTGATGCGGATGTTGTTGATGACCAGGGTAAACCTACCGGCCCGGGCCAGAGAGGTTTCCTGGTAATCAGATCACCCTGGCCGGCAATGCTACGCACTCTCTACGAGGATCCTGAGCGTTATGAGCAAACATACTGGAAGCAATATCCGGGCATCTACTTCACAGGTGATGGCGCCTGGAAAGATGCTGATGGTTACTTTTGGATAATGGGCAGAGTTGACGATGTCCTTAATGTTTCGGGACACAGGATCGGGACAATGGAAGTGGAAAGCGCCCTTGTCGATCACAAATCTGTCGCAGAAGCAGCCGTTATCGGTAAGGTTCATGAGATAAAGGGACACGCCATTACTGCTTTTGTTACACTTAAAGAAGGCGTTGAAGGAAGCGAAGAACTTGTACAGGAGCTAAAAAAACATGTCGGAAAAAGAATTGGGGCCATTGCACGTCCCGAGGAGATATTTTTCACTTACGAACTTCCGAAAACCCGCAGCGGTAAAATTATGCGCCGCCTGCTTCGTGATATAGCGGAAAATAGAGACCTTGGTGATGTAACCACCCTTATGGATCCACAGGTTGTTGCAGCGATCAAAGGTGAATACAGCGAAAAATAGGAATAAGGCAGCCCCTATGATTATTCCTTTATTAAATATTTCAAATGATGCTTATGCGGGCAAATTTCCGTTTGCCAACCTTTAAGACCTGTTCCTTCTTTTCGGTCAACTCGAGATCGATCGATCCAACTGTTTCACCATCAATCTTAACCCCGTTCTGCTGAATAAGACGGCGGGCTTCGCTTTTACTCGAGACCAGTCCGGAATCAACCATTACAGCAACAATATTGACGGGAGCAGTAAATTCATAGGATGACATTTCACTGGGCATGCCTTTTTTTTGGAAAACCTGCCTAAACTGCTCCTCAGCATCTTTCGCGGCCCGGCTGCCGTGATATAGAGACACAATTTCGCGGGCTAACCGCATTTTTACATCACGCGGATGTATTTTCCCGTTTTCCAAATCATTAAGGATCGAGTTAACCTCTGCTGAAGGCAGAGTGGTAGCCAGTCGAAAATACTCAGGCATAGCATCATCGGAAATCGACATTGCCTTCCCGTAAATTTGGTCAGGCGATTCATTGATACCGATATAATTACCGAGGCTCTTACTCATTTTCTGAACACCGTCAGTTCCAACCAGTATGGGCATAGTAAAAGCAACCTGTGGTTCATGTCCGTACTCACGCTGCAGGTGGCGTCCCATTAGCAGGTTGAATTTCTGCTCGGTTGCTCCAAATTCTATGTCGGCCCGGATGGCGATGGAATCATATCCCTGCATCAACGGGTAGAAAAATTCATGAATACTGATCGCTATATTTTCCTGGTAACGCTTTGCAAAGTCTTCTCTTTCCATCATCCGGGCTACGGTTAAGGTCGAGGCTAGTTGGATCACATCGGCAAAATTAAGTTTGGCCAGCCACTCACTGTTAAAAACCATCTCTGTACGATCGGGATCAAGTATAAGAAATATCTGTTCCTGGTAAGTTCGTGCGTTGGCCATTACTTCTTCCTCAGTTAACTGTTTGCGCGTTTCCGAACGCCCGGTGGGATCGCCTACCCGGCCTGTAAAGTCGCCCAAAATAATAATAATATGGTGTCCAAGGTCTTGAAACTGGCGCAGTTTATGCAGAACTACTGCATGTCCAAGATGTAAATCAGGCGCTGAGGGATCAATACCCAGCTTACAACGAAGCGGTTTATTTTCAGCAACGCTTTTTTCCAGCTTTTTCTTAAATTCTTCATCAACAATTATTTCGGCGGTGTTTTCAGCGAGAATTTTGTATTGTTCCGCTGCGCTCATAAACTCCATTCCAATATACCTCCATCAATCTTAACAGATAGTTTTTTGATCCCTGTTATTCTATCACAACTTGATGACCCGGGGATCATAGATCTTTAAAACACGATATATTTTGATTCAGAAAATGATGAGAACTTTCCTGCTCAAGTACTTCTGTGCTAAAATATTAGAAACTGTTGAGGAGCCAACAATACGCTTATAATGCTTAAAATATTCGATTATGGTAAAGTTGTTGAATTTAAGGCAGCAAGAACAATCCTGGGTAGGCCGCTCTATGTCACTCATTTTTTCTATATTGATGGCATTTTGATCGATACCGGCCCGCCTCATGTTTCCTCCGAAGTTCTTAACGCTTTAAAAGATTTTCCCGTAAAAAAAATCTTAATTACCCACCAGCACGAAGATCACACCGGCAACTGCGGCATGCTTAAAAAAGAGCTCGGTGTTCCCATATACGCCCATCCGGAAGCCATACGCGTTTTGGTTAACCCTCCGGAAATCGAAATCTATCGCAAAATCATGTGGGGTGAATTGCCCCTAGCGAAAGCTATGCCTCTTGATGATATTATCAGTTCGGATTGCTATCAGTTGCATGCAATTCACACCGGCGGACACTCAATAGATCATGTCTGCTTTTTTGAACCGACTAATAGGTGGCTTTTTTCCGGGGATCTATACCTGGGAGAAAACCTGACCGGTTTTATGGTCGGAGAAAACATTGTCGAACATTTGACAAGCCTGAAAAAACTTGTAGCACTAAAACCAAGTGTTCTATTCTGCGGCTTAAAAGGGCGCCTGGATAATGCCACTGAACGGCTGGCCAGTAAATACGACAGTTGGTGGAACCTCTGCTGCAGGGTTAAAAATCTATATGAAGCAAAAGCAACCCGGCAGCAGATTCTTTCGGAAGTATTCGGCGGTGAAATATTATTCTACTACTTTTCGCAATCTAACTGGGGCCGCCGCTACATGCTGGATACAATAATTGACAACATCGATTATTTTGAAAATGACCAAAAAAAGAATCCCTTGCGGGATCAAATTAATTTATAAGGAACCGAGCAAACTAATAAGCCGAGTTCTGTTCTTACTGAACTTACTGCGTAAGTTTTGTAAGCAGCAGCCATCTATCTTGGGCGCCAGTTGCCTGGCACCTCCAGCGACCTAACCCGAGGAGTCGGCGGGCAACCTCATCCCCCTCCTATTTGGTCTTGCTCCGGGTGGGGTTTACCTAGCAAACCGGTCTCCCGGTCCCTGGTGCGCTCTTACCGCACCGTTGCACCCTTACCCGACACCTGAGTGTCGGGCGGTTTTTTTCTGTGGCACTGGCCTTAAGGTCACCCTCACTGGGCGTTACCCAGCACCCTGCCCTGCGGAGCTCGGACTTTCCTCGAGAAGCACCTTGCGGTCTTCTTCCCGCGGCTGCTTTGTTTACTCAGTTCCTATTTAACTCTCTATATTAAGTATAGCACCCTGCCTGAACAGTGTCAAAATCGATCAGGATTGATCCAGTGTTAATAAGAATTCAAGGGCTTCCTCCAGGTTTTCCACGGGGACAATTACAATATTTCTTGCAACTTTTTTAACTTCACTGTAATTGCCGGGTGGGACAAGAAAATATTCTGCGCCAGCTCTTTCTGCTGCAACAACCTTCTGTACAACACCACCAACCCGGCCAACCTTCTCGTTCATATCGATAGTACCGGTTCCGGCAATTGCTTTCCCGGCTGTCAGGTCTTCCGGCAGAATCTGGTTCATAATTTCCAGGACAAACATTAAACCTGCCGACGGTCCGCTGATTCTGCCCGTGTTCATGGTAATATTGATCGGTATAACCGGTTCCCAGGGCATAGTCCGAATAAATATACCAAGGTAGGGCATTAAATCATCTTCGGGATGAATCCCTGTAGGTATAAATAGAAGCAGGTCATGATCATCCCGGACGATTGATACAGCGACATCAGCACCAACCACCCGGTCCTGTACAAGCAGGGGAACTTCAGTAGCCAGAAAAACAGGGTTATCATCAATTGAAATTATCTTGTCTCCCTCCTGCAGATAACCCGCTGCAGGGGCATCGTCCAGAAACCCAACCACCTCGACCCCGTCACTTACAATATCAACCTCATAGCCGGCTCTCCGTAATGCGACAACCTGGGCTAAATGCTGGCTTTCGATCATATTTTCCGCCAGCAACTCCCGATATTCTGTTTCATCCATATCCATGGGGATAACCCTTTCCATAGGGTTTAATTCCATGTAAGGATGTAATATGCCATATACGGCCATCAAAATGCTGGCTCTCTGCTGGGTAACGGTAACCAAATAAAATACACCCCGATCATCTTCGTCTGCATTTTCCACAGCAATTAGGTCGCTCAAATCGACAGCCCTGCTTGGCCTTATAACGAAGTAATCGATGCGTATGAAAAAGCCCAGTACAACCAATACCACGATAATTACGGCTGTTCTGAACAGCCATTTATTTTTCAATCTCAAGCCTTCTTTCTATAACTGATCTATTATCTTAAGCGACCCCGGGGAAAAGCTGTTTTTCAAAGACTGATAGTCCCGGTGATAAATAAGATTATAGCTCCCAGAGCTATAACCATCAACCCCCCAAAGCGGAGAACCCACAAGTACAGCCTGTTTGGCGGCACGCCCGGTATTTTACGACCTACCCGCAGGTACCAGAAAATCTGTGGACAGATAATCGATACCGCGCCAACAGCCATGAGAAATATTCCAAAGAAAATAAGACTGCCCGGATTAACCGGCAGTTGCTTGCCGGCAGCTGTTAGCGTACTCTCTATAAGTAATTGATCATAACTTATCATTTTCAGACCGTGACCTCGCGATACCCTTTTTTTGCCTGCTAAGCTGATACCTGCCACTTTAACTGTATTCTGAAACAACCATATCGAAAACTTCAGGCGGTACCAGGCTTCTGATATCTCCACCAAGGGCAGCGATCTCCTTGACGATACTGGAGCTCAGGTAAGAATACTTGCTGTTCGTCATCATGAAAAGTGTTTCAATAGACGGGTTTAACTTTTGGTTGACTAAAGCCATCTGGAATTCAAATTCAAAGTCAGAGATGGCCCGAAGCCCTTTAATAAGGATATCAATTTTCTTCTGCTCTGCATAGTCAATCAGTAAACCCTTATAGAAATCGACTTCGACATTGGGATAGGGCTTTGTGACCATTTTCAGCATTTCAACCCTTTGTTCAATATCAAAGGTTGCCACTTTACGGGGATTGTCCAGGACTGCAACTATAAGACGATCCATAATTTTACTTGATCTTATTATAATGTCAAGGTGTCCTTTCGTTACCGGGTCAAAACTGCCGGGATAGATAGCTTGTGTCAAAACATTTCCCCCTTTTTATTTTCATTTTGGCACATTAATTATTTTTCGCTATTTATTGGCTATAACCTTCAACAATGAAAATTTAAAAATATCTTGTTTGATAGGCAGTGATGTGCTACAATATAACGCGTGACATTAAAGGTACCGGGAGGGTTGTAAAATGGCTAAAATTTGCGTCGTCTGCAAAAAAAGCAAAGATACTGGTTTCCAAATCAGTCATTCAAATATTAAAACTAAAAGAAAGTGGCGTCCGAATATCCAGAGGATTAAAATCCTGCTGAGCGGTTCCCCCCGGAGGGTAAACGTCTGTACCCGTTGCATTAAATCAGGCAAAATTAAAAGAGCTATTTAAAATAATTATTTGGTTTGTCTCAGTGAAACTTTAAAAGGGAGCCGGTTTTTAAACCGGCTCCCTTCTATTTAGTCAAGGCAACCTACTTTTCTCTTAACCGCGATCAAGGAAATATTTTTTGCATTCATATACTGCATCGGCAATTTCCCGCTTCGGGACATAAGTATTTATCGGTTCAAAACTCGACAGGATGCGTATGCCGGAGTAAGCCTTAGATGCAGCTTCGCCTTCCAGGGTTCCGGCAATGACTTCCTTCGCCCAGGCTTCCATCTTCGGAATCATTTCATTGATGAAGCACTTAGTCATACTCATGGCCAGGTTGGAATCTTCACTTTCACCCTGAGCCAGCATTTTCTTCGCCCTCAACAGGCCGCTTTCAGCAGCAAATACTTCCATGGCCATATCGGCAAGGGTGCAAAGGATTTCCTGCTCATTGGTCAGATCCTGACCAAACTTCTGAGCAGCGTTTCCGGCTGCCAGCAGGAAGAGAGTCTTCATGTTGTTCAGGTAAAATTCTTCCTTTTCCGGACTACTTTCAGGAACTACAGCTTCTTTAAGTTTGCCTAGGGTTCCGCCAAGGCCCATCACTGCTTCCATGAAGGGGACTTCCTGCTTCATAGCTTTACGCAACAGGGTGCCCGGGATAAGCATCCGGTTAACTTCATTTGTTCCTTCAAAAATACGGTTGATACGGCTGTCCCGGTAAGAACGCTCTGCAGGGTATTCCTCCCCATATCCGTATCCGCCGAAAATTTGCAGACCTTCATCGACAATATAGTCCAATGCCTCGGAGCAGTACACCTTGGAAATGGAGCACTCGATGGCATATTCCTGGATTGCCTGGACTATATCCGAGCTTTCAGCTCCGGCTTCCTTAACTTCCTCAAGTTTCTCTTCAATCATTCCAGCGATGCGGTAAACAAGACTTTCCATGATGTAAGTAAGTATTGTCATGTTGGCAAATTTATTTTTTATTAGATTAAACTGGGCAATCGGCTGGTTGAACTGTACTCTCTGCAAAGCATATTCAGAAGCAAATTCAATAACCCGCTTGCTGCCGCCAACCGTAGCTGCGCCTAGTTTGAAACGTCCGATGTTGAGGATGTTAAAAGCAACCTGGTGACCTTTGCCTTCCTTCCAGAGCATATTCTCAACCGGCACCTTGGCGTTTTCTAAAATAACGCTGCAGGTCGAAGATCCCTTGATCCCCATTTTTTTCTCTTCCGGGTCGATCGATACCCCTTCGGTATCGGCATCAACGATGAATGCAGTAAATTTTTCTCCGTCGATCTTGGCATAAGTGATAATGACATCTGCCCATGCAGCATTGGTGATATACTGCTTGGCACCGTTTAAAATATAATGTTTGCCGTCTTCAGTGAGAATCGCCTTGGTTTTAATATTAAGAGCATCCGATCCTGCTTCCGGTTCGGTTAAGGCGTACGCGGCAATCATTTCCCCGGTAGCCAATCCCGGTAAATATTTTTGCTTTTGTTCTTCTGTACCAAAGTAGACAATTGGCAAAGTACCGATACCGGTATGCGCTCCAAAAGCTCCAGCAAATGAACCCCCACAAATCGATGTGTTCTCTGTAATTATCATTGTCGTAATCTTATCTGCTTCTTCTCCACCGAATTCTTCAGGGATATCACTGCCTAAAAGCCCAAGCTCGCCGGCCTCACGTAACAAACCAACTGTTACACCTTCAGCCTTCTCTTCGATTTCATCGACTCTCGGTTCAACCTTGTCTTTCATGAAGTCATAGCTGGTTTTCTTAATCATCATATGGATATCATCAAAATCTTCCGGAGTGAAAACAGTGTTTTCATCCACAGAACCAAGTAAAAAAGCTCCACCTTTAATCAATTCGCTCATAAAAAAATCACCCCTAATTTAAATTGTCACGCAAAATATACTTTTACCGTTTAATATTTTCGATAGTAAAGTTTTATTTCCCTGCTTTGTGAATTTAATAACTTAATTAATTATTTGTAAATGGGCCGTTTTGCAGTAAAATTCAGAAGAATTCGAATATAGGTGACAGGCACGACTGCTTGCTTCCAACACCGGATTGTGCTAACATATTGTACGACCTGCCGAAGTGGCGGAATTGGCAGACGCACACGACTCAAAATCGTGCGCCTTTGGGCATGTGGGTTCGACTCCCACCTTCGGCACCATGCAAAGAAGCACGGGTGAGTTTCCCGTGTTTCTTTAATTAAAATTAAAGTGTGAAGAACCCCTCCGTCCCCTCTTTCATATTTTCTTCGATTAGATGAAATTAACATATTACTGTAGTATATTAAATTCCAACCTTTAACATTTATCCGCAAGGTTAACTTTTAAAGGATTTGCAGCCGGGACTAACGAATATTAGTCCTGTCAGAGAGAAGCAAGGCCTGACAGAAGGAGCCTGTAATGACAAAATACAATACCGTTAACCCAGCCATTGCTAAAGAATTGGCTTCTATTGTAGGTCCCGAAAATACAATATTTAACGATCTTGAAAGCCTGGAACCTTACTCACATGACGAAGTGGCTGATCCCGCATACGCTCACAAAGCTGATATAGTTGTGAAACCCCGCAGCGCCGAAGAGGTCTCTGCAATTCTTAAATTGGCCAACAGGGAAATGATTCCTGTTACCCCCCGCGGCGCCGGCAGCGGCCTTTCCGGTGGAGCAGTACCCGTTTTCGGCGGCATCCTCCTCTCTATCGAGCGGATGAACAGTATCCTCGAAGTAGACAAAGAAAACCTGGTTGCTGTTGTCGAACCCGGGGTAATTACCAATGAACTGAATAATGAAGTTGAAAAAGAAGGCCTCTTCTTCGCCGGATATCCTATGAGCCTTGAAATGTGCTACATCGGGGGCAACGTTGCTGAAAACGCAGGCGGCGGGAGGGCAATCAAATATGGTGTAACCGGCAGGTACATAATTGGTATGGAAGTTGTGATGCCCACGGGGGAAATCTGTAATTTCGGCGGTAAAAGGGTTAAAGACGTAACCGGTTATAACATGATCCAGCTGTTGGTCGGCTCTGAAGGGACTCTCGGAGTTTTCACAAAAATTTTCGTAAAACTGCTGCCCCTGCCCAAGGCAAAAATTGATATGATGGTGTTGTTCGAAAACATTCAATCTGCAATCGATGCCGTGCCTGTCATTATGACAACTACCCGCATCATACCAACCGGTATTGAAATAATGGACAAACAAACCCTCGACACGACACACGAATTTTTAGGAGAGAAGAAAAAGTACCCGGATTGCGGAGCAGTATTGATAATCGAGATAGACGGAAACGATGCCGATCAAATCCGGGAAGATTGCCTCGATATCGGTGAACTCTGCCTGGACCGAGGCGCCCTCGATGCATTTATCGCCGAAGGCCCTTCCGACCAGGAGAAAATATGGAAGGTTCGGCGCCATGCCGGAGAAGCATTTAAGGCAATCAGCCCTGTCCAGAGCAGCGAGGACATTGTAGTCCCTGTCAGCAATATCCCTAAATTAATACCCTGTTTAGAAGAGATGTCGAAAAAATACGGAGTCTTAATCCCCTGTTTCGGCCATGCCGGCGACGGCAATCTGCATGCCACCATTTTAAAGCGCCCGGAAGACAGCATGGAACAGTGGCACACAGTTTTACCTCTTGTATTAACAGACCTCTACAAGACTACCAGGGAACTTGGAGGCACAATCAGCGGTGAGCACGGCATCGGGCACAAAAGGAAAGAATATTTACCCCTGGTGATGGACGAGGCTGAAATTGAGATGATGAAAAAAATAAAGAAAGCCTTTGATCCGAACTTAATTTTGAATCCGGGTAAAATATTTGATATTGAGTAAACATTGCCGGACTGCCAGCCGGGGAGGTAAGTGCGATGGTTACAAAGATGCCTTATGGTGAGCTGGTGATAGATCTCGATATTCCGAATAATAAGATTTTAAAGGTTCTTCTGGCAAAACCTCTGCCTGAACTGCAACCAGAAGAAACCCTGGTGCGGGAAGCGCTGGCAAACCCAATTGGCTCTGCTCCTTTAGGCGATATTGTCCAAAACGGAGAGACCGCCTGTGTTATTGTCGGCGATATGACCAGGCTCTGGGCCCGTCATGATGTCATTATTCCACCGGTTTTAGATGAATTGAACCGCGGCGGCATCCCCGACAATAATATCATTATAATCTCAGCTACAGGCGATCACAGGGAGCAAACTGCTGAAGAACACCGCCGCCTGATGGGTAACGAAACCTATAATAGAGTACAGGTCATCGACCACCGGGCCCGTGATCAGGAAAACCTCTCTTTCCTGGGAACTACCGCTTATGGAACCCCGGTTGCAATTAATAAAAAAGCAGTGGAAGCAAACCGGCTCATATTAACCGGTTCTATTGTTTATCATTTTCTGGCCGGCTGGGGAGGCGGTAAAAAAGCTGTCCTTCCCGGCGTAGCCGGATATGAGACGATAATGAAAAACCATTCCCTTGCTTTCCACCCCGAACCGGGGAAGGGGCTAAACCCTGCCGTCTGCGCCGCTAAAACAAGCGGCAACCCCTGCAGCGAAGATATGCTTCAGGGTGCCAATTTTGTTAAGCCTGACTTTTTAGTTAACAGTATTATCAATGATGCCGCCCATAAAATAGCTTACGTCGTAGCCGGAGATTATATTACCGCTCATAAAAGGGGCTGCAGGCTGGTAAATGACCATTACGGCATATCCATTGACGGCAAGGCTGAACTCGTTATTGCCTCCTGCGGCGGATACCCCAAAGATATAAACTTATACCAGACCTATAAGACGATCTACAATGCTCATTTTGCCCTCGAAAAGGGGGGAACACTGCTGCTGCTAAGTGAAAGCCGTGAAGGGTTTGGCAGTGATGATTTCGAGTCAATTTTGATGACCTACGCCGATAACCGGTCCAGGGAAAAAGCCCTGCGCCAAAAATATACCATTGGCGGGCATATGGGCTACCACACAGCATTAGTAGCCGAAGAAAATGATATTGTAATTTTAAGCGATCTGCCTGAAAAAGACGTTCGGCAGATCGGTATGACCGCTGTCAACTCACTTGATGAGGGGATCAATTTAATTAAAGAGAAACACGGAGAAATACCACCGGCGTATATTATGCCCTTCGGTGGCAGTACGCTGCCGGTTACAGCTTAAAACTGCCAAAGGGTTTCTGCTTTACCGGGGGATACAATCTTCACAGGGGACATTTACCTGGCATTTACCGCAAATACTGTGTTCATATCCATATTTTACACGTAGGGTTCTGGCATGGTCTTCAATGCGCGTGTAACGATAACAGGCGGACTTATCCTTGCCCTCTGCTGTAATGGCACCCGAGGGACAGCGTTCGGCACAGGCGCCACAGCTTTGGTCGGCAAAGAAAGGGCAGTTTTTAAAGGGACCGCCGGGAGTGCGAAACGCAAACGGGAAATGCAAGTCGGTAATTACACTGCCAAAACGGCCGGCAATGCCTATTTCCGTAATTAATCCCCTGCTCAGGCCGAATGAACCCAGCCCTGCGGCGTAAGCAATGTGTCTTTCCGACCAGTTACTTTTAAAACTTTGATAATCGGCTATGTAATCTTCGTGCAGGGCAGGAACTACCGCCACACCGCCCATGTTATCAAGTTCCTTAACCAGGTGGAGACGCATTTTTTTATTGAATTCCTCACCTAAGAAGCGTCCGTGCAGCCATTCGGCTGAAGGAAGCGCGCCGTCGTAATTTGAACGGCGGACATATTCACTAAAACGCAAAAAGTAGGAAATAACCGTAGAAGCACCGGGCAACCATTCCCGTGGGGAACGAAACAAAGAACCGATTACAGATTCTTTACTGAAGTTTTCGAAAATGGAGTCATCTGCAGCAGCAAAACCAGTCAATAAATCGTCATAGATCATTTCTCCGCCTGGAAGCCTATTCCCCGGATCGGCTTCCAGAAATTTGGCCATTGATTGATGAAGATATTTACTCTTGTTCAGGATATTTTTCCCCCTCCCGCGGGTTCCGTAGAAAGCAAATTGATAAAAATATATATTTGACAGTCAGGCGGGCAATCCTGCCTTACTTTCGATTAATTACTATTATTTCACAATCATCTATTCATTGCACGGGCAGCTTCCCTGCGGTATGATTAAAAAACTAAACATCGCAGGTGAATATGATGCCATGGTTTATCGCTTTATCCGGTTCAATTATTATCATCTTGATTTGCATATACAACAAGCTTAATATCGGCCTGACCATGCTCGCAGGAGCTGCCACCCTGGGTTTGCTGGCAGGTCTGCCCCTGCCCGGCTTTTTAGAAGTACTTACCGGAGGGCTGTGGAACAGCATCACCATAATGCTAATTATCAGCATCCTGCTGCTTGGAGTCTTAGGCCACATTCTCAAAGAAACGGGCGCCATGGAAGAGATTATCCTAAATCTGAATGCCCTGGTGTCCGATATACGCATCATAGCTGCCACGATGCCCATGATAATAGGGATGCTGACTGTGCCCGGCGGCGCAATTCTTTCGGCCCCGCTGTGCGCCGAGGCGGGAACCCGACTGGAAGTCTCCCCGGTGCGCCAGGCGGTTATAAACAACTGGTTCAGGCATGTCCTTTATTTCATGTTCCCCCTCTTCCCCAGTTTAATTATTGCCTCCGAGTTATCCGGAGTCAGTTTGAGCCGTTTTTTCCTGCATAATTTACCACTGACGGTAATCGGGACTATCTTCGGGTTTTATTTCCTCTTTAAAGGTTACAGCGGCTCAAAAGAGGTAAATAGCATTTCCTTTTCCTGGCGAAGGGCAGGGTTTCTGATAAAAAGCATCATGCCGCTGATATTTATTCTTATCCTGGTAGTAGTTTTTGATCTCTATTTTCCGCTTGCCCTGGTGGCAGGTATTACTTTGGCCCTCTTTAACTATTTGCCGCGGGGTAAAAGGAGCCAGGAAGTAATTCGGCGCCTGCGCACGATGCTGCTTCCGGGGGTCAAGATTTCGGTTGCCCTGGTCATCGCCGGAATCATGCTCTATAAAGAAATGCTTACCCATACCGGGGTAATTTACGATATGACAAACCTGGTCCTGGAACTTGGTTTACCGGTTATCGTGCTGATTGCCGTAATCTCTTTCCTGGTGGGAATGCTCACCGGAGACAACTCTGCCAGCGTGGTTATTCTCTTTCCTTTATTTATGCCCCTGGTCCCTGCGGGCGGGGCAGTTTATACCGCTTACCTCGCCTTTATTTATGCCGGATCGACAGCCGGTCATATTATATCCCCCGCTCATCCCTGTTTTTCATTGACAAAAGAATATTATGCCGTCGAAATAAAAGAATTTATTGTGCTAACTCTGCCCATGCTGGCAGTGGTTATGGCAGCCGGCTTCTTGATAACTGCACTATTTGGCTTTCACTGATAGCCTGGTTCCAAATAAATAGGAAGGCCCGATCTGGCTGCCCCCCTATTTTTATTACTTTCCTGGATTGTACTATTCAGATCTACAGATCACACCGGTTCCAGCGATTTTAACTCACGTTTAAGGTACTGAGTGCGGCTCAGGTTTCGCTGCAGTTTCCCGGAACTGGTTTTCGGCATTGTTCCCGGCTGGACCAGTACGATATCACGGGGAGGGAAGCCGACTATAGCAATAACCTGTTCGCGAATTGCCCTTCTGACCGCTGCAAGATCCTCTGCACGTACTTCAGCGACGACAACAATAGTTTCTTTCCGCTTACTGCCCTCAACCCCAAAAGCGATCACATTTCCGGCCCGCACTCCTTCAACTCCACCAACGGCCCTTTCTATATCTTCCGGAAATATATTCCGGCCGGCAATAATGATGACATCTTTAATTCTTCCGCACAAGATAAGCTCAGGCGGCCCGCCTTCCGGGCCATTTACAAAATATGCAAGATCGCCTGTTCTCAGCCAGCCATCTATGAAGAGGCTTTTATTAAGATCCGGCCGCTTATAGTAGCCCGTTGTAACCGAGGTGCCCTTTATTTCAAGCTCTCCGACTTCACGTATCCCTCTTAACTCCCCGGTTTCCAGGTCCCGAATACGCATTTCGAGGCCGGGAATAGGTGTCCCGAGTAAAGGAAAAGACCGTGTACCTTCGTCATTTGGATCAGCAGGCCTGGCAATCCTTTCTCCTTCGAGGGCATTACGATCAACAGTATCAACAGCCATACCTCTTAATGGTGGCGGAAATGTCCCGCCGAGTGAAAGCTCGGCCATACCAAATGCGCAGAATACTGCTTCGCCCCTGAAACCATGCGGTTCAGCAGCCTTAATCAAAGTTTCCACAACATCCGGGTCAACCGGTTCGGCTCCATTAAGCGCCAGGCGCACCCGGGACAAATCTAAGGGTTCTCCTTTATCGGTCATTCTGCGAAAAGCACGGGTAGCTAAAACCCATGAAAAATTCGGTCCTGAGGTCACTGTTCCCTTGTAGTCATGTATCCAATGCAACCAATCAGCCGGCCGGGAAAGAAAATCCTGTGGTGATGCCAGAACCAGGGAACAACCGGATACCATCGGGACTGTAAGTAATCCAACCAGCCCCATATCATGATATAAGGGCAGCCATGAGACAAAAATATCTTCAGGCACCACCTGAGCGGCTTCAATCATACCGGCAATATTGGCTTCCAGGATACGATGGGGAAGCATAACCCCTTTCGGGTTTGAAGTTGATCCTGATGTGAACTGTAGAATGGCCAGACGCTCGGGATCATAAGTTACTTCTTTATAATCATCGGCAGTCGGCCGATCCTGACCCGGTTCCAGTTCATCGAGAAGCAGGACGGGTGGATCGCCGGGTTTTGTTTCATGAAATGCCGCCAGATCAGGATCAAGCAGAAGCAGCCTGATATCGCCGTGCAGCATTAGTGCCCTGGTCTGGCTGGCAAACTCTTCAACAGAGCTGAAGCGCATCGGGATCGGAATCATACTGACACTTCCGCCAGCCAGCCATACGGCCTGAATGGCAGTAACCAGGTTACGGGTTGTCGGGCCAAGAAGAGCAATATGGTCTCCGGGCTGAACACCTTTGGCCTGTAGAGAAGCAGCCATTGCTTTGGCAGCCTGGTGCAGCTGCCCCCAGGTCAGGGTTACAGCCTGCTTATCACTATTTCCCGCAGCAGAACCAACAAAAGTAATAGTATTTGAACCTCCCGCAACCTGCCTGATTCGCATTAGCAGTGGTTCGGCTTTAATTGCATCATCCGCTGTTTTTATGATCAGTGCTTTATTTTGATTTGTTTCTGTTAGCTCTCGCTCAGTCATCACTTACCTCCTGTAAAATAATAATAAAATATGAATAAGAGATATATATTTCCCACGAACCGGTTAATACCCTTTTTTGACCTGACTGAAAAAACCTGAAAAAGAAAAGGAACGGTCCTTAACTAAGTAAGACCATCCCTTTTCAGTTGCTATTCAGCCATTCATTATTGTCTAGTACGGTTTCGATTTTTTTGCCAGGTAATCCAGCAGGAACGGATTTAATACCTTAATATATGTTCCTTTCATGCCAAGTGAACGGGATTCAATTACTCCGGCACTTTCGAATTTGCGAAGGGCATTAACAATCACGGATCGGGTTATGCCCAGCTGGTCGGCAATTTTACTGGCCACCAGGAGTCCCTCGACTCCACCGAGTTCTTCAAAGATATGCTCGACTGCTTCAAGTTCAGAATAAGACAGGGTTGCCACTGCGAGTTGAACGACTGCCTTATTGCGGGCATCTTCTTCTATCTCTTCCTGTCTTGATCTCAGCATCTCCATACCTACCACTGTTGCACCGGTCTCAGCAAGAATTAGATCCTCGGCATCAAACAACTCGTTAAAGCGAGCAAGCAACAAAGTGCCAATCTGATCACCACCGCCAATGATAGGTACTATCGTGGTAATCTTATTGGCAAAGAGGCACCTTTCTGAGTCTATAAAAACACAGTCATTGGTTTTCTGTCGCAAGTTAACCCTGGATTCGTCTTCCCTCAACAGGAATTCATTGTAGTCCTCGGGGAAATTGCCATCTTCCAGTACGTTGTTAACCATTAATTCACATTCAAACTCATCAACGAGAGACCAACCCAATATCACACCTTGCCGATCGGCAATATAGACATTGGCATGAATGACATTCTTAAGAACATCGGCTACATCCTTAAAGTTTACATGCTGGCCCGCGCTTTTCTGTAAAATCTTGTTAATACGACGAGTCTTCTCAAGTAAGGGAGAAGAAATCACGTCTTTCACCCACCTTTCTTCACTCTTGGATTTACAAAATATATTTGCTTAAATCTTTATCTTTAACCACTTTATGCAGCTTGCTTTGAACGTATTCCCGGTCTACAGTAATCTCACTTGAGATGCTTTCATCGGGCAGGTCAAAAGAGAGGTCTTCAAGCACTTTTTCCATAATCGTATGCAGTCTTCGTGCTCCGATATTCTCCATCTCCTGGTTCAGGTAACAAGCTGTTCGAGCGATTTCTTCAATCGACTCTACCGTAAAAGTCAGGTTCACCCCTTCCGTCTCCAACAGTGCTTTATACTGCTTGATTAGAGCATTGTTTGGTTCAGTAAGGATCCGCTTAAAGTCTTCTTCGGTCAGGCTGTTCAGCTCAACCCTGATCGGAAACCTGCCCTGCAGCTCGGGAATTAAATCAGAAGGCTTGGTCATATGGAAAGCCCCTGCTGCAATAAAGAGGATGTGATCAGTTTTTACCGGACCGTATTTAGTGACAACCGTAGATCCTTCCACGATCGGTAGTATATCCCTCTGGACCCCTTCTCTGGATATATCGGGGCCAGATCCATGATAATCTTTACCGGCAATTTTGTCAATTTCGTCAAGAAAAATAATTCCCAACTGTTCCGCTCTTTGAAGAGCATCCGAGGTTACCGCATCCATATCAATTAAACGCTGCGCTTCTTCCTGTTCAAATAATTTTCTTGCTTCGGAAACAGAGACTTTTCTTTTTTTCTTTTTTGGAGGAACGATATTACCAAGTACATCCTGCAGGTTTATACCCATCTCTTCCATACCCTGGCCGGTAAAAAGCTCAACCATCGGTGCTTTACGCTCTTCAACTTCGATTTCAACCGACTGCTCTTCAAGCTCGCCATTCAGCAAACGCTCTTTAACCATTCTCTGTTCTTCTCTGGCCTGCTGCAGCCTTTCATGAAAGGTTGCATCTTCGGCAGGGCTTTCTTCCCGGGCAGGAGCGGACTGGAATAGAAAGCCAAGCGGGTTCGCAGAGTGCTGCTTTTTCTTCGGCAGCGGGGCAATGCTGTCAACCAGTCTTTTGTTGGCGTTATTTATGGCTTTATCTTTAACAACCAGCATGCGCTCGTTCTGCACAATTCTGATTGATGTTTCTACAAGATCGCGAACCATTGATTCAACATCACGTCCTACGTAACCAACTTCAGTAAATTTTGTTGCTTCAACTTTTACAAAAGGAGCATTGACCAGGCGTGCAAGGCGCCTGGCTATCTCGGTTTTACCTACCCCTGTCGCTCCAATCATGATGATATTTTTGGGGATGATCTCTTCCTGTATATCATCAGGCAGCTTCTTGCGGCGATACCTGTTTCTCAGCGCCACTGCAACGCATCGCTTTGCATCTTCCTGGCCGATTATATAATGGCTTAACTCATTTACAATTTCACGTGGTGTGAGTTCATCTGTTGTGTTCATAAAACAACAACCCTTCTACAATTCTTCAATTATTATTGCATCATTAGTATAGATACATATTTCAGATGCGATCTTCATTGCTTCAGCAGCAATTTTTCCCGGCGCCAAATCAGCATTGCGGAGAAGGGCCCGGGCTGCAGCCAGTGCATAGGGCGCCCCTGAACCTACCGCGGCAATCCCGTCATCAGGTTCGATAACTTCTCCTGTACCCGAGATCATCAGCAGAGCATCACTGCTCGCTGCTACAAGCAGTGCTTCGAGCCTGCGAAGGACACGATCTGTACGCCACTCCTTTGCCAGCTCAACAGCAGCCCTCATGAGGTTGCCCTGGTAACTTTCCAGTTTGCCTTCAAATTTTTCACAGAGAGTAAGTGAATCTGCAGCAGCACCGGCAAAACCAACTATAACTTTACCTTCGTAGAGCCTGCGAACTTTTTTGGCACTGTTCTTAATAATGGTGCTGTTACCAAAGGTTATCTGGCCATCCCCGGCAACGGCAACTTTATTGCCTATCTTTACTGCAAGTATTGTTGTTGCCTGAAACATAGGTTAACCGCCTTCATGAATATTATTTTCTTGGAAACGCTGACCGGTATACCTCACTTAAATGTTCTTTAGTCACATGTGTATAAATCTGGGTCGTAGACAAACTGACATGCCCCAGCAGCTCCTGAACTACCCTTAAATCTGCTCCTCCTTCAAGAAGGTGTGTGGCAAACGAATGGCGGAGAGAATGCGGGGTTATCCCCACCTTATGGGAAACCTGACGTATATACTTTTTAAATATATAGCGCACCCCTCGATCACTCAAAGGTTTCCCCCATTTATTCAGAAACAACTCATTATAAGTCCGTCCATCTTTATTAAGGGAAGCAAGTGTCGGCCGGATTTTTTCAAGATATTCCATAATCAGCGCGGCAGCGACAGTACCGACAGGTACTATTCTTTCTTTCCTGCCCTTACCGTAAACCTTAATCAGGCGCTCTTCCAACTGCAGTAACGAGCAGTTAAGCCTGATCATCTCGCTTACCCTGAGCCCCGACGAGTAGATTAACTCGAGCATAGTCCTGTCACGAAAACCAAGCACAGTCTTGCTATCGGGCGCTTCCAGTAAAGCTACGACTTCATGATAGTAAAGAAATTGCGGCAGCGTTTTTTCTTGCTTGGGCCGGGAAACAGTCGACCATTTTCCTCCGTGGATCAACCCTTCTTTTTGTAAAAAAAACAAAAAAGAACGCGTCGCAGATAATTTACGCGCAATAGAACGGCGAGTATATTCTTTATCCCTCAACCAGGCTAAAAACCGACGTAAAGTCAGGTGATCTACATTTTTTAAACCTGCCAGTTTATCGCCTTCAAGCTCCAGGAACTGCATAATGTCGTTCCGGTATGCTTGCATAGTCAGCGGTGATGCGTTTTTCTCAACCATCAAGTGAACCATGAAGCGTTCAAGCCAATCAAAAACGGTCATTCCGCAACACCCATATAATCCTAACACAACTATTCAACAGATGCAAGCAAATAGCATTTTTTTTTATAAAATTCCAGCTATTCAAATTCAACTATACAAAGGCAACGCAAATCCGTATCCTTCTCATAAATAAATATTTTCAAATCCGGCAGAAATACTTTCCCGGGCTCTGGCGTATACATTTTTTAAGCTCCAAAGATAAAAGCAGTGCACTGGCCTCAGACGCCTTTGTGCCGCTTAATTGGATAATATTATCAATATGCATCGGTTGATAAGGAATGAGGTTTAAGAGAGATTGTTCCCCCCCGGTCAGATCCGCATTAAGTTCTTCCATAGTCAACTGCTGTTCCGAAGGCGAATTAATGTATAGCTCGTCTAAAATATCAGCAGCAGATTCAACCAACCTTGCTCCTTCTTTAATAAGTCGGTGACAGCCGCGACTGTAAGGACTACCAACATTACCTGGAACTGCAAATACCTCGCGGTTTTGTTCGAGAGCATAATCAGAGGTGATCAGAGCGCCGCTCTTTGCTGAAGCTTCGACAACTACCGTACCTAAGGATAATCCGCTTATGATCCGGTTCCTCTGTGGAAAATTCTTAGGCAGGGGTTCAGTTCCGATCGGAAATTCACTGATAACTGCTCCTTTAGAGATTATCTGCTCCATCAAGTCGGCATTTTGAGGTGGATAACACCGATCGAGCCCACAACCGAGTACAGCTGCCGTGTAACCGTTGTACTCCAGAGCCCCCCTGTGAGCAGCAGTATCTATTCCCAGTGCCATTCCGCTAATCACATTTACACCTTGCGAAGAGAGCTCCACAGCCAGCCGGTGAGCAACTTCCTGTCCGTAAAACGTGCAGCGACGGCTGCCGACAATTGCTACTGAAGGCCGATCAATATTTTTTAGGCTGCCCCGGTAATATAAAAGCTGAGGCGGAAAAGATATCTGCTTTAATAAAGTAGGGTAGCCCCCGATTTCGGGGGTAATACATTTAACGTCTTTTTCGATAAGCCGGGCCCACTCCTGCTCCGGTATGATTTTTGATCGTTCCTGTTCAAGTTTACCGGTCTTTCCGGGCAGCCCGAGGATTTTTATAAGTTCTTCATTCGGGGCCTTCCAGGCTGCTTCGGCCGTGCCGAAATGTTTCAGCAGAGTTTTAATGCGGGTTGAACCGAGAAAAGAAACGGAATTAAGGGCATTTAAGTAGATTATTTCAATCTGTTCGCTTGCTTTCATCTGTAATATTACTCCTTAACTGCAGGCCATGATAGCGTTAGTAGTTTTTGCAATAGATCAACGGCATTTTCGACATCAGAGCTGTCTACCAATTCTGAAGGAGTATGAACGTAGCGACAGGGGATCGAAATCGCTCCTGAAGGCACTCCCTGACGCGAGGTATGAATGGCTCCCGCATCCGTTCCCCCGCGCTCAAGTACTTCAAGCTGGTAAGGTATTTTGTATTTTTCGGCAGTTTCAGCCATATATTCACGCACTACGGGGTGACAGAGCAATGAGTTATCTTTTACTTTTACAGCAGGGCCTTTACCGAGGCTGACGGCCATAGTGGCCGCCCTGGGCGTATCGCCAACCAAGGTGACATCAACGGCCAAACCGTAATCTGGTTCGTAGCGGTATGCGGCAGTTTTAGCTCCCCTCAGGCCGAGTTCCTCCTGGACCGTGAATACAAAGCAAACAGCCTGGGGCAATTCTGCCGGCAGCCGGTTAATTGTCTCCACAAGCACGGCGCAGCCGACCCGATCGTCCATCGCCTTGGCCATGCAGCGGCCTCCCGGAAGGGCTCTGAAGGGTTGATCAAAGCAGGCTACATCGCCAATAGTTACAATTTCACCGGCTGCTTCAGCACTATCCTGGCCGATATCCAGGTAGAGTTTACTCCAATCCAGCTCCTTGATGTCCTTTATTTTTTCATGGTATACAGTTCCTGTAATACCGTCCCTGAATCGCAGCCTCTGTCCGGGGAGCATACGGGGCGCTACTCCCCCTATCGGCGCAATACGCAGGAAGCCATTTCCGTCAATATGGGTAACAATAATTCCAATTTCATCCATGTGTGCCGAAACCATAATTCTGGGTGAAGGCCCTTCCCTCAGGAAAAACAAGCTGCCCAGGCTGTCTTCAAAGATGCGGTCAGCAGAACCTTTAACCAGGTCTTTGATAGCAGTTCGCACCGCCTCTTCTTCTCCTGACGGACCAAATGCTTCTGTCAGGCGCATGATTGTCTTTTCCATATATATCTCTCCCCCCTCGCTTCTCTACTGCCGGCGTTCAAGCCAGGCCCTGATCAAATTAACTGTCGCCCGGATATCTTTTTCCTGCAGGATGCTGTGTGGCGAATGAATATAGCGGCAGGGTACCGCTACTACTCCTGTTTTAATACCATCGCGAGTCAGTGCTATAATGCCTGCTTCTGTTCCCGCCCCGGTAAAACGGCGAAACTGGTATGGCACTCCAGCCGTTTCAGCCGCTTCAACCAGCCCTTCGCGCATATCCCTGCTAACCATAATTGTGCGATCCATAAAGCTGATTGCCGGGCCTGCTCCAAGTGCTGTACTGATTGACTCTTTCTCAGTTTCCGGAGTATCGGCGGCCGCTGTGGTTTCGACTGCCAGGGCAACCTGTGGCTGCAGGGTGTAGGCGGCAACTGCTGCGCCTCTGGCTCCCACCTCTTCCTGGACGGTAAAGGCAGCATCAAATACCAACCCGTTATTTTCGAGGAGCAGTTCCAATAAAATCTGGCAGCCTGCGCGATCGTCAAATGCCTTGCCCCTGTAAAAACCGTCACCAAGCTCAACGCAGGATGAATCGAAGGTCACATAATCACCAATTTGTACATTCTTTTCAGCCTCACTCCGGTTTTTAAAACCGGCATCAATAAAGAGTTTTTCTTCATCAAATGGTTTCTTTTGCTCGCCTTCTTTCTGCAGATGAACCGGTTTTGACCCGATCACTCCCGGTAGACCTTCAGCACCAATTCTCACACGTTTAGCAACCAGGACACGTCTGTCGATTCCTCCGACCGGCTTAAATTTCAGAAGACCGCTGTCGTGGATTGACATGACCATTAAGCCAACTTCATCCATATGCGCAGACAGCATGATCCGCGGGTTAATACTTTTACTTCCTTTGCGGACGAGGAGATTACCCATGGTATCAACAGCAGTTTTAGATTGGAATTGATCAAGTTTTTCGACCAACAACCGGCGTACAATACCTTCGTCTCCTGAAACCCCACGAAGATCGGAAAGCTCAGCTAACAATTTTTCAGCTCCTCTAAAAATAAACGGTCCAGACTCCCGGCGAAATAACTAATCAGTTTACTTAAAGCCAAAAGGTCATCCAAACTAATCAGCTCTACCGCTGTGTGCATGTAACGCAACGGTATTGATAAGAGCGCCGTAGGAATCCCTTCGCGCGAAACCTGGAATGCCCAGGCATCGGTTCCGCTGTGGCCGGGAATTGGTTCTTTTTGGTGAGGTAAGAAACGTTCCTTAGCTATCTCTTCCAGCCGGCGGGTTAAAACCGGGTGCAGGTTGGGGCCGATAGCAATGGCAGGCCCCGCTCCAATTTTAAAAACGCTTCTGTCATCAAGCCCGGGGCCATCACCATGGGTAACATCGATAATAATAGCCAGGTCCGGCTCAAGATTGTAAGCATTGGTCATTGCACCTCTCAACCCTACCTCTTCCTGCAGTGAAGCCACAAAACAGACATCGGCCTGATGACGCAGAGCGTTCAGTTCCTCAGCACAAAATACCAGGGCGGTTACACCCGCGCGGTTATCAAGCGCTTTTCCGCTAATTATATTACCTTCTTTAAGTTTCAGGGGTTTTTGTTCGAGGCTTACATAGTCACCAATACTCACCAATGCTTTTACAGAATCTTCGTTTAGACCGGGATCGATGAATAGTTTATCCAGAGGTACAGTTTCTTTTCTTTCTTTTGCAGATAATAAATGGGGCGGAGCGGCGCCAATAACGCCTCTCAGCTTTTTTTTGCCGTGTATTTCGACGGCCTGGCCGGGCAGGGTCCTGGGATCTATTGTTCCGACCGGCGTAAATCTCAAGAAACCGCCCTCTTCTAATTTCGTAACCATAAAACCGATCTCGTCGATATGCGCGACTACAGCCAGAGTTAATTTTCCCTTATCTGCCGCTGTTTCGCCAGATTTGGGGTCTAAAAAATTGCCGAATCGATCTTTTTGACTTCTTCCGTGTGTTGTTGAAAATAGCGGGCAGCAATTTTTACGGCTTCGCTTTCATCTCCCGAAACACCCGCCACAGCGGACAGCTCAAGAAGTATTGCGCTGATTTTATCTTCTTTCAAAGCGCTTTAAGCTCCTTAATCAATTGAGTGCCTGTTATAAAGACGCCCTTTTATCCGCTTGATATTACTCCATCGTTTTTCAGCTGATCGAGTACATTTTTAGCCTCTTCAAGCTCGGGTATTTTTTGCCTGAGCAGGCCATATTCAAGGCTGTCTACAAGGGCTATCCAGCTTGCTTCTATAACATTCGGGGACACCCCGACTGTGCCCCAGCTCCTGTGGTCATCGCTGGATTCAATCAGAACCCTGACCTGGGCACCTGTTCCGTCCACTCCGTCAATAACCCGCACCTTAAAATCGATCAGCTTGATCTTTTTCAATGCCGGGTAAATACCTTCCAGGGCTTTCCTCAGTGCATTGTCAAGGGCATTAACCGGTCCGTTCCCTTCAGCTGCGGTGTGGACCTGGACATCCCCGACTCGCACTTTTATCGTCGCTTCAGAGTATAACTGGCCGTTTTCTCTTTTTTCGATAATTAATCGAAAACCTTCCAACTTAAAAAGCGGCTGGTGAGCTTTCATCATTTTAAGAACCAGTAGTTCAAAAGAACCCTCTGCACCTTCAAACTGGTAACCGTAATGCTCCATCTCTTTTATCTTCTGGAGAACCGATGCTGTTTCCGGATGGCCTTTTTCAAGCTTAAGCTCGTTATTCATAGTTTTTAAACTAATGCTGCTGCGGCCGGCCAGCTCTGAAACGAGGATGCGGCGCTGATTGCCAACTTGATCGGGATCAGCATGTTCGTACGTCGCCGGTATTTTACTTACCGCATCGACGTGAATACCACCTTTATGGGCAAAGGCGTTAAACCCAACGTACGGCTGGTGGTCTGCAGGTGCAATATTGGCCAGTTCGGCAATTAAGCGGGATAACTTGGTTAAACCGCGCATTTGATCCGTAGTAACAACCTGTAAGCCCATTTTTAGCTGCAGGTTGGGTATAATTGTGCATAGGTTGGCGTTGCCGCAGCGTTCTCCGTAACCGTTAATGGTCCCCTGGATCTGGGTAATCCCTTCACGGACAGCAAGGAGAGAATTAGCTGTCGCCATACCGGCATCGTCGTGGACATGAATACCGAGAGGCACTTTAACCCTCTCCTTTACAGCAGCCAAAATTGCGGTAAGCTCCCAGGGCATCAGTCCTCCGTTAGTATCGCAGAGGATAATAACGTCGGCACCGCCGGAAGCTGCTGCTGTGAGAGTGTCCAGGGCATAACCGGGATTGGCTTTGTAACCGTCAAAAAAGTGCTCGGCATCAAATAAAACTTCCCGGCCCAGCGACTTAAGATAGGCGATACTTTCTTCAATCATGGAAAGGTTTTCTTCGAGGGTGGTTTTCAACGCATCATGGACGTGAAAATCCCAGCTTTTACCGAAGATAGTAACTGTTCTTGTTTTCGCTTCAATAAGCGCCTGCAGGTTATGATCTTCAGCGGCTGAAACTCCGGGCCTGCGAGTGCTGCTGAAAGCGCATAAACGGGCATTTTTTAACTGTATTTTCGATGCACGTTTAAAAAATTCTATATCTTTTGGATTGGAACCGGGCCATCCGCCCTCGATATAGCTGATTCCAAATTCATCGAGTTTCTCGGCAATCTTAAGTTTATCGGCTACTGACATCGATACGCCTTCGCGCTGCGACCCATCTCTTAAAGTCGTATCATATATATCTACCTTTTGCATGGCTTTCCTCCTGCCAAAATGGAAAGTAAAATTAATTGGTATTATACTATAAATTTTTGTGTGGTGTCCAATTGCACTATAAATTAGGGTTGTCTGAAGCAGCCAATAAAGCAGGAGTCCCCTTTATACTAAAATCCGCTGTCGTAATCGACAAGTTGATAACAATCTGTAGGTAATTCCCTGAGGAACAGGGACGGGCCTTCCGAGACTGCACCGTAGTTACGATAATCTTCACGGTAGGTAACCAGGTAAAGGAAGCGGCGGGCACGGGTTGTGGCTACATAGAAAAGGCGCCGTTCTTCGTCAAGAGTGCTGCTTTCGGCACGCTGGCTTGGGAAATGTCCCTGGTTCATCCCGATTATGAATACAGCTTCCCATTCCTTACCTTTGGCGCTGTGGATCGTCGATAAGGTAAGCTGCCCATCAGATTGATCCGGGACGGCATTGGTATCGGCAAATACGGATTCCTCGAGAGCCAGTGACTCTAAAAAAGAGTTGAGAGTATCAAAGCGTTCAGCATAGATCATCAGCCGTTCAATACCGCGCAGCCTGTCTTCATATTGATCGGGGTAATTTTGCCTGAGAATATAATCATAATTTTCATCAAGAATCGTTGCAATCAGTTGCGGAACCGGTTCGGCTCTGTTTTTGCAGACAGCCTCAAGAGTTCGGATTAAAAGTTCCCATCCGGATATCCCTCTTGCAGGTGTCTCTTTACCCTCCAGGGCAGCATTAAGGGGATTGGGATACCCCTTCAATTTAGCCCAGAGCTTCTCGAAAGAAGCCTGGCCCAGCCCCTGCTGAAAGGTTGTTATACGTCGCCAGGAATTCTCGTCGCTTGGGTTATATACTACCTTTAAATATGCTAAGAGGTCCTTTATATGTGCTTTTTGGAAAAATTTCACCCCACCATAAGTACGATAACTGATCCCTTTGCGGGCCAGGGCAAATTCCACTTCCGGTGTAAGGTAAGAACTGCGGTAAAGAACAGCTATGTCATTTAATGGCACTCCATTGTTTTGCAATTCCCAAATACTTTGAAGGACAAAAGAAGCCTCCTGCCGGGCATCGTATACTTTTACCACAGCGGGTTTTGCCCCCGGGGGGTTTTTTGAAAAAAGCTTTTTGTGAAGCTGCTGCCGGTTAAAGCTGATCGAATAATTGGCCAGATCAACTATTTCCGGAGTACTGCGGTAGTTCTGTTCCATCCGGACAACCTGACAGAGAGAATACCTGTCCGGAAAAGATAAAATATTACCGATATCCGCATAGCGGAAAGCATATATCGACTGGGCATCGTCACCAACAACACAAATCGAGGCAGCGCCGGCAAATAGGTCAATGAGCCGTGCCTGGATAACATTTGTGTCCTGAAATTCATCAACGAGAACGTGCCTGAAGCGGTGGCGATATTGCTCGGCAACCTGGGGGTGCTTTTCAAATAAATTGAGCCAGCAAAGCAGAAGATCATCAAAATCAAAAACATTGCTTTCAATTTTTTTCTGCTCGTAAAGTTCGGAGGTATTCTTTATAACCTCAAGATATTCAAGGCGGTAAGGGTAATCTTCTTCCATTACCTCCTTTATTGAGAGCCCCGAATTACGAGCCTGGCTGATTATCCGCCCCAAAAGTCCGCGCTGCATTATTAGTTTTCGCTCTTCATCACCAATGGAAAGGGAAGTAAGAATTTGCTTTAAAGTTACCCTGGTATCATCTTCATCGAAAATGGAAAAATTGGCAGTCCTCCCGGACAGGGCTGCATGTTTTCTGAGGATCCTCGCCCCAATGCTGTGAAAAGTGCCTGCCCACAGGTTATATGGAAGATAGCCAAGCAGTTCTTCAAGGCGATCTTTCATTTCTCCTGCAGCCTTGTTGGTGAAAGTAAGCAGTAGAAGCTGTTCCGGTTGGACACCGCTTCTGATCAGGTGAGCTGCCCTGTATACTAGCGCCCTTGTTTTACCCGAACCGGGACCGGCCAGACCCAGAAGAGCCGAATCGCTTGCAGTGGCAAATTCGAATTGGGCGGGGTTCAGTTCATTCTTCAGCTTTTCGATCCAATCGGGCTCAGGCTCGTTATTCCGGTTATTCAGGAAATTGTGATTATCCAAAATCCTTTTCCTTTCTTACAAATCTTACAAACAAAAGGCACTAGGCGCATCATACCATATTTTCTCCTCCTCATCCAGATTAACTCCCGGGGGAAAAGTCATGATACGTTAAAACTTTTTATAGCAGTGAACAAACTGAATTAATTTACTCGCCTTTCCGTTGCCTTTTGATTGGACAACAAGCCCTATTTAGAATAATATTTATATAGAGAGCTTATTTATGGAGATATTGAGATGATGGAAGACATAAAAGAAATATTACTGGAAGTATTGCAGGCAATCGGACCAATCGTTGTGGTGATCTCAATAATCCAGTTTTTTATAATTCGCACCCCGATCAGCCTTTTCTGGCAGTTTTTCGCCGGCGCAATTCTGGTTACTGCCGGGCTTTTTCTCTTCCTCGTCGGCGTGCGGGTAAGTTTGCTGCCAATTGGCGAAATGGTCGGCTCAAGATTGACTTCGCACGGCTCGCTTTTATTATTGCTGGTGGCGGCATTTATTTTCGGCTTTATTATAACGGTAGCTGAACCTGACGTCAGGGTCCTGGCTCACCAGGTTGATATTGCTTCCGGAGGCGCTATTGATTCTGGCATATTAATTATATCTGTCGCCCTGGGTGTAGGCTTTTTTGTATCACTGGCCATACTGCGGATACTTATGGGCATTCCGATCATCTACTTATTGGCTACAGGTTATGTTTTCGTTGTAGTGCTTTCTTTTTTTACTCCACCGAGCTTTGTTGCCATTTCATTTGATGCCGGAGGGGTTACAACCGGGCCGATGGCTGTACCCTTTATTCTGGCCCTCGGCGTCGGAACTACCTCTGTCCTGGGCGGCAAGTCAACCGTAGCCGACACTTTTGGTTTAATCGGACTAGCGTCAATCGGGCCGGTTATCGGCGTAATGATCCTGGGGGTGATTTTCGGGTGAGTTTTGATTTTATCCTGCAGGATTTTGACCATGTCCTGGTTGAAGTGCTGACTGCTCTCAGCCCTGTTTTAGTCCTGTTCCTGATATTCCTGCTGGTATTCAAACTGCCGAAATCAATGCTGCTTACCCTGTTGAAAGGGGTTCTTTTTGCTTTTACCGGCCTGGCCCTCTTTTTACAGGGGGTAAAAATTGGTTTCCTGCCTGTCGGAAATGAGATGGGCGCAGTCCTGGGCGGATTCCCTCACCGCTGGGTGTTGATTCCACTGGGTTTCATCCTCGGATTTGTAGCCACCATGGCCGAGCCTGCCGTGCGTATTTTAAGTAACCAGGTCGAAGAAAGTTCAAGCGGTTCCATCCGGAGCAGCACCATCCTTTATACTCTCTGTTTAGCGGTTGGCTTATTCATTGCTCTCGGCATGACCAGGATCGTCTACGGCATTCCTTTTTATTACATCATTATACCCGGTTACCTTCTGGCGATTATCCTGATGATCTTTTCAAAACCCTCATTTACAGCCATTGCTTTCGATTCAGGAGGTGTAGCCACCGGACCGATGACCGTCACCTTTATAATGGCCATGGCTGTTGGTGCTGCAGACCAAATTGAAGGCCGTGATGCAGTGGTAGACGGCTTCGGTTTAATTGCCATGGTTGCCCTGGCACCAATTATCATGGTTATGCTTCTGGGATTTCTTTACCCACCTGACGAAAGGATGGACAGCGACTCGGAGGAGAATGACAAAGAAGCGGCATCCGAAGGCAAGGAAAGCCTGTCAACAGAATTGCCTGATCACGAAACGGCAGACTCAAACAGGGATGCTGATTTAAATAAAAAAACAGCGGGCGAAGGGGAAGTTTCGCCTGATGAAACTGAAATTACAAGCGATGAAAACAGCGAGGAGGTTGATGTTAATGACAACGATTCCGAATCATGATTTAATTGTTACTATCGTAAGAAAAGGCTGCTGTGAAGCAGTAATTGAGGCTTCGAAGAAAGCTGGATCTGAAGGAGCAACCATAATTCCAGCCAGGGGTACAGGTATTCACGAACAAAAAAAAATACTGGGTATTCCAATTGAACCGGAAAAAGAGATAATTTTCACCATCATCCAGCAAGAGAAGACCGAACAGGTCCTGGAAGCAATTGTCAAAGCCGGCAAACTGGAACAGCCGGCCACAGGGGTTGCCTTTGTAATTGAACTGAAAAAAGTTGTCGGAGTAGTACACCTTGTTAAAGCGCTCGGTTTTGACGGCAAAAAAGATTAGGAGGACCGCAGTCCTCCTAATCACCCAATGGTAAGCTTTATTTCAAAATGGCTATATTTTTGTAAACTCGTCCTTACCGACTCCGCAAACAGGGCATACCCAGTCGTCCGGAAGATCTTCAAATGAAGTACCTGAGGCAATCCCCCCGTCTGGATCCCCCTCAGCCGGATCATAAACATAACCGCATACATTGCATTCATATTTGTCCATGAAATACTCCTCCTTTCGTTTTTTTAGCTTAATATTATCAATAAAATTATATCACATCACTGCCATTGGTGGGAACAGGCTGTAGAAATATGTATATCTTTGGCTATATGGCAGGATAATGGTATTTAATCGGTGAATTTAAATTAATCGCGTTTCATATTCATGATTAAGTAAAAAATGCCGCTATAATTGCAGCAACTCAAGGAGGCACCTGTCGTGCTAGCAAAAGTCCACTCATGCACTGTTTTGGGAATAAATGGTATACCACTGGAGATTGAGGTAGATATTTCTGATGGCCTTCCAGCCTTTGATATTATCGGCCTACCCGATGCTTCTGTCCGTGAAGCAAAAGAAAGGGTGCGGTCTGCTGTCCGGAACAGCGGGTTTAACTTTCCTTATTCCAGGATAACAGTCAACCTGGCTCCGGCTGACCTGAAAAAAGAAGGCTCCTCATTTGATCTGGCAATTGCAGTAGGCCTGCTGGCTGCTACCGGCCAGATACCAAAAGGTGAATTACTAGAACAGGCAGTTTTTACCGGTGAACTGTCACTTGATGGCAGTCTGCGCAGTATTAACGGCGCTCTTGCCATCGCGCTATCATTAAAAGAGCTTAGCAGCAACCTTGAAAAAGTCCTCTATATACCTGAAGCAAACAGCAGGGAAGCGGCATTAGTAAAAAACCTCACCGTCAAGGGAACCTCCACCCTCTCCCAACTGGTTAATTTCCTCTGTGGGAATGGCGAACTGCCCTCGACCGAACCGCTGCCGGAACAGCAGCATGTTGAAAGCGGATCAGATCTCGATTTTTTCGAAGTAAAGGGCCAGGAAACAGCAAAAAGAGCCCTGGAAATTTCTGCAGCGGGTTCACATAATATCCTGCTATACGGCCCCCCGGGCAGCGGAAAAACTATGCTGGCCAGGCGTATCACTTCGATTCTTCCCACTCCCACCATGGAAGAAATTCTCGAAATGACCAGGATCCACAGCGTCGCAGGCCAATTAAACCCGGGCAAACCGTTGCTAAGGCAGAGACCTTTCCGCAGTCCACACCACAGCGCTTCAACAGCCGGTATTATCGGCGGCGGAAAATCGCCCCGTCCCGGTGAAGTCAGTCTTGCCCACCAGGGGGTACTTTTTTTCGATGAACTCCCGGAATATAACCGTGAGGTACTTGAAGCATTGCGTCAGCCTCTTGAAGATAAGATGGTAACCGTAACCCGTGTAGCGGCTACTGTTACCTACCCTGCTGATTTTATTTTTGTCGGTTCGATGAATCCCTGCCCCTGCGGTAATTACGGTGATCCCGTCCGTGAATGCCGCTGCAGCCCTTCTCAGATATTCAAGTACCGCTCCAAGCTGTCGGGCCCCCTTATTGATCGCATCGATATCCAGGTCGAAGTACCCGGTATCAAATTTGTACAGCTGCAGCAGGAAAACCCGGGAGAAAGTTCGGCAGATATTCGTAAAAGGGTTGAATCAGCTCGTTTGAAACAGCGGGAAAGATACAACAAGATTAAAGTGTTTTCCAACGCCTGTCTGAGAGCGCGTCACTTCGAAAGATACTGCCCAATAACCAGTGATGCCAGGAGATTACTGCACCAGTCCTTTCAAAACTTTAGCCTTTCTATGCGCGCCCATGACCGGATCATCAAAGTGGCGCGAACCATAGCCGACCTGGAAAGCTGCGAAATAATCGATTCAGCCCATATTGCAGAAGCGGTTCAATTAAGGAGCCTGGACCGGCAGAGATAAGATGTCACCAGAGATGTCAAAGGGACGGTTCTTTTGACAACAAACAAATTGCCTTGGAGGGAAATCTTGTGCCCAGAACTGCCAGGAAAAGAAGCGAAACTTCAGTTTACCACATCATGATGAGAGGTAATAATCGTCAAAAAATATTTAACAGCGTTGAAGATAAAGACCGGATTACTGAAATAATTTACAAAAATATCGCCACTGACGGAGCTGTTCTATACGCTTATTGTATCATGGACAATCACCTGCATATGGTTATTAGGGAAATCAACAGTTCAATATCGCAGACTATGAAAAGAATAGGCACCAGTTATGCCTGGTTTTATAATAAAAAACACGTCAGGATAGGACACGTATTTCAGGATCGTTTTAAAAGCGAAGTAATAGAAAATGACAACCGCCTATTAGCTGCTGTTCGCTATGTGCACAGAAATCCTGTAAAAGCCGGAATATCAGATCTAAACTCATACAAATGGAGCAGTTACAATAGATATCTAAATATTAAATTCGCCAACGATCCGGGTATTAAAGAGATCCTTAATATGTCATCCTTCGATTTACAGCGGGCAAGAGAAGCTTTCATTAAATTTCACGAAAAAAGCGTAGATGAAAAATTTATTGACATAAAAGAACTCTCCCCTAAGGAAGCGAGACTTCTGGCAGATAATTGTCTGAAACATGCCGGTGTCAGCAAAAGCAAACTAAAAAACAGGGAAAACAAAGAACTACGTGAGAGCCTGGTCCTTGAACTGGTAATTAAGTCGGATTTATCCCTGCGGGAAATTGCAACTATGCTGGAACTTAACAGGGAGACTGTAAGAAGAATAGTGTCAAAAGAACCGTCCCTTTGACATTCCTTGACATTGACATTGACAGGGTTTGTAAGCTTTACAAAAAGGCACCTTAAAGGTAAGCTGTAATTCAGGTTACATAATGTCGCTAATAAGGATTTATAGTGGAGTGAGTAGTGTTGAAGAGAGCAGTGCTGGCCCTTTTAATTATACTGATAACCGGTTATTTCTACTTTATCTATGATCCTGCAAATGATATTGAGGTTTTAATAAACGATCAATATGTTATTCTGATCGATCCTGTCATAATCGACGACGGTAAATTACTAATTCCGGCAAAATTATTGTTTGAAGAATTAGGCGCCGAAACAGAGTGGGACAGTGAAAACAGGATATTATCAGCGCTGCTCGGAGATTTTAAGATAAAGCTTCCTGTTGACAGCAATAATATAACCATTGACGGAGAGATCACAATATGGGATTCCGAGGTAAAAATGTTTAACAATATCATCTATATTCCTCTCATGGCTTCGGCTGAAACCCTAAGGGCATTTGTGGGGTGGGATGAACAAACGAAAACAATTAAAATATCCACTCCACGGGGGTTTGACCCGGAATATGAGAATGACAATGGGGGTCCTCCATTACACGTCGCTTATCCTCCCGTATCCCAGTTTCGATATTATGCAAATTCTTTATTTGTGTTCGGAACAACAAAGTCATATGCTCAGGTTGATGTGAATGTAAATGGTAAACCAGTAGATATTTTAGACCCGAGAACAGGAAACTTTCTTACCATGGTAAATATACCCCGGGGTGAGGAGATTGTCATTAGAGTTGAAGCTACCGATGCAAAAGGAACCACTACTGTGGAAAGGTCGGTGATTTACCCGGCAGGCTGGCGGGCAATGCCCGGTGAACCTTTAGCTGTTCACCCTACAAATTTAATTCCCGGTGAAGACCAGATTTTAGGTCCGGGTGACACCCTGAGAATAGCATTCCAGGGCAGTCCGGGAGCTGAAGCAAAATTTTGGATCGGAAACGAAGAGAAAATAATTTCTATGACAGAAATGGCATATCCCTCAGGGCCACCGGGAGCCGGCGGTATATATACCGCTAAATACGTAATAAACAGGCAAGATGTACCGGGATCAGGATTATCTGCGCCTGTGCCTATTACTGTCATCCTCCAAAAAGATGGCGAGCATGTAAGCCGCGAACTGCCCGGAAAAATAACTTTTACCTCTGAAAGCCCCTATAAAGTAGTGGAAGTCAGGGGGCAATATGAGATTAAAAACAGGGGATGGCTATATATTGTTCGCGACAAAAATTATCAACTACATGCCGGCACCCTGGGCGGGACCGGTTACCCCACCAATGTAGTTGGTTACCTGATCGGCGGAACCCGTTTTGAAGCAAAAGGAACTTCTGGAGATTACTACAGGGTTAAAATTAATGAAATTGATACCTTTCTAATTCATAAAACCGCCGTCCGGGAAGTGGCTGAAAAAGATACTCTTAACCCAACTTTACTCAGCTTAGATTTATCGGAAACAGGCGAGAAAGTGAGCCTGCGCCTTAACAGTTCGGAACGATTTCCCCTGCTCATTGTAGATGGAACAAATAAACTGAAAGTTAAACTGTACGGAATAGAAGAAAATGAAATTGTATCAATGCCTCCTTTAACATCGGCAGTTAAAGATTTGAAGCTTGAAACGTGTGTGGGAGATTGTGATGCATCATTGATTCTGACTATAGAGCTTGATTACTTCATGACCGGCTTTGAGCCTGTATGGGCCGATAATCAACTTATGCTTGATATTTACAAACCACAACAAATAAATAAAGGCAACCCTCTTAAAGATAAAACAATAATTGTCGATCCCGGGCACGGAGGCCGGGACACCGGGGCAATCGGGCCGGGTGATATTCATGAAAAAGATGTGGTGCTGGCAATGAGCCTTCATCTCCGGGACCTGCTGACTGCAGAAGGTGCAAATGTTATAATGACCCGCACCGAAGATGTATTTGTTAACCTTTACGACCGTCCTGAAAGGATAGCCGATTACGACGCAGATTTATTCATCAGCGTACATGCCAATGCTCACGCTCACGGCGCCCGGGCAGTAGATATCCATGGGCTGATGATCCTTTACAACTATGATCATAACCAAAAATTAGCCGAGATAATGTTGGATGTGATGGAAGAAGAAACCGATCTGCCTGCATTCAGAACATGGAGAAGAAATATTGCAGTTCTCAGGCATCCTCAAATACCGAGTGTTTTAGTTGAAGCCGGATATATGATGCATCCCGAGGATAATTGGCATATACTGCACCCAAGGGGGCAAAGAATGTTTGCCAGAGCAATGCTGGAAGGGATCAAGGAATATTTCTTATCCCTTGATTATCAATATCGCTAGCCTTTTCCAGCCAGCGAGTAAGCCTTTTCGACAGCTTCTGCAGCCGTTACAGCCGCCACAATTGCTCTGCTCAGATCCCTCGGCGGTTTAAGCACCCAGCTGTTCAGTCCGATTACCGGCTTGTCCATCTTAAGAGCCAGGGCTATTTCAGAAAGTGTGCCGTACTCTCCACCTACGGCGATAACAACATCAGCAGTGCGGGCAATAATTGCATTGCGGGCTTCACCCAGACCGGTTGCAACTGCAAATGACAGGTAATGGTTACCCTGCCCGGTGTTCTCTCCCGGTAAAATACCTATCGCTGTTCCGCCCGCCTCACAGGCTCCGGCTGCAGCCGCTTCCATTACACCGCTTCCACCGCCGCATATAATAATGCCACCCCTCCGGGAAACATCCGCCCCGATTTCATGAGCCAGTTTACTTTCTTCTTCAGTGCAGGCGGACCCGCCAATTACAGCAACATAAAGCATAGCAGAAATCACTCCTTATCCGGACAAGATCCCCTTTATATGACTCAACGTCCGGACAGAATTATCATCTTCGTTGAGGATGACTGCAACCAGGTCAATACGGCAAGATATTTCACGTTTATATACCGATTGCAGGTAATATAAGGCCAGACGGCGCAGACGATGTGCTTTCTTCGGGGTAATAGATTCCTCGGGCCTGCCGAATTCCAATCCGGTTTTTGTACGTACTTCCACAATAACAGTTGTTGAGTTTTCACGTGCAATGATATCGATTTCGCCCAGAGGACAGCGATAGTTTGTTTCAAGGATTTTGTAGCCCAGTTTCTCCAGGTGCGACCGGGCCGCCACCTCTCCTGTTTTTCCAACCCGGAGACGTTTTTTTGTCATAGTGCTTCTCCCCGGAATTATTTGAATGAATCAGTATACAAGCCTGAATGAGCGGCGATGTTCGGGGCAGGGGCCATGCTCGAGCAGAGCTTGCTGATGTTCCGGAGTACCGTAGCCCTTGTTCCGGACGAAGTCGTAAAAGGGGTACTTCCTATGCAGATCAGCCATGATAGCATCCCTCGAAACCTTGGCCAGCACCGAAGCAGCTGCGATAGATAACGAAAGACAATCTCCGCCTTTGATCGCTTTTTGTTTGAACGGGCTGTCCTTTATTTTGAACCCGTCAACCAGAACATAATCCGGGCTAAACGGAAGCTTTTCCAGTGCCCGCCGCATTGCCAGGAGCGAAGCAGCATGGATATTGAACCGGTCTATTTCTTCACAGGAAGCGCTTGCAATAGAATAACAAAGAGCATTATAAACCACCTGATCAAAAATTCTTTCGCGGGCGGGCCTTGAAAGCTGTTTGGAGTCATTTAAACCGATAATTAGCGTCCCGGGGCTAAATATAACTGCCGCAGCGACCACAGGGCCGGCCAGAGGTCCGCGTCCGGCTTCATCCACCCCGGCTACTGCTGTAAAACCCTTCTCCCATAAGTTCTTTTCTTCGGCCAGCATTTTTTGCAAACGGGCTTCTTCCTGCAGGCGTTTATTTTTTCGCCTGAAAAAACGACCAAGAAGGTCTGCTGCTCCCCGCCTGTTGTCCGTCCTCAGCGAAGCTTCTTCTTCCGGGCCAAGCTCTTCCTTTTGATCCAGATACTCAGCTATTTCTGCTATGGTCATCCGTTCAAAAAGCAAGTCCTTAGCTCCTCTTTTACCCTGATATTGGCGGATCTTCAAGGGTCATTCTGCCCAGGGAACCAATCTGGAAATCACGAAGAACCAACCCTGCAGCCCTTTCCAGGTCAACTTTCCCTGCTGCCTTCAGACAACCCTGGGACTCACCAATCTCTTCAAGCATCTTTTCGGAAGTATCAGGGTGCAGGCCATGGTAGCGTTCAATTAAGACCTGTTCTCTGTTTTTTTTCAAATATATTTCAATCAACCAGAGAGCTATGCCCTGCAAATCAAGCCTGCTGGGCGGCATAGCCCCGACCACAGCTAATGGCCAGGTTGTTTCTTCTGTGATTTTAGGCCAAAGAATGCCCGGTGTGTCGAGAAGTTCCAGCCCCGGTGTAATCCGGATCCACTGCCGACCTTTAGTGACTCCGGGTCGGTTGGCAGTCCGGGTTACCGCTTTATGCACAAAATAATTAATCAGTGTTGATTTTCCGACATTGGGGATGCCGACGAACATCATCCGCAAAGGACGTTTTATTCGAGTCGGCCGTAAGTTATGTTCCTGCTCTCTAAGATAGCGAAGCAGTTGAGTAAGATAACGCTTGTTGTGTACGCTGAAAGCCATCGACTTTATCTTTTGATCGCTGAAATAAGAAAGCCAGCGCCCGGTAACAGCATCTTCGGCACGGTCTGCTTTGTGCATCAGGAGCAGGTGCTTTTTGCCTTCGAGAATGCCTGCAAATGCTGGATTGCGGCTGCTGATCGGAATACGGGCATCAAGAAGTTCAACAACCAAATCAATAATTTTTAAATCCTGGCGCAGTACATTAACAGCCCTGGCCATAGATCCGGGATACCACTGGCCCTTATTACTCAAGGTGTTTCCGCCTTAGTATTAATTAACCGTGCCTCCCAGGGCGGCCAAAAGATTAAGAAAGCCCGGCCTTTCAAGTGCTCCTCCGAGATAAATCCAACTCTTGGATCTCTGCTGTCCATGCTGTTTTGACGGTAATCGCCCAGCAGGAAGAGATATCCTGGAGGAACTTCCACCGGCCCGTAATTATAAATGTCCATATCCTTAAGAAGGTACGGCTCATCGAGAAGGTTACCATTAATATATACCCGGCCGTTTATTATTTCAATTTTATCACCTTCCATGCCAATTACCCGTTTGATAAAGTCCCGGCCGGGCTCAAATTCAAAAACAACAATATCTCCTAATTTTGGTTCGTCGATACGGTAAACAAGCTTGTTGACCATCAACCGCTCTGTCTCAATAAGGGTTGGGTACATTGATCTACCCTCGACGACAAAAACTTCGAACAAAAAAAGGCGTATTAGCAGGGCCAGAACTACAGCAATTAGAATGGACCGAGTCCAATCCCAAATATCTTTCCACTTACCCAATCAAATCATCCCCGTAACTTTAACGACGTTCTTTAATCCTGGCTGCCTTACCGGTACGTTTTCTGAGGTAGTAAAGCTTTGCCCGGCGGACTTTTCCTCTCTTGATCACTTCGATCCTGGTAATCGATGGCGAGTGAACCGGAAAAATTCTCTCAACCCCAATCCCGAAGGTAACCCTGCGGACGGTAAAAGTTTCCCTCGCACCACTGCCCTGGCGTCTGATCACAACTCCTTCAAAAGCCTGTGTCCGTTCGCGGCCTCCTTCGACCACTTTAACATAAACTTTGACCGAGTCCCCCGGGCTAAAATTTGGCAAGCCTTCTTTTAAGTTCTGCTTTTCAACTTCTTTTATTAAATCCATCTTCCCTTAAACCTCCTTCAATCACTGGATAATTATATCATATTTCTATAACATCATAATTGCTTTTTTAAAACCTCAAGGTAAGACTTATCCTCGGGTAAAAGCTCAGCCTTTTCTAACAAATCAGGCCTCCGCTCGTAAGTCCTTCTAAGAGATTGCTGTCTTCGCCAGCGGTCAATTTCGCCATGATTTCCAGATAGCAAAACCGGAGGAACTTCCATATCCCGGAAAACCGGCGGACGCGTATAATGTGGATGTTCCAGTAGTGATTCGGTAAATGATTCATTGGCGGCTGCTTCCTCGGCAATAAATCCGGGCAGCAGACGGACTAGAGCATCCACTACAACTGCTGCGGCCAATTCCCCGCCGGTAAGCACAAAATCTCCGATTGATATTTCTTCATCGACCATCGCAATACGCACCCTTTCATCTACTCCCTCATAGCGGCCGCAAATGACGATAAGGTGTTTATCCTTAGCCAGCTTCCGGGCAATATCCTGGTTAAACCTGCGCCCCTGAGGTGTCATAAAAATCACCCGGGAGCTCTCTTCGCCTGATTTATTTTTAAGATCCTCGACGGCTTCAAAAAGCGGCTCGGGCTTTAAAATCATGCCGAACCCGCCGCCGTAGGGAGTGTCATCCACCTGACGGTGACGATCCCGTGCGTAAGAGCGTAAGTCGATCAGATTAATTTCCACCAGGCCTTTATCAACAGCCCTTTTGATCATACTTTCCCTGAAAGGGCCATCAAGTATTCCGGGGAATATTGTAACCAAATCAATCTTCATCCAAAACCGGCTCCCTTATAAATCGAGCAAACCTTCGGGCAAATCAACTACCATTATCCCTTTTTTTAAATCGATCTGCCTGACAAACTTTTTAACCGCAGGAATCAGCTTCTTTTCATCTTCCCGATCGTGCCGCACAATCAAAAAGAGATCGTGCCCGCCTGTTGTCACCATTTCACTGATAGAACCTAAAAGATCCCCATCAGAACTGTAAACCTGAAGGCCAATCAGTTGATCGTGATAAAAGCTTCCCTCGGGAAGAAGCATCCGATCCTGCTTTGGAATCAAAACCAGGCTGTCCCTGATGCGGGCGGCATCAGACCTGGAATCAATACCTTTAAATTTAATAAGCCAGAACCTTCCATGAATAGAGGCTTTGTCGACTTCAAAAAACCGGCGCTCCGATCCAAGGCAAAGTTCAACCTTTACGAGAAGGTTGATTCTTTCCGGGTTGTCGCTATAAGGGAAGACTTTCACCTGCCCGCCAATACCGTGGGGTGAAAGAACTTTGCCAATTACTGCATCATTTTTTTCATTGTACAATTTCAACAACAACCCGCTTGTTTTCTTTAACAGCAGCCGCATTAACTACTGTCCTGATTGCCTTGGCAATACGTCCCTGTTTTCCGATCACTTTACCCATATCATCCGATGCAACCCTCAGCTCCAGTATGATTAACCTTTCACTTTCAACCTGTTGAACATCAACCTGGTCTGGTTCATCGACCAGTGCTTTTGCAATATGCTCCAAAAGTTGCTTCATGAATTCAAACCCTCCTGCAGAACTACTTATTCAAACCAGCTCTTTCAAAAAGAGCTTTTACCGTATCTGATGGCTTGGCTCCTTTTGCCAGCCACTGCTGGAATTTTTCCGCATCAACCTCAAAGGTGGTCGGTTTGGTGGTCGGGTTATAATATCCGATTTCTTCGATAAAACGCCCGTCCCGCGGATAGCGGGAATCTGCTACCACGATCCGGTAAAATGGTTTCTTTTTCGCACCCATCCTCTTTAACCTGATTCTTACTGCCAAAGATATCACCTCCATCAATTTATCTTTTATCTATATATACCGGAAAAATGTTCCGGGTAATTCTATAACACTATCAATTTATTTTGATATCCAGAGCGCTTGTTAAAAGGGAAAGCCTTTTTTAAACTTTTTTAAGGCTCCTTTTTTCTCGAGTGAGCCCATTTTTTTAAACATTTTTTGCATTTGGGAAAACTGGTTGAGCAGGCGGTTAACATCCTGGACGGTTGTACCACTGCCCATTGCGATCCGGCGTCGTCGGCTGCTGTTTAACACCGACGGATCCTGCCTCTCGCGTTTGGTCATCGACCCGATTATTGCTTCAACCCTCTTAAAGTTATTTTCATTTAAAGACATCTGCCTGACTTCCTTGGGAATGTTTCCACCCCCTGGTATCATGTTGAGAATTTCATCCAGGGAACCCATATTTTTAAGCTGTCCAAGCTGATCTTTAAAATCATCCAACGTAAACTGCTGGCTGCGTAATTTCTTTTCCAATTCTTTTGCTTTGGCCTGATCAACGGATGCTTCCGCTTTTTCGATCAGTGAGAGAACATCGCCCATTCCCAGTATGCGGGAAGCCATGCGATCCGGGTAAAACGGCTCCAGGGCATCTGCTTTTTCACCTACACCTATAAACTTAATCGGGCATCCGGTCACTGCACGCACCGAAAGCGCTGCACCGCCACGTGTATCACCATCGAGCTTAGATAAGATAACACCACTCAACCCGACAGTTTCATTGAAAGTTAAAGCAGCATTTACAGCATCCTGGCCGGTCATGGCATCAACAACCAGGAGTACTTCATTGGGGTTTATAGCTTTTTTAATTGCCACCAGTTCGGACATCATTTCCTGATCGATATGCAGGCGTCCTGCAGTATCGAAGATGATAGTGTCGAACCCTTCTTTCAAAGCAAGTTGTTGACCTTCAAGGCAAATATCAACCGGATCAGCTTCTTCGTTACTGAAACACCTTAGGCCGACTGATTCGCTTAAGACCTGTAGCTGTTTAACTGCCCCGGGGCGATAAATATCAGCCGCCACAAGGAGCGGGTTTCTGCCTCCACGGCGCAGGTGTAACGCAAGCTTGACTGTTGTGGTAGTTTTGCCGGAACCCTGCAGGCCGATAATCATAACTGGAATCGGCCCTTTGCCGGAAACGGAAAGGCTGCTCAGTGTCTCACCCATCAACCCGGTCATTTCTTCATTAACGATTTTTACAACCTGCTGACCGGGAGTCAAACTGCGCATCACTTCCTGGCCGACGGCTCTTTCCCTGATTTTGGCTATAAAGTCTTTAACTACTTTGAAGTTAACGTCAGCTTCAAGCAGAGCCAACCGAATTTCCCGCATGGCAGCGTCAACATCATTTTCACTTAATTTACCTTTCCCTCTAAGCTGGCGAAGGGTTTTCTGAAGTTTATCAGCTAGATTGGAAAACATTAATAATCCAACT
>Ga0114946_10000122_pt1 | contig 43551 bp, 38 predicted proteins | sample WalLakDeSediment_FD_88676 | JGI IMG/M metagenome (GOLD analysis project Ga0114946, IMG submission 88676) | Lake sediment microbial communities from Walker lake, Nevada to study Microbial Dark Matter (Phase II) - Walker Lake 11/02/13 Deep Sediment | ecosystem: Environmental > Aquatic >... | reverse complement strand
GCGACCAAGGGCCCACATGCGCCCACCGAGCCACAACCCCCGAGCCCGTCGGCGATCCAAGCCGACGATCCAGACCCAGCCCGCCCACCGCCGCGGCGACCAAGGGCCCACATGCGCCCACCGAGCCACAACCCCCGAGCCCGTCGGCGATAAAGAAAGAAGCCCCAGGCACCCGCCCTCCCCCGCACCGTTGCTGCCTTCCGGCCCTGGCGGGGTTAGGGGGAGAAGCGTCACCCGGGGCATGAACGGTCGCGTTGGCAACCGGCGGAGAGGGCGGGATTCGAACCCGCGGTGGGTTTCCCCACACATGATTTCCAATCATGCACCTTCGACCACTCGGACACCTCTCCAGGTCTGCTCGAGCACCTTGCTCGAGTCCGAGTTTTGGAACGGCCCGTTCTCAGCGGGCGTTCAGGGGGGCTTAATTTTCAGGTAGCGGAGAGGGTGGGATTCGAACCCACGGTGACTTGCGCCACACCAGATTTCGAGTCTGGCACCTTCGGCCACTCGGACACCTCTCCGGGGGCGCGGAACATAGCAACTTTTCTGGTTTAGCCAAAGCCGGGCCAGCGGATCTGACGAGAGCTGACGCACCGCCGGGGACGCCGGGGGCTGCGCGGGTGGCGGAGGCGCACGCAGGGCCGACTTGGGTTAGCTTCTCGCGGTGGGCGACGAGCTCCAGAGCGACACGGTCTCCGAGATCAACGTGACGCCGATGATCGACGTGCTCTTGAGCCTGTTGATCATCTTCATGGTCGCGGCGAAGCCCCCGCCGAACCACAAGCAGCCCATCGCGATCCCCCAAGATCCGATCGAGCAGACCGAGAACGATCCGGACGCGACGCTGCTCGTGGTGATCGACGAGGCCGGTGCCGTGTCAATCGGCAAGACGCCGGTCGAGGGCGGTCGGCCGGGGCTGATCGCCGCCCTGCTCGCCAGCGAGAAGGCCCAGACCGACAGCCGCGTCGCCATCAAGGCCGACAACGCGGTGCCCTACGGCTCGGTCATCGACGTGATGTCCGCGGCCCGGGAGGCCGGCATCCAAAACGTCGGCATCGCGAGCGAGCGGCTCTGATCTGAACCTGAGCTCAGCTCAGGCGCGAGACCAGCGTGCGCGCGTGCCCGACGATCGCCTCGCGTAGCTCCTCGGGCTCGACGGACTCGAGCGCGTCGCCGAGCGAGAGCAGCCGGCGGGCGAGCTCGCGGCACGAGCGGTAAGACACGCGGCGCTCGAGCAGCTCGCCGTCTTCGATCCAGGTGTCGACCTGGCCTGGATCCCAGACGTTGGGCGCGACCCAGCGGGCGGTCGGCGCCCGGATCCGCACGACCGCGACGCCCGGCCGATCCTCGTCGATCCCAAACGCCGGGTCGTGGTCGCCCCAGATCTTGTCGAGCATGGGGATCGGCTCGCGCGGGTGGAGGCCGTCGACGGCCTCGGCGCCCTCGATCTGCGCGACCCGAAAGCTGCGCGGCTCGCCGTGGGTCCGCGAGTAGGCGCGCAGGTACATGTTCCCATCGTGCAGGCGCAGCTGCCACGGCTCGATGTCGTGGAGCCGTGAGCCGCTGCCGGCGCTCCACGGGCTCGCGTAACGGATCTGCACGACCCGCTTGCCGACCGCGCCGAACAACACCGACAGCACCTGCGGGTCGGTGCGGCTGCCCGTGGTCAAGGTCGCAACCAGGCTCCCCGGCCGGGCGCCGTCGCTTGGCGCCTGGCCTCGATCGCGGATCTCGGCGTCCATCTGCTCGGCCAGGCGGCGCAAGCGAATGGTGATCTCCTCGTCGGCGAAGGGCGCGAGCAGGGCTTCGGCGAACATCACGGCCGAGAGATCCTGGGCGTCGGGATCGGTCAGCGGCAGCGTGAAGTGAGGATCCCGCAGGACCCAGCGCCCGGCGGCGCGATCGAACTCGACCGGCGAGTCGCAGTGATCCCGCAACCACGTCAGGGCCCGTTGGATCGACGGGTAGGAGACATCGGCGACCTTGGCGAGCTCCTCTTTGCTCGCGCCGCCGGGGTGCTCACGCAGGTGCCGAAGCAGGACCCGCGCGGTTTCCTTGACCAGTTCCGAAGGCCCTTCGCTCATCTCGCCCCACCTTAGCAGCCCGCAGCGGGAGCGATGTCCGATGACGCGCGCGCCGGGTTTTGCTATGGCCGTCAACCCGGTGCGGAACCTCCGTCAGCACGTCAATCCGCTCGGGGCCCAGTACCTCGAGGCCCGCGCTCAGGCGATCGCGCTGCCGCCGAGCTGCGAGCGCGTCGAGGTCGAGCTCGGCTGCGCCGACGCCCAGTTCTCGTTTGATCTGGCCGCCAGCCACCCACGCTGGTTCGTCGTCGGGCTCGAGATCCGCGAGGCCCTCGTCGAGCGCAACCGCGAGCGCGCGGCCAAGCTCGGCGGCCTGACCAACCTCGCGTTCGGCTACGTCAACATCAACGTCGACCTCGATCGCGTGTTCCCGCCCGCGAGCATCGATCGCTTCCACGTGCTGTTCCCCGATCCATGGTTCAAGGCTCGCCACCGCAAGCGGCGGGTCGTCGAGCTCGGCATGCTCGAGGTCGTCGCTCGCCAGCTGCGGCCCGGCGGCGAGCTGCACTTCGCCAGCGACGTGTTCGAGCTCGCGCTCGAGGCCATGGCCGAGCTCGAGCATCAAGACGCCCGCGCGCTCGGCTTCACCAACCTCGCCGGGCCCTGGTCCTTCACCCGGCAAAACCCCTGCGACGCCAGCAGCCGGCGGGAGCAGACGACCCTCGCCCGCGGCCAACGGGTCTGGCGGATGCGCTTTTGCAAGTCATGACCGCTCAAACCAACGCCGACTGGCTGGCCGCCGCGCCCTTCACCTTGGTCCTGAGCGCCGGGTTCTTCGGCTTCTACGCCCACGCCGGCGTGATCGAGGCCCTCGACCACGCCGGCTTGCGACCGCGGCGGATCGTCGGGACCTCCGCCGGGGCGATCGCCGGCGGGATGTGGGCCGCCGGCGTCGCGCGAGAGGAGCTCGTCGAGCTGCTCTCGACCCTGCGCCGCCAGGACTTTTGGGATCCGAGCTGGGCCCGATCGAAGCCCACCAGCGACGCCGCCGACCCAGGCACCGCGCTTGGACTGCTGCGCGGTCGCAAGCTCGACCAGCTCCTCGCCGACGCCCTCGCGCGCACGGCCTCACCGGTCGAGCGCATCGAAGATTGCCCGATCGATCTCGCGATCGTGACCCATGAGCTTCGCCGCCGCCGGACCCGCGTGCTCGAGCACGGTCTGCTGCGCCCGGCGATCCGAGCCAGCTGCGCGCTGCCGGTCATGTTCGGGCCCGTGCACATCGAAGGCCGGCTCCACGCCGACGGGGGCATCAGCGATCGTGCCGGGTTTTCGGCGCTGGCGCCCAACGAGCGGGCGCTCTACCACCACCTGCCGCACCGCTCGCGCTGGCCTCGGCCGTCCGGCAGCGAGACCGACGATCGCCAAGCGACGACCCAGCGCCAAGTGCTGGTGTTCGAAGACCTCCCGCGCGTGCACCCTGGCGCGCTCGAGCGCGGGGCCACGGCGCTTTGCCGGGCCCGCGATCACACCCTGCGCTGGCTTACAGCGGGTCGTCACCGACCTTGAGCTTGAGCGGCTTGGTCTTCTTGGGCTCGGGCTTCTTCTTGCCGGTGTCAGGGCCGGCCGTTCCGCTCGCGGTCGGCGAGATCGTCGCGTCGCCGCCCTTGGCGGCGTTTGGCGCCTCCGTGTCCTCGGGGACCGCCACAGCCTCGATCACGATCGTGGGGGTCTCGACCTTGCGCTTCACCTGGTTCTTCGCCTGGTAATCCTGCCAGGCGAAGAAGCCCCCAACACCGACGGCCGCGGCGACGATCAGCCCGACGAAGATCCACTTGCCCGCGCCGCCTTTGACCTTCAGATCGTCATCATCGAAGGCGGCGCTCGGCATCGCAACCGCCGAGGGTGTGGCGACCTCGAACGGGGTCTCGGCGGGGGCGCTCATCGGCACCGCTACGACCTCGGCGGGCTCCGCGCGAGGGGCCTCCTGTGGGGCCTCCTGGCGAGGAGGATACATAGTGGCCGCGACATAGGGCGACGAGCGCTCGTCGTCCCCTTGAGTCACACGAGGGCCGACCACGCCGCTAGCCGTCGCCGCGGGCTCGTCTTCATCGTCGTCTTCGGCGATGTCCTCGAGCTGGGCGTAGAGCGCCTTGATCTCGGCGTCGAGCCGCTCGAGCGCGTCGTTGTGCTGCTTGAGCGTCAACGGGTCGAGCGCGGACTCTAACGCGGTTTCATGCTCACCGTGCTGTCGCTCGAGGTCGTCGAGTTTGGCGAGCGAAGCTTCGATCCATTCGGGGGAACCAACTTCCATCGTAGGCGGGACTCCTTGCGTCGTCCCCGTGCTGAGCCGGGGAGCGGCGCCATGATACACAGCTGCGGTTTGCGCTGACATAGCAGAATCGAGCCAACGCGCGGCCAAGCGTAAAAATCCGCACGTCAATCCACAAACGAACCGCGAGCTGCGCAGCTGCGCGAGAGCGCGGCGCCGCGCGAGTTCGCTATGGTCTTTGCAATGCCAAGCGTTGCCATGCACAGCCAAGTCAAACGGGTGCTCCTGACCGGAGCCACGGGGTTCGTGGGCAGCCATCTTCACCCGGCGCTGGTCCGCGCGGGCTTCGATGTCGTCGGCGCGAGCCGGGATCCAGCGCGGGCCAAGCGGCGGTTTCCCGGCCGCGAATTTTGTCGTTGCGAGCTGTCCGATCGCCCGTCGATCGCGGCCGCGCTCGCGACCGCCGACGCGGCCGTCTACTTGGTCCATGGGATGGCCGCTGGCGACGGCGACTACGAGAGCGCCGAGCGACGCATGGCCGCGGACTTCTTGGCGGCGGCCGAGCACGCTGGCCTGAGTCGGATCGTGTACCTCGGCGGCATGCGCCCGACGGGTCAGCCTTCGAAGCACCTGCGCAGTCGCCTGGCCACCGGCGAGATCCTGCGCGGCGGATCGGTCTCGACCATCGAATTACAGGCCAGCATGATCATCGGTCGGGGCAGCGAGAGCTGGCTGATCGTCCGCGACCTGGCCATGCGCTTGCCGGCGATGGTCCTGCCCCGATGGATGCGCCACCGCTCGCAGCCCGTCGCGATCGACGATGTCGCCGCGGCCCTGACCCGCGCGATCACCTTGACCCACGAAGGCAGCGCCGCGTATCCCTTGCCTGGGCCGGAGGTCCTGTCGGGCCGCGAGACCCTCGAGCGGGTCGCCCGGCTCCGCGGGATCCGTCCGGTGATCGTCGAGATCCCGCTGCTCACACCGCATCTGTCGAGCTACTGGATCCAGCTGGTCACCCGGGCCGACAAGCACCTCGCCGCCGAGCTCGTCGAGGGGCTCACCAGCGATCTGGTCGCGCCGGACCGGGGGTTTTGGGCGCTGATGCCCGACTACGAGCTGACCCCCTTCGACCGCGCGGCCGAGCAGGCGCTCGCCGACGACGAAGCCGATCTCTCGCTGCTCGCGCGAGCGTCGGAGCGGATGCTCCACACGCTCACGCGGCGAGCTTGAGCTCCGATCCGATCAGTCCTGCGCTGGCGCCATCGGGGGGGCGTTTTGGGGCTCGATGGTCCGAGTCTTGCGCTCGCGCTTGCCCGCAGCCGGAGCTCCGCTCGGATCGGCGGTCGCGGTGCCTTCGATCGTGTTGTCCGCCGCAGCGTCACCCGCCGCAGCGTCACCCGCCGCAGTGCCATCCGCAGCGGCGCCGTCCTCGGTCTCACCGGTTGGCGGCGCGATCCGGGCCGGCGGCGCGGAGGCGTCCTTGCAGCACAAGATCCCGCCGTTGCGATCGGAGGTGGCGCCGCCGCAACCTTGGGCGGTGCCCAAGGAGATCCGGGTGTTCTTGGCCCAGACCGAGTCGCGGCACTTGCCCAAGCGGCAGCCTTCGCCGCAGCACACGGGCTCGGAGCCCCAGCCTTCGGCGAGGCAGGGATAGCGGGTCGTCGGAGTTGGCTCCGGTGCGCACTCCTTCTTCTTTTTGACGTGGCTGATCGCAGCCACGAACTTGCCGGGCCCAGCCTCCTCGGCGCACTGCTTGCCGGTCACGCGATCGCTGAGATCGCTGTAGTCACCGTCGCGGGCGCACACGTGCCAGCCCTCGGCGCACACGTCTCCCGGCGAGGCGCACACTTCGAGGTCGTCGCCGCAGGGCTTGCTGGTCTTGCCCTTGCGCAAGGTCATGCTCCCCTCCCAGACCGCGAGGCAGCCCGCGATGGTCGGGAATTTTTCGATGTCGGCGAAGCCCTCGCGCTGCCCGTCTGCGCAGCCGACCACCGCAGGGTCGCCGCCGCGCGGGCTCTCGACGAACTTGACGTCGGTCAGGGCGGTCGGGGCCTTCTCGCCACCCTTGGCTTCCTTGCCGACCTTCTTGGCCGCGTTGGTGTTGGGCGGTGGCCCACAAGCGATGAGCGCGCTCGACATGAACAAACCAGTGAGCGCGAAAATGGCGCGAAGCTTCATGGGCCGGGACTCTATCAGCTCGACGGCCTGAGGTTGAGCCCCGATTTTCGATGGACCCGGAGCGAGCCCGATCAGCCGTGCTCGTCGTCCTCGTCATCCTCGTCATCGGGTGCGTCGGGCTCGTCGAGCTCGGCGAGCGCGGCCTCGACCTTGGACGCGGGGTTGATCAGCCACGCGACGCCGACCGAGATGAAGTAGAGCACGACCATCGGGCCGGCCATCAGCAGCTGGCTGATCGGCTCGGGCGGGGTCAAGAGCGCGGCAAGCACGAACATCACCAGCACGGCGATCTTCCAAAACCGGATCAAGACCTTCTCGGTGACCACCCCAGCCTTGGCCAAGAACGCGATCAGCAGCGGAAACTCGAACACCACCCCAAACGCGAGCAACACCCGCGAGGTGCCCTTGAAGTAGTTGTTGAGCTCGAGCTGGATGAACTCGCCGCGCCCCTCGGAGTAGCTGATCATCCACTCGTAGACGAACGGCAGCACGACCAAAAAGGCGAACGCGGCCCCGAGCAGGAACATGAACACCGAGGCCATCACGAACGGGATCGCAAAGCGCTTCTCCTTGGCGTAGAGCCCCGGCGCGATGAACAGCCAGATCTGAAAGAACAACCACGGCGCGGTCACGAAGATGCCGGCGGTCATCGCGACCCGGACATCGACCATCAGCGGATCTTGGATCTGCAAGGCCTGAAGCTCGGGGATGCCCTCGCGCCCGGCCGACGCCCACGCGTTCTCGAGCGGGATCCGCAAGAAGTTCGAGATCTCGGCGGCGTACGAGAAGCACCCGAAGAAGCCGATCGCAACGCCCAGGACCATGCGGATCAGCCGCGCACGCAGCTCGCCGACGTGATCGAGGAACGCCATGGGCTTGTCGCCCTGGGGGCCGCCGGCGAAGCCGTCGTGGCCGTTGTTGTCCTGCGTTTCGCGGGCCATGGTGTCGGGCTTGGCTCAGGCCACGCCTTCGCGCGGCTCATCGTCTCGGTCGCTGGCTTCGGGCGAGATGGTCGCGGGCTCGACGGCGACGCGCGGAGCATAGGCGCCCGACCGGCGCGCGGCGATGACCCGCGGATCGGCGCCAGCGACCGCGCCCCCCTCGTCGGGCTCACTCGAATTCGCGGCGCCCTCGAGCACGTTCGCGGTGACAGCGCCACCTTCCAGGGAGTCCGAGCTCGGTTCGGCGGGCGACGGGGGGGACTCCGCCGCCTCTTTGGCCTTGGCCTCGCGCTCGGCTTGCAGCCGCCGGGCGGTCGCCATGCGCAGCTCCATCTGCGCCTTGGCCAGCTGCTGCCGGGCCTTGCGTTCGGCGTCCCGAACCTCGAAGCGGGCCTCGTTGTAAGCGCCCTTAATCTCGTCGAAGGGCTCCCGCAGATCCTCGTCATCGAGGACGGCGCTGCGGAAGTCTTCGGCGGTCTTGCGGACCTGGCCGTACACGCGCGCAATAGTTCGCGCGAGCTTGGGCAGCTCCTTGGGCGGAAACAACATCACCGCGAGCGCGATGATGAGGCCGATCTCCATCATGCCGAGACCGAACACGGGGCGAACCATAGCAGGGCCGGCAGGTCCCGCGTAGGGCCCAGCTGGCGAGATCTCGCCCGCGTGAGTCGACGCGCGACCAGCCCCCACTCGGCCGGCGCTCACGGCCGGCGCTCACGCAATGATGGGACTCCTGGACACCCCCGCAGGGCCCGTGCAAGCTTCGGCCCATGCTCGAGCGCCCTGCCCCGCGCCACCGTGCCCTATGGCTTTGGTTGGCGCTGACGCCTCCATTTTCGCTCATGAGCGGCTGTCTGACGATCCCCGGGGATCTCGACGACCCCAACACCGACGCCGCCGCGCCGAGCACGGTCCAAGAGCTACTCGACCGCCACATCGCGGCCAGCGGCGGGCCTGAGCTGCTGCGCGAGCTCCCGCAGCGGACCATGGAAGCCCGGGTCGTGTTCAAGGCCCAAGAGGGCTGCGTGCAGGGCGATCCCGACTGCGTCTGGGAAGACACCACGGGCCAATTCGTGCTCTACACCACCGCGGACGCCCGCATGTACCGGCGCATGGTCGTCGAGGACAACATCCTCGAGCGCGGCTTCGACGGCGAGACCGGCTGGCAGATGCAGGCTCAGCCGCAGATGCTGGTCCTCGAGGATCCGGCGACGACGCCGATTCTCTATGAAGATGCGCTGCTGCACTGGTACTTCGACGTCGACGGCGTGCGCCGTGACGGCCTCGCGCTCGAGCTGCTGCCCACGCGCACGAGCGAAGACGGCGAGCGCACCCTCGACGGGATCCGCTGGTTTGCGAGCACCCCCAACTCGCCCGAGAGCGAAAAATGGTTTGATCGCGCCACCGGCTTGATGTTCGAGGAGATCGAGCGCGACACCGAGACTGGCGACCTCGTCCGCCGGGTGCACACCGACTACCGCGAGGTCGACGGCGTGCAGGTCCCTTGGCTGGTCAAGCAGATCACCCAGTCCGAGGGTTACCCCGACCACGTCGTCGAGCTCCACGTGCAGGTCATCCACCACCGCCCGATCCGCGACGTGCTCTTCGCGATCCCCGAGCTCGAGCCAGCCAAGTCCGAGCCCGACATGCTGCTCGCGACCTTGGCCAAGGCCAAAGCCGACGCCGAGGACGACCCGAAGGACGTCGCGGCCCACGTCAACCACGCCCGCTGGGCGTTCGCCGCGGTCCACTTCGCCGAGGCCCAAGCAGCCGCCAAGCGGGCGCTCGCCCTCGACAAGGACGAGATCGAGGCGATCTACATCCTCGCGCGCGTGGCCCTGCTCGAGGGCGACATCCGCGGGGCCGAGAAGCTCCTGCGCCAAGCCCTCGCCAAGGGCCTGCGTGAGGATGAAGCCGCCCGCCAGCTCGCGTGGATCCACCTGCGCCGCGGCGAGTGGAGCAAGGCCGCCAAGCACCTCGACGACGCTGGCAGCCCCGACCTAGGCGCGCGCTACAAGGCGTTTTCGGGCAAGCCGCTCGACGCCAAGATGGCCGGCGACGGCTGCAAGACCACGGTGCCGATCGAGATCGAGAGCGGGACCGTGGTCGCGACGGTCAACGCCGACGGCGAGGACCTGCGCTTGCTGCTCGACACCGGCGCCTCCGATCTCATCATCTCCACCAGCAAGGCCCGCAGCTTGGTGATCTCGACGGACGCCGAGGCGCCGCTGGTCGCCGGCGGGCCGCCGCTGCGCCAGGGCCAGGTCGAGACCATGATCCTCGGTGACTTTCGCGTCGCCAACGTGCCCGTCACCATGTTCCCCGACGATCAGCTCGCCGCCGTCGTCGGGCTCGCGGGCATCGACGGCGTCCTCGGGATCCGGCCCTTCGCCGGGCGCCAGCTCAGCGTCGACCGCACGGCCAAGGTCCTCGAGATCGTCGAGCCCAGCCGCCGCTGCACCAAGCAGCTCGACGCCAACCGGACCGGCGCCGCGGTCCCGTTTTGGGTGCACGAGACCCACTACATCTACGTGATCGGCCACATGAACGGCGCCGAGGGCCTGTACCTGCTCAACACGGGCATGCGCGGGGCGGACCTCACCGCCAACGAAGGGGCCTACGCCCACGCGGGCGTAGGCGCGCCGGCGATGCGCCCGGGTTCGGCGAGCTTGGCCCTGGTCGAGCGCTTCGAGCTTGGCGACTTCGTCCGCGCCGAGCTCGGGGCCGCGTGGGGCTTCCTTCAGCAAAACGCGACCAGCGATCGGTTCCGCCTCGACGGCATGCTCGGCCTCGAGATCCTCGGGCTCCAGCGTTGGACCCTCGACTTCGAGAAGCAGCAGCTCTACCTGCAGTCGCCCTCGCAAGCCGAGCCCGCCCCGCGCCCGGCCACGCCCACGCTGCCCCCGCCTGCCGGTCCCAAGCCGCAGACCGATGCAGCCGTCGGCCCCAAGCCCAAGCCCAAGCCCGACGCTCGCTAGCAGCCCATGCGCTACCCGGTCCTCATCTTCGACCTCGACGACACGCTGATCGAGAGCTTCCCCGAGTACGTCCGCCTGCATCAGCGCATCGCCGCCGATCTCGACTGGCGGATCCCGAGCGCGGCGGAGCTCGTGCACTACGGCCCGACCTGGGAGGCGACCCTCGCCCGGCTGTGGCCCGAGCTCGCCCTCGACCCGTTCATGGCCCGCTACGAAGCCCTGGCCGACGACCACCAGTACCCCGTGATCGCCGGGATCCCCGAGGCGCTCGGCTGCTTGAGCGCGCGCGGGCACAGCTTGTGGATCGTCACCCAGCGATCACGCCGGCGCCTCGCCCAGCGCATGGATCAAGCCGGGCTCCCCGCCGAGCTGTTCACCGGGATCTTCGCCTACGAAGATCAGCCGGCGACCAAGCCCGATCCCCGCTGCTTCGAGCCGGTCTGGGCGGCGCTCGGCGGGCCCAAGCCCGACGGGGCGATCTACGTGGGCGACCGCGCCAACGATCAGCTCGCCGCCAGCGCCGCGGGCCTGCGCTTCCTCGGCGTGCGCACGGGCCCCGAGCATCACGCCCGGACCGACGCGCCGAGCTTCCTCGACGAGCTGCCGGTCGCGCACGTGCTCGACAGCGTCGCCGAGCTGCCGGGCTGGCTGGAGCGCGCGTGAGCGAGCCGGCGATGGCGGTCACCGCCGCGCTCGCATGGGTCGAGATCGACGGTCGCGCGCAGCTGGTTCGCAACGCGCGGATCCAGGTCTCGCGGATAACCGGGCTGATCAGCGCCATCGATCTCGACGAGCCCGATCACGAGCCCGCCCTGGTCCACGACCTCGGCCGCAGCCTCGTGATCCCCGGCCTGGTCAACGCCCACAGCCACGCGTTTCAACGGGCGATCCGCGGGGCGACCCACCGGCGGACCGCGACCGCGCCCTCGAGCTTTTGGAGCTGGCGCGAGGCCATGTACGCGGCCGCCAACACCCTCGAGCCCGACGACGTGTTCGCCGTGACCCGGGCCTGCTTCGCCGAGATGCTCGGCCGCGGGATCACCTGCGTCGGCGAGTTTCACTACCTGCACCACGACCGCGACGGTCGGCCCTACGCCGACCCCAACGAGCTCTCGCGCCAGGTCATCCGCGCGGCCGAGGACGTCGGCCTGCGCCTGTGTCTGCTCGAGGTTTACTATTCTCGCGCAGGGGCTCAGGCCGACGGCCCGCTCCCCGAGCAGCGCCGGTTTTGCGACGGCAACGTCGACGCCTACCTGCGCCGGGTCGACGGCCTGCGCGAGCTCGCTGCGGGCTCGCCCGGCACGTTGAGCATCGGCATTGCTCCGCACAGCGTCCGCGCCGTGCGGGCCCCGGAGATCGCCGCGCTCGCGGCCTACGCCGAGGCCCACGGCTTGCCGATCCACGCCCACGTCTCGGAGCAGCCCCTCGAGAACGAGCAGTGCCTCGCCGAGCACGGCCGCACGCCGCTCGAGGTGTTCGAGCACGCCGGCTGCCTCGCTCGGCCCCACGCGTTCACGGCCGTCCACGCGATCCACGTCAGCGCGAGCGATCTCCAGCGCCTGCGCGGGCAGCAGGTGTGCGCGTGCCCGACGACCGAGGCCGACCTCGGTGACGGCATCGTCCCGGCCGCAGCGTGGCGGGCCCACGGGGCGACCCTCGCCCTCGGCAGCGACAGCAACTCGGTCATCGATCTCATCCAAGAGGCGCGGCTGCTCGAGATGCACGAGCGGCTCGGCCACCGAGCTCGGCTGCGCCTGATCGACGACGACGGCCAGGTCGCGCCGGTCCTGCTCGCGGCCGCGAGCTCGGGCGGCGCCCAGGCCCTCGCTCGCCCCGAGCTCGGCCGGCTCGCGCTCGGCTCCCCGTTCGACGCCGCCGTCCTCAATCTCGAGCATCCCATCTTGCGCGGGGTCGCCGACGAGCTCAGCGTCGACGCCCTCGTCCTCGCCGGCACCGCAGAGCCGATCACCCAGGTCTGGGTCGGCGGCAAGCGTAGGATCTGATCGATGACCCGCCGCTCGAGCCGATGGGAGGCCACGCTCGCGCTCGCGGCCCTGGCTTCGGCGGCGTCGTGCCGCGCGACCCCGGCCGACTGCAAATTCGACTCGACCGAGCGGTGCTTGTGGGAGGCCGGCGTGGCCGCGCCCGAGCCGACCCCTAGCGAGGGTGATCCGGACTCCCCGGGCGGCCCCGTCAACCCCGGCGTGATCGCGGAGCAGGCCGAGCTCGATCAGACCCTCACGCAGATGGTCTCGATCATCGGCGCGGGCCTCGAGTGGCCGTTCGTCGACCAGCGCGCCCGGAGGATGTGTCGCGGCGAGCTTGTGCCAGCGACGACGACGTCGAGCGACGCGTGGAGCTGTGCGACCGGCAAGCTGCGGATCCACAACCAGCCCCTCGCCCTCGAAGCCCGCGACGGGGTCTTGTCGCTCAGCGCCGTCGACATGAGCGATGCCGAGAGCGCGGAGCTGTTCGAGTTTGCCCAGCGGCGGTTCGCCGGCTGGTGCGCCGGTGACTCCTTCATGCGCTTCGAGGCCGAGCCCCTCCAGGAATTTTACCGTTGCAGCCTGCCTGACGGCCCCTATCTGGTCGTCGCCAGGTTTCCCCGGGAGCTCGAGGCCCGCGCGTGGCAGGTCTCGATTGCGATCCTCGACGCCGGCTGAAGCAGCGAGCGCCGCCCGCGTCCACGCGCCGCTCGTGAGCTGACCGGCGGCCCAACAGCGGCGCGAGCGGCTTCCCCTGCGCCCGCGGTTGCGTACACTCGCAGCCGACCATGCTCGACGACATCGCCATGCCCAGCAACCACGGCGGGCTCGTTTTCCCGCTCGACATGTTTCGTCCGACGATGCTCGCGGCGGCGCTCGCCGAGGGGCTGATCGCCCAAGCCCGCAACATCCTCGACGCCAAGCTCGAGCTGATCCGCCACCCCGAGATCCAGCTCGTGCTCGCGCGGATCGTCGGCTCCGTCATCGAAGATGACCCAGCCAAGTTTTGGCGGCAAAACATCGAGCTCGGGATCATCGCGTCGCAGGTGCTCCCGCGGCAGCTGTTCGTGTATTGGGTCGATGGCGAGCCGACCCCGCGCCAAGGCTTCATCGTCGCCCAGCGCGGCCAGGTGCTCGCCTCGCAAGACGCCACCGCAGACGACCTCCCGCCCGAGGCGACCGAGGCCGACTGGCCCGTCGCCCAGCTGCTCATGCAGCTGCAGCTCGAGAACCACGAGCTCGCCAACGGCTTCGCCGGCGGCCCTCGGGTCGAGCTCGCGTTGATCGACACCGAGGGCGACGATCGCGAGCTGCTCATGACCCTGATCGGTCAGCAGCCCGGCCAGCCCGAGGCCGACGCCGAGGCCCACGCCCACGCCGAGGCTCCCGCGCAGGCCGAGGCCCAGGCCCAGGCCGCCGATCCGCGCCAGCCCAAGCGCATGAGCGCCGAGGACGACCGCAAGCGTCGCGCGGCCGAGCATCAAGCCGAGCTCGACGCGCGGCAGGCCAAGGCCCAGTCGATCCACGCTGACCTCCCGTACCTCGTCGATGCGCTCGGAGTCGTGGTCGCGCCCAAGCAAGCCGAGCTCGCCGACACCGACATCCTCAGCCCCTACGTCGTCAGCAAGCTCGACGGCGACATGCCACGCGGGCTCCCCCGCGAGCTTCAAGACCAGCTCCAAGGCAAGCGCGTCGATCTTGCGGTGCCCGTCGAATTCCTCAGCGAGGTGTTCGTCAGCGACGGTCCGCTGAGCAAGCCAGCGTTCGAAGCCCAGGCCCAGCCGCGCGAGCTCGGCTCGCATTCCGTGAAGATCCTCGAGGTCCTCGCGCCCCGGCTCGGACGTGGAAGCTTCATCCGTCGCGAACGCGCTGGCGTGTTTGTTTCGCGAACCCCCGACATGCCTCTGCCCGAAGCGCTGATCATCGCGCTGCTCGACGCCCAAGCCTGATCCGCGGACGCCGATGATCGGCCCGACCGAGCTGTCGCGGTCACTGACATCGGTGTCCTACCGCAGCCCGTTCACAGCCCTGGAGGTGGCCGTCCCATGGCGTTGCGCATTGCCACAGTCGGCCGCCTCCAACCGCCAATGCTCAGCCTCGAAGCCCGTGATTGGGGGCCTGGAGCCACAATGGCCAGCCCTAGTGGGGACATTTTGGACACCCCCAGACCCCGCGAACGGGCGTTGCGCGCCTGTTGATCACGACAATTTGAATGATTTCAATGGTTTGGGAAATTGCGTCAGGTGCCCTGGCAGGCGATGGGGCCTGAGCTAGCCTGAATTCGGGTCGCGCCGGAGTGGATCCAACCAGGTACGAAACTTGAAGTTTTGCTCCGGTAGCGCGTCCAAGGACCCCAGGGACTGGCATCAGAACTGGCATCAGAACTGGCATCAGAAACTGGCATCAGAACTGGCATCAGAACCTAGCATCGATTCGGGCCTTAGCAGCACCGAGGCCCGAGCTGAAAGCAAACAGACAAGGATTACGCACATGTACTTGCGAAGGAACAAAGTCCGCTGTGGCGATTCTCGCCGAACCTATCTCTCAATCGCCCACAACGTCTGGTGGTCTGGCGAAGGCAACAAGAAGGCGCAGAGCCGGCCGATCGTCATCGCGTCGTTCGGGGTGGAAGACAACGTCGACGTCGACCTCGCTCGAGACGTCGTAGCGGCCGTAGAGAGCAGCGCCCCGCGCTACCCCTTCCGCCGCGGGGAAGGCAAGGCAGCGACGGTTCGGGTCGCGCAAGAGGTCCGCAAGATCGAGCCGTTCCTCAAGGCTCTAGTCAGCCGCAAGCTCGGCCTCGCTGAGCACCTCCCGCCCCATCCGCAACGGGGTGAAATTCTCGAGGCGTTGATCCGCGACAAGCTCGCCGAGCCCGACCCCACCAACCTGTGCGAAGATGAGATCATCAACTCGATTCGCAACCGGCTCGAGCCCTGAACCGACCGCTCAAACCGCTCTAAACACGAGAAGCCCGGCGTTTGCCGGGCTTCTCGCGTTAATGCGTCAAGCCTCGCGAAGCGCGGCCGGCGACGCTCAGCGCGGGTCGGCGCGGCCGGCCGCCCGGAGATCCAAGTCTTGGATCAGGTCTTCGAGCGCGATCTTCTGCTCGAGCCGGCGGAGCTCGAGCGCGACGATCTTACGGCCCCTCGCGTCCGCATCGCTCGAGAACTCGTCGAGCCGCTTGTTGAGCTGGGCACGCAGGGTCCCGGCCGCCGGGTCCTTTTTGATGGCCTCGAGGTTACGCCGGGTCTGGTCCGCGCGCTGTTCGAGCTCGGCCTGCTGCCGACGCAGGCCGTCGACCTCGGTGTCGATGCGGCCGATCTCCCGGCGTAGATCGACGATCGGCTGCAGCTTCGCCCGGCCAGCCGCGTCGAGCGAGGCGGCCGTCAGGAATTTTTCCAGGAGCGGGAGCGCCTGCTGATCCCAGATTGCGATGCTGGTCTTGGAGGGGGTCTGCTCGATGACCTCGAGCGAGGCGCTGGTCTTGCTCGCGGCCACCTTCAGGGGGATCAGCCAGGCGCCTTCGAGGTCTTCGGTGCCCTCGGGCCGGCTGGCCAGCTGATAATTCGCGCCAGCTTGGGGCTGCCTGATCAGCACGGTGAACCCGGTCGCGCTCGCGGGCCCACGCACGTCCCAGGTCGTCGTGGTCTGGTGGAAGCTCTCGACCTCGAGCACGCCGCGTACGACCCGGGTCAGGGTCATCTCCTGGCCGCTGTACTGCTTGGCCGAGGTCACCATCACGCCGGGCTCGACGGCGAAGGGGATCGTGACGGAGGTCCCGGCGCCGACGGCCTCGGACAGCCCCTCACCGACGAAGCTGCCCCCGGAGTAGATCGCGATCGGGCCGGGCTCGAGCACGTAGTCCGTCGAATTTTGGAAGCGCAGGACTCGGTAGGGGTTCGATTCGTAGCCGTACCCCGCGCCGCCCGGCTTGAACAAGAAGGTCTGCTCCGCCGCGATCGATTCATTGATGATCGCGACCATCGTCGACGTGCCGTCGGGGACCGTGACCGGGGTGGTGAGATCGACTCGGGTCAGGCCGGAGATCCGCTGCGATCGGGCCGAGACGTCGGTGCTGCGCCGCAGCGACTCGAGGTCGAGGCTCGGGCCTTTGTCGCGAACGGCCGCCGAGCCACGCGGAGGCGATGGCGGCGCCGGTTGAGCCGAACCGCGCGAGCGCCCGTCTTTGGCTTTCTTCGCGCCGAGCTCTGCCTGCTCCGCGGCCATCCGGCGGCCGCCTCCCGCGCCGCCTAACCCCTGCTCCCAATCGAGCTGATCCTCGAGCTCATCCTCGAGCGCTTCGGCGCCCTCCTCCTCATCGGCCCAGCTGGTCTCACCTAGGGCGACCGCGGCCCGCTTGTGGACCCCGCTCTCGGTCATGTCGCTGCGGTAGACGGTGCGCGGCGTGTGCAGATCGTAGCGAAAGGCGATCGGCGCTCCGGAGGTCAAGCTCAGGTTGATCTCCGACCAGTCCTCGCCCGAGATGTTGTCGACGACGGCCCAGCCTTGGAGCAGCGCGTCGCCGATGCCGTCGTTGGGCAGGACCACGCGGTAGGTCGGCTTCCACATCGGCGACGAGACCACGTAGCTGATCGTGAGCTCATGGGTGCGGGCGCCGGTCAGGCGAACTTCGAGCTCGACCTGCTCGAACATGCCCTCGCCCGCGGCGGCGTCGAGGCTGCGGTTGAGCTGCATCGCGAAGTCGCCGTCGTGGAGCTTGACGGCCTTGACCTTCGACAGGCGCACGACCTCCATCTGCCCGCCGCTCATGACCGTCAGCTTCCAATCGAGGGAGTCGACGGCGCTCGGCGCTGGCGTGGTCGCGCCGGCGCTGCGCGCCGCTCCGTCGGGCTCGTTGACGCTGCGCTCGACCATCATGATCCGACCACGCAAGCTCCGGCCGGTGTGGGTGCGCACCGTGATGTCCGAGCCGCGCATGCTGTCGAGCACCTGCGCGAGCGAGCCGCGACCGGGGGCGAGGGTCGCCATCGCGGCGTTCGACCAGGCCGCTGGATCGAGGGGCATCGACACGCTCACGGCCTGCCCGTCGCGGTCGACGACGGTCAAGCTCTTGAGCAGGTCGTTGACCTGATCCTTGCGAACCCGCAGGCGCAGGACGTCTTGACTGACCTTGCCGCGCCGCTCGAAGTAGCCGATCCCGTTGCGGTACAAGACCACGCTGTCGAGCTCGAGATCGTTGACGGCGGGGAGTGGTGTTCGGCCGGCGCAGCCGAGCAGCGAGGGCGTGAGGGAGGCGGCGAACAGGGTCGCTATGGCGAATTTACGCATGGTGCTCCGGGCGGCGGCAGGGTACCGCGACCGCCGCCCGCCAACGCCATGATCTAGACCGGGGCTTACATGCCCTCGAGCGAAGGCAAGGAGCTTTCGTACGGCGAGGGCTCGCCGTCGTCGTCCTCGTGCGCGGGCAACCACTCGGGCTCGGGCTCGGCGGACGGCAGCGGCTCGACGACCGTGGTCGGGTCGAGCTTGCTGGGGTCCGGCTCGTGGTCGCGCACGAGCTCGGCGACTGCGAGGCGCTTGAGGTAGCTGCGATCGTTCTCGAGCAGGGTCTCGTCCTGGTCATACTCGTCGTAGGTCGCGTCGAGCAAGGCCTGGCGCTGGGCTCGGTCGAGCTCGGTCTTGGTCGCCATGGTCAAGAACTCGCGCTCGAGCCGAGCGAGCGCCCAGCGATCACCGGGGCGCAGGAGCTCGAACCGTCGCCGGTACAGGGCGATCGTCGCGACCAGGTCTTCGCGCAGGTCGTCCTCGTCGAGCTCGCCGGCCTCGACCTCGGCGAGTTGAGCGTCGTGATCACGCCAAAACGTGGCGATCTCCGAGGGCAGCACGCGACGATCTCCGAGGGTCTGGCGCAGCTCGGCCTCGAGCTGCGCCAGCGAAAAGTCCGACATCGCGCGGGTCTCGGGGTCGAGGCTCGGGGTTCGGTGCGCGCTCGCGCTGCCGCGCCGCTGAACCTGCTCACGCTGCGCGCGGACCTCCTCGCTGGTCTGGCGAAACGCGAGCGCCGCGGCCCGGGCCTCCTCGCGCGCCTGCTTGATCGCGGCCTCGGTCCGCTCGACCTTCTCCTCGAGCTGCGCCCCGTAGGCGCGCTCCCGGGCCAGCGCGTCCTCGGTCTGCACCCGCCACGCCCACGCCCACCAGGCGCCGTAGCTCGCCGCCGCGATCGTGACGACCGCCAGGGTCGCCGCCAGCGAGCGCCGCAGGGCCCGAAGACGCGCGCGGCGACGCGCGGCCGGAGACCGCCCCCCGAGCGCCGCGCGTAGCTCGAAGGTCAAGGCGGCCGCGTCCGCGGGGCGCTCGTTGGGGTCCTTGGCCAGCAGCAGCAGCACGACCTCGGCCAGGGCCCGGGGCACCGCGGCCGGGAGCGGCGGCGGCGGGTCGTGGAGGTGGGCCGTAATGAAGCCGATCGCGGTCGGGGAGGCGAACGGCAAGTTGCCCGCGAGCATCTCGTAGAGCATCACGCCGAGCGAGTAGAGGTCGCTGCGGCCGTCGAGGCTGTCGCCGCGCAGCTGCTCCGGGGACATGTACTGCGGCGTCCCGAACATCGCCCCGCTGCGGGTGATGTCGGAGCCCTCGAGCTTGGCCACGCCGAAGTCGAGGACCTTCGCAAAGTGCCGGTCATCGCCGCGCTCGATCAGCATGATGTTCGAGGGCTTGAGGTCGCGGTGGATGATCCCCGCCGCGTGGGCGTCGGTCAGCGCCGCGCAGATCTGCGTGACGATCGCCACGCTCAGCTCGGCCTCGACCGGCCCGTGGTCGGCGAGGACCTGCGCGAGCGTGGACCCGGCGAGGTACTCCATCGCCATGAACAAGGTCCCGTCGTCGAGCTCGCCCCAGTTGAAGATCTGGACGATGTGTGGGCACTCGAGGCTCGCGGCGGCCTTGGCCTCGTTGCGAAAGCGAGTGACCTGTTCGTCTTGGTCGCGCGCGCGAGCCAGCGGCGAGACGATCTTGATCGCGACCTGACGGCCGATCGCCGGCTGGTCGGCGAGGAACACCTCGCCCATGCCGCCCTCGCCGAGCTTGTCGACGATCACGTACTGGCCGATGATCTCGCGGCCGATCAAGTCGCTGACCCGCGCGCTCGCGTTGAACCCGGCCGCGACCGTCGGCGCGCCGCTGACCGTGCTCGCGCCCACAGCTTCGGCATGCGCGACGAGCGCGACGCCGCAATCCAAGCACTCGCTGGCCGCGGCCTCGATCATCGCACCGCAGCTTGGGCAGGTCGGCACGGCGCGATCCTACTGCAAGGTCCCCGCCGTCAAAACGCGGCCCCCGTGATCGCGGCGGCGCGAGCGTCAGCCCGGCAACCCGAGCCGATCGATCAAAAACGCGTATTCGAGCGCGAGCTCGTGGAGGTGCTCAAACCGGCCGGTCGCGCCGCCGTGCCCGGCGTCCATGTTGGTCCACAGCAGAATCTCGTTTGGATCGGTCTTGCGGTCGCGGAGCCGCGCGACCCATTTGGCCGGCTCCCAATAGCCGACCCGAGGGTCGTTCCAGCCGGCGAGCACGAGCATGTCCGGGTAGGCTTGGGCGGCGACGTTGTCGTAGGGCGAGTAGGCCCGGATCCACCGATAGCCCGCCTCGGTCGCCGGATCGCCCCACTCCTCGCGCTCGACCCCAACGAGCGGCAAGCTCGGGTCGAGCATGGTGTTGAGCACGTCGACGAAGGGCACGTCGGCGACCAGCGCCTTGAACAGCTCCGGCCGCTCGTTGGCGACGGCGCCGATCAACAGCCCGCCGGCGCTGCCCCCGGAGCCGGCGAGCTGCTCGGGCCGGGTCCAGCCCTGGGCGATCAGGTGCTCGGCGCAGGCGATGAAGTCGCCGAAGCTGTTGCGCTTGTGCTCGAGCTTGCCGGCCTCGTACCAGCGCCGACCGAGCTCCCCGCCGCCACGTACGTGGGCGATCGCCCGGATCGCCCCGCGGTCGAGCAGGCTCAGGCGCGTGCTCGAGAAGCTCGGGTCCGAGGTCATGCCGTAGGCCCCGTAGGCGTAGAGCAGCAGCGGACGCGGCCCCGTCGGGCGGCCCGTGGGGTCGTCGCTGGCCTCGCGCTTCCAGACTAAGGAGATCGGCACGCGCTCACCGTCGGGCGCCGTCGCCCAGATCCGCGCGCTCGCGTAGTCCGACGGCTGATGCCCACCGACGACCACGCTGCGCTTGCGAAGCACCCGCGTGCGCGTGCGCGGGTCGTAGTCGTAGGTCGAGGTCGGGGTCGTCAACGAGCTGTAGCTGAACCGCAGGGTGCTCGCGTTGAACTCGGGGTTCGAGCCGGACCACAGCGAGTAGGTCGGATCGGGGAACTCGATCAGGTGCTCGCCGGCCCGGGTCCAGCCCGAGCCAGCGTCGAGCGGGATCACGCGGATCCGTTGCAGGCCCTCGCTGCGCTCCCAGACCACGAGCTGATCGGCGAACACGTCGTGGTCCTCGAGCAGCACCTGCTCGCGCACGCCCACGAGCTCGCGCCACGGCTGCGGCTCACCCCCCTCGCCCCCCCCAGGCACCGGCGCGATCATGATCTTGAAATTCTGCGCGCCGTCGTTGGTCAGCACCAACAGCCGCTCATGCCCGCCACGATCATGATGGTGGGCGACGTCGTACTCGACGCCCGATCGCCGCGGCGCGACCAGCCGCGGCGCCGACTCGGGCGCGCGCGTGGGGATCAGCAGCTGCTCCGAGCTCACCTGCGAGTCGAGGCTGAGCACCACGTACGCGTCGGAGCGGGTCCGGTGCAGCGACACGAAGAACGCCGGATCGTCCTCTTGCCAGACGCAGACGTCGTCGGCGACCGACGTGCCCACGCGGTGACGCCAAGCCTGCCAGGGCCGCAAGGCCGGGTCGCGGCGGGTGTAAAACAAGACCTGGTCATCACCCCAAGCCATGGCGCCACCGCAGCCCCCGGGCGGATCGATGGCGTCGGCGAGCAGCTCACCGGTCTCGAGATCCTTGAACCGGATCTGGAACAGCTCATCGCCGTCGAGATCGACGGTGTAGGCGCACAGCCGGTGGTTCGGGCTGATCGTCAAGCCCGCGAGATCGAAGTAGTCGTGGTCCGCGGCGAGCTCGTTCTCGTCGAGGTAGACCTGCTCAGGCTGGCCTTCAAAGGCCTGCTCCGGCGCGTAGCGGCGCCGGCAGTGCCGCGGATACTCGTCGCCGACCTCGGTCCGCGAATAGTAGACGAACGGCCCGTCCTTGCTCGGGACCGAGCGATCATCCTCTTTGATGCGCGCCCGCATCTCGGCGTAGAGCCGCGCCCGCAGCCCCGGCGTCCGCGCGTCGAGCTGCGCCTCGGCCCAGACCCGCTCGGCCTCGAGCAGCTCACGGACCGCCGGATCCTCGCGGTCGCGCAGCCAGGCGTACTCGTCGACGAGGCGATCACCGAACAGCTCACGCTCGAGCGGGCGCTTCGCGGGCTTGGTCGGCTTAGCCAAACTCAACCCAACCACATTTTGGCGTACTTATGAAAGGGCCGCTCACAGGCAGACACGAACGGGACCAAGGCCAGGATACTCCCATATTTCGGTCGTTCTCTGTAGATGTCGGTTGTATCGCAAACCACGTCGCCGAGCATCCTCGAGGAGCTCACACAGGTAGTCGCCGCTCAAGACGAAGCGAAGGTCCACCCGCAGCCGATCGAGGAGCGCGTCCGTCCGCATCTCGCTGTCATGCTCACCGCCGCACGCACGAGTGACGACGTCCTCGAACGCAAAGGGCTCGAAGGCGACGCACTCGATGTCGAGCTCAGGCATGACCCAAATTCAAGCTAGCGCAGACGGATACGCAGATCCTCTGCCGTCAAGATCTCCATGGCACGCGCGCTCGCCTCGACCGCTGCCCGGCCCTGGCAGCCTGCTCATCGAAGCGCTTGAAGTCGGCCTCGGTGAAGGTGGGGGGCTGGGGAAGATCTGTCGCCAGTTTGGGCGGCGTTATCGGCTTGGACATCTTGCTCCGAGCAGATCCTACCCAGACTCCCCGATCGGCGCAAACGGCGAAATCCACGTCCACCGGCCAGAACCAAAAAAAAGCGCGCTCGGGAGGGCTCGAACCACCGACACCCAGGTTCGAAGCCTGGTGCTCTATCCAACTGAGCTACGAGCGCGTGGCGGGGTTTCTAGCACACCCCTTGGCTCGCGCTCAAGCGTCGAGGACGTGGGCGAGGAGCACGGTGATGTTGTCCTTGCCGCCGGCCTCGTTGGCGGCGTCGACCAGCGCGGCGCAAGCCCCGTCGAGCCGCTTCTTCTTGCTCTCGACCACGGCGAGGATCTCGTCGTCCTCGAGCATGTCGTTGAGGCCGTCGGAGCACATCAGGTAGATGTCGCCGACCTTGTACTCCTCGACGACGACGTCGACGGCGACGTGGTCGGCCAAGCCGAGCGCCCGGACGACGACGTTGCGGTGGGGGAAGTTGCGGATCTCCTCGCCGCTCATCTCCTTCATCCGGCGCCAGTCGTTGAGCAGCGAGTGGTCTTCGGTCAGGAGCTGGATGGTCTGGTCGCGGATCCGGTAGACCCGGCTGTCGCCGACGTGGCCGATGTAGAACCGACCCTGAGAGAAGTACAGGGCCTCGACGGTGCAGCCCATGCCCTTCTTCTCGGCCTCGGCCGCCGCGGTGTCGAAGATCTCCGAGTTGGCCAGCTTGATCGAGGTGATCATCCGGTTGCGCTCGATCTCGACCTGCGGGAGCCGAAACGGCCAGGTGCGCCCGCCCTCTGTGGCGGTGTCCTTGTAAAAATTGCCGATCACCCCGACGGTGATCTGGCTGGCGACCTCACCGCAGGCGTGCCCGCCCATGCCGTCGCTGACGACCGCGATCGGGACCTCGTCGGGGATCAAGAGGTTGTCCTCGTTGTGCGCTCGAACCCGACCGACGTGGGTCATGCCAGCGAAGCGCACTCGGTCGTTGCCGACAGCGAAGCTAATGCTCACAGCTTTGACCGTACCAGGGTCGTCGACGAATTCGCTAGCGATCGGTGGCGCTCGTCCCCAGCGCAGGCCCCGTGCTACGCTCGCCGAGGATGACAGGCCCAGCAGCCGCGCGCACGATCAGCCTCGATCCCGCCGCTGGGGGCATCTCACTCCCCCGGCTTTACTTCGCCCTGCTGCGCCAGCGGTTCACGGGCATCGCAACGCTCACACAGCGAAGCCCGGCCGGCGAGCGGAGCGTGTGGTTTCGCGGCGGGATGCCGGTGTTTACGGACTGGGCGAGCGCCGAGGATCGGCTCGGTGACCTGCTCTTGCGTGCAGGCTCGATCACCGAGGCGGACCTCCAGCGCGCGCTGACAGCTCACGCCTCGGGCAACGGCCTGCTCGGTGAGATCCTCGTGGCCCTCGAGCTGATCGACGAGCCCACGCGCAGCGAGGCGCTCCGGGACCAGTGCATGCGCAAGCTCGTCCACGGGTTCGCGGCCGGGGCGATCGAGCCCACGGTCACGATCACGGCGATCGAGCACGACAAGGGCCAAGCCGACGAGCTCGTCCAGCTCAACGTGCTCGCCCTGCTGCTCCACGGGATCACGACCCACTACACCCACGATGGCAGCGAAGCGATCGCCGCCGAGATCGGCCCCGCGCTCGCGGGTGAGCTCGTCGCAACCCCAGCGCTGGCCCGCTACGAGCGACAGTTTGGCTTTGAGCCCGAGGACGCGGCCGTCCTCGGCGCCCTCGCTCGCGGGGTGTCCATGGCCAACCTCCTGACCCCGGCCACCGACCCCGTGCGCGCCCACCAGATCATCTACACGCTATGGGCCGCGCAGATGCTCCGGACCGGCGACGACGCGATCACGGCGATCGCCAGCGGGGCCACGGCCGCCGCCGCGCAGCAGCAGGGCGTGACGACCGGCGCCCCAGCCAAAGCCCCGTCGCCGGCCGCAGCCGCGCCCGCGCCCAAGCCCGCGCCCAAGCCCGCGCCCAAGCCCGAGCCCAAGCCCGAGCCCGAGCCCAAGCCCGACGCGTTCGAACGCGAGCTCGCCGCGCTCGAGGCCAAGGTCGCCGCGCAGGCCGATCCCTTCGCGTTGTTTGGCCTCGAGCTCGACGCCGAGCGCAAGCAGATCCGCGCGGCCTGGGCCGAGCTCAGCAAGACCTTTCATCCCGACGCGCTCGAGGGGGCTGGCCGAGCAAACCTACGCGCACGGGTCGAGCGGGTGTTCGCGGCCCTGTCCGAAGCCTATGGCGTGCTCTCCGACAAGGACGCGCGCGCGCGGCTACGCGAGCGGCTCGCCGCGGGCGGCTCGCCCGACGCCGGCGACGACACGGCGGTGGTGATCCGCAACGCCTTCGAAGCCGAGCTGCTCGCCCGCGACGCCGACAAGCTCCTGCTCGCCCGGCAGTGGGCCCAGGCCGCCGAGCAATTCGCCCGCGCCTTGGCCCTGAGCCCCAACGACATCGACGTCGACGCGGCCCGGATCTACGCCGAGTTTCGCCGCGGCGACTCGGGCGACGCGTCCTCGACCATCGCCAAGCTCACGACCCTGCTCGAGCACACCCCCAACTGCGCCCGCGCCCACTACTTCAAGGGCCTGCTGCAAGTCGGCATCGACGACACGGCCAGCGCCAAGCAAAGCTTCGCGGCCGCGCTCGCGCTCGACCACCGCAACATCGACGCCGAGCGACAGCTCCGCGCGATCAACTTGCGCGAGCGCGGCCCGAACTCGGCCAAGGCCATCGAGGCCAAGGCCAAGGACGACAAGAAGCGCGGCTTCGGGCTGCGCGGGCTGTTTAAAAAGTCTTAGCAGCCTCGCGCTTCCAACTCGCGAGCACCGCGAGGCCAACGAGCACCAGCGCGATCGCTGCGAGCGCCACGTTGTGAACCATCGAGAGCTGCTCGGCCGCGTCGATCCGCGCGACCGGGCGCATCGCCACGAGATCGACGCGGGCCCACGCCTCGTGAACCCGCGGCAGGATCACCAAGCGATCGAGCCCAGCGAGGCCGACCGCGATCAGGCCGAGGGTCGTCCCAGCGTGATGGCGCAGCCACGGGCGCGCGACCGCAGCCACGATCACAGCGGCGATCAGGCTCAGCTCGGCGCTGCGCAGGGCGATCGGCTCGCTCAACGCCCGCGCGAGGTTCGCGTCGACCAAGGTGGTGTCGGCTTGCAGCGCCGGCACCACGATCAGGTGTCCGAGCACGAGCGACCCGAGCGCGAGCCCGAGCGCGAGGATTCCCAGGAGCACTGCCGGTCGCACGCGGCCATCCAGCCAAATTCACCGCCAAAGCACAAGTTTTCGGCGGCTTGGCTGATCCGCGCACCTCCGCGAACCAGGCTATGCTCGCGTCGATGTCTGCACGTGTACGTCGTCAGGGGGGCTGGACGCGACGCGGGTGCCTGCGCGCGGGGCTTGGGTTCGCGGGGTTGGCCGGGTGCGGGTGGCCGCGTCGGGCGGATGCCGCCGAGGAGAAGCTGCTCGAGCAAGCGACCAGCGAGTACAACGAGATCGTCGTGACCGAGCGCGGCTCGATCCGAACCATGTACTTCGTCGTCGACGGGACCCGGTTCATCGAGTCCCGCACGGACATGGATCACTCCAACAGCCTCGACCTCGACTACTCGCGCACGATGATGGCCGGGTTCTTGGTCAACCCCGCGCCCAAGCGGTTCATGATGATGGGGCTCGGCGGCGGGCAGATCTCCAACTACTTGTTCGATCGGTTCCCGGAGCTCGAGATCGACGCGGTCGACATCGACCCGGAGGTCGTCCGCCTCGCCCACAAGTACTTCGACGTGCCCAAGCACCCGCGCTACCGCACGCACGTCGGCGACGGCCGGCTGTTCATCGAGAACGCCAAGCAGCCGTGGGATCTGATCATGCTCGACGCGTTCCGCGGGGTGTTCGTGCCCTTCCACCTCAAGACCCGCGAGGCCTACGCCGCGTGCCTGGCCAAGCTCAACCCCGGCGGCGTCGTGGTCGCCAACCTTCACAACCTCACGCGCATGTACCCGCACGACCGCGAGACCCTCGCCAACGTGTTCCCGCACTGCTACTCGTTCGTGTCCGAGAGCGGCAACCAGACCACCTTCGTGGCCTCGGGCTCGCCCAAACGGGTCAACACCTACGCGCTCCGGCAAAACGCTCGGGCGGTCGCCGATCGCTTCGACTTCGACATCCTCGGGCTCTCGGCGCGCTACTACATGCGCACGGACTGGGACCCGGACTCGTCGGTGTTGACCGATGACTTCAACCCCGCCGAGCTCGAGTCGGCGGCCCAGCGCCACAACACCACCTGCATCGCCGGCTGCGCTTATCCGGCCCAGTGAGAACCAAAAACAAAGGCCCTGGATGGTGAGATCCAAGGCCTTCGTTTTCGGGGCGGACGGGACTCGAACCCGCGACCTCCGGCGTGACAGGCCGGCGTTATAACCGACTTAACTACCGCCCCTTCAGGTCATGTTTGGAGCCGGGATTCTGTTGGAAGCCGAGCCTGATGTCAAGGTTCGATCGGCCCTTTGATCGAGACCGACATCACATGTTTGGGCGATAACCCAAGCGTCACGCACGCAGGTGGGCCGCGACGGCCGTGCCGTTGTTGGCGCTGGGCTGGTGGACCCGAGCGGCCCGAGGCATGACCTGATAGAGGCGCGCACCGAAGCTCTCGACCCACTGGGTCACGCGCTCGGGGTGCGGGCAGCCGGGCATGATCTCGACGGCCGAGTCGAGCAGCTTGCGCAGACGCTCGAGCGCGCCGTCGATGCCCAAGGTCATGCACGCGTTTGGCCGGTTGTGGACCATGTCTTGGCCGACGGGCTTGCCGAGGTTGCTCTCGTCGTCGAGGGTGTCGCGCAGATCGTCGGCGACCTGGTAGGCCTCGCCGAGCCGCGTGCCGAACTCGGCCCAGGCGTCGGCATGGCCGGCGTCGGCGTGGGCGAGCAGCGCCCCCGCTCGGGCCCCGGCTTCGAACAGCGCGCCGGTCTTGGCTTGATGGTAGGTCCGCAGCCCGACGGTAGACTCGGACTCCCAGGCCTGCCCGGCGACGAGGCCTCCGCTGGCGCCGACGCTCCGGGCGACGCAACGAATTAACGGCGCCATCGCGGCCGGCGAGATCCGAGCCGAAGCGATGACCTCGAAGGCGAGCACGATCAGCCCGTCGCCCGCGAGCACGGCGAGCTCCTCACCGAAGGCCGCGTGAACCGAAGGTCGGCCGCGTCGAACCGAGGCGTCGTCGAAGCAGGGCAGGTCGTCGTGGACCAGCGACGCGCAGTGGAGCAGCTCGACCGCCGCCGCCACGTCGTCGTGTGCGTCTAGATCGCCGGTTGCACCGCACGCCGCCGCGACACTCAGACAAAGGTGTGGCCGCAGGCGGGCGCCCCCGGGGAACACGGCGTGACGCATCGCGGCCCGCAAACCGGGTGGGGTAGCCGGGCCCTCGCAAAGCCGCATCGCCCGTTTGAGGGCCGCCTCAATCCGCTCCGCGGTCTGCATCTCGGGCCCAGCCTGACCCGTTGTACAACCTTTGTCAATTTGGAAGAGGTTTTTGTTCAAACCCTGGACACCCTTGGTTCTGGCGGTTACGGTCAGGCTCCGTTTAGGCTGGTTCCAGCGCGGATACGCACGTGACGGGCATGAGCGCGGTGGGCACTGTAGCAGAGATCGGAGCGGTCGTCGTCATCGGTGGAGGGGTCGGTGGACTGTCCGCCGCGATCCAAGTCGCGGCCTCTGGTCGCCGCGTGGTGGTCCTGGAACGAGCGGCGCGAATTGGCGGAAAGATGCGTGAGCTGAGCGTTTCAGGGCGATCCATCGACTCGGGCCCGACGGTGATGACCATGCGTTGGGCGTTTGATCAGCTGTTTGCCGCGGCTGGCCGCGAGCTCAAAACATACGTCGAGCTGGTCCCGCTCGAGGTCCTCGCTCGTCACGGCTGGCCGGACGGCGCCCGGCTCGATCTATTCGCTGACATCGAGGCGTCGGTGGCGGCCATCGACGCGTTCGCCGGGGCTGGGGACGCCGCAGGGTATCGCCGATTTTGCGCTCACACCGAGAAGATCTTCGCGATCGTCGAGCAACCCTTCCTCCAGTCCGCGCGCCCCAGTGTCGCGGCCGTGGTCACGGCCAAGGGCCTGCGCGGTGCCCTCGAGTTCGCGCGCATCGATTGGCACCGCTCGATGTGGCGCGCGCTCTCCAGCTTTTTTAAAGATCCGCGCTTGCGTCAGCTGTTCGCCCGCTACGCCACCTATTATGGGTCGTCGCCGTTTCGCGCCCCCGCGACCCTGAACCTGATCGCCCACGTCGAGCGCGACGGGGTCTGGCGGGTCGCCGGTGGCATGTACCGGCTCGCGGAGGCGCTCGAGCGCTGCGCGACCGAGCTCGGCGTGGAGATCCGGACCGGCTGCGAGGTCGCCGAGGTCCTGACCGAAGCCGGCCGCGCCGTCGGCGTGCAGCTGCGCTCGGGCGAGCGAGTCCCCGCGGCGGCGGTGATCGTCAACGCGGCGCCCCAGGCCCTCGACGAAGGGCGGCTCGGCGAGCAGCTGCGCGGCTGCGTGGGGATCTCTGCCAAAGCCCCGCGCTCGCTCTCGGCGGTGACCTGGTCGGCGCTGGCGCGCACGCGCGGGTTCCCCCTCGCCCACCACAACGTGTTCTTCTCGCGGGACTACGCGAAGGAGTTCCGCGCGCTCGAGGCCGGTGAGCTCATCGACGAGCCGACGGTCTATGTCCACGCCCAGGACCGGATCGACCGACCAACCACCAACCCAGCCCAGGCCCAGCACGAGTGGTCCGAGCCCGAGCGCCTGCTGATCTTGGTCAACGCCCCGGCCCGCGGCGACCAGGCGCCGTGGTCGACGACCGACCTCGACGCGCTCGAGCGCCGCAGCCATGCGATCATGCGCGCGTGCGGGCTGGAGCTCGATCTGATCGAGGTTCAGCGCAGCTCGCCGGAGACCTTCGAGGACCTGTTTCCAGCGACCGGCGGGGCGCTTTATGGGTTTGCGACGCACTCGATGAGCAGCCCGTTTCAACGCCCGCCGACGCGGACCAAGCTGGCCGGCTTGTACCTCGCCGGAGGCGGCGCGCATCCGGGCGCGGGGATCCCCATGGTGTGCCTCAGCGGACAGCTCGCGGGTCGAGCCGCGATCGAGGATCTCGACCTTGACCCCGTCTAACTTCGTCCCCGACGAGACGCCGCTGCGCTTTGACGTCCCGGTCGCGCCCGGCGGCTACGCGTGGTGGTACCTCGACGCCGTGTCCGACGATGGCCGCGTGGCCGTGACGGTCATCGCGTTCGTCGGCTCGGTGTTCTCGCCCCGCTACGCCAAGGCCCGCCGGCTCATGGCTCGCGGGGGTCCGCCGGCGGATCCCGAGCGCTGCTGTGCGATCAACGTGGCGGTCTACGAAGGCGAGGGCCGCCACACCTGGGCGCTGACTGAGCACGCCGAGTTCTCGCGCAGCGCCGAGTCCCTGCAGATCGGCGCGAGCTCGCTGCGCTGGCGAAGCGACGGCGCCGGTCGGCACCTCGAGGTCGAGCTCGACGAGCTCCAGACCCGGTTTGGCGCGCGCCGGGGCCCGCCGCTGCGCGGACGGATTCGCCTGTATCCGGCGGCGGTGTTCGGTCCGCGGGTCGAGCTCGATGCCCACGCCCGGCACCGCTGGTACCCGGTCGCGCCCCACGCTCGCGTCGAGCTCGAGTTCGACGCGCCGGCCCTGCGGTTCTCGGGCTCGGGCTACCACGACGTCAACGAAGGCGACGAGGGGCTCGAGCGCGGGTTCGCGTCGTGGAACTGGTCGCGCGCCGAGCTCGACGGCCAGCGCAGCGCGGTCCTATACGACGTCGTCCCCCGCGAGGGCCCCGCCGCTCCGCGGGCCTGGCTGTTCGATCCGAGCCAGCGATCGATCGAGACCATCGAGGCCGACACGCTCGGCCAAGCGACCAGGCTCGCGCGCACGTTTTGGGGCGTGGACCGGGCGATCCGAGCGGACCTCGGGCACACGCCGAGGTTGATCTCGACCCTCGAAGACACGCCGTTTTACTCGCGCAACTTGATCAGCACGCGGATCGCCGGGCACGAGGCGACCGCGGTCCACGAGTCGATCTCACTCGATCGGTTCGCGTCGCGGGCGGTCCAGTTCTTGCTGCCCTTCAAGATCACGAGGCGCTAACGGGCCAAGCCGCGTCGAGCAGCGACTTGCAGGTCTCGTTGGCCTTGATCTTGGAGTAGCGGAAGGTGCCCTTGCTGCGCTCGAAGCTGTCCTTGGACATGGCCGAGAGGCAGCGGCCCTCGGCGCCGAGGATCGTTTGCCGGACGTTGACGGTCACCTCGCCATAAAGCGGCCCGCCGGCGTCGCTAAAGGCCCGCGCCGAGGTCGTGGTCTTGTTGGTCACGTGGAGGTTGCCGGCGCAGACCGGCGCGTCGACGTAGACGCTCATGCCGGGGTTGCCGTCGCCGTCGATGTCCTCCTCGCCCCAGTTGACCGTGCCGGACATCGTGTAAAACGTCGTGCCCTCGACCTGCTCGAACACCAGGCGCGAGTCCGGGAGGGCGTTGACGTCGATGTAGACCTTGACGCTGCCGACGTCGGAGTAGCTGACCTTGCAGGCGCGCTGGTCGATCTGGACCGTGTCGCCTTGGCGGCGCACGCGGGCGATCACGTAGGTGTCGAGCCGGGTGTTGAGGGTCCCGAGCACGGGCACCTCGCGGGTGCCAAAGGTCACCTGGTGACCGGCCCAGTGCTCGGTCACGACCGGGGCGGTCTCGGCGGGCGGTCCGCTTGGCGAAGTCAAGAGCAAGACTGAGAGGGTGGCGGAGAGCATTTATCCCTTGCGTGGCTTGGCCGCGCCGCGTTCACGAAGCAGTTTCTCGACGAGCGGGCGGACCTCGTCGATCGGCTGCGTGCCGACGACCATACCGCCGGAAGCTTCAACGAAGCTACGCAGCTCGACAGAGCCCGGCCCGCCGACGATCCAGGGCACATCGCCGACGGCCTCGGCGTAACTGTCAACCAACTCACGCGCGCGATAGGCCGGAGGGCTGACGGTCACCGACAAGCACACCAGCGCAGGTTGTATGCTCTCGACAGCATGACGGATCGCCGAAGGCGGGGTCTTGGCCCCGAGCACCACCGGTCGCAGGCCGCCTTGGACCAGGCCAAAGGCGACGCCGTAGAGCGGCAGGGCGTGGTCTTCATCGGCGAAGCACGCGACGATCGCATCGGGGGCCGCCGCGGGCGGATCGATCAAGCGCAGCATGTCCCGCGCGGCGCCGGAGAGCACCTCGGAGGCCATGTGCTCTTGGGCCACGGACAGCGTGCCCTCGTGCCAACCATCGCCGACGGTGCGCATGGTCGGCGCGAGCACGTGGTGATAGACGGTCGTCGCCGAGCCCAGGAACATCGCGCCGCGCACGGCTCGCTCGAGCCCTTGGGGATCGAAGTGGGTGATCGCCTCGAGAATGATCTCACGCGCGCGCAAGAAGGGATCGCCTCCCGCGACCACCGGGGGCTGGCTGGCCTCCTCGATCCGCACGATCACGCGCGCGGCCTCAGCCGGGGCCATGCCCTTGTCACACAGCTCCTTGAGCTTGCGGATCGACGCGACGTCGTGATCGCTGAACAACCGGTACGCGGACGCGCTGCGCTCCGGCGAAGGAATGCCGTAGCGTCGCTCCCAAGCGCGCAGCGTCGCCGCTGGTATGCCGGTCATCTCCGCGACCGTTTGGATCCGGTATTTTCCCCTGCGACTGGGCATCTCGACTGCCTTGACGATGCCGAGCTACGCGCGCGACTTCGTGACATAAAAACCACGCCCGTGTACGCTTGTCAAAGGTTGGTTCAGATAATAGAGGAATCTTCGTGCAAACCTTGAACGCCACTGATCAAACCAGCCGTGAAGCCCGCAACGACGCCGCGCAAAAGCCTCACGCGGTGGTGATCGGCAGCGGCTTCGGCGGGCTGGCCGCAGCGATCCGCTTGGGCGCGCGCGGCTACGCAGTCACCGTGCTCGAGCGGCGCGATCAGCCCGGCGGGCGGGCCTACGTCTACCGGCAAAACGGGTTCGTGTTCGACGGCGGGCCCACGGTGATCACCGCGCCGTTCTTGCTCGAGGAGCTGTGGGAGCTGTGCGGCAAGCGGATGGCCGACACCATCGACATGCGCTCGGTCTCGCCGTTTTACCGGATCCGCTTCCACGACGGCGAGGAGTTCAACTACCAAGGCGACCCCGAGGTCATGCGCGAGCAGATCCGCAAGTTCAGCCCCGAGGACGTCGAGGGCTACGAGCGGTTCTTGAAGATGTCCGAGGCGATCTTCAAGGTCGGGTTCGAGCAGCTCGCCCACGTGCCGTTTGGCCGGATCCTCGACATGCTGAAGATCAGCCCGGCGATGGCCCGGCTGCAGAGCTACCGGACCGTCTACAACCTCGTCGCGCGGTTCATCAAGCACGACCGCCTGCGCCAGGTGTTCTCGTTTCACCCGCTGCTCGTCGGCGGCAACCCGTTCAAGACCACGTCGATCTACACGCTGATCGCGTTCTTGGAGCGCAAGTGGGGCGTGTTCTTTCCGATCGGCGGGACCGGGTCGTTGATCGACGGGCTCGTCGAGCTGATCGAGGGTCAAGGCGGCAGCTTGCGGCTCGGCTGCGAGGTCGAGGAGATCATGGTCGAAGCTGGGCGGGCGACGGGCGTGAAGCTCAAAGGCGGCGAGCAGATCGCGGCCGACATCGTCGTGTCCAACGCCGACTCGGCGTATCTGTACAAGCACCTGCTCCCGGCCAAGTACCGCCGCCGGTGGACCGACAAGAAGCTCGACAAGGTCCGCTACTCGATGAGCCTGTTCGTCTGGTACTTCGGGACCAAGCGCAAGTACGAGGACGTCGCCCACCACACCTTGCTGCTCGGGCCCCGCTACGAGGGCCTGCTCGACGACATCTTCGAGCACAAGGTCCTCGCCGACGACTTCTCCTTGTACCTGCACCGGCCGACGGCGACCGACCCGGCCCTCGCGCCGGACGGCTGCGACACGTTTTACGTCCTGTCACCGGTCCCGCACCTCGACAGCGGCACCGACTGGACCGTCGAGCGCGAGCGCTACCGGGCCAAGATCGCCAAGTTCTTGGGCGAGACGATCATGCCTGGCCTCGAGGATGAGATCGCCGCGTCGCACATCCTCGATCCGATCGGGTTTCGCGACGAGCTGCTCTCGGTCAAGGGCGCGGCGTTTGGGGTCGAGCCGGTCTTGATTCAAAGCGCGTACTTCAGGCCGCACAACAAAAGCGAAGAGATCGAGCGGCTGTACCTCGTCGGCGCCGGGACCCACCCGGGCGCGGGCGTGCCTGGGGTGCTGAGCTCGGCCAAGGTGCTCGAGAAGGTGATCCCCGACGCGCAGACCTTGATCGCCGAGCGGGCGTCGCGAGCGTGAGCGTGTCGCCGCCCAAGCCCGAGGGCTTCGTGCCCGCGCCGGTCCGCAGCGGCGAGCATGCGCCGGTCGGGCCGAGCGACGCCGACGCCGACATCCGCGCGTGCAAGCAGATCTTGGCGGTCGGCAGCAAGAGCTTCGCGGCGGCTTCGCTGCTCTTGCCGAGGCGCATCCGGGGGGCGGCGGCGGCGTTCTACGCGTTTTGTCGCGTCGCCGACGACCTCGTCGACTTCTCCGATGATCCCAACGCCGCGGTCATCGAGCTTGGCGCGCGGCTCGATCGAATCTACGCGCGGACCCCCGACCCTGATCCGGTCGACCGAGCCTTCGCGCGGGTGATCGAGGCCCACGCGATCCCCCGCGAGGTCGTCGACGCGCTGATCGAGGGCTTCGAGTGGGACGCGGACGAGCGCGAGTACGAGACCTTGTCGGACCTGCTCGGCTACTGCGCGCGGGTGGCCTCGGCGGTCGGCGTGGTCATGACCTTGCTGATGGGCCCGCGCGAGCCCCTGACCTTGGCCCGCGCCTGCGATCTCGGGGCCGCCATGCAGCTGACCAACATCTGCCGCGACGTCGCCGAGGACGCTGGACGCGGGCGCTCGTACCTGCCGGCGAGCTGGCTGCGCGAGCGCGGCGTCGAGCCCGAGCACTTCGTCGCCAACCCCAGCGACTACGCCGGCGACGAGCGGATCGCCGCCGTGATCGAGGCGCTGCTCCGCGAGGCCGACGAGCTCTACCTGCGCGCGGACGCAGGCATCGCCATGCTCCCGCGCGACAGTCGAGCGGCGATCCGAGCGGCGCGGCTGATCTACTCGGACATCGGCCGAATGATCCGCGCGCAGGCCTGCGATCCCACCCGCGGCCGCGCGCACACCAGCAAGGCCCGCAAGCTATGGCTGCTGACCCGAGCCCTCGTTCGGCCAACCCCGAAGCATGACCCAGATCGGGCGCGCCTACCTGCGATCCACGAGTGCGAGTTTTTGCTCGTGTGAGCCTACTGTTGGACTTCAGCGGCGCTGGGGTCTTTTTCGAGCTGCCCGTCCTCGCGCTCGATCTCCAGCATCAGGTAGGTCGCGGCGATCACCATGATCACCATGATGCTCAAGACCTGAAACGGGAGCGAGACCAAGCCGGCGGGCATCTGCGCGCCGGCCCGGCGGCGGCGGAGCTTCTTGGACAGCTTGTCGTAAAAGTCTGGCGGCGCGTCGACGTCTGGGAGCTCGCGGACGATCGAGAGCATCTTGCGCAGGGACTCGACCTCGAGCCGGGCCTCGGGGGAGTCTTCGAGCCACTTCTCGAAGGACTCGGCCTCGCCGGCCTCGAGCGCGTCGTCGAGGTAGGCGGTCATCAGCTCGGCGTTGGAGTCGGCGGCCATGGGTGATCCTGAGCGATTGACTTTAGTCGTCTGGGGAGCCGGGTAAAGCTGTTTGTTTGCTAGGTGACGTAGGGCTCGAGTCGGAGCTTGAGGGCTAGCCGGGCGCGGTGCAGGCGGCTCTTGAGGGTGCCCTCTTGGAGGCCGGTGATCCGCAGGATCTCGGCGTAGCTCAGGCCCTGGATGTCACGCAGGACGATCAACAGGCGATGCTCGGGCTCGAGTTGGGCGATCTCGGCTTGGATCGCGCGCTCGAGTCGGCTGCCGACGAAGGTGGCCTCGGGGCCGGGAACCACGCTTTGCAGGGCGATCACGGCGCCACCGTCGTCGCCTTGCATGTGGGCCGCGGGGGTCTCGTCGATGTCCGAGGCCCGGTGGAAGTTGCGGCCCTTTAGGTACTTGATCCGGTTCTTGCAGGTGTTCGAGGCGATCCGGTAGAGCCAGGTGTAGAACCGGCCCTCGCCGCGGTAGTTGGCGATCCCCCGGTAGACCGAGATGAACACCTCTTGGGCGATGTCCTCGGCCTCTTGCCGGTTGCCGATCATGCGAAAGACCAGGCCAAAGATCCGATCTTGGTAGGTCTGCACGAGCTCTTGGAAGGCGCGCTCGTCCCCTTGCTTGAGCCGCCGGACCAAGCGGCGATCTCGAGCGTCGCGGGCGGCTCGGACCTCTTCGCTCTCGTGCTTGGACTTGAACCGGCGCTTGTGAGGCTGCTCGGCGGGACCTGGGCCCTCGCTCGCAGGATCACCGGAAGCGCCACCTTGCGGATCGGCCTCGGCCAGCTCGGCGGCGGGTCCGTCGGTCCCGACGGCGGGGCTGTTCTCGGCGTTCACTTGGGCGTGCACGGTCGCGGGGGCCGGGGACACCGAGCCTGGGGTCAGGTTCCCGGCGGACTCGTCTGGCTGTTCGCGGCCGTGCGGGCATCATCCGCGGCGGGTGCACTCGCGGTCAAGCGGGTTGGGCTCAGGCAACCCAGCGCTGGATCAGCGCGGCGAGCATCCATGCAAGCATCGCTAGGTTCGCGGCCCCGGCCCCGAGCATCACGAAGCGCAGGCACTCGCCGCGGTTGCCCGCGTCGGCGGAGCCAAGCAAGCGCGCAGCGAAGAGCACGGGGATCGAGGGCACCGCGATGATCAACCCAACCGCCCACCAAGGGAGGTCCGGGACCACGAGCCAGCCAAACCCAAACCCGACGGCGAGCAGCTCGAGGGCGTGGCGGCGGGCGGCGAACTGGCCGAAGCGGACCGGGTAGGTGCGCTTGTTAGCGGCCCGATCGCCGGGATAGTCGGGCAGCGCCGTCAACACGTTGCCGGCGTAGGCGAGCAGGAAGCAAGGCGCGAGCCCGAGCCACGGCAGACCCTGGAAGCTGTGGGCCTGGGCGTAAAACCCGATGATCGGCAGGGTCACGCCGACGCCGAGGCCCTGCAGCAGCTCGCCGTAGCCGCGGTACGACAGCCGCAAGGGCGGGAAGCTGTAGGCCCACATCAAGCCGGCGCCGCCGAGGACCAGCAAGGGCAGCGCCCACAGCTGGTGGATCCACGCGAGCACCAAGGCGACCACGACCATGGATCCGAGCATCAGCCACGCGGCCTTGCGCAGGGCTTCGGGCGCGAGCTTGCCCTCTTGGATCACCCGCGAGCCGCCGGACACGAGCGAGGGTGAGGGGTTGAGCGCGTCGGCTTCACGATCGGCGAAGTCGTTGGCGAATACGATGAACAGCTGGTTGAGCAGCCCAAGCAGCCCGACAGCGCCAAACAAGCCCCACGCGAAGCGGCCGTGGACGGCGTAGGCCAGCGCTTGACCCAAGATCAGCGGGACCGCGACGTTGGCCGCCGCCAGCGGTCGGGCGGCCTGCACCCATGCGGTCCAGGACGACATTGCGGCCAAAGTAGGCGCGAGCGCGGCGCAGCGCAAGCGAAGCCGCGCGGGCGCTGCTGGCGCGTTGGTTGTGTTCGGCGGGGGGCTGGGTTAGGCACCCGGGGCGCTTCGACGCCCGCCGTGAACCGCCCGCCCAAACACCCAACGAGGCTGCTCCAGAGGCTGCCCGCCCGCCGGACCCTCGAGGCCCGCGAGAGGTGTTCGGCTTGAGCGGCTCGCTGCTCGATCGGCGCTTGTTGATGTTCACCGGCAAAGGTGGCGTCGGCAAGACCACGATCGTCGCCTCGCTCGCGCTCGAGGCCGCCCGCCGGGGGCGCCGACCGCTGATCGTCGAGCTCGGTCACCGCGCCTCGATGGAGTCGGTGTTCGCCGTCGACACCATTGGCTATGTGCCGAGCGAGGTCGGTGGCGGGGTCTGGGCCATGAACCTCGACTTCGAAGAGGCGCTCGCCGAGTACCTCGAAGAGCACATCCCCGTGAAGCGGGTCGCGCGAACCATCACGCGCAACAAGACCCTACAAAAATTTTTCCACGCGGCGCCCTCGGTCGCCGAGGTCGCGACGCTCAACAAGCTCAGCGCGCTCGAGGGTGAGCGCGGGCCCCAGGGCTACCGCTGGGATCCGATCTTCGTCGACCTCGACGCGACCGGCCACGCGATCATGCTGCTCAACCTGCCCTCGGTGATGGACGGGCTGATCGGCGACGGGCCCATGCGCCGCTTGATCGACGGGTTCTCGAGCCTGCTCACCGATCCACGCCGGACGATCTTGAGCCTGGTGACCCTGCCCCTCGAGCTCCCGGCGCAAGAGACCGTCGAGCTATACGAGCGCCTCGCCAAGCACCACGACGTCGAGCTCGGCGCGCTGTTCGTCAACCAGGTGCCCCCGCGGCCGCTCTCGCCCAAGCAAGCCGGGCTGCTCGATCGGCTCGAGCACCAGGCCCGCGCGTTCGAGCTCGATACCCTGGTCGACGACGTCGCGATCGCCCGCCGAGCGATGCGCTACCACGCCAACGCCCGCGCGCAGATCAACCGCTTGCGCCGCGACATCCCGCTGCCGATCGTTGAGCTGCCCACCATCGCGAGCCGGTCGCTCGACCTCGAGACGGTCTCGTTGATGGGCCAACAGACCCTCGCGCTGCTCGACAAAGGGCTCGAGCGCGAGCCGGCCGACCTCCCTGCTGAGACGGGGCGGCGATCATGACCAGCGGGATCGACGAGCTGCTCTTGCGTCAGCGCCTGCTCGTGTCCGTCGGGCCCGGCGGCGTCGGCAAGACCACGGTCTCGGCGGCGATCGGCCTGCGCGCGGCCGAGCTTGGCCGAAGGACGCTGGTGTTGACCATCGATCCGGCCAAGCGCCTCGCCGACGCCCTCGGCCTGACCGGGCTCGACGATCGGATCCGCGAGGTCCCGACCGAGGAGCTGCGCAAGTCCGGGGTCGCGGTCCCGGGCAAGCTCTACGCGGCGATGTTCGACAACGCGACGAGCATGGACTCGCTCATGCAGCGGGTGGCCCCGGACGTCGAGACCCGCGACAAGATCCTGCGCAACCGGGTGTACCGGGCGATGGCCGGGACCTTGGCCCGGAGCCACGCCTACCTCGCGATGGAGCGGCTCCACGAGGTCATGAGCTCGGGCGACTACGACCTGGTGATCCTCGACACCCCGCCAGCGCGCAACGCCCTCGAGATCCTCGACGCGCCCTCGCGGCTCGCCACCTTCTTGGAGGAGGGCGTGGTCAAGTGGTTCGTGCGCGCCGACAAGGGTCGGGGCTGGCGGGCGAAGATCATGCAGGGCTCGGGCGCGGCCGCGATCAAGCTGTTCGAGGTCGTGGTCGGCAAGGACCTCGCGCACGAGACCGTCAGCTTCTTCGAGGCCTTCTACGGCATGCGCGAGGGCTTCCAAGAGCGGGCGGCGGCGATCCAAGCCACGCTCCGGGCCAAGCACACCAGCTTCGTGCTGGTCAGCTCATCCGACGCGACCCACCTCGTCGACGCCGAGGCCCTCGCAACCGGGATCAGCAGCCGCGGCGTGGCCCTCGACGTCGCGGTCTTCAACCGGAGCTACGAGCGCCTGACCCACGCCGATCCGCTCGCGATCGTGGTCGATGTCGGCGCGCTCGAGGTTGACGCCGCGACGGCGCTGCTGTTCGAAGACGACCTCAGCCGGTCCGAGCGCGAGACCATGCGCTCGCTGATCGCGAGCCTGCATCAGGTCCGGCTCGACGCCGCGACCCACAACCTCCGGGCGCTCGCCTCGGTCCGCCGCCTGGCCCGGCAGCTCCCGCCCGAGACCCTCGGCCTGATCATCGCGCGGCTCGACGGGGACATCCGCGACCTCCCCGGCCTGCACGCGCTGGGCCCGTATTTGGCCGCGCCCCGCGACATCCAGTCCTGACGCGCCCGGCCGCGGCTGGTTTGGGTTACCGTGGGCCCATGCAACAGCAGCCGCCGCAGGGGAACGTGCCGCCTCAACAACCGGGCCCCGGCCGCGCGGTCGCCCAAGCGCCGCACGGATCGCTGGCCCAACCGGGCTCGGGTCCGCTGCTGTTCGAGGGCATCGCCAAGCACAGCTCGCGGATCGGCAGCTACATCAAGTGGACGCTGGCGTCGTTCGTCGCCGGCGGTGTCGCGATCTTCATCAACCAGATGGACTGGGGTGTGCCGGGCTGGGCGCTCGGGTTGTTTTGGTTGGCGGGCATCCCGGGCTTGCTGGCGACCTACCTGATCCACATCACGACCAAATACAAGGTCACCGGTCGGCGGGTCGAGATCGAGGCCGGCGTGCTCGCCAAGCGGGTCGAGACCCTCGAGCTGTGGCGCGTGCTCGACGTCGAGTACACCCAGAGCCTCGTCGATCGGATCTTCAAGAACGGGCGGATCAAGCTGATCAGCACCGATCAGACCAACCCGCAGCTGATGCTCCACGGGCTGCCCAACCACCGCCAGCTGTTCGAGCAGCTGCGTGACGCGATCCAAGACGCGCGCCAGACCAACCGGCCGATGGAGCTGGTCCCGGGCAGCAACCTCGACGGCGTCGGCGAGATGATCGGCTAGCCCGGGTCGCGCTGCCAGTCGTACTCGGCTTCGCAGGCGGCTCGCTCGGCGACCGCCCGTCCGGCGAGCCGGGCGACCAGATAAAAGCCCATGTCGGTGCCCGCGGACACGCCCGCCGCGGTCACGTAGCGGCCGGCGTCGACCCACCGCGAGACGTTGTCCCACAACACCTTGGGCCCGAACCGGGCGACCCATGCGAAGGCCTCGTGGTTGGTCGCGGCGGGCTTGCCATCGAGCACGCCGGAGGCCGCTAGGATCGCGGCGCCGGTGCACACGCTGGTCAGCAGGATCCCGCGCGCGTCCATGGCCCGGACCCACTCGAGCAGGGCCTCGCGGGCTTCGGGGGTCTCGGGATCGAGGAGCCGCTGCACGCCGAGGCCGCCGGGGATCAGCACGAGATCGATGCCCGCGCCGAGGCTGTCGTCGCGAAACAGGTCCGGGGCGACCCGCGGGCCGTTGACGCTCTTGACCGGCCTGGGCTCGGACTCGCGCGAGTCCACGCGTCGCTCGTTGGCGATCAGCACGATCTCGAAGGGGAACGGGGGATCGCTGGCGTAGCCGGTGCCGAGGAACCGGGCGATCGAGAAGGCCTCGACGGGGCCCCACACGTCGAGGGGCTCGAAGCCCTCGAACACGAGGATGCCGACGCGGATGGTTGGGGGGGCGGTGCTCATCGTATGCTCGCGCGATGGGGTTTTGGAGCCGGTCGGTCTATCGAGATTATCAGACGCACATCCGCAGGCTGAATCGCACGGGGACATGGTTCCCTACCGATCTGTTGAAGCTCGGCGAGGTCGGTGTCCTGCGAGAAGGATGCTTCGTGCGCGACACAACGCTAGCGGAGCTGGGCATCGAGTTTGCCGTCGAGGCCGAGGGCGACGCCAACGACGACCTGTTCTCGCACATGTCGGCCTCGCAGTTGAGCGTCCGCGTGGACGGCAAGGTCGAGGTCCCGCTCGGCGAGGGCGAGCTCGGCTTTGGCTTTGCGAAGAGCGGGCAGTACGTGCTCAGCACCCGGGGCTTGCGGCACCACCGAATCGCGAGCAGCGGCGCGGTCTACGATCGGATCGCCGACCTTCACCGGGAGGGCAAGTGGAGGTCGGAGTGGATCGTGATCGACGAGCTCTGGACCGCGAAGCACCTGACGGCGATGGTCGCGATGTCGCGCGGGGCCTCGGTGGTGCTCGCGGCCAAGGGCGGGCCGCTGCTGAGCGTGGATGACCTCGCCGATGTCGGGCTCGGGGCGTCGATCCGCTACCAGCAAGGCGAGCTGTGGTTCAATCGGGCCGCCAACGCGACGCCGTTCTTCTCGGCGCGAAAGTTCGCCAAGCAAAAGAGCCTGCACTTGGAGAAGATCAGCAAGAGCAGCAGCACGCGAGGGCTCCAAGACACGGGCGTCGCGCCGGGCAGCCGCACGCGCGGGCCCGAGGACGAGGCCGTCGAGCTGGTCCCCCTGCACTTCACGGACGACCTCCTAGGCTCGTGGCCCTTGGAGCGCGAGGACGGCTGAGGTCATGGCGGTCGGACGCTCCACGGTGGTGCGCATCGTCTCGCCCAAGGAGGTCGGGACTGGGTTTTTGATCGCTCGCGATCGCTTGTTGACGGCGCGACACGTGGTCGCCGACTCGCACGGCGAGGTCCAGTTGTTCTACGGCGCGTCAACGGGGCCGCCCGACCAAGCCGATGAGTACCTCGATACGCTCGAGATCATCGCGTCTGACCCGATCGCCGACTGGATCGTGCTGAAGGTCGAGGGCCTGGCCGCGCAAACGCTCTGGCCGCTAGCGCACGCGACCGCGGCCGACGAAGGGCGGGTTTGGAACACCTTCGGGTTCCACACCGAGGATGGGAATGAGTCCGCTGGGACCTTGCGGACCATCGACGCGCCGAAGACCCACCAACGGGGCCAGCCGCCGCGCCCTACGCTGCAGCTGTATTCGCAAGAAGCCGCTGCGGGTGAGGGTCAACCGCTCCATGGCTACTCGGGCGCGCCCGTGGTCATCGGTGGCTACGTCGTCGGGCTGCTGGTCGAGATCGCCAAGGGCGAGGCGCAGACCCAGACCGCGCTGGGCGGGACCGTCTACGCCCGTCCGATCGGCCTGGTCGCGGAGGCGCTGGGTCTCGAGCTGCCGAACTTGCCCGGCCGGCGGGTCGAGCATGAACGCCGGGTCGGTGTGTTCGAGGACGCTCGCCGCACGCAGCCGTACTTCGTGGGCCGGACCGAGCTCCTCGCTCAGCTCGAGCAGCACGTGCTTGGACGGGAGCCCTCGGTGGTCGCGCTCGTGGGCATGGCCGGGGTCGGGAAGTCGTTCTTGGCCGATCAGTTCGCGCAGACGCACCGCGAAGTGTTCACCGGGGGCGTGCTTCGGGTCCTGCTCGAAGCTGGGGAGCGGCGCTCAGAGCAGGTCTTGCGCCGCGAGCTGGCCGACCGCGTGCAACTCGGCCCGGGTGAGGTGCTCGCCGAGCGCCTGCGAGGGCTGCGGGTGATGGTCCACGTCGAGAACGCCGATGACGAGGCGAGCGCATCGGCGGCGCGCAAGCTCGTCAAGCACCTGCAGGGCGTAGCGGTGGTGGTGACCGGCCGAGCGCAGGACCTGGGGCGCAGGCCCGGGTGGACGCACCTCGACGTCGGGGTGCTCGAGCTCGACGATAGCCTGGCCTTGCTGGCGAAGGAGGGGTGCTCACCCGCCGACGCGCGCGAGCGAGGGGCCTACGGCGAGTTGATCACCATGGTCGGAGGCTTGCCGCTGGCCTTGAGCCTCGCCGCCGGCCGCCTGCGGCGAGGCTGGTCGGCACGCGACGTGATCACGCGACTGCAGCGAGGCCTCGACATGCGGCCGACGAATCGGCCGGACGAGCCGACCGAGCGACTCAAAGCGACGCTGGAGACGAGCATCGCCCTGAGCTGGGAGGCGTTGGGCGAGATCGTCGGCGCCGAGCAGCTCGCCAAGCTGGCGCGGCTCGGCCACGGTCCGAGCGCCGGCGTGGGCGAGCGCCTTGGCGCGGCGGTGGCCGGCTTGGAGCGGCTGACCTTCTTGGAGTTGATCGACGAGTCCGTGGCGCTGTCGCTGGTGCAGCGGCTGGCGGGCACCCGACTGGCGTGGGAGCTGCATCCGCTCATCGCAAGCTTCATGCGGCAGCGCGCCGATGAGGGGCCGGTGCTCGACGCGATGACGGAGTGGTTCGTGGACCGGCTGCCGGAGGCCACCGCTGGGGAAGAGGAGGATCAGGGCCGGCGGTGGGGCGAGCTCAGGGACGAGGAGGACGCCTTGGTCGAGTGGCTGCGCCGCGCACCGACGGCGTCGCTGGCTCGGGTGGAGCGGGCGGGAAAGGATTATGCGCTGAGGGCCGGCCCCTACGGCGCGTGGATCGAGCTGTGCGAGCGGCTGCTGGTCGCGACGGCCGACGAGGCCGCTCGTTCGGATGGACTATGGACGCTGACCCAGGTCGCACGAGGAGCGGGTGAGCTGGACCGGGCGATGTCGGCCGCACGAGCCAAGCTGGCCCTGGACAAGGGT
>Ga0114946_10000121_pt1 | contig 43777 bp, 49 predicted proteins | sample WalLakDeSediment_FD_88676 | JGI IMG/M metagenome (GOLD analysis project Ga0114946, IMG submission 88676) | Lake sediment microbial communities from Walker lake, Nevada to study Microbial Dark Matter (Phase II) - Walker Lake 11/02/13 Deep Sediment | ecosystem: Environmental > Aquatic >... | reverse complement strand
GTGGCGCAAAAATTTTAACTTTGCTATAATATTAAAATGATTGAAACGGTTCCAGTTGAACTTAAAGTTTTCCTGATGGCCATGATGCCCTTCATAGAATTAAGAGGTTCCATCCCCTTTGCTTTACTTGAAGGTTTATCCGTTTGGTCAGCTTTTTACATATCTTTGCTGGGCAATATTTTTCCTGTTATTTTCATTCTCTTGTTTTTGGATAGGGTACAGCGGTTTTTAAGCAAGCATTTTCATTTCTTTAACCGTTTTTTTGTCTGGCTTTTTGAAAGAACAAGAAAAAAACATCAGTTAAAATTTGAAAAATGGAAAGAATTAGCCTTGGTGATTTTGGTGGCCATACCCCTGCCGGTTACCGGAGCTTGGACAGGGTCTCTTTGTGCTTTTCTTTTCGGTATTCCCGTTAAAAAAGCTTTTCCCTTAATTGCCTTAGGAGTGATTATTGCAGGAGTTATAGTCACCGTAGCTGTTTTAGTCTTTCCGGAGATGTTAAGTTTTGTTATAAAATCGTAAAATTATCAATCATAGTTAACTAAAAAACAAATCTATGAAAAAACCATTAATCGCAGCAAACTGGAAGATGAATCCGGTTTCATTGCAAGAAGCCAAAAGAAGTTTCGAAATAATCAAAAAAGAGGTTAAAAATAACAGGAGAACAGAGGCAGTGGTTTGTGCTCCTTTTGTCTTTTTGTCGGTTTTAAAGCCTAATAATATTATCAAGACGGGAGCTCAGGATTGTTTTTTAGGAGAAAGAGGCCCTTTTACGGGTGAAATTTCTCCGAAGCAGCTTAAAGAGTTGGGAGTAGAATATGTAATCTTGGGTCATTCTGAAAGGAGGAAATATCTGGGAGAATCAACAGAGTTGGTTAATCAAAAAATAATAGCTGCGTTGGAAGCCGGCCTTAAGGTTATTTTTTGTGTGGGCAGCCAAACAAAAAAGCCGAATAAAGAAATAGAATATCAATTAAAAAAAGGATTAAAGAACATAAAGGAAGCTGATTTCTTAAAATTAACCCTTGTTTATGAGCCTATTTGGGCCATAAGTACGAGCAAAAATAAAGAAGTTGCAACTCCGAAAGAAGCATTACAAGGAGGTTTTTATATGAGAAAAGTTTTAAGCAAGATATTCAACGAGAAAATAGCTTCGGGCGCAAGAATTATTTACGGAGGCAGTGTTGACAGTAAAAACATAAAAGGTTTTTTAAAGGAGGGCGAAATGACAGGCGGTTTGGTTGGAGCTGCATCCCTGGATCCTTATGAGTTTGTTAGAATAATTAAAAATGCCGGTTAATCTTGCTTTTTCTCTCTTTTTTGATAAGCTGAAATAGTTATGAGCGATTTTTCAAAAAGCGGTTCTGATTCTCCTGAGCAAGACTTAATCGGACAGGGTAACTTCTACAATCCTACAAAAGGGAATCTGACATTGGGACAAACCGTGACAGAGATTTTAAGCTACATGGCAGAGAAGCCGGAAAATACTTATGAGATTATTGTTGGTTGCGATTCTCCTTCAGCAGAATCTCCCCATTTTCCTGTAGCTGTGGTTATATTGAGAAAAGGCGAGGGCGGAAGGTTTTTTCTTAAGAAAGTGACGTATCCTTTCGGTGAAAAGAAATTTTATAATTGGAAATCTCGTATTTTGGAAGAAGTGACGCTTTCTTGCCGATTGGCTTTGATTTTCAGAGAAAAAATAGGTGAAAAAGTTAAATATGTGCATGCCGACGTGGGAGAAAACGGCCAGACCAAAGACATGATCAAAGAAGTGGTTGGCCTTATTCGCGGCAACGGATTTGAGCCGAAAATTAAACCCGAGTCTTATGCGGCCTCCGTGGTTGCTGACAGATATACATAATGGCTTATCTCAAAAAAAGAAAAAAGAAAACAGTTATTGTGGCAATGTCCGGAGGAGTGGACAGTTCGGTAGCCGCAGCCCTTCTTAAAAGGGCTGGTTTTGATGTCAAAGGCATATTTATGAGACTTTGCGATAATGTTGCTTCCCGAGAATCTGAAAAAAGGGCGGAGCAAACAGCCGAATTGCTTGATATTCCGTTTCGCGTTTTAAATTTAGAAAAAGATTTTAAAAAAAGAGTCATCAGATATTTTTTAAGAGAACACAAAAAAGGCCGCACACCAAATCCCTGCGTTATCTGCAATAAAGAGATTAAGTTCGGTTTTTTACTGAAAAAATCTTTAAAAGCTGATTATATAGCCACTGGCCATTATGCTATCGTCAGAAAAGGAAGATTATTCAAGGCAAAAGACAAAGACCAATCTTATTTTTTATGGATGCTCGGCCGAAAAGAACTTAATCGTGTTCTTTTTCCTGTCGGAAGCTACAGTAAAAAAGAGATAAGAAAATTGGCAAAAAAATTCGGATTGCCCGCTTTTGTTGCTCCGGAAAGCCAGGAGATTTGCTTTATCCTGGGCACGGTCAATGAATTTTTAGCCAAGCACATCAGACAAAAACCAGGGCAGATTATTTCTGTTTTCCCGAATGATCAGAAAAAAAAGATAAAACATTTTGGTCTGCCTTTTTATACCATCGGTCAAAGAAAAGGGATCAATCTGAGTAATGGTCCTTATTGGGTTTTAGATAAGAATTTAAAGAGAAACGTCTTGATTGTCACTAAAAATGAGAAGGATTTATTCGGCAAAGAGCTAAAATTTGAAAAAGCGAACTGGATCTCCGGAAAACCACCTAAGTTTCCCGTGGAGTTAAAAGCTAAAATTCGTTACGGCAACAAACCGTTTTCGGTTGTTTTGTTTCCGGGCAGAGCCGTGTTTAAGCGGCCGCAGCGGGCCATAACCCCGGGCCAGTCAGTCGTCTTTTATAAACGGGATGAGCTTATCGGCGGCGGCTTTATTTTTTCTCGTAGAGATAGTAACATATAGTTAGGTAAAAAAAATTGCATGGTTGATTTTAAAAAATTAATTGCCAGTTTTAAGTTCGCTTTTTCCGGTATTAAAATAATCTTTAAAGAAGAGCATCCTTTTCGGATCATGTTTTTTATCGCAGTACTGGTGGTTATTGCCATGTTTTATTTTCATTTGCCTGTCACCCAGAAAGCGATATTATTCATGATTATCATATTTGTGCTTACGCTTGAATTGATAAATTCGGTTATTGAAAAGTTTTTGGATTTCACCCATCCTGACGGAAATCACCGGATTAAAATAATTAAGGATGTTTTGGCGGGCATTGTTCTTATCGCTTGCCTGGGGTCTGCTGTTATAGGATTTTTAATTTTCTGGCCCCATTTTTAAATAGTTGAACATGAATTCATTGCTATTGAGAAAAAAATTTTTAGATTTTTTTGCCAAACAGGGGCATGCTATTGTTCCGTCTGATTCGCTTTTGCCTGCTGATTCCAGCGTACTCTTTACCACGGCCGGCATGCAGCAGTTTAAGCGTTATTTTTTGGGTGAAAAGTCACCTTACGGAGAAAGGGCAGTTTCTTGCCAAAAATGCTTCAGGACGTCTGATATTGATGAGGTGGGTGATGACAGCCATTTGACTTTTCTGGAGATGCTGGGCCATTTTTCATTCGGAGATTATTTTAAAAAAGAAACAATTGCATGGACCTACGAACTTCTTACCCGCGTTTTTGCCATACATCCGAATCGTGTTTCCGTGACTGTCTTCGTCGGAGACGAAATCGTTCCTTTTGATCAAGAGTCTTATGATGCTTGGTTGCATTTTTTACCGGAAAAAAGAATTAAAAAAGGCCCGCGAGAAGATAACATATGGGGTCCGGTTGGTCCTGAGGGCCCCTGCGGTGCTGCCAATGAAGTATACGTGGATAATTTAGAGTTAGCCACCCTTGTTTTTATGGATTATTATTGCTCAAAAGACAACAGCCTTAAACCGCTTTCTCAAAAAGGGGTAGATGTTGGCTGGGGGCTTGAAAGATTGGTTATGGTTATGCAGGGCAAATCAAATGTTTTTGAAACAGATTTATTTTTACCGATTATCGCCGCTATCCCCGGGCAAAATGAAAAAGCGAAAAGAATTATTGCAGATCATGTCAAGGGAGCTGTTTTCCTGATATCAGAAGGCGTTTTGCCTTCAAATATTGAGCAGGGATATGTTTTAAGGAGAATTCTGAGGAGGGCGATGAGGTTTGGAAAATTACTTTTTCTTCCTGGAAATTTTTTGCTTCCTCTGGCCCAAAGAACCATTGAAATTTACCAAACGGTTTATCCTGAAATAAAATCCCAGGAAACAGATATTTTGACCGTTATCCAAAAAGAAGGGGAAAAATTTGAAAGAACCCTGAGCCAGGGTTTAAAGCAATTCGAAAAAATTAGCGGCAAGCAGGTGGCAGAGATTTCCGGAAAAGACGTTTTTCACCTCTTTGATACTTATGGTTTTCCTCCGGAGCTGACAGAGGAGCTGGCCGGAGAAAAAGGGCTTAAAGCAGACATGAAGGGCTTTGACGAAGCTTTTAAGAAACATCGGGAGGTTTCTCGGGCAGGAGTCAAGGCTAAGTTCGGCGGAGGAGGAGAATTTTCACCCGAGCTTCATACAGCCACCCATTTGCTTCATACGTCCCTAAGAAAAGTTTTAGGAGGGCATGTCAAACAAATGGGGTCTGATATCAACCTTCAAAGATTGAGATTTGATTTTACTCATCCCCAGAAAACAACCGAAGAAGAGCTTAAAAAAATCGAAAACTTAATCAACCAAAAAATCAAAGAAAATTTAGAAATCAAGAAAGAAGAAATGGATTACCGCGATGCTCTTTCATCCGGGGCTCTCGCTTTCTTCAAAGAAAAATATCCGGAGCGGGTAACGGTTTATTCTGTTAACGATTTTTCCCGGGAGATATGCGCAGGTCCCCATGTTCAGAGAACAGGCGAGCTCGGATTCTTTAAAATTACGAAAGAAGAAGGTTGCGGGGCCGGCATCCGCCGCATCAGGGCGATTTTGCAATGATTTGCCATAATCTGTTATAATCTGATATAGTATAAAGTGATGGAAGGCAAACCCCCATTAATTTTGGATATCGGGACAGAGGCCGTAAAAGCAGGTTTTTTAAAAAAAACGGCAGTTCAATATTATAACAAGTTCGGAGTATTCGTTGATAAAGATTTCAACAAAGAAATAATCAAGAAAGCGGTTTTGAAAGCCATAGACGAAGTTAAGGACAACGATGCTTTTCAGCCAAAACACGTTTTATTGGCCTTGCCGGTTGATATTTTAAAAGCAAAGACTGCTTTTTATTTCTTGGAAAGAAAAGATCCGGAAAAGATTATCTCTAAAAAAGAGGAGAGAGAAATACAACAAGAACTTTTCAAAAAAAGCAGGGCAGAAATTAAAGATATTTTTTCTCAGGAATTTGGCGTTGACTCCCAAGAGTTGGATTTTTTAGAAGAATCTTTTCTGGAAACAAATATTGACGGTTATTCGGTGCCTTTGCTTGCGGGATATAAAGGAAAAAGGATCGGATCACAGATTTTCTCTGTCTTTGCTTTGAGAACTCATTTTAAAAAATTCCGTCAGCTTTTCAAGGAGTTGAATTTAACCGAATTAAAAATTGTTCATCCCGGCCAATATTTGCCCAAACTTTTTAAGAATATTGACGAAGGTTTTTTTCTTGATGTGGGAGGTGAAGCCACTCAGGCGTATATTGTTAAAAAAGGGAAATTGGCGGAATTATTTGATTTTCCTGCGGGAGGTGTCAGTTTTTCCAGGGCTCTTTCTCAAACCTTTGGCCTTAGCGAAGAAAAAGCCAGAATTTTTAAAGAAAGTTACGCTAAAAAAGAAATGGAAGAAAAAGCAACAGAGAGAATTCATGAGATTTTTTCAGGAATATCAGAGGCCTGGTTTTTTCAGCTTAAAGAGAAGCTGAAAGCCGCCACAGGTTTACTACCCTCGGATATTTTTATATTCGGCGGAGCGGGTCAGCTCCCTGAAATAAAGGAAATTTTAGAAAATTTAAGAGAAGAAAAGTCTCCGCAAATTTTAAAAAATCCGCAATTAGTTAACTTAAACCTACTTTCTTATGCCAAGCAAAAATAAAAAAAATATTGATATTATTCCCCCCAGTTTTTCAGTTGTTCCTCAAAAGAATTTTGTCGGAAAGGCGGCAGAAAGAAGAACAAGTCAAAAAAAATCTTCTTCTTTTTTCCTTATGATTTTTTTGACGGTACTGCTGGTTGGAGTAGCAGCTTATTTTTTCGTACCCCAAAAAGCAGAAATAATAATTTGGCCCAGGATAGAAACCGTTAGTTTTAACCTTACCAGCGAAATATCCGGCAGATTCATTCCGGATCAGGAATTATCTCCAGAAAAATTTTATTCATTCGGAACAGAGGAAATAGAAAGTAATGCCGAAGGAACAATTAGGATTTACAACGATTTTAATCTTGACCAAACGTTGATAGCCGAAACCAGATTTTGGTGTCGCGGAGAAGAAGAACTAGAATTTAAAATAAAAGAAAGGGTAAATGTCCCTGCCGGAAGTCATTTGGACGTAAAGGTGGTAGCTTCTTCACCTGGGGATAAATTCAACATTCCTCCCTGCAAGGTTTTTTCAGTGCCTGGTTTGGCCGGAACCCCTCGCTATACAGCGGTTTACGGAGAATCTTTTTCTGCCATGCATGGCGGAGAAACTTTTACGAGGGCTTTGGTTGTTGAAAAAAAAGAACTTGAAAACATTTCCAGAGAATACGTTCTCAGCCAAGTTTCTCAGGACCAAAGAATAAAAGAAGGATCTTTGGAGGTCGATTGTTCTTCTTATTCCGCGGATTTAAACGAAAGAAAGATTTCTTTGAATTTAAAGGTAACGGTTAGGATTTATACAACAGTTGACCATGATCTTTTCAAGAAAGCCGTCAGGAGAGCTGATTCTGAGGAAATCAAAGGCATTATTGCCGATTTTCCGGAGATTGAAAAGGTTCAGCTTAGGTTATGGCCGTTTTGGGCGGTCAGGGTTCCCGAAGACATAACCAGCATTGACACCAAGCTTAATATTTGATAATATAAATTTTGTATCGCATGAACCAGAATAAAAACATTTTAAGGAAGACGGGTACTGTTGTTGAAACGCTCCCCAGCCTGCATTTCAAGGTTAGTTTGGATGAAGGAGGAGAAGCTTTATGCCATTTGGCAGGAAAAATGCGGATGTTCAGAATTAAAATACTTTCAGGCGACAGGGTAACCGTGGAGATGAGTCCTTATGATGAAAAGCGGGGCAGGATCGTATATCGAGGAAAATGAAAATTAGAGCATCAGTAAAAAAAATTTGTAAAAATTGTAAAATCGTCCGGCGTAAAGGGCGAATTTATAACATTTGCAAAAATCCTAAACATAAACAGCGTCAAGGATAAATATGCCAAGAATAGCAGGAGTTAACATACCTGATAATAAACAAATAGAAGTCGCCTTGACCTATATCTACGGGATAGGTCGGCCTTTAAGCAGGAAGATTTTGTTCGAAACCAAAATTAATCCTCAAACCAAGTCTTCGAAGCTGACTTCTGATGAAATCAACAGGCTCAGAGAAATAATTGAAAAAGAATACAGCATTGAAGGTGATCTGCGCAGGGAAAGAATAATGGCGATAAAAAGACTAAAAGATATCGGCTGTTGGCGAGGTGTAAGACATATGAAGGGATTATCGGTAAGAGGCCAAAGAACCCGCACCAATACGAGAACGGTAAGGGGTAATGTCAGAAAGACGGTTGGTTCGGGCAGAAAGCCGCCTCCAGGGCCCACCTAAATTTTATGGGAAAAAAGCGAATTATAAAAAAAGCGCAAGAGGATTCATTGAAGAACGTGGAAATAAAAATAGCTCCCTCAAAAAGAATAACAGAGGGGAGAGTTTATATTTCTTCTTCATACAACAATACGGTCATCACGCTTACTGATTCAGCCGGTAATGTTGTATCCTGGGCAAGCGCAGGATCAATCGGTTTTAAGGGCACCAAAAAAGCCACCCCTTTTGCCGCTTCAAAAGTAGCTGAAGCCGTTTCCCAAAGCATTAAAAAACTGGGCATGCAGAAAATCGCTGTTTTTGTAAAAGGGGTGGGAGGCGGCAGAGATTCGGCTATCAGGTCTTTAGTCGCCAGAGGTCTGGATATTTCTTCCATTAGCGATGTTACTCCTATCCCTCATGACGGCTGCCGGCCGCCCAAAGCAAGAAGAGTATGATCAATTCTAAATGTAAAATTTGCAGAAGACAGGGTATAAAATTGTTTCTTAAAGGTGAAAAATGTCTTTCACCGAAATGCTCCATGATTAAAAAACCTTATCCTCCGGGCATGAGAAAGAAAAAAAGACCCCCGGCGCCTTCTGAATACGGGAAAGAATTAAAAGAGAAACAAAAGCTTAAAAACTGGTACATTTTGAGTGAACAGCAGCTCGGCAATTACGTAAAGGATATTTTAAAAAAGAGGGGGAGAGTAGAAGATACTTCAGCTCTTTTGATCCAGAAACTGGAAACCAGATTGGACAACGTGGTTTTCCGTTTAGGATTCAGCCCCTCTCGTTCGCAGGCTCGCCAGTCTGTTTCTCACGGCCATTTTTTAGTTAACAACCGTTCCGTTAACATTTCTTCCTATCAGTTAAAAAAAGGCGATCAGGTCAGTATTAAACCTGCCTCTAAAAAACAAAAAAACTTTGAAAATTTGTCGGTTACATTAAAAAAATATCAGACGCCTTCTTGGTTGAAATTAGATATAGCTTCTTTAAAAGGAGAAGTAATAGCCTTCCCCAACCTGGAAGAAGTTTTGCCTCCGGCGGAATTAGCATCGATTTTTGAGTATTATTCAAGATAAATATTAATTAATTATAAATATGATTTTTTTACCATCTCAACCAAAAATCATTGAAAAAAAAGACAATTTCGCTGCTTTTGAAATAGGCTCTCTTTACCCTGGGTACGGCATAACCATCGGAAACTCTTTACGACGGGTTCTTCTTTCTTCTTTGCCCGGAGCTGCAGTCACCCAGGTTAAAATAAAAGGGGCTCAGCACGAATTCTCGACCATTCCGGGCGTTAAAGAGGACGTTATATCTATTTTGCTTAATTTGAAACAACTAAGGTTCAAACTTCATTCAGACGAACCTCAAAAAGCCGAACTTAAGGCAAGGGGGATCAAGAGCGTTAAAGCAGCTCTTTTTAACTTTCCTTCGCAGATTGAATTGGTAAATAAAAACTTTCATATAGCCAGCCTGACCGCTAAATCAGCCGATTTAAATATTGAGATTGTCGTTGAAAAAGGCTTGGGGTATGAAACCGTAGAAAGCAGAAAGAAAGAAAAAATGGAAATTGGCATGATGGCTGTTGATGCTGTTTTTACTCCGGTCAGAAAAGTAAGTTATCGTGTAGAAAACATGAGAGTGGGAGAGAGAACCGATTTCGACCGACTTTTTCTGGATTTGGAAACGGACGGCACCATTACCCCGGAAGAAGCTTTTTTACAAGCTGCCGAAATTTTAATCAGTCATTTTTCACTATTTAAAGAGACTTTTCAAAAAATTGAGACATCCGAACCAGCTGACAAAAAACATGAGAAAAAGAAAAAAAGGAAGAAAACTAAATAGACAAAGAGATCAACGACGTTTATTGCTAAAATCTTTGATGAGATCCCTGGTTTTACATGAAAAAATTAAAACAACTGAAGCCAAGGCTAGAGAGATTTCGGGCTTGTTGGAAAAATCAATCACCAGGGCAAAGAAGAACAACTTGGCCTCAAGAAGGTTATTGGCTAAGTTTTTTTGTCCCAAATCAGTAAAAAAATTAGTAGATGAAATAGCCCCAAAATATAAAGAAAGAAAAGGCGGATATACCAGGATCATTAAATTAGGGCCCAGAAAATCGGATGGGGCCAAAATGGCTATTATTGAATTACTGGAATAATAACCTCGCTATTGCGAGAAATTTATTCGTTAATGAGTAAATATATAATTTTGAATTAATATGGAACGTCAAACCCAAAATATTGATGCTGAAAATAAAGTTCTGGGAAGATTAGCAAGTGAAATTGCTTCTTTATTGCGCGGGAAGCATAAAACGGACTTTGCACCCCACAAAGATATAGGAGATTTTGTTGTGGTTAAGAATGCCCACAAAATAAGATTTACCGGGAAAAAACTTGACCATAAAAAATACTATCATCATACCGGTTATCCGGGCGGCTTGAAAGAATTGCCGATGAAAAAGCTGTTTGATAAAAAACCAGGCGAAGTTTTGAGAAAAGCGGTATTGGGCATGTTGCCCAAAAACAGGTTAAGATCAAAAATGATTAAAAGGTTAAGCTTTACAGACTAATGCAAAGAACTCAAACTAAAAAAATCAGCAAAAAGAAAACTATTGCAAAGACTGAAGCAGAATCAAAGCAGGAACATTTTTTTGAAGCAGTGGGCAGAAGGAAAACTTCTACGGCTAGAATCAGGATATCTTTGAATAAAGCAGGAGAAATTTTTGTTAATAATAAACCACTGAAAAACTATTTTCCCACCTTGGACTTGCAGCAGACAGTTTATGCTCCTCTAAAGATAACGGATTTTTTAGATAAGTTTCAAGTTTCAGCCAGGGTAAAGGGCGGCGGTTTTGTTTCTCAGGCAGAAGCTGTCAGGCACGGTATTGCCAGGGCCTTGGTACTTTTTAATTCTGAACTGCGCAAAGTATTGAAAAAAGCCGGATTTTTGACTCGCGATCCGAGAATGAGGGAAAGAAAGAAATTCGGGCTAAAAAGAGCCCGTCGTGCGCGCCAGTGGAGAAAACGCTAAGCTAAAATTATGCTTATTATTTTAAGTATTCGGCTTTTTGTTTATGCTTAAAGAATTAATAGACAAGTATTATTTGGATAGGCAGAGGGATAAAGAGCAGCACCATTTTTATATCACTGACGCCGGCAGATGCGGCCGGTCTTTGTTTTTCAAATTTAAAAAAGCTCCCCGCCGGGACATGGAGCCCCATGTTTTGAGGTTGTTTGACCACGGCGACCACGTCCATCAGCTGATTATGAAACCCCTTTTGAGTATCAGAGACGTGCATGTGGTGGCTTCTGAGGTGAACGTTCCTCCTCAGGAGATAATTTCCGGCAGGGCCGATGCTATTATTTCAGACGGCAAAGACTTGTACGTGCTGGACATAAAAAGCATGAACAGTATGATTTTTGACAAATTGGCAGAGCCGAAAGAGGAGAATATAAATCAGCTTCAGATGTATTTGCATTATTTCAAAGTGCCTAAAGGATTGCTGCTTTACGTCAACAAGAATACCCTTCAACTCAAAGAGTTTTTGGTGGCTTACGATGAAAAAAGAGCTTTTTCTCTTTTAAACGATTTGAAAAGTATTAAAGAAAAAATTGATTCTAATATAATTCCGGGAAGGCTTTCCACCTATCCCGGTGATTGGCAATGCAGATACTGCCAATTTAAAGAAATCTGCAAAAAAACCAACGGCCAGGAAATAAAATGGGAAGATTTTAAGAAAAAAATAGAAGCTCAAAAAAGCTGATTTGTTGACATTGCCAAAATAATTTGTTATAATTGTTTCGGTTCACTAAAAAATAAAGATGGAGGTGCTAAACAGTATGGCAGAGAGTCTCAACGATGTCCCTGGTATTCCCGATAAGGTTAAGGTATTCATTGGTCTAATGACCAAAGAGGGGAGGTTGCGTTTGTACCAGAGTGAGCATTCCGATTTTTTCGGACTTCTTGGAGGCGAGATAAAGAACGGTCCAGATTGTTTGGAACCCGGATTGTTACTGAAAGAAGCTTCTCAGGAAGCTAACAGAGTGGGTGTTGAAATCGCAGATTTCCCTGTGCCCATAATATATCATATGATATCTGAAGATTGTTGGAGTTTTATAATTCCGGTATGTTACGGCTACTGGAAAGAGAAGGAAGAGTCGGGCAGACAATTTCTCGACATAGAGCCCGATGATTTCGATGTTTGCAGAATGCTTGGCTTCTTTGAAGACAGGACGCACAGATTAGGAGGATTGGTTTGTTTTTTTTGTGTCTATGGAGAAAGTGATTGGGGAGTCAAAGCAGCCGAATTGATTGCCCGCACCAACCCCGAATGGGAAACAGGGCTATACAAAGACCCATATTATGATTTGGCGAATTTGGCAAAAATAAGAGAAAAGATATAAAATATAAATATTAAGAAAGGTGTCTGATCTTCGTCGGGCACCTTTTTCTTACGGTTTGCTAAATTATTAAATTTCGGTTAAAATAACTTGAATATGGCGGAACAGTTTATTATTAACGGCGGCAAGCCCCTGCGGGGTGAAATTAGCGTAAGAGGTGCCAAAAACGCGGCTTTTCCGATTTTGGCTGCCACCCTGTTGACCGAAGAAGAGTGTATTATTGAAAACCTTCCCTTAATTGAAGATGTTTTTCGCATGATTGAAATTTTAAAAGGAATGGGCTCTGATATTTCTTGGGTAGAAGAAAGAACGATAAAAATTAAAAATTCTCAGATTAATCCGAAAGCTCTCAGGGAGGATATTGTCAATCGTTTGCGCGGCTCAGTTCTTTTTCTGGGTCCTTTATTGGCCAGGTTCGGCAAAGTTAATTTTCCTCAGCCCGGCGGTTGTATTATCGGCGCAAGGCCCATATATACCCATTTGAATGGGTTTTCCCAGTTGGCAGTGGATATCAAAAAGTCCGGGAAAAAATACTTTTTGGAGGATAAAAACAAACAGAAAGGAGGCAGGGTGATTCTTGACGAGTTCAGCGTTACGGCAACTGAAAACATTATGATTTTTGCCGGCCTGAATCCTGCTAAAACGCTGATTAAAACAGCTGACCAGGATTACCAGGTTCAAGAATTGGCCGGTTTTTTAACGAAAATGGGGGCAAGAATTAAGGGGACAGGAACTCACGAGGTAGTGGTTGAAGGATCAAAAAAACTAAAAGGAGCCAGACATAAGTTAATGTACGATCCTGTAGAAGCGGGTACTTTTATTCTGACAGCCGCCGCCACCAAAGGAGATGTTTTAATTAAAAACGTTGAAATTGATTTCTTGGAGCTGCCTTTAAAGAAGCTCAGAGATTTCGGCGTGCCCTGGAAAGCTGTTGAAAAAAAATCCGTGAGGGTTTTGCCCTGGAAAAAACTGATAATGAATAAAATTCAGAGTTTGCCTTATCCCGGTATTCCTTCTGATCTGCAATCAGCTTTTGGAGTATTGGCTACTCAGGCCAAGGGCTCTACTTTGATTCACGACCCTCTTTATGAAGGACGTTTGAAATATCTGGAAGAATTGAATAAAATGGGGGCAGAGATATATTTTGCAGATCCGCACCGAGCTGTAATTAACGGGCCAAGTCAACTTCACGGCAGAGAACTAGGCTCTTTAGATTTAAGGGGAGGGGCAGCCCTGATCATTGCCGGGCTTATTGCCAGGGGTCAGACCGTGATTAATAATATTTACCAGATAGACAGAGGTTATGAAAAGATCGAAGAAAGATTGCAGAAAACAGGAGCAGATATCAGACGCGCGACAAATTAAGTTCATAAATATAATTATTATGTTTATCAGAAAAATTGGCATAGATTTGGGAACTTGCAACTCATTGGTTTTTGTTCCGGGGAAAGGAGTGGTTTTGCAAGAACCTTCGGTAGTAGCTGTTTCTCTTGAAGAAAACAGGATTTTAGCCGTAGGAGAAGAAGCCAAAGAGATGACTGGCCGCACTCCGGATACCATCAGGGTTTATCGTCCGCTGAAAGACGGAGTAATAGCGGATTTCAGGGTAACCCAGGCTATGATCAGGCATTTTCTTAAAAAAACATTAAGTAGGTTCCAATTTTTAAAGCCGGAATTGATGATTTCAGTGCCTGCCGGCATTACTTCTACGGAAAAAAGAGCTGTTTTGGAGGCTGCCATAAACGCCGGAGCTAAAGAGGCTTTTGTGGCTAAAGAACCGATTTTAGCTGCCATTGGCGCCGGTATCCCCATTAATGCTTGTTCTGGCTATCTGATCGTTGATATCGGCGGAGGAACTTCCGAGGTGGCTGTTATTTCTTTGGGAGGTATAGTCACAGCTGCTTCTGTCAGGGTAGCCGGAGACAAAATGAATTTGGCTATTTCCGAGTATATAAAGAAAAAATACAATTTGGCGGTAGGTGAGCAGACAGCCGAAGATATAAAAATAAAGATCGGTACGGCCGTATCAGACAAAAAAATAGAAGAAATGGAAATCAGGGGCAGAGATTTAGTTTTAGGTCTTCCCAGAAATATTAAAATTTCTTCCCATGAAATCTGCGGAGCAATTTCAGAAAATTTGGAAGAAATTATTCAGGTTATTAAGCACGTTTTAAGAGAAACTCCTCCTGAACTTTCAGCCGATATTATGGATAAGGGCATGATTATTTCAGGGGGAGGAGCTTTGCTGAAAAACATTGACGAGCTTATTACCAAAACCATTGGCATTCCTTGTTTCATAGCACAGGATCCTTTGTCCTGCGTGGCAAAGGGCACCGGATTAGTCTTGGAGAATCTTGACGCTTATAAGAAAAGCATAATGTCCAAGAAATAAGAACCTCTCGCTTCGCTCGAGAACCTTGATTCGCTAAGGTAAAATAAATATAGTCTTGAAATAAGAACCTCTCGCTTCGCTCGAGAACCTCATTAATTGTGGAGCAATTACAAGGAGCGAAGCGACTGGTTCGTGATTCGTTAAGGTATTATATTTACTCTTGAAATAAATGCATCAAAAACAGCGGGATTTCCTTAAAAGATCGGTTGAGCTGGGAAAAATTCCCCACGCTCTTTTGTTTTCAGGATTTTCTTCCGGAAAAAAAACAACAGCCCTGGAATTTATCGGACTGATAAACGGAGAAAGAATTAAGGAAAATCATCCTGACTTGCACATTGTCAGTCCCGGCCAGAACCGAGAAATTAAAATTTCTCAAATAAGAGAACTTCACTCCAAACTTTCTTTGAAAGCTTATTCGGCGCGCTTTAAATCTGTTGTTATTGACCAGGCCCATACTTTAAACTGGGAAGCCCAGTCCTGTTTATTGAAACTGCTGGAGGAGCCGAAAGGAGATACAGTTTTCATTTTAATAACGGAATATCCGGATCGTCTTTTGCCGACAGTTATTTCAAGAGTCCAACGTTTGAGATTTCAATCTGCTTTTCCGCCCTATCGGCAAGAAAAAATCAAAGAACTTTTAGAAATTCGAGATTCTGATCTGGCTCAGCGTTTTCAATACGCAAAAAAACTTTCTGAAGACACGGCTGTTTTAAACGAAACCCTGGAAGATTGGATGAAATATTTTCGCAACATTCTGCTTTCTGACAGCAATCAGCCTAAAATCGCCAAGAATCTCAAGACAATGCAATCGGTCCATTATTTAACCTCTACCACCAATGTTAATTCCAGGCTGGCCCTTGAAATGTTAATGCTGGATCTTTAGCTTGGGTCTAAGTCCCAGTGTTTTTTATTAGGCGATTATACCTGTAAAATACGGCATGGTTTGGTTCAATATCAGAGTTTCTCGACAGATGTTCGAGATTTTGTTATATTAAAAGTACTACGCCCGGTAGTGAAAATTCGACATTTTTTGAAGTAATTAAATATTAATGACGCTACAGGGTATAAAATAATTAAAATTGTAGAAATGGAGGCAGTTTATTTTTAGCGAAATAAAATTACTGTCGAATTTCTACTACCGGGTATGGAACATAAAGAAATTATCAATAAAATTAGGCCGGAGTGCGATAAGGTTATAGCGTTTTTAGAGAGTGAATTAAATAAAATCAGAACAGGTCGGGCTAATCCTTCTTTGGTGGAGGATGTGGTTTGCGATTGTTTCGGACAGAAGTTTCCCTTAAAACAGTTGGCAGCTCTTTCCGCACCGGAACCGAAACAAATTCTGATCCAGCCTTGGGACAAGTCTTACATAGAGGGGATTGTTTCAGCCCTGGAAAAGACCGGAACAGGAGCTAATCCGATAGTTGATAAAGACGCAATCAGGATAAACTTGCCTTCTTTGACAGAAGAATACAGAAAAGACTTGATTCGAATTATTTCCGAAAAGCAGGAACAGGCCAGACAAACAGTCAGGAGGTGGCGGGAAGAATCCTGGGGAGAGATTCAGGAAAAGTTCAGAGAGGGAGCTGTGCGCGAAGACGACAAATTCCGGGCAAAAGACGAACTGAAAGAAATGGTGGAGGAGTATAATAAAAAAATAGAAGATTTGGGAGAAAAAAAGAAAAAAGAAGTAGCAGAATAAAAAATGATTCTCACTATTTTTATTGTTTTTATCAGTTTTGTAAGCCTGATCATTATTCATGAATTCGGCCATTTTATTTTAGCCAAGAAATTCGGTATTAAGGTGGAGGAATTCGGTATAGGTTTTCCGCCCCGTTTATTCGGTAAGAAAATAGGGGAAACCATATATTCTTTAAATCTTTTGCCCTTGGGCGGCTTTGTTAAAATCTACGGAGAAGATGGAGGAATAGAAGATTACCGAAGCTTTGCGGGAAAACCCGTATGGCAAAGGTATTTGATTATTTTGGGGGGCGTGATCGCTTTTTGGATAATAGCCATTATTATTTTAAGCGTGGTGGCTGGCGGCTGGGGCATGCCGGTCAGCATTACCGATGAGACAGAATTAAACAACAATCTTGTCAACCCCAGGGTGCAGGTTCTTCGGGTGTCTTCCGATACGCTTGCTCAAAAAGCTGACATAAGAGCAGGAGACGTTATGGTCGGTTTTAATAAAGTTAAAGATTTTCAGGAGTTTATCAGAGAAAACCAAGGAGAAGAAATAAGCCTTAATATTGCAAGAGGCAATCAAATTTTAGAAAAACAGATACTTGCAGCTCCTGCGGTTCGTATTGTCGGTTTATTCTCCGATACGCCTGCTGAAATTTACGGTTTAATGCAGGGGGATATTATATTGAATTTTAACAGCACTTCAGCTTTCCAGGAATTCATCAAAAATAATCAAAATCAGGAGATAAGCCTGGATATAAAAAGAGGAGAAGAAATTTTAAGCAAGGATATAGCCATAAAAGAATCCTTGGGAGTTAAAATACAGGATGATTTGGGGGGCATTAGTCTGGTCAGGGTTGCCACAGAAACTTATCCTTGGTACTCGGCTCCCTGGCAAGGCATAAAAAATACCGGCCATTATACAGCCAACATAGTTTACGGCTGGATAGTAATGGGAGGATGGGTTTTAGGGTTAAGCGAATTACCCGAAGGGATAGAAGAAGAAGACATGTCGGTAATGGGGCCGGTGGGCATATTTGTTATGCTGGGAGAATTTTTTCAAATGGGCCCAGATGCTTTTCTGAGATTAGTGGCTTTAATTGCTGTAGCTCTGGCCATGATTAACATTTTACCCATTCCTGCTTTGGACGGGGGAAGAATGGCCTTTTTAACTGTTGAGGCTATCAGGGGGAAGCCGATTAACTATAAAATAGAACAAAAAATAAACACGGCCTTTTTCGTTTTATTGATCAGTTTGATTATTTTTATTACGGTTCGTTTCGATATCCCCGGGCTTTTAAATAGTTAACATGAAATCAAGTAGGTATAATAATATAAAGGTCGAATTTCAAAACAAACATCTAGTTTAAAATATGCGCATAAATTTGCTTCAAAACATTACCGCTCTTGTATTTATTGTAATATTGGCAATACTGACCGCGGTTTCTCTTTTGGGAGTGTGGGAGGTTTTTGAAAGAGATGTTATCAGTAAATCATTCCAAACTTTTGGAATGCTGGGATTTGCTACAGCCATAATTCTGACAGCGGGAAGATTTATTGAGGGTCGCACCCAACAGGCTGAAGAGGCGGCCCCGCCACACTTTTTTAGGGTCATCCGGCGCGTAACTATTATTGTTTTAATTATTGCCGTTAGTTTGTTAGCTGTTGTGGGTGTCCTTGCGATTTGGGAGGTTGTAGCCGATAAAGAAATGCCAACAAAGTCCCTTGTCTCTTTTAGTATTTTAGCTTTCAGCGCATTTGTTATCGTATCAGTCTGTCTGGACCGTGAAGGAAAAATTCGAACAATGCGGGGAGGTAAAGGATTTTCTATAGGCGGATTTATTGTATTAATTATTATTTTTTTTCTGCTCTGGTGGGCTATTCCCTCAATGCTAGGGGCTTGAGCTCTGCTAATACAGGGCTGACTAATACGGCTTGATTATTGGTTAGTTTTTTTCAATGAGACAATCACAATTATTCACCAAGATTTTAAAAGAAGCGCCCAAAGACGAACAAAGCGTTAATTCGCAGTTTTTGATCAGAGCCTGTTTTATTGAAAAACTAGCAGCCGGTATTTATTCTTATTTGCCGTTAGGATTGAAGGTTCTTAAAAAAATTGAAAATATTATTCGGGAAGAAATGAACGAAATCGGCGGCCAGGAGGTTTTATTGCCGGCTCTTCATCCCAAAGAAAATTGGCTGAAAACAAACCGCTGGCAGGCGCAGGAAATGTTCAAATTAAAAAGCCGGGCAGGGAAAGATTTTGGTTTGGGTTGGACTCATGAAGAAATAATTACGCCTTTGATTAAAAAGTTCGTTCATTCTTATAAGGACTTGCCGGTCTATGTTTATCAAATTCAGGATAAATTCAGAGATGAGTTGAGGGCCAAATCCGGCTTATTAAGAGGAGTGGAGTTTATAATGAAAGATCTTTATTCTTTCCACGGTGCAGAAAGTGATCTCGATATTTTTTATGAGAAGATGATAAAAACTTATTTCCGCGTATTTCAGCGCTGCGGTTTGAAAAAAGACGTTTTTTTAACTTTAGCCGGCGGAGGTACTTTTTCAAAATATTCCCACGAATTTCAAACTATTACGCCTTACGGAGAAGACGATATTTATATCTGTTTCAAGTGTCGGGCAGCAGTCAATAAAGAAATAATAAGTCATCATTCTTTTTGTCCTCAATGCCGCAGTAAAAAGCTGGCTTTGCAAAAAGCGATTGAGATAGGCAATATTTTTAAGCTTCAGGATAAATATACGCAGGCTTTCGGTTTCAAGTTTAAAGACAAGCACGGCAAAGAGAAAAAAGTTTTAATGGGATGTTATGGTATAGGTCTTGGCAGGCTGATGGGGGCTGTTGTTGAGACACACCACGACAGCAAGGGGATTGTTTGGCCTGAAGAAATAGCTCCTTATCATGTGCATTTGTTGGATCTCGGGCAGAAAAAACAAAGTGAAAAGATATATCGGGATTTACAAAAACACGGGTTTGAAGTATTATACGACGATAGGCAGGATAAAACGGCCGGAGAAAAATTTGCAGAAGCAGATTTGATAGGTTTGCCGATCAGATTAGTGGTCAGTGAAAGGACGTTGCAAAAAAATTCGGTGGAAGTTAAAAAACGCAAAGAACACAAAACAAGCTTATGTTCAATAGAATCTTTTCTTACTTCGCAGAAGATATTGCCATAGACTTAGGCACAGCCAATTCTTTGGTTTACGTTAAGGGCCGGGGCATAGTCTTTTCGGAGCCTTCGGTTGTCGCCATTAACCAAAAAACCGGGCAGGTTTTAGCTATCGGCGAAGAAGCGAAGAAAATGGTTGGCAAAACACCTGCTTATATCGTGGCTACGCGTCCTTTGGTACAAGGAGTTATTTCTGACTTTGAGGTGACAGAACAAATGCTTAAATATTTTATTGAAAAAGCTCATCGCAGAAAATTCATTTTAACTCCTAAGCCCAGGGTGATTATTGGTATTCCTTGTGGCGTGACGGAAGTAGAGAAAAAAGCTGTTCAGGATGCTGCCAAATCAGCCGGTGCCAGAGAAGTTTATTTGATCGAGGAGCCGATGGCAGCGGCAATCGGCGCTCGGTTGCAAGTCCAGGAAGCCAGCGGCAATTTTATTGTTGATATCGGCGGCGGCACCACTGAACTGGCTTTAATTTCTTTGGGCGGAATGGTATTGGCCAGAAGCCTTCGTATTGCCGGAGACAAGCTTAACGAGGACATAATTTATTACAGCCAGGAGGAGTACAAGCTTTTGATCGGAGAGCGGACTGCCGAACAAGTAAAAACCAACATAGGTTCGGCTTATCCTTTGAAAGAAAAAAAAGAAATGCCTATGCGTGGAAGAAATTTAGTAACAGGATTGCCTGAAGAGATAACGGTTTCGGACGAAAACATAAGAAAAGCTTTGCAGAAATCCGTTAAACAAATCGTTGATATTATAAAAAACACCGTTGAAGAAACCCCCCCAGAGCTTCTGGCTGATGTTATGTCAGGAGGCATTCATTTGGCCGGCGGCGGAGCCCTTTTAAGAGGATTGGATGTTTTAATCAGCAAAGAAACCAAAATTCCGACCAAGGTCATTGAAGACCCCCTTACGGCCGTTGTCAGGGGAGCTGGCATGGTTTTAGAAAATCTTTCAGAGCTTCGCGAGGTCTTGGTTGAAACCGAATTTTTGGAGCCGCCGAAATAAGAATCTCTCGCTTTGCTCGAGAACCTTGATTCGCTAAGGTATAATAAATATAGTCTTGAAATAAGAACCTGCCTACCGGTTCGTGATTCACTAAGGTATAAATATATAACCTTGAGATAATATGATCAGTAAAAAAGAAGTAAGACATATTGCCAAGCTGGCTCGTCTCGATTTAAACGAGGATGAAACCAGAAGATTCCAAAAGGAACTTTGCTCTATTTTAGATTACGTTGGAAAATTAAAAGAAATAGACAGAGAAATTGCTGAACTTGCGCCCACAAATCATTTTATTGGAAAAAGCGATTTTATGAGAACGGATGAAGTGCGCTCCAGCAGTACACCTGATGATATGCCGGAAAAGTTAATGAACCTGGCCTCACAGAAGGAAAAAGGCTATTTAAAAGTTAAATCAATATTAAAATGACAATCAAGGATGTTCACGAAGGTTTGAAAAAAAAAGAATTTTCCGCTTTTGAGCTGTGTAAAGATTATTTATCTAAGATAAAAAAAGAAGATAAGAAAATCCATTCTTTTTTGAATATTTCTGAAGAATTGGCCATATGCCAGGCCAAAGAAATCGATAATTGGATTTTTTTAAAAAAGCAAATACCTGTTTTAGCCGGAGTGCCTTTTGCCGTTAAAGACAATATTTTGGTTGATGGTCTTCCCTGTACTGCCGGTTCTAAGATGCTTGAAAACTATAAAGCGCCTTACGATGCCACTGTAATTAAAAAACTTAAAAAACAAGGGGCAATAATCTTGGGGAAAACCAATTTAGACGAATTTGCCCTGGGTTCTTCAACGGAAAATTCCGCTTTCGGTTTAACAAGAAATCCTCATGATTTAACCCGAGTGCCGGGAGGTTCTTCCGGCGGTTCGGCTGCCGCTGTTGCAGCTGACTTTTCCGTTTTTGCCTTGGGTTCTGATACGGGCGGTTCAATCAGAGAACCCGCTTCTTTCTGCGGGATAGTCGGATTCAAGCCCACCTATGGGGCTGTTTCCCGCTACGGATTAATTTCTTTTGCTTCTTCGCTTGATCAGATAGGGCCGATGACCAAAACCGTTGAAGACTGCCAGATTGTTTTTGATGCAATAAAAGGAAAAGATCCGCTTGATTCAACAAGCTTTGAAACAGCAGGAGAAAAAAATAAAATGCGCAAGCTGAAAGCTGATAAAGTGCGCGTAGGCCTTCCCAAAGAATATTTCGATAAAAAAATGAACGATTCCAGGATGGAAAAAGTCATTGGAGAGGCCCTGAAAAAATATGAAAAAATGGGCGTCAAGTTTAAAGAGGTAAGGCTTCCACACACAGAATATGCTTTGGCGGCTTATTATATTATTGCGCCGTCAGAGCTTTCAGCCAATTTGGCAAGGTTTGACGGAATCAAATACGGACTTTACCAAAAGGGCCTATCTGAAAAAAACCTGCTGGAGGTTTATATGAAAAATAGAGGGAGGGGTTTTGGTCCTGAACCAAAAAGAAGAATCATGCTGGGCACTTTTGTTTTGTCTGCCGGCCACTATCAGGCTTACTATTTAAAGGCGCAAAAAGCAGTAAGTTTGATCAAAAAAGATTTTGAAAATGTTTTCAAAGAAGTTGATTTCATTTTTTCGCCGGTTTCGCCCTTTTTACCTTTTAAAATAGGGGAAAGGACCAAAAACCCCCTTTCCATGTATTTGGTTGATACTTATACAAATTCGGCCAACTTGATCGGAGCGCCGGCCCTTTCTTTGCCGGTAGGTTTTGCGGCCGGACTGCCGGTCGGTCTTCAAATAACAGGAAAACATTTTGAAGAAAATAATATTTTAGAAATAGCAAAATGGATTTCTTTACCTCAAAAATAAATTTTGATGCCATAATTTCTTTTTTGACCTCTTCTGAAGTCCAGGAAGGCCTTCTTCCTGTTAAAATCACCTTTTTCATAATTTCCGCTTTTTTCTTGGTAATGATGGTTTTTATTCTTACAAGGACCAATTATTTGCAATGGTTATTTGTTCAAGATTTAGTGGAATTTTTTACAGTAAGAACCTACGGCACCAGGAAAATAACCAAGCAGTGGTATAAGGTTTTGAAGCGACTGGACAGCGGCTTGGAATCAGAGTATAAATTGGCGGTTATCGAAGCAGACAGAATGCTGGAGAATGCTTTGAAGAAAATGGGGTACGGTGGCGCGAACCTGGGAGAGCGTTTAGACAAGCTGACATCGGTTACCTTATCTAATATCGAAGAGGTTTATAGGGTGCATAAGATCAGAAACAATATTCTATACGATCCTGATTATAAGTTGGAGCTGACAGAGGCCAGAGAGATAATGAATGTTTATGATGAAGCTTTTCGTTCCTTGCAAATTTTAAGTTAATGAGATATAATATTCCGCAGCGGGGTGGAGCAGTAGTAGCTCGCGTGGCTCATAACCACGAGGTCGCCGGTGCAATTCCGGCCCCCGCAACAAATTATGGGCCGGGATAGCTCAATGGTCAGAGCAGAGTCTTCATAAGGCTAAGGTTTGTGGGTTCGAGTCCCACTCCCGGCACATAGAAAATTCGTGCGCAAAAAAAACGACCATGGTTTTCTATAAAAAAGACAATTAATTAAAATAATATGAATGAAAAATTCAGCGGAGAAAAAAGCCTTGCTTCGGAAAACTTGGAAGACAAACAAAAAGAGCATCAGGAGGCAAAAGCTGAGATGAGTCGCATTAAACGGGACATTGAGCATATTCTTGCCATTACTCCGGACAGAGAAGAGGCTGAAAAAATCATACAAAAAAAATTGCTTCCCTCAATGGAAGAAGCCAGAACCAGAATGGAAGAAGCTAAGCGCGCATGCGGTAATAACTAGCAAAAAAATATTGAAAAAGATAAAAGAACCGGGTCAGTTTAAAAATTATGGACGAATTAAAATTATCATTTTTAATCATCATTATAGCACTGGCGGTTGGAGCCGGTTTGGGAATCGTTGTTTACCAAACCGTCAATAATTTCCAGGGGTAAGATCATGCGGGCGTAGCTTAGTCAGGTTAAAAGCGCTGCCCTGTCACGGCAGAGAACGTGGGTTCGAATCCCATCGCCCGCGCATATAAATTTCACTCTAACCATTAAAGACATCAGAACTGCCGAACATGCAGTTCGGTGAATTTTAATTTATGTTATCCCCAGTTTTAGGGGTTGATTTTGAGTTATTTTTAAGGTAAAATTAAGTAGTAGAAAGATAAAACATGTCAGAAAAAGTGATTAAAATTAAGACAAAAGGGGACTGGATCGATATCACGATACCGGGCAAGAAAATAACAGAAGGACATCTCCATCCTCTTACTCAGATTAGAAGAAAAGTGGAAGAAATTTTCCAAAATATGGGTTTTTCGGTTACAGAAGGCCCTGAAATGGAAAATGAATGGTATAATTTTGATGCACTCAATATCCCAAAAAATCACCCTGCCAGGGATGCTTGGGATACTTTTTACCTTAAAAACGGATTATTGCTGAGAACGCATACCAGTCCGGTTCAGGTCCGCTATATGGAAAAAAACAACCCTCCTTTAAGAATAATTATTCCTGGTACTGTTTTCAGGCATGAAGCCACTGATTCTGCTCATGAATTCCAGCTTTTTCAAGTGGAGGGTTTGATGGTCGATAAAACGGTTTCCGTGGCTAACCTGAAATCGGTTATCGGTGAGTTTTTGCGAAGGTTTTTTGGAAAAAAAATACAATTCAGATTAAAACCGGATTATTTCCCCTTTACAGAGCCGTCTTTTGATATCGGCATAAAATGCTTGGTTTGCGGAGGCAAAAAATGTTCTGCTTGCAAAAAGACGGGCTGGATGGAAGTGGCGGGAGCCGGCATGGTCCATCCCAATGTTTTTAAATATTCAGGCCTTATCCCCAAAGATTGGCAGGGTTGGGCATTCGGGTTTGGCCTAGAAAGACTGGCCATGCTTAAATACAAAATTAACGATATCAGGCTGTTTCGTTCCGGAGACTTAAGGTTTTTACGACAGTTTTAAAATATGGTATTTTCTTACAATTGGCTTCAATCATTTTTTAAAAAAAAGCTGCCCCCTTCCCAAAAATTGGCGAATTTATTGACAATGAATTTTGCAGAAGTAGAAGAGATAAAAAAACGGGGGACGGATTTTACTTTTAATATTGAAATCAAACCGAACAGAGCAGGGGACTGTTTTTCGCATTTCGGGGTTGCCCGTGAGATCGCAGTCTTTTTAAACTTAAAAATAAAAGAACCTCCTATAAAATCCTTATCAGATAAAAAAATAGAATCTGAGAATTTCATAAAAGTCAGGATTAAGGAAAAAAAATCCTGTCTTAGGTATACTGCAGGAGTAATCAAGGGTTTTAAGGTTTCTTCTTCGCCTAAGTGGCTGGCAGAAAGACTGAAAGTCTGCGGCTTAAGGCCGATAAATAATATGGTTGATGTCGCCAATTACGTAATGCTGGAGACCGGTCAACCCCTGCACGCTTTTGACGGTGAAAAATTAAAAGGAAAAAAACTTGTTGTCAGATTGGCCAGAAACAATGAAACAATGGCGGCGTTAGACGGAGTAAAATACCATTTGAGCAAAGATGTTTTAGTTATTGCCGACAGCGAGAAACCCATGGCCATAGCCGGAATCAAAGGAGGTAAGTCAGCGGAAATAGACGGAAAAACAAAAGTAATTGTTCTGGAATCAGCAAATTTTAACTCCGAGGTTATAAGAAACGGTTCTCAAAAGCTAAAACTTAAAACAGACGCTTCTTTGCGTTTTGAGCACGGTCTAGATCCTAATCTGACGGAATTCGCTCTGAAAAGAGCTGTTTTCTTAATGCAAAATATCGCCAAAGAAAAAACGGCCTGGGGCTTGATCGATATTTATCCTAAAAAAATATTGCCCAAAAAAATCATTCTGGACCTGAATTACGTGAGCAGCTTATTGGGTATTGATATACCTGAATTTAAAATAAAGAAAATTTTATCTGCGCTGGGATTTAAAACTATAACCAGAAAAGCAAAATCATTGGAAGTCGAGGTTCCGACGAGAAGGCTGGATGTAAATTTGCCCGAGGATTTAATCGAGGAGATCGGACGGATTTATGGTTACGAGAAAATCCCGGCTGTCTTTCCGCAGGTTGCTTTGATACCTCCTCAAAAAAATGAAGAGATTTTCTGGGAGAATAAAAGCAAGGACATCCTCAAAAGTGCCGGGTTTATTGAAACATACAACTATTCTTTTTTGCCGTCAGGCCAGGGCCTTATTGAATTAAAAAACCCTTTGTCTCGAGAACAAAAATATTTAAGGGACAGCTTGATTCCTAGTTTATCAAAAAACATCCAGAGTAATAAAAGTCAGAATAATCCGGGGGAAGAAATCAGACTTTTTGAACTGGGAAAAATTTTCCAAAAACCTAAAAAAGAGAAAAAAACGCTGACCGGAATCATAAGCGGAGAAAATAAATTTTACGAAACCAAGGGCGTTGCTGATTTGCTTTTCCGAGGACTGGGCATTAATAATATTTGGTATACAGACTATGGGGCTGATGCTGATGATTTTCGTTCAGATTGGTTGCATCTTAAGAAATGCGCTAAGATTAAAGTTGATCGCCGGGAAATAGGCTTTTTGGGTGAAATGAAAAAAGAGCCCAAGGCCGCTGTTTTTGAGCTTGATTTTGAAATGCTGCAGAAACTAGCCTCAGAAGAACAAGAATATCGTCTTTTTTCTCGTTATCCTTCGGTGACAAGAGATTTGGCGGTATTGGTGCCTCTTCTGACCAAAGTGGAGGAATTGTCGAATATAATAGAAACAGCTGGAGGAGCGCTTGTGAGAAATGTGGATTTGTTTGATATTTACGAAGGAGAAGAGTTGCCTGAAGGTAAAAAAAATCTGGCTTTTCATATTATTTACCAGTCAGACGATAAAACGCTCATATCAGACGAAGTTGAAAAAATACATCAAAAAATAATTAAAGCTTTAGAAAAAAACATAAAATGGCAAGTAAGAAAATGAAAAAAAATAAAAAAGACAGCGGTTATGATGCAAAAGACATATATGTGCTTGAAGGCCTGGATCCTGTAAGGAGAAGGCCGGGCATGTATATTGGCACAACCGGGCCGGAAGGCCTGCATCATTTAATCTGGGAGTGTGTTGATAACTCCATTGATGAAGCTATTGCAGGGTATGCTAAAAATATTGAAGTAGTTTTGTTGCCTAAAAACCAGGTGAGAACTTCTGATGACGGTCGGGGGATACCGGTTTCCAAACACCCCCAAACCAAAAAATCAGCCTTAGAAACAGTTATGACCACCTTACATGCCGGTGCTAAATTCGGCGGCAAATCTTATCAGGTAGCCGGCGGTTTGCACGGCGTTGGTGTTTCAGTGGTTTGCGCTCTCTCTCGTTGGATGCAGGTTGAGGTGTGTCGGGACGGTATAAAGTATCTTCAGGAATATGCCCAGGGGAAAACCAAAACAAGAGTTAAAAAAGTATCCAAGTGCAGACAAAGCGGGACAGCGGTCACTTTTGAGCCGGATTCTGAGATTTTCAAGGAAATAAATTTTAACTTTAAAAAAATAATAAATCATCTTCGTCAGCAGGCTTACTTAACCAGGGGAGTAAGGATCACCGTAAAGGACTTGCGCCAGTCGGTCAAGCAGATTTACAGTTTTTATTTTGAAGGAGGCCTGAAATCTTATATTAAGCATTTAAGCCGGGGGGCTGTTACCGTTCATCAGAATATTTTCTATACCTCAGGGGAAAAAGAAGGAATAATTGTTGAGGCCGGTTTCCAATACGTCAATGAACGGGAACCGTTAGAAGAAAGCTTTGCCAATAATATTTGTACGGGTGAAGGGGGATCTCATCTTACCGGTTTCAGGACAGCCTTGACCCGGGCCTTTAACGACTACGGCAAGAAAAATAATTTTATCAAAGGAGAAGAAAAACTGAGCGGAGAAGATGTCAGGGAGGGTCTTACCGGTGTAGTTTCTGTGAAAATAAGGGAGCCTCAGTTTGAGGGGCAGACCAAGGCAAAATTGGGCAACCCTGAAGCAAGGCTGGCAGCTGAAGTTGTGGTTTTTGACGGGTTGGTTGATTTTCTGGAAAGGAATCCGCAAGACGCTCGCGCTATTCTTGAAAAATGTCTTTTGGCTGCCAAAGCCAGGCAAGCCGCCAGAGCAGCCAGACAAACCGTTTTAAGAAAAGGAGTTTTGGATGGTTTAGCTTTGCCAGGTAAATTGGCTGATTGTTCTTCGCGCCAGCCAGAGGAATCAGAAATTTATATAGTGGAGGGAGATAGTGCCGGCGGAAGTTCAAGACAGGCCAGAGATCGTCACTTTCAGGCCATTTTACCGCTTCGCGGTAAAATTTTAAATGTTGAAAGGGCCAGGCTTGATAAAATTTTAACCTCCAAAGAAGTAAAAGCCCTAATTATTGCCTTAGGGACAGCCATTGCCGATGATTTTGATTTGTCTAAATTAAGATATCATAGAATTATTCTGATGCAGGATGCTGATGTGGACGGCTCTCATATCAGGACCCTGCTTCTTACTCTTTTTTACCGTTATTTTCCGCAGCTTATTGAAGGAGGCCATCTTTATATCGCCCAGCCACCTCTTTATAAAATTCAAACGGGCAAAAACATAAAATACGCTTACAACGAAGCAGAGAAAATGAAAATATTAAGCAGCCTTAAAAAAGAAACAAAATTAACTCCTTCTATCCAGCGCTATAAGGGTTTGGGTGAGATGAATCCTGATCAGCTTTGGGAAACAACCATGGACCCGCAAAAAAGGACGTTATTGAGAGTTACCGTTGACGATGCAAAAGAAGCTGATCAGATTTTCGATATTCTGATGGGGGACGAGGTATTCCCCAGAAAAAAGTTCATACAAGCCCATGCCAAGTCAGTAAAGAATTTAGACGTATAAAAGGAATTTAAAGAGATTATGGCTAATCAGCAATTAATTAATTACATCAAACAGGCTTTACAGCAAAAAAATCAGGCGCAAATTTCAGAAGAATTAAAGCAGGCCGGTTGGCAAGAGAAATCAATAGAGGAGGCCTTTGTTGAATTAGGACTGGTAAAAAAAACGAATTTGTGGGACATAGGCAGTTTATTTGAAAAAACCTGGCATCTTTATACTTCACGGTTGGGTGTTTTTGTTTTAATCAGGTTAATCGGACTGGCTCCTTTTTTCCTGGTAATTCCCATTGTTTTGTTATTTTTATTCGCCCATGTTCTCGGTGAACTCATTGCGGTTATCATAATATTTTTAATTATCTTTCTTTTTATCGGCGTATTTTTAATGGGGCTGTGGACAGATGTTGCTTTGCTGCAGGCCATTAAAGAAGAAGAAAAAATAGGAGTTAAACATGCCTTACGCCGGGGCTGGTCCAAGCTTATTCCTTATATTTGGATTAAAATACTGGTAAGCCTTATTCTTGGAGTCGGTTTCTGTCTGCCTCTGGGCATTTTCGCATTGATTTTATATTATTTACTTGCACCATTTTTAAACATTATACTTGTTATCATCCTGGCGATTCCTCTTTTGGTTATTCTTCTTGTTCCCGGCATAATTCTTTGGATTTGGTTGAGTCTGGCCGATTTTGCCTTTATATCTGAAGATAAAAAAGGGATGGCAGCTATTTACAGAAGCAAACAATTGGTCGAGGGTAAGTGGTGGCACGTATTTTTCCGATTATTTCTCGTTAGAATTATCACCTTCGCCATTCTAATGCCAATTTCTTTTATAGCCGGAGGCCTAGATATGATTATTTATACTTTGTTAATTTATCCCTTCATTTTAACTTTTTTGTTTTTTATATATAAAGATTTGTCTTATTTAAAGAGCGGAATTTCTTCCCATGTCCCCTCGAAAAAATACAGGGCTCTTTTTATTGTTATAGCTTTATTGGGGGTAATTTTGCCTGTAGTTGGCTCAGGTATTTTTTTAGCTTTTTTTATATTATAAATAGAGGTTTTTCAAATATTTAAAAAGGTCGAATGCGATAAAGATTTTAAAAGTTATTATGTCAGAAAAAAATACGCCGATTGCGCCTTTGGGCCGGCAAATAACGCAAAACCAGGATCCAGAAAAAAAAGGCATTTGGAAAACGGTTCTGACCATTATATTTCTTGTATTATTCTGGCCTTTGGGTTTGATATTGACTTGGTTTTTAGCTCCCTGGACGAGAAAAACTAAAATTATTATTACTTTGGTTATGCTGGTTGTAATTCTTGTTCTTTTCATTGCAACGGCCATATTGATGATGATAGCAGAGACAGCGATGCAGGATATCAGCGCACACGCCAGAGACTCTTATAGAAAATCGGATATAGCGAAAATAGGAATACCGCAGCAACTTTATCTTATGGAGCACGGACAGTATTTTACCAGTGAAACCTATCCTGAAATGATAGGTTCGATGGAGATGCCCCTTGATCCTTTGACCAGCAATCCTTACGGCTGGATTGACAATACCGGGGATGCACAGGAGTTTTGTGCCTATGCGGATCTGGAAAGCAACGGCTATTTTACTGTTACCCATAAAGGATTATTTGAGGTACAAAAACAACCCATGCATATTGAAGATTGTTTTAATGGTTTGTTAAAATAGAAACATTATAAACCCTGCTTTTTTTTCGTAAAATTTTTCAGTAAAAAGATGCAGGAAAAGGTCGAGAAGATAAATAAAATTTAAATTTATTAAACTATTATGACTTTCTGGATTGGATTAATAATCGTTTTTTTCATTATTTTTCCTCAGGCAGTTAAAATTTGCAGAGAATACGAAAGAGGGGTAATTTTCAGACTGGGAAGGTTTGCCGGAATTAAGGGTCCAGGCTTGTTTTTGATTATTCCCATGATTGATAAAATGGTTAAAACAGATCTTAGAGTAGTAACCATGGATATACCTTCGCAAGACGTGATTACTAAGGATAATGTGCCGGTAAAGGTTGATGCAGTTCTTTATTTCAAAGTGGCTGATCCCGGTCGGGCTACCATTGAAGTGGAAAATTTTTTAATGGCCACTTCACAAAATTCACAAACCTCTTTAAGGGGAGTGGTTGGAGCTTCGGAATTCGACGAACTGCTGTCTGAAAGGGAAAAATTGAATAATAAGCTTCACACCATAATCGATGCGGCAACAGACCCCTGGGGCATAAAAGTAACCGCAGTGGAAATAAAACACGTGGAGATCCCGGATGCCATGCATAGAGCTATTGCCAAACAGGCGGAAGCGGAAAGAATGAAAAGAGCCAAAATCATTTTAGCTGAAGGAGAATATTTGGCAGCCACCAAGCTAAAAGCAGCAGGAGAAATTTTAAAAGCAGATCCGATAGTTTTGAGGTATCTGGAGACTTTAACCGATGCAGCCAAGGAGAAAAATACCACTGTTTTGTTCCCGGTAGAAATGCTGGGAATGTTCAAAAAACTGCAAAATTAAAACTAGATGAAAAGTATTTACGCCGTAGCCACTCTTTCCGGAACCATTATCGGGGCAGGACTCTTTGCTTTACCTGATATTACAATGCAGGTTGGTTTTTGGGTTATTTTAATTTATTTTATTGTTTTGGGCGCCTTAATAACCCTGATTCATTTATTTTTCGGCGAACTGGCGCTGAAAACACCTGATTTTAAACGATTGCCGGGCTTTGCAAGAATTTATTTGGGTAAGCGGGGAGAGATGGTAGCCTATGTTTCAACCATCTTAAGCCTTTTTGGTGCAATCTTAGCCTATCTTATTTTGGGGGGAGAGTTTTTGTCTCGTTTTTTTTATTTACTTTTGCCCGAAGTAACTTCTTATTCCGAGGTTAATACTGTCCCTTACATGCTTTTATATTTCTTTGTCGGCGCCGCCCTGATCTTTTTCGGCATAAAGGCCATTGAGAAAGTAGAATTTTGGGGGTTAGTTTTATTTTTAATATTTTTATTTATTATATTTTTCTCAGGCATACCTTCTATCACTATTAAAAATATTGAAAACTTATTTGTTGGTTTCGGTTCAGTCTCCGACAATAAATGGTCAGGTCTTTTGCCATACGGTATAATTCTTTTCTCGTTGTGGGGTGCGTCTCTTATCCCAGAAATAGAAGAAATGCTCGGTAAGAACAAACAAAAGCTTTTTATGATTATCCCTGTTGCTATTCTGATCCCGGCGCTTATTTATTTGTTTTTTACTTTTATAATCTTGGGGATTGTCGGAGAAAACGTAACAGATAATGCTTTGTTTGGATTAGAGGCTTATATTGGCAATAATATGGCTGCTTTGGCTCTTCTTTTCGGGTTATTAACCACTTTTACTTCTTTTATCACCTTGGGGTTAACCTTGAAAAAAGTATTTTGGTATGATCTGAAATTTTCTAAAAAAGCTGCCTGGGCTATAACCTGTTTCATTCCTCTTTTTCTTTATTTAATCGGCGTTCAAAACTTCGTTCTTGTTATTTTTTTCGTGGGAGCTGTTATGCTGGCCATCGACGGCATTTTAATTCTTTTAATGTATAGAAAGTCACTGCTCGGGAGCCGAATAGCAGGGATAGCAAAAATTAAAGCCTTGGCGGTCTATCCTTTGATCGGGCTGCTCGGAGGCGGAATTGTTTATGCTGTTGCCGTATATTTAGTGCCCTTTTTAAAAGAGTTTTTAAGTTAAATGCTTTTTTTATTCCCATTTTTGGCCGCAATCTTGCAAGCAAGCTCCTTTACATTAGATAAGATTGTTTTGTCGGTCAGACGTGTGGATTTTAAGGTTTATACCGGCATCAGTTTCCCCTTGATATTCCTTATTACTTTGGTAATCTTTTTTATTTTCCGGCCGCCCCTTTCTCTTGAATTGCTGGCCGGAAATCTTTGGCAGCTTCTTTTGCTCTCTATTTTTATTACGATTATTACCAATTTGCTTTTTTATCGGGCCCTGGATTTCGACAAACTGGGAGAAATTCAAATTCTGGAACTTCTGCATTTTCTGCCTGTTATTGTTTTTTCTAGCATTATTTTTATTGACGAGCGTAATCTTTTTATTGCGGGACCGGCCCTTTTGGCTTCTTTGGCAGTGATCTGGTCTCACTGGGAACAGGGCAAGGTTAAAATTGCCAAATACACCTTACCTTTTTTAATTTGGATGCTTTGTTCGGCTCCAATCAGAGCAGCGGCCTCCAAGATGCTTTTGGAGGAGTGGCATCCTATTTCTCTGGAATTGGTTAGAACGGGCATGATAGCTTTGGTGCTGGGGCTCTTTTTTGCTAAGCATATTGCTTTTTCCAGAATTTCAGCCAAGGCTTTTTATTTGTTGCTGGCGACCAATATTTTGACTTCTGTGGCCTGGATTTTGTTCTTTTTCGGATACAAATATCTCGGTATTGTTCATACCACGCTTATCTTTTTACTGCAGCCTTTGCTTGTTTATCTGGCTTCTGCCTTTCTGCTTAAAGAAGGCTTAAGCAGAAAAAAGAATATTGCCTTTGTGGTCGTTTTGTTCTCCATTGCCGCCGTCCAGTTTATGCATTATAGTTAAATTGTATTGATAATTCTAAGTGTTATAATATATAAACATGTTAAAAAGTTTCGATTACAAGGTTTGGCTGGTAGCGATTTTCATTATTCTTTATGGTCTCTATATTTTTTTTGTAGATGTTACCATTGAAGCTTATGCAGAAATGATAGCTGCTACTGTTTTCTTTTTTGCTCTTTTTGCCGGGTTTTTTATAGCCAGGCAAAACGAAAGGTTTAATGACATAGACGAGACCATTTCTAAAGAAAACGCCCTTTGCTGCTATCTTTATCGCACTTCGGGATTGATTACGGAAATTCAGGACAGAATAAGGGAGATCATTATGAAGCATTACCAAAATATAAAAAAGAGCGGGAACTGGGCCTATCATACAGAAAATCCTTCCACTACCATTACAGACCTTACTGAAGCTTTTGCTGATTTAGACAAAGAAGAGTACTTGGAGAAAACCGAAAAACCGGCCATGGCAAACGCAATTGAGATTATATGGGATGCCATGAAAGACTTGCAGCTTACCAGAAAGAGAATAGTTGTTTTAAAAAAACAGAAGATGTTACCTTTTCAATGGTGGCTTATTTATCTTCTGGGCTTTCTTTTGATAGCATCGTTTAATTTCATTCCAAACGCAGAAGGGGCGCTTTACATAGATTTGCTTAAAATTCTCTTTGGTACAACCGTTTTCATGGTTATTATTCTTCTTAAACAATTGAACGATTTAACCATTTTTGGAAGGAAGTACACAGAAAAAGGGGCTGACGACGTTTTCTGGGTGATAGAAGAAAAAGATAAAGAGGAGCTTTCAATCCTGCCAGAAGAATTAAAGAAAAAAATTAAAGCGACTAAAGAAAAATTAGGGCGTTTATAGTTAAAGCTTCTTTATTTCTCGGTTTTTTGTTATAATAAAAAAAGTCAAGATTATATATAATTAATTATTAAACTTATGGCTAATCAAGAGCTAGTCAATTATATCAAGCAAGAGAAAGAAAAAGGAAAAAATATAGAGGAAATAGAAAAAGAGCTTCTGGGTGCCGGTTGGCAAAGAGCTGTTTTAAAAGAGGCCTTTGGGCTGCTTGGTTTTAATCAGTCGGCTGGAATTCCCCAGCCATCGCCATCATCGTTCTCAGCAAAGGTTGAAGAACAAAAACTTCATCCCAAGGCGGTTTGGATGTTCTTTTTTAGATTTTTGGGATTGTTTCTGTTTTTGGTATTTATTCTTTCTTTTGGACTGGTGGGCATTTTCACGACTCTCTCAAATTCTGGGATCTTTTTTCCTATATTTTTATTTTTACTTCTTTCAATTCTCTGGATTGGCTTTAGCTATTTTTGGGCCAGGTTGAGTTATAAGGCTTATAAATATTCTCTGACAGAAGACGGATTTAAGAAAGAACTTGGAGTAATTTGGAAAAAATACGTAACTATCCCGTATGAAAGAATTCAGAATGTAGATATTCACAGGGGGATTATAGCAAGAATGCTGGGCTTGTCTGATATAAAAATTCATACTGCTGGTTATTCTGGATATGGAGGAGGGCGTGGATTTGCGGGAGGAGAATCGGAAGGAGCTTTGCCGGGCGTTTCTCAGGAGGTGGCAGAGCAACTGAGAGAAGAATTGATCAGAAGAGCTAAAGGAGGCAAGTCCGGAGTTTAGTTTTTTGTTGTTTGTTATGGTATAATTAAAAAAACCAAGCAGTGAAGTTTGGGCATACAAAATCAGCTCAATCTTTATTGCCTAGAAAGGTCGAGCGGTTGAATAAATAAAAATAAAAATACATGAATTTGGTAAATATTGGTCATTGGGCTTTTGTTCTCGGCTTAATTATATCGGCGATAGCCGGTTTTGGCGCTGAAATTGCGTGGTTGCCGACCGCTTTGATAGTTTTGGGCTTGATCATCGGTTTCCTCAACGTGACTGAAAAAGAGAGCACTCCTTTTCTAGTAGGAGTAATCGCTCTTTTGGTTATCGGACTGGCTGGATTAACCAGTCTGAAGGATGTAGCATATATCGGCTGGATGGTTCCGATTTTAGATAATGTTGTTGTTTTTGTTGCTGCTGCCGGATTAGTCGTGGCAGTTAAACAGGTATTAGGAATTGCCAAGAAAGCAGAATAGAAAGATATTTCGTAACCGAGCGCATAAACTATGCGCTCGGTTTTTTAAAAATCTGTTGACGTGTTTGAGCTAAGACATGTTTTATGATATCTTAAAATAATATACCGTATATGGTTTTTCCGGTTTTCATTTTTTTAATTTCTTGTATTTTGATCGTAGTGACGGGTAAGTTGGTCATAGAGGCCCTAATAAGGATATCCAGATTTTTGCATTGGAAAGAATTCATAGTTGCTTTTTTTACCGCCTCTCTTGGAGCTGTTTTGCCGGAATTTTTTATAGGAATCACTTCGGCCCTAAAGGGAGTGCCTCAGCTTTCTCTTGGGAATATTTTCGGTCAGAACATTATTCTTTTCACCCTGGCCCCTGCGCTTTGCGTTCTTATGCTGAAACGATTGGAAATGGAAAGCAGAACAGTCAGGGCGGGTTCAACTTTTGCTATACTGGTGGCTATTTTGCCCCTGCTTTTAATTTTAAACGGTGAACTTTCCAGGGCTGACGGCATTATTTTAATCTCGTGCTTTTTCTTTTATATCTTTTGGCTTTTTTCAAAAAAGGAACGATTTAGCAAAGTTTACGAGCAGGAAGAAGAGATAAAAAAAAGCAGCATCGGTTTTTTAAAAGACCTTTTAACGGTTTTGGCAGGCTTGATTCTTATTGCTGTTTTTGCTTACGGTATAGTAGATTCGGCCGAGACTTTTTCAGAGCAATTAAATATTCCGCCCCTTCTCATAGGTATTCTTGTTATCGGTTTGGGGGTTGCTTTGCCGGAAACATTTTTGGTGATTAATTTGGCTAAAAGAGGGCAATCTTGGATGATTTTGGGAAGCTTAATGGGCGCTGTAGCCATATCTTCCACCCTGGTATTGGGCATTGTTGCTTTAATCAGCCCGATTGTTATTTCCGTTGAAGATTTGTCTGTTTTGGAGAGCGCCAGAATTTTTTTAATAATTTCCGCGGTGTTTTTCCTGTTTTTCAGCAGGACCGGGAATAAAATTACGCTCAGGGAAAGTTTGTTTTTGTTGGGCATTTATATTGCTTTTCTTCTGTTTGAAATTTTTAGCTGATAATGCTAATATAGCTTAATGTCTGACCTCATCCTTATTATTATCTTGATAGCCTTATTTTTTGTTTTATTTTTTTTATTCTTTAAAAAATCCGGATTAGAAGAAAGGCGTTTATCAGAAATAAAGGACCTGGAACGCAGATTAACAGATTTGATTATCGGGCACCAAACCGGCAGTTCAAAAGCCATGTCCGACCAGATATCTGCTTTTACCAAAGAAGCCACTCAGATCAGGGAAGATTTAAGGCACGTTCAGGAAAAAATGCAGGATATTTCCACTTTTCAGGAAATATTCAGATCCCCGAAATTAAGAGGGCAATGGGGCGAAGCTTCTCTAGAACATATTTTGTCTCAGCATTTTCCGAAAGAACTTTATAAAACACAGTATCTTTTTTCTTCAGGAGAGCAGGTTGATGCTGTTCTTAAGTTGCCCAACAACAGAATCCTGCCCATTGATTCCAAATTTCCTTCGGAAAACTTTAGCAAAATGATCGGGGCAGATCCTAAAGAAAAAGAGCGTTTTCGAAAAAACTTCATTGAAGATGTAAAGGGTCATGTTGACAGAATCGCTTTAAAGTATATCATACCTTCAGAAGCGACCGTTGAATTCGCCTTAATGTATGTTCCGGCAGAAGCCATTTTTTATGAAATAGTCAACAGCTCCGGCAGAGATTTTGATGTAACGGCCTACGCCATGTCAAAAAGAGTGGTCTTAACTTCTCCTAATACGATTTATTTAACGTTAAGAACAATAGAACATTGGTTTAGAGATACTCAAATTTCCCGTCAAACCCAGGAAGTTTTGAAAAGACTGGACAAGGTGCAACAGGACGCCGGCAAACTGATGAATGATTTCAGAAAGCTGGGGTCTCATTTAAGGAACGCTGTTTCCTCATATGATGTTTCCGAAAAAAGGCTCAGTATTTTTTCCGATAAAGTCTGTCGTTTAAAAGAATTTAAAGAAATAAAAAAAATAAAATAAATTAATTTTTATGACGCAATTTGCAGTTATTAAATCAGGAGGCAAGCAGTATCTGGTTTCTCCCGGCCAGAAAATTAAAGTTGAAAAACTGGATAAAAAAGAGGGGACAGAGATGAGCTTTCCGGATATTCTTTTTCCCGAAGAAAAAAAGAAAGTTACAGCCAAAGTTTTAAGTGAAGGCAGAGCCAAAAAAGTCGTTATATTCAAATATAAGCCGAAGAAGCGCTACAAAGTAAAAAAAGGCCATCGCCAGCCTTTTACTGAGATAGAGATTATTGGCATACAATAATTATTTGAAATGCGGGAGCGGCTGAATTGAGCCGCTCTTTTTATTGACAAATTCAATATTATATGCTATAATACAAATATCAAGAGGAGAGAAATACTTGATAATTGATTTCCGGGCGGCCCTCTCCTTATGGTGGAGGGCTGCCTGTTCGTTTAAAGAATATAAGGGAGGATAATAATGGACAAAGCGATGGATGCTCTTTACAGAGAGCTTCTTAGAGAAGCTCACAGGTACAGAGTGCCTATGTCTGTTTTGACCAAGCTGGAAAGACGTAGGAAAAAAAACCTTTCAGAAGCTGTCATCATGCTCATTCGAAATATTGAGATATATTCTCCGGAAGGGGAGAAAGAATCAGCTCTGCTTTCCATGAAGAGGAAAAGGGAGCGATTCTCGCAGCTTCAAAAGGAGACGATCTAAAAAGGGGAAGTAAGCTTGTTTTATTTGAAACTTCCCCTCCATTTTTTAGCTTGTTTCGAGAGAAATGGGCTGAAAAATGGTAATCTAAAATAAGCCGGAAGGGCTTTTTTAGTTTGAATGTTTTTTTACTGCTGGTCTTTATTTCCTTCCCTCAAGCGCTGAGCTTAAAGTTTCTTCATCGGCATATTCGAGTTCGGACCCTACGGGTAAGCCCCGTCCCAGTTTGGTGATTTTACTGTCTGCAGGCAGATTTTTTTTCAGCCATCTTTCCAGATAAAGAGCAGTAGCCTCTCCTTCCGTGGTGGGATTTATGGCTATGATGACTTCTTTTGCTTTTTTCGTTCTTTCTTTGAGTTCATTTAGCCTGAGTTGTTCAATATCTTTTTTCCTGAGCCTGGAAACCGTTCCGCCTAATATAAAATAAATGCCTTTGTATTTTTTTGTTTTTTCAATCGTTTCCAGGTCGGTTTCTTTTTCAACGATACAAAGAAGATTTTTATCCCTACCTGCAGCTGAACATATTTCGCAGAGATTTGTTTCTGACTCAAAAGGCTTGAAACAAAAAGAACATAATTTTACTTTTGTTTTCAGCTCAGAGACTGCATTAAGCAATTCTGAGGTTTCTTTTGGAGAAAGTTTTAGCAGGTAAAAAACAAAACGGGCCGCTGTTCTGGGGCCTACTGTTGGGAACTTGGCAAAGAGTTTAATCAGTTTTTGGATGGAAGGAGAATACATATCAATCTTGAGCTTCTATGCTTTTTTCCAGGTTCCTGAAACTGGCTCTCGGTTCGTCAAAATACAGCTCTATTTGTCCGATAGGGCCGTTTCTGTGCTTAGCGACAATAATATCTGCTATGTTCTTTCTGTCTGTGTTTTGTCTGTATTTATCTTCTCTGTGTATGAAAAGAACCACGTCGCTATCTTGTTCTATGCTTCCGCTTTCTCTTAAGTCTGACAATCTTGGAATCTGAGGAGTTCTTTGTTCAACCGCTCTGGATAATTGAGATAAGGCAAGGACGGGCACGTTAAGCTCTCTTGCCAGGGCCTTAAGCGATCTGGAAACCTCGGTCATTTGCTGGACCATGCTGGCCATGGTATTTCTTGGTTCTATCAGTTGCAGATAATCTATGACAAGCAGGCCTAAACCTTGTTCTGCCTGCAGCCTTCTGGCCATGGCTCTCATCTGCAGAACGTTTGATATGGCAGCATCATCAATATAGATGGGGGCTTCTGACAAGACATTAAGCGCGTGCTGGATTCTTTTAAAATCATTATCTGCTCCTTCGGCAGACAATCTGCCCGTTCTTAATTTCCACATATCTATGCCGGATTGAGACGATATCAGCCTGTCAACGATTTGGTCTTTTGACATTTCTAGGCTGAAAATACCTACAGGCATTTTTGCTTTTATGGCGCAGTTTCTGGCAATATCCAGAGCCAGTGAAGACTTACCCAGAGAAGGCCTTGAAGCCAAAATAATTAAGTCTGACTTTTGCAGGCCGGAGAGCATGTTATCCAAACTGTTGAATCCCGTTGGTATGCCTCTCAAGCCTTTTTCGTGTTTGGAAAGAAGGTCTATCCTCTCAAAAGCGTCTTCCAGAGCGTCTTTTACTCTTATGAAATGCTGAGTTAGAGATTTTTGAGCAATACTGAAGATACTTTTTTCGGCCCGATCGAGCAGTTGGTCTACATCTTCTGTTTCCTGATATCCCATTAGGCCGATTTCGTGGGAAGCTTCTATTAAATCTCTGAGTATTCTTTTTCTTTGCACTATCTGGGCGTAATTTAAAACATGAGCAGCCGTAGGCACAGTGTTAATCAGTTCTGTTAAATAACCGTTGCCTCCGATTTCTTCCAGCTTCTCTTTTTCTTTTAACTTGGTTCCCACAGAAAGCAGGTCAATGGGTTCTGATTTTTCAAAAAGGCTCTGCATGGCAGAATAAATCTCCTGGTGGATTCCCTTGTAAAAGTCTCGCGGTTGCAAAAAATCCACCACCTTCAAAATGGCGTTCTTGTCCAACATCAAGCTCCCCAGCAAAGATCTTTCAGCTTCTATGTTTTGAGGCGGTAATTTATCTACAGTATCCATGGTTTGCTACTTTACTATACTATATTATTTGATTTTCTTCAATTTATGGCTTGTTTCCGTGTCTTCTATTTGCCAGCCGATTTTTTCAATCTCTTTTCTGAATTGATCCGCTTTTTGCCAATTTTTTTCATTACGGTATTTTTGGCGCAGTTTGGCCAGATCAGTAACCTTTTTTGGAGGCTTTATTTTTGGCTGGAAGATAAAACCAAAAAAGTTGTCTGCTTCTTTGAGAAATTTTATGTCTTCTTTGTTCACCCGGCCGGTTTTTATTGCCTTAAATATGGCAGCCAGGGCTTTGGCTGTATTAAAATCATCTTCCATGGCAGATTCAAATTCTTTTTTGAGCTCTGAATTTTGAGCTTCGGGCATTTTTTGATGGTTTGATAAAAAATCATCTATTTTTGCTAATTCCTTTTCTGCCTGTAAAATGGATTTTTCCGTATAATCGAAAGGAGATCTGTAATGGTTTTTTAAGATCAGCAGTCTTAACAATCTCGGAGAGCTTTTTTTGAAAAAATCTTTCAGCGTGATAAAGTTTCCCAAAGATTTTGACATTTTCTTGCCCCTGACCGTCAGAAATCCTATATGCAGCCAGTAACTGACCAGAGGTTTTTTGCCTGAAGCAGCTTCCATCTGAGCTATTTCAGCTTCATGGTGGGGGAAAATCAAATCTCTGCCTCCGCCATGGATGTCGTATCTTGGACCAAAAAACTTTTCTGTGATTGCCGTATCTTCAATATGCCAGCCCGGCCTGCCTTTTTGCCAAGGACTTGGCCAACTCGGTTCTCCTTTTTTTGCAAATTTCCAAAGGCAGAAGTCGCCCCTGTTTCTTTTTTCTTTGGCCTGGTCTATTCTTGATACGGCATCTTCTGCTCCGGCTACTGTTCTTTTGGAAAGCTTGCCGTATTCCTTAAATTTGGCAATGTCATAATATATTCCGTCTTTTATTGTATAAGCATAACCTTTTTTCAAAAGCCTTTTGATCTGGCTGATGATTTCTTCAATATGGTCTGTACCCCTGGCGTATTCTGTGACGCTGTCCACTCTTAAAATTTTCATGTCTTTTAAATATTCTTTTTCGAATTTACGGGAGACGCTGATCCAGGAAAGGTTTTTTTCTTTTGCTCTTTTAATAATTTTATCATCGATATCTGTAACATTTTGCAAATAAAAAACATTGTAGCCCTTATGTCTAAGATATTTTACAATCATGTCAAAAACAACATAGGTTCTGGCGTGGCCCAGATGGGTATAATCATACGGGGTTATACCGCAGACAAAAAGATTGACCTTTTTGCCTTTTAGCGGCTTGAAAGTCTCTTTTTTTCCTGTTAGAGTATTATAAAGCTTGAGCATTTGTTTTATGTTTCTATTATGGCAAATTTAGTCTTATACCGCAAATACAGGCCAAAGACTTTCGCGGAGATGATCGGTCAAGAACATGTGGTCAAAACGCTTGTTAATGCCCTGTCTGCCGGGAATATTTCCCATTCTTATTTGTTTTCCGGCCCCCGGGGATCCGGGAAAACCACTTTGGCCCGGCTTTTGGCAAAAGCCTTAAACTGCCAGAGTCGTAAAGATGGCAAATCAGAGCCCTGTAATAACTGTTCTTCATGCAACGAGATCAATGAAAACAGGGCCATTGATTTGATTGAAATCGATGCAGCCTCGAATCGGGGCATTGACGAGATTAGAGAGCTGAGAGACGGAATTCGTTTCAGGCCCAGTAAAGCAAAACACAAGGTTTTTATTATTGATGAATCGCACCAGTTAAGCAAGGACGCGGCCAACGCTCTTTTAAAAACCTTGGAGGAGCCGCCTTCGCACGCCGTCTTTATTTTAGCCACTACCGAGATTCATAAGATGATTCCGACGATTGTTTCCAGATGTCAGAGGTTTGATTTTAGAAAGTTAACCATTCCGGAAATCGTCGGCAGGCTGGAACTTATTGCCGGACAAGAAAAAGCCAAAATTGAAAAGCCGGCCCTTGAACTTATCGCCTTAAATTCAGGAGGAGCTCTGCGCGACGCCGAAGGACTCTTGGATCAAATTTTGACTTTCGGAGCCAAAACAGCAGAAGAGATCAAAGATCTTTTGGGGATGGTGGATATTTCAGTGATCGGCCAATTCGTTGATTTTCTTCACCAGGGCAAAGCAGCCAAAGCTATTGAATTTTTGAACAGATTAATTGAAAAAGGCAAAGACCCCCAGGAGTTTGCCAAGGCCCTGATTAATTATCTGAGGCAGGCGCTTATCTTGAAAATAAATTCAGATTTGGCTAATCCTGTTTTACTCGGTTTTACCTTGGAAGAACAACAAAAACTTCTTTCCCAAATCACTGACTGGCCGGAAGAAAAAATCCGCTTAACCTTGAAGCTTTTTCTTGAAGCCCAGAATCAAATGAAATATTCTCCCATAGTTCAGTTGCCTTTGGAATTGGCCATAATTGAATCTTTACAGAAGAAATAATCATTGCGGGGTCGTCTAATGGTAGGACAGCGGCCTTTGAAGCCGTTAATCCTGGTTCGAGTCCAGGCCCCGCAGCCAGTTTAGTTTTGTATTAAAACACAAATGAACATGATGAATTTTCTGAAAATTTTTAAAAAATGGAGAAGCTTACTGTTTAATAGTTTATTAGGTTTGATGTTTGCAAATAGAGTCAGGGCTTTTGATTTGCCTATGCCATTATATGGTCCTGAGCCAATAATACCGACAGAATTATTATCGCGACTCTTACCATGGATTGGCGGAGCTTTTGTTCTTCTTGTGGTTGCGCCTATTTTGGGACTAATTTGGTATCGGAAACGGGGTGGAAAGAAAAAATGGCCCGCTATTATAGCCTGTATTTTGGTTCTTCTTTTCCTTTTAGCAATAGGCGCTCTGGCATTTTTAATTTTCTATGAGATGGCTTAATTGAGACGGGTTAAAGAGATACTCTAAAAATCCCCAAAACTACCCTTAAAAGATCGGTGCTAAAATTATGAAAAATTTATTTAAAGTTGGTAAATTAAAGCTTTGGCAAAAATATTGTGATAATCAAAGAAAAAGACATTTGTTAACTTATCTTTTTTGGGAGTGCACCCTGGCATGTAATTTTGCTTGTAGACACTGCGGAAGCTCTTGCGGTCCTCAACAAGCAAAGAAAGACGAGCTTACCACAGAAGAAATCAAAAAAGCTTTTCAGGAAATTGCCAAGGATTTTAACCCAAAAGAAATAATGGTAGCGGTCACAGGAGGAGAGCCTCTTTTAAGAAAAGATATTTTTGAGATTATGAAGCATGCTCATGGTTTGGGTTTTTCTTGGGGAATGGTAACGAACGGTGCTTTAATTACGCCCGAAATAGTTAGAAGGTTGAAAAATGCGGGAATGTCTACAATCTCTGTAAGTTTGGATGGTTTAGAAAAAAATCATAGCTGGCTGAGATGCAATAAAAATGCCTTTAGGGAAACACTTAACGGATTAAAGCTGCTTATAGCGTCAAAATATTTTAAAACAGTAGAAGCCATTACCTGTGTTAACCAACACAACTTAAGAGAATTAGAAGAGATATATCAACTGTGTGGTGATTTAGGAGTAGACGAGTGGCGGTTATTTTCCATAGGTCCGGTGGGTAGAGCTAAAACCAACCCCGATCTTTTTCTAAATTGTCAACAGGTTTATTATTTATTAGAATTTATTAAGAACAAAAGAAAAGGGAGAAAAAAATTAAAACCAAGTTTTTGCGATGAGGGATTTTTAGGTATAGAATACGAAGGCGAGGTAAGAAAGCAATTATTCTATTGTTGGGCGGGCATCAATGTGGGAAGCATATTATATAATGGAGATATCGCAGCTTGCCCCATTTTACCGCGGGAATATGCTCGACAGGGCAATGTAAGAAAAGATAGGTTTTCTGAAATTTGGAATAATAAGTATCAAATTTTTAGAGATAGG
>Ga0114946_10000120_pt1 | contig 43893 bp, 35 predicted proteins | sample WalLakDeSediment_FD_88676 | JGI IMG/M metagenome (GOLD analysis project Ga0114946, IMG submission 88676) | Lake sediment microbial communities from Walker lake, Nevada to study Microbial Dark Matter (Phase II) - Walker Lake 11/02/13 Deep Sediment | ecosystem: Environmental > Aquatic >... | reverse complement strand
CGGCGATGAAGCGCGGTTGGGAACAGAATGGTAGTATTGCGACAATGCTTATAGGCTATATAGCGCACACCCATGACTGACACCTTGGTGTGGCTTGAACGCGATATGGCCTGTTCGAACACGAAAGTGTTTGTTATGTGCCGACAGTCTCGATTAGCCGGAAAGCGAGAAGATTTGCTCGAATTGCTAATGCATAACACCAGTGGGGGGAGTTCCGGTAAACATCTGCCCAGGATCCTGTGTCACCTTGATCTCTCCGAATTTGCGCTCGAATTTGTCGATGTTTTCACGAAGGGCATTCAGCAGCAATTTCGCGTGAACCGGAGTCATAACCACACGCGCATGCACTTTGGCCTTGGGAATTCCCGGGAGAATTCGTGTGAAATCAATAACGAATTCTGCGTTCGAATGTGTGATAATCGCGAGATTGGAGTATATACCCTCCGCCTCGCGCTCGCCAAGCTCGATGTTGACTTGTTGGCTCTGCATTTCCTGTGATTTTTCGCTCATATAAATTCCCGGGTGTTATTCGTCGCGTAATTCGTCGGCTTTTTTATACGCTTCTTCAGCTTCTTTCGTCATGCCAACGGAGGCATACACGCGTCCGGCCAGATCCCAGTTGCCGAAATTGTCCGGTTGCAGCTCAAGAAGAATATCAAGGTGATGGAGAGATTTCCGGATAATGTCACGGAAGTTGCTTTGCGGTGCCGTGGGGTCGCTACTCTCATCCTCGTCGCGCAATGAAATGCCCCAACGTAAATAGCAGACGACACAATTGTACAAGGCGTTGGTGTTCTTCTTATCCAATTCAATGGCACGCTCAAGATAGACGGAGGCGTTCTCGTACTGACTTATTTGGAGCAAGGCGGTACCCGCCGCGTACTGTGCGCTACCGTCACCGGGGTTGTTGTCGGCATATTCCCGGAATTTTGCTACAGCTTCGGTTACCCGGTCGGTTGCGATGTAAACATTTAGCAATTCGTTGTTGAGTTCCGCATTATCAGGGTATTTCCCGACAGCTTCGTCAAGTAACGCTAAAGCCTTGGTATATTCTTCCATGGCTGCGTCGTCCTGACCACTTTCCCTCAGTTCATTTCCCTTTCTGATGTACAACTGCCCTAATTCCGAATAGGCTTCAGGTATAGGGTTGCGTTTAATCTGTTCGAGAAGCGGCTTTTCCGCGCCTGTGATATCACCGCTTCCCTTGAGTGCGACGGCTAAGTACACGTAGGCGTTGTGTACTGCGGAACTGTCTGGCATCAACAGTGTAGCAGCTTTGAATGACTCTGCCGCTTCCGCGTACCCGGCCTTATCTTGCCTGATCTGTGCACGCCTGAGTCGGTCCGCCCCGTAGTTGAACGCCTGCCCCCAGAAGTAGTACGTATTCTGATCGATATCGGAAGACTTGCCGTACTGTTTTGCCTTTTGCCAGGATTGATGCAATGACAGATACTGCCGCATTTCACCCTGCACAATACCCAGCCAATACCAACCTTCGCCACTGTTCGGATTATTCTGAACCTCCTTCTCGAAAGCAGCACGCGCTTGTTCAAGTCTCTCAACATTTTTACTGGACTGATATTGCTGATAGTACAGTTTCCCACTGGTGACATCCGGTGATGAGCACTGGAATCCCATGGTGGAGAAGGCGACCAGTGCCAGAGAAAGCATTGCTGCCACGAGAAAGGTGCGCTGTTTCATATACTCCTCGAAAAAAATCCTGTTGCGGAAGGAGCTTTCCATCCGTCATTGCAAAATACCGATTGCTCGCGGGAAAGGCAAGGAAAGCGGAATTAGCGCTCCGTCATATCAACGTGCAATGTTCGCATCGCACGAACACGGCTTTCGCCCGATACTGTAAGGGAAAGGGGTAAAAATATGTACTCGGAGCTTTTTATGAAAAAAATGCGTTAAAATATTAACCTTGACTATTGTGTAAAGACGGCTATATTGGACACGTAGGTGCATGAAATGAAGATATTCGGAGATGAGAAGCGGCGACATATTCTTGGGGCGTTGCGGAAGACGCCCCGGCCTTCGCCTACGGATACGCAGCGACAAAAGCTTGATGCGCTGCTGACTGTGTGCCGCGGGAATCTCGCCGCAGTAGATGAAGAGATGATATCCCGTGCGTTCACGTTCATGCAGCAAGCGCACCGCGATCATAAAAGGAAATCCGGCGAGCCGTACGCATCGCATCCTTACGCGGTTGCAATGATCGTCGCTCAGGAGATACCGCTCGACGATGTATCCGTCGCAGCGGCATTGCTGCATGACGTTCTTGAGGATTGCGAGGATTTCCACCGCGACGATCTCGCTGAGGAATTCGGCACGACCATCGCGGATATCGTCGAGGGAGTTACGAAAATATCCAACATTCTCATCAGTACGGAAATCACCAAGGCCGAGAACTACCGTAAACTGATGGTTTCCATGGTCAACGATATTCGCGTGATTCTGGTGAAATTCGCTGATCGTCTGCATAACATGCGCACCTTGGAATTCGTGAACGATCAGAAACAACTCCGGATCGCACGTGAAACGCTGGACGTTTATGCTCCGCTCGCCCATCGCTTCGGTTTGGCGCGAATCAAGTGGGAACTCGAGGACATTTCATTCAAGTACCTCCATCCAGCCGAATTCAGGGATTTGAGAAACAACATCGCCGATAAACGCCGCGCGAGAGAAGAATATATTAAGCGTTTTTGTAAACCCTTGCATGCTGAATTGCAGAAATCCGGACTGAACTTCGAAATAAACGGTCGACCAAAGCACATGTACAGTATTTACAAGAAAATGGTCGACAGGAATAAAAGCTTCGAAGAGATTTACGATTTGTTCGCGATTCGCATCATTCTCGATACACTTGAAGAGAAGGATTGCTATCTGGCCTACGCCGTCGTCTGCGAAGTGTACACGCCTATTCCTGAGCGTTACAAGAATTACATCGCCCTCCCGAAGCAAAACGGTTACAAATCCATTCACACGACTGTGCTCGGACCGGATGGGAAAATGGTGGAAGTGCAAATACGTACCAAGGTTATGCATGAAATAGCCGACAAAGGTATCGCGGCGCACTGGGCCTACAAGGAAAGTGTTCAAACCAAAGCCACCGCTTTCGAGAATTGGATACGCTGGGTTCGGGAAGTTCTTGAAACTCCGCAGCATGCTGCAACCGAAGAAGAGGGCGCAAGACAATTGCTCGATAATTTCCGGCGCAATCTGTATCAGGATGAGATAGTCGTCTTCACTCCGAAAGGTGAGCTTATCGTTCTTCCCAATGGTTCCACACCGGTGGATTTCGCCTTCGAAATTCACTCCGAAGTCGGTTTGCATACCATAGGCGCGAAGGTGAACGGCCGCATTGTTCCGCTGAACAGAAAATTGCATAGCGGAGATCAGATTGAAATCATCACGTCACGGAATCAGTACATCAGCACGGACTGGGAGCAACGTGTTGTAACGCACAAGGCGAAAGTCGCGATACGGCGCTTCATCAACGAGCAGACGAAGCAGGCACTCGAGAAGGGAAGAGAAAAATGGTACCGTAAGGCTCGAAAACTCAAGTTGCCACTTGACGAAACGCCACTGCTGAAAGCGGCACAAGTGTTGAAATACCCAAGTTTGTCGAAAATGCTCGTGGCGCTCGCGAGAGACGAAATTTCTCCGGACGACATTGCGAACGCATATCTGGAATCGAGCAAGGAAAACAAAGCGGAAGACAGCAACCCAAGCCTCGACCACCGAAAAGTATTCGAGGAGTTCGCGCACGCTGCCAGAAGTGAGAAAGGTATCGCCATCGAAGGTGAAACCACCGATATCATGTACGACTTCGCCCGCTGTTGCAGTCCGCTTCCGGGCGACGACATCATCGGTTTCGTCACGCTCGGGCGCGGTCTGAAAATTCATAGGCGTTCGTGCAGAAACATCAAACGTCTCTTGCAGGATCCTGATGAATCGCCGATGCGTGAGAGACTGATTGACATAAGCTGGCCCGACAATGGTGCCGCTGAATACTTGGGTGGTATACGCATCGAAGGAGAAGATAGACCCGGCATTCTCAACGAGATTGCTTTCGCGGTGACGAATTACCAGAATACCAACATACGCAGCGTTAATATAGAAACAGTCGAATCCGCATTCTATGGTTCGGTCTTGGTGTCGGTACATTCCCTCGACCATCTCCAACATCTGATCGAGCGATTGAAAAAAGTAAAGGGTATTTCCGTCGCGGAGCGTTACGTGGAAATATCGTAAGCATCTGGAGAAGCTATCGAAACCACCGGAAAAATCCCCACACACACTCGAAAGGACATTGCCAGGAAAGTCGCGAACCGCCTTGCCATCAGTCTCCATGGCGCCGACTTCGTCGTGGAATCCGTACTCGATTCCATCCGTGATATTCTTCTCTCCGCAGATCCCGAGTTGCGTCTCGAAATCCGTGACTTCGGAGTGTTCGAAGTCAAACTCACGAAAGCTAAACCAATGGCGCGAAATCCGAGAACCGGTGACAGAATATACGTGCCGCCTCGGAGAAAAACGCACTTCAAACCGAGCAAGCTCCTGAGAGTCTTTCTTACGAGTCCGTTGAATCAGTATGTCGAATCGGAGCAAATCGAGGTACTGCGTATACACCATGATGAACTTGCACCAGAGTGCATGACAAAAAATGCCGCTTCGACCTGAAGGACGTATACTTGCTATCGATTACGGCGAGCGCAGAATCGGCCTCGCAATATCCGACGAACTCGGCATCATTGCATCCGGATTGGGAACATTACAGAATCGGATGTCGCTGATCGACGATATTGCTGAGATTGTCCGATTACGGTGCTGTGTCCGCGTCATCATCGGTTTGCCGTTGACACTGCGCGGCGAACATGGACGCGCTGCCGCCACAGTGACCGACTTTGTCGTGAAACTGCGTTCCATGCTCCCGATACCTGTGGAAATGATCGATGAGCGCTTCACTTCCTCTTTGGCTCAGCAAGCTATACTCGATATGGGTGTTGGCAAGAAAAAGCGTCGCGACAAGGGTAAAATAGATGAAATTGCTGCGGTGATACTACTCCAAGGGTATCTTTCGCGAGAGCAGCATTCCTAGCGAGAGCAGCATTCCCAGCGACACAACGATCCGACAATCCAATATCCCGAAGCATAGTTCTATTTCTCAGTCAATCCAGTCAGCGATGAAGATGTTCGTTTCACCCGCTTTGCGATTGTTGCGATTGGAGCAGAACACAAGTTTTTTTCCATCACGGGAAAACATCGGGAAGCCATCGAATTCCTCGAAATACGTTATGCGCTTCAGGTCGCTTCCATCTATGTTGATCATGTACAGATCGAAATTGCGCGGATTGCTTTCGTCCATATTCGAACTGAAAATGATTCTCTTGCCGTCGGGATGCATGAAAGGGGCAAAATTTGCTTTGCCGTTGTTCGTGACCTGTCGGACGTCCGACCCGTCGGCGTTCATCACATATATCTCGAGCCTTGTCGGGCGAACGAGATGTTCTGTTACCAACTCGTGATATGCGTCCAATTCGTCGGCTGTCTGTGGTCTGTTTGCCCGAAAGACGATTTTCGAGCCATCAGGAGAGAAAAACGCTCCACCGTCATATCCTTTTTCGAAGGTCAAACGCCGTACATCGCTGCCGTCTATCTTCATCGAGTAGATTTCGGGATCACCATCGCGTGTTGACGTGAAAACGATTTTGTCCCCTTTCGGTGAAACGGTTGCCTCCGCATCATAGCCCCGCGATGCGAACAGTTTCTCGAGACCAGTGCCGTCCTTCCGGATTTTGTGAATATCGAATTCAGGATAGAGCTTCCACACGTAGCCTTTGCTTCTGTCCGGATCCGGGAGACAGCCGGGGTCATGTGCCTCGGTTGAAGAAAAAATCAGATGCTCTCCATCCGGAAGCCAGTAGGCGCACGTCGTGCGACCCTTGCCGGAACTAACCCTGCTCAGATTGCCGCCGTTGAGGTCCATGATGAAAATCTGATCGCATTCCATGTCGTTCCGGGTACTCTGGAAGGTCAACCATTGCTCGTCGAAAGAAAAATACGCCTCGGCATTCTCTCCATCGAACGTGAGTTGCCGAATATTGGCGAGATGGACTTCCTGAGGCAGACGCAACGTATCGCTCGCGCTCTCGTCCAATGCACCGGGTTGCTTTTCCGTAGTACAGGCAAACAGAAGAGTGATCAGTACGGTTAATGTAATACTGTATTTTCGCACGGTGTACGTTCTCCAGATTAGTAATACGTAGGTGATGTCAAGGAAAGTCAGTGGCTCTGCACGTCAGCACCGGACAATGCGCTGAACGGACGATTCGCTGGGTAACCGAACCGATGAACAGATTCTCCAATCCGCTACGTGCATTTGTTGCGATAACTATCAGATCAGCATGAACATTTTTCGAATACCGAAGTATGCATTCGGCCGCTCCTCCTTTCCGAACAGCTTGAACAGGCGTGATCTCAATCCCCGCGATGTTCAGCAGTGCGTCCATGTGGTCCTTGATCTCATCAAGCATGGTTTTTTCAACGACTTCTTCGTTCAGATCGAATGTTCGCATCGAGAGAACGGAGAAAACATCCTGATACACGTGCAATACATGAATTGCAGCACTGTGCTTTTCTGCCAGACTCGCCGCGGCTCGCAACGCACACACCGATGCATTTGAGAAATCGACCGGGACAACGATTGTTCGGATGCGTTCAAGCATAGTATCACAGGGAGGCTTGACGGGATTTGTAAACGTGGTAGAGAATGGAGCGGATGGATTCGGATGTCGATTCGGGGCAGCGAACCTGTTTGGAATGTTTGAGCAAACAGAGTTTCGTCGCAATGTTCAGTCTATACTCACCCAGCAACTCGGGCCGTTCGTGAACGACATGTTGCAACACGTCAACCTGTGCTTCGGTTAAACCCGCCGCATCCTTGTCCGCGAGTGCGCTGATGTATTCCTGCAATTCTTCATCGGTCATTTCATGGTAGGCATGGTCGCTCATGTCTCTAGCCTCGAATCTTGTACAACTGTATAACCTGTCATGTTCACTCTAGCGAATGCTGTTCACTCGAGTGAATGTTATTCGTCTTCGTCGTGCGATGCTCGCTTTCTGGTACGTTCTATGTGTTCATACCCACGTTGACGGGCGTAATCGAACAATTGTGTTCGCAGCATTTTCCGTCCTCTGTGAAGTCGTGAACGGACAGTTCCGATCGGGCATTCGACAAAGTCGGCGATTTCTTCATACGTGAACCCCTCGATATCGCACAGTATAACAACAGTGCGAAATTCCTCAGGCAGAGATTCGAGTGCCGTCGTTACGTCGTCGTCGAAGATGTTGGAGAATATTTTCTCTTCGAGATCGTTTGGATCAGTCGATTCGGCCCGAATGGAGTGATAAAACTCTTCCACATCGTGATAATCTACTTTGTCGGGTTCCTTGGAGGATCGTCGGTAGATATTGATGAAAGAATTTTTCATGATTCTGAACAACCAAGCCTTGCAGTTCGTTCCCTGTTCGAATTTATCGAAGAAACGATACGCTTTCAGATACGTTTCCTGTACAAGATCGTCCGCTTCATCCGGGTCGGCAGTCATGCGCAGAGCGAAATTGTACAAGGCGTCCATGTGCGGAAGCGCCTCACGTTCGAAATCGAGGTGTCGTTGTCTAAGCTGTTCCGCTGTAAGTGAGTCGTCGGATACTCCCGAAGTAGCAGCTTCCTGAATTTCGGGGTTGAGGACAGACATAGGTCTCCGTCTGGTTCTTGCTTTTCCTCAACAAATATAGGGGAACTTTTGCTCGAACACAACGAGACATCAATGCCGGGGAGTTGACTCGAGCACTGCTGCGTGAGGTCGATACTGAAATTTTCGTCCGAATCCATTTAGAAATTCAACATGATTGTGCTATATTCCCAATTAAGATATGATTAATCTGCATTGCTGCCGCCGATAATCACAACAACGAACGAAATACGACAGCGAATCATGGTATCGCAATCTCTCCGCCAATCAGTGGTCCCGGGAATTTGTCCGAAGTGCAACGCGCCCGCCCTGCATCGCAGCTCCGTCAAAACCCAAATTGAGCGCGTACGGAGGAATTTGTCGGAAAAGCGAAAGTACCGTTGTCATTCCTGCGATTGGCATGGATGGATGTCTGAATCAAGTCTTCGTTATCCATCTGTGTCACAGATCACGGGGATTCCTGTTATCAGTAACCAGGATGTAGACATACCTCCGATTTGTCTTGAATCTCAACGATCCGACGTCGATTCGGAACAACGCGAATCCCGCGACGCAGATGACGCACGAATGACGAGTGATACGGAAATGCACGACTCGCACTACAACCATGCTCCTGTAGAGAACGATACCGGCCCGGTGGGTGATAGTCTTGACAACGCTGCAAGTGGCGAACCCCGGGATGTGATGGGTGGCGGACTGATCCCTGAAGTAACAAACGTTGAAGTTCGAGTACCGCAGCATCACCTTCAACAGTCTAGTGCTTGCACCGCTTGCGGCGGGAATTCCCTTCTCCGTTCACGCACGCGTGGTACAGGCGAATGGCTCAGAAAACTCCTGACGAAGAATCGTCCATACCGATGCCGCCAGTGTGGATGGCGCGGCTGGGTCAAGAAACGATATTAATTCACGCCACTCATCATTATCACTTTAAGGATACACGTATGCAAATTTCAAAATCCGCCGGGTACGCCGTTCACGGTCTCGGCTATCTGTTGACGCGAGGTAGTCAGGAACCGGTGCAGATCTCGGAAATCGCACAGAAACAGGAGATTTCCAAAACGTATCTCGCGAAAATATTCCAACAACTCTCCACGGCTCGCATTGTGATCGGGCACAGGGGAGTGACTGGTGGTTATATGCTTGCTCGCGATCCCGAGGAGATAACGCTTGTTGATATCATAGAAGCTGTAGATGGTCCCATCATGCGCAAACATTGTTGTCTCGGAATGTTTGCATGTCCCGTGAAGGAATCCTGCGTTGTACTCGGCGCATTCAATCAAGCGAACGAACAGTTCGTTACCGCATTGCAATCCATGACACTCGCAGATATCGTCACGGGCATGAAGGGCGATAACGCGCCGTTTCTAGCCTTGAAAACCAAGACGAAGACGAAGCCGAGGTCGTCACGGAAGAAAAAATAGGTCTGTCTGCATTTCACCAGTTCTCATCCACGCGACGCGCCCGGAAAGCGTGACGCATGCGGAGATTAACACCCCGTGGAATTCGTTCTCGAACATACGGACGACACGAGCCGTGGCCGTGCTGCGTACTTTCTCACCGATCACGGTAAAGTAGAAACGCCAATCTTCATGCCTGTTGGAACGCAGGGGACGGTCAAATGCGTCGAGCAACGTGAACTTGTGGAAATCGGTGCCGAAATCATTCTTGCCAATACGTACCATCTTGCTCTGCGTCCCGGTACGGAATTGTTGGAGCAAGCCGGTGGACTGCATCGATTCATGAACTGGGATCGCCCCATTCTCACGGACAGCGGCGGGTACCAACTGTATTCTCTTACCGCTCTGCGTCGTATCGATGCTGATGGGGTTACCTTTCAGTCTCATATTGACGGATCACGACACCGTTTCACACCGGAACGTGTTATCGAGATTCAGCGATGCATCGGTTCCGACATCATGATGATACTCGACGAGTGCCCGCCCGCCGATTGTGGCTTCGAGTACGCTCGTCGGAGCCATGAATTGACACTGCGATGGGCGGAACGCGCTCGTACACACTTGGATGCGCATTCGCCGCTGTACGACCACAAGCAGTACGCCTTCGGCATCGTCCAAGGCAATGTGTTCGAAGAGCTGCGGGCCGAGAGTGTGAGGGCCTTGACGGCACTTGGCTTCGATGGGTATGCGATCGGCGGTTTGGCAGTGGGTGAACCTGCCGAGGTGATGTACCGAATCACCGAAATGACGACTGATCTGCTTCCCGAGCATCGTCCGCGGTATCTCATGGGTGTCGGTACTCCGGTGAATATTGTCGAGTGCATTAGCCGAGGAGTTGACATGTTCGATTGCGTCATGCCGACGAGAAACGGGCGAAACGCCATGGTGTTCAGCAAGGATGGACCGTTGACAATCAAAAAGGAGCGGTACCTCCATGAATTCATCCCGATCGATGAAGACTGCGATTGCTATTCGTGTTCGACATTCACGCGCTCTTATATAGCGAATCTTTTTCGCACGCGGGAAATACTCGGTTTGCAACTCGCGTCGATTCACAACCTTGCTTTTTATCTGCGATTGACGCGTGATGCACGAAATGCTATTTTACATAATTGTTTCGGCGAGTGGAAGGATGCTTTCGTACGTCGCTACCAAGCTGGAATAAGTGAAAACGTTTAACTAAACCACGACAGACTGGAGTGTCCAAGTGATTGATGCTATTATTGCAATGGCCCCGGCCGACGGCGGCGGCGGCGGCGGGATGGTCAGTACGCTGATCTTTTTCGCGCTGATTTTTCTCGTGTTTTATTTCATGATTCTCAGACCGCAGCAAAAGCGTGCCAAAGAACGTCAGGCTATGCTCGACAGCGTCAAGAAAGGTGACAGAGTTGTTACTACCGGCGGAATGCACGGCAAAGTCGTAAATGTGGACGAAAAAACTATTTTGTTGGATGTCGGAGACAATCTGAAACTGAAGTTCGACCGGACAGCGATCAATGTCATTACTCGTGAGGGATCGTCCGAATAATTCGGGATTTCAGCGACATGCCACAAGATTTTAATACGATCGAAGAAGCCATCGACGCGATTCGTGCAGGGGAAGTTATCATCATCGTCGACGATGAAGAAAGAGAAAACGAGGGCGATTTCGTAGCTGCCGCCGAACTCGTGACCCCGGATATCGTCAATTTCATGGTCGTTCATGGAAGGGGTATGGTATGTGTGCCTCTGACGGAGGAACGCATGAATGAACTGCGGCTCGGCATGATGGTTGACGGTAACACCGCATTGCATGGTACGAATTTCACCGTCACGGTTGACTACATTCACGATACGACAACGGGCATTTCCGCTTCGGACAGAGCTGCGACTATACGGGCCTTGGCCTCGCACACGACAGTACCCACCGATTTAGCCCGGCCCGGACATGTGTTCCCGTTGAAAGCCGTACCGGGTGGTGTATTGCGTCGCGCAGGGCATACGGAGGCGGCGGTCGATCTCGCCAGAATGGCGGGGCTGCAGCCCGTAGGCGTTGTGTGCGAAATTCTCAAAGAAGATGGAAGCATGGCTCGGACCACGGAACTTGTTGACATCGCCCGCCGATTCAAGCTCAAGATCATTGCAGTCAACCAACTGATCGAGTACAGAGTTAAAAAAGAAAAACTGGTCAAGAAGGAAATCGTCAGTCATCTGCCAACGCGATATGGAGATTTCTCGCTGCATCTCTATACGAATATACTTGACAACAAGGAGCATCTTGCGCTCGTTCGAGGCGTGATCGATGATGGCGAGCCCGTTCTTGTTCGAGTGCATTCCGAATGTCTGACCGGCGACACCTTCGGGTCACTTCGCTGTGATTGCAAGGATCAACTGAATTCCGCTATGATGATGATCGAGCGAGAAGGTCGTGGAGTGCTCCTGTACATGCGACAAGAAGGTCGAGGAATAGGTTTGGCAAACAAGCTTCGCGCATACAACCTGCAAGATGCGGGTTTCGACACCGTGCAGGCGAACATCGAACTCGGTTTTCGGGACGATCTGCGGGATTACGGTGTTGGAGCGCAAATTCTTGCGGATCTTGGTGTAACCAAAATGCGCCTGCTGACCAATAACCCCAGGAAAATCGTCGGCTTGAAAAGCTATGGATTGGAACTCGTGGAACGAATCCCGATCGAAAGCATGCCGAATGAACTCAACGAATTGTATCTCCGAACCAAGAGAGATAAAATGGGTCATTTGATCCTGCACCAGCACAATTGACCAGCGATAGACGGGCGTCGACCGCCCATTCGTCGCGAGCGTGTTGACTTTTCTTGGTGTTTTCACTATACTACCTACGTACTAGCCAGAATTCCCGCGAGGAATACTGGCTATGTTTTTTATTTTCTCCGTCCCTTACCATAGTTGTGGAGTTTCCTGTGGCATCCAACGAAACCGTCTATCTGACTCGAGAACGCATGATCGAACTCGAAAAAAAACTGCATGTGATGAAAACAAAGGGAAGGGCGGAAATCGCCGACAAGATTGCCGAGGCCCGTTCGCACGGTGATTTGAGCGAAAATGCCGAGTACGATGCCGCCAAAGAGGAACAGGGACTGTTTGAACTGCGCATCAGTAAATTGGAACAAACCCTCTCCCGTGCGAGAATCATCGACAAGAGCGATCTTCCAACTGATGCCGTGTATATTCTTTCCAATGTTACGCTCAAGGATCTCAAATCCGGTGAAACAGTCACGTACATGTTGGTGTCACAGGAAGAAGCGGATTTCGAAAAAAACAAGATATCCGTGACCTCGCCGATCGGTAAGGCGCTGTTGCGACGGAAAATCGGCGAGACGATTCGGGTTACCGTCCCGATGGGAGAGTTGGAATACACGATACTCGATATAGGGTACTGACCAGTCACACTGAGTGTTGTACAATACAAGCGCATCCGCCTGTTGAAAGCGGATGCGTTTGTAACTTACGTGTGCGCGGTGTGCTGCAGTTGATGAAAATGAAGCGTTGCACGCTGTGGTCTCGTCGTCGTGAACACAGCACGGAAATTCCCGCAACATCGGAGAGACTCTCTACGCGTTAGTCAAGAGTAACAACCCTTTGTTCCGAAGCCTTGCTTTCGGGGCGAGAGCTTCTGGAGTATGTTTTTCTCGCGTCGCTTGATTCCGCTCAGTGAATACTCGATGTCATAAGCATCGGTTCGAGTCTGCACTGCTGCTTTCGTATGATGATGCTGTCTCCGACAATATCCTTTATAATACTGGCAAAAGACATAGAAGTCGGTAATACTCAGTCCAAGGGATATGTTGGCAGTGCCGATGGCATTTTCGTTCCTTTGTTTTTCACAAAAGTGTCGAACCAGTCCATGGTTCGGACGAGATAATCGAGTCGCGAGGTATTCTTTCTATTGCCGTGTCCCTCGCCCGGATACCAGATCAATCTGACGGGGGCTTTGCCATGAAGTTTCAAGGTACGGTAGAGTTCGAGACTCTGCGAAGGATGCACGCGTGGGTCTTCCGTTCCGTGAAGAATCAGTGTCGGCGTAGTGCTGCCCAGTGCCCATTTTACGGGGCTTCTGTCGTACACTTTCTCGTAATCCTCGTAGGTCCAAATATCCCAGTGAACAAGATAATCTTCCCACGGGATGTCCGTGGTATTGCGTTTGGATATTTGATTGGACACACCGACGAAGACTACGGCACCGGCGAAGCGCTTGCTGTGTTTCGTGGCAGCCCAAGCGGAGAAATATCCACCGTACGAACCACCACCCATGCCTACCCGATCCGCGTCCACGAAACCCATATCGATCAGATGATCGATTCCATCGAGCACATCATCGAATTCCTTGCCCGCGAGATCGCCGAGTCCCATTTTCGCGAATTCAACGCCCCTACCGGTGCTGGCGCGGTAATTCGGCATGAAGACGAAATAGCCGCGTGCTGCAGCAACCTGCCCCCAATTGCCATAGCCGCTCACCCAGCCGTTCTTATAGCATGCCTCCGGGCCGCCGTGAATATCGACTATCAATGGGTAGCGCGTTCCAGGTGTATAATCCAACGGGTAGATGAGAATGGAAGCGATCTCGAGTCCGTCCTTCGCTTTGTAGGTGAATGATTCCTGCTTCGCCAGTCGAATATTTTCTATCCAAGGGTTGAGAGTTGTTCTTCGCTGAAGATTGCCGCCTGTGAGAGTATACAACTCCATCGGGTGTCGGGGTGTTGAAGCAGCGAAGGAAATCGTGTTAGCGGCGCGGGAAAATCTGGAAAACACTATCGTCCCCGGTTTGATGACGAGCGAACTCGAAGCGGCATTGAGTTTCTGCTCTCGAAGTGTGATGTCAACGCCTTCTTCCGATGCGAAGAGTAGCGTCGCGTTATCCTTCCAATTCACATCAATGACTGTTCCTTCGAAGCCTTCGCTGTAATTTCGCAATTCATCGAATTTCTTCGGCGATCCGGGTTCGGCCACGAATATGCTGCCATCTTTAGAATCCCATGCGGCGACTCCGGCGATGAAGGCGAGTTTCTTCCCGTCCGGACTCCACACCATTTTACCGAGTTTCCCGGGATTTTCGACGAATAGACGCATAGTGCCCGATGCCACATCGATCAGGTGGATGCGTTTGAACATATAGGAGTGGTCAACCAGGTTTTTCTCTGCTACCGCAGCGGCAATAGTCTTTCCGTCATTATTCCATGTGAAATCGAAGACGGCGACGCCTTCGGTTACCCGTCTCGTGTTGCCGTTTGCCGGGTCGTGTATATAAAGGTTGAGATCGGGACTCGACTCCTCGTAAATTTGGGCATCGAAACCGAGCTTTCGTGCTTCTGCATATTCAGTGGGTAAGGATGCAGTGGCGGTGTACGCTATTTGTTTTCCATCCGGAGATAGCTGGTAGCGAGATATTCCAGTCGCTGCTGCCGCCAATGATGTCGCTTCGCCACCGTCAAGCCGCATACCGTACACTTGCATGGGTTTTCCGCTTTCCAGCATTCCAAGAAAGGTGATGGTATTGCCGTCAGGGGTCCAAGAGGGTGAATGTATGCTTCGCTTCCCTGACAGAAAACGTCTCCACGATTCACGCTTGATATCATAAACGTACAAGTCGCGATAATCGGGCCCCGCCGCCTCGGAAAACGGACGTGGCGAGAACACCGTACACGCGACGTAGTTTCCGTCAGGTGATATCGCGGTTTCCAGTACTAGGTGAATATCGAAAAGATTTCTGGTGGTCAGAATGTCCGATTGCGCGTATCCCGAGAGCGAGGACGCGATCAACAAGAACGGGATCAGAAGAAAGGACATGCGTTTTGCCATAAAGTCTCCAGCAAATGAAACATCGAACAGTGATTGTCATACGACGTGGTTACGGCCTTCGCCAAATGCGTATTACGGCCCAGTGTAATAATGTACCGAACTCTGGAATTTTTTCCCCCCTCTCTGTTGTTTTGATACAACAATCTTGACATTTTTGTACAGATTGAAGTCGCCATTATCAGAAGGATGAAAAGGACAACACGATGAGTATCGAAACGCAGAATCTCCAAGATTTGACTGGAGGCGATTACAAGTACGGATTCGTCACCGACATAGAAATGGACACTATCCCGAAGGGATTGAACGAAGATGTGATCAGGTTGATTTCCGCCAGGAAACAGGAGCCCGCATGGATGCTCGAGTGGCGCCTCAAAGCCTATCGCTTGTGGTTGACCATGCGTGAACCCCGATGGCCGAACGTGAGCTACGACCAGATCGATTATCAGGACATTTCATACTACTCCGCTCCCAAGCGAAGCGATGCGCCGAAAAGCCTGGAGGAGGTGGATCCCGAGTTGCTGGCCACGTATGCCAAGCTCGGTATTCCACTGCATGAGCAGGAAATGCTTGCCGGTGTCGCTGTGGACGCCGTGTTCGACAGTGTTTCGGTTGCGACGACGTTCAAGGAAAAGCTCGGAAAAATGGGAATCATTTTTTGTTCCTTTTCCGAAGCGGTACGAGAGCATCCCGAACTTGTGCGCAAATATCTCGGTACCGTCGTCCCGGCAGCAGACAATTACTTCGCCGCTCTGAATTCCGCCGTCTTTTCCGACGGTTCCTTCGTGTACATCCCGAAAGGTGTGCGATGCCCTATGGAACTCTCCACGTATTTCCGCATCAACAGCAGCGAAACGGGGCAATTCGAAAGAACATTGATCGTGGCGGAGGAGGGGGCGTACGTGAGCTATCTCGAAGGTTGCACTGCACCAATCAGAGACGTGAATCAATTGCATGCTGCGGTCGTTGAACTTGTTGCGTTGGACAACGCCGAGATCAAGTACTCGACTGTACAGAACTGGTATCCGGGCGACAAGGACGGCAAGGGAGGCATTTACAATTTCGTGACCAAACGTGGAAAATGTGCCGGTGTGAATTCGAGAATTTCTTGGACACAAGTCGAGACGGGTTCCGCGATCACATGGAAGTATCCGAGTTGCATTCTGCTCGGAGACAACTCCATTGGAGAATTTTATTCCGTGGCAGTCACGAACAACAGGCAGCAGGCCGATACGGGGACGAAAATGATTCATATAGGAAAAAACACCCGCAGCACCATCGTCTCGAAAGGCATCTCCGCAGGACTTAGTCAAAACACCTATCGAGGGCTGGTGAAAATCTCGAGAAATGCCACGGGTGCGCGAAATTTCTCGCAATGCGATTCGCTGCTTCTCGGCGATCAATGCGGTGCTCACACCTTCCCTTACATCGAGAATCACAATAGCGAGGCGCAGTTGGAACATGAAGCCACGACGTCGAAAATCGGTGAAGATCAGGTATTCTACTGCAAGCAGCGGGGAATATCCACTGAAGACGCCGTGAACATGATAGTCAATGGGTTCTGCAGGGAAGTGTTTCGTGAATTGCCGATGGAATTCGCCGTCGAAGCGCAAAAGCTGTTGGGAATCAGTCTTGAAGGAAGTGTCGGATAACGGATATATTTATCAGGAGTCTATTTTCATGCTCGAAATACGAAATCTACATGCCTCAGTGCAAGGCAAGAACATACTCAACGGTGTGAACCTCACCGTGAAATCCGGTGAGATTCATGCGATCATGGGGCCGAACGGATCGGGAAAGAGCACGCTTGCAGGGGTGCTCGCCGGCAGGGAACTTTTTGAAGTGACGGAAGGCGAGATCATATACAAAGGGCGCGATTTGTTGCAGCTCGAAGCGGAAGAACGTGCCCGAGAGGGCCTATTCCTCGCATTTCAATACCCGGTGGAAATTCCTGGTGTGAGCAATACGTATTTTCTCAAAACCGCATTGAACGCCATCAGAAAATATGCTGGCATGCCGGAGCTGGATGCGGTTGATTTTCTTGCGTTGGTCAAGGAAAAAGCCAAGCTTGTGGAGATGGATTTCGCATTGTTGAATCGACCGGTCAATGAAGGTTTTTCAGGTGGGGAGAAAAAACGCAATGAGATTTTGCAGATGGCTGTACTGAATCCAACACTTGCGGTATTGGACGAAACGGATTCCGGCTTGGACATTGACGCACTCCGCATCGTTGCCAACGGCGTAAACAAGCTGCATACACCGGACAACGCAGCCATAGTCGTAACACATTACCAACGGCTGCTGAATTACATCATCCCTGATTTCGTTCATGTTCTCGTCGATGGCCGCATCGTCAAGACCGGCGACAAGGAACTGGCATTCCACCTGGAGGAACACGGCTACGACTGGGCCAAGGACTTAGCCGAACCTCCGGAATTACGCGTGTAACGGGGGGCTAGCGATGAATCACGAACACGCAATTCAACATTACGCCGAATTGTTCCGGCGTTTCGAGGCGACGCTCAACGGCGCATCGTCCTCGCCGATACATGTTCAGCGCAAGCGCGCTATGGAAGCGCTACTTGCCGACGGCTTCCCGACAATGAAGCACGAGGATTGGCGTTACACAAATCTAAAGCCTCTGTTCGCATCGGAATTTTTTCCTGCCTACACACGGCCAATAGATGAGTTACCGGATATCACGCATGCGTGTGCAGGACTGGAAACGGCATGCAGGCTTACATTTGTCGACGGAATATTCACTCCCGCGCTTTCGGACCTTTTGCGCTTACCGGATGGTGTATTCGTGCAATCCCTCGCCGACGCATTGCAGGAAGGCGATGCCCAGCTCGATCTCCTTTTCGGTGATAGATTGCTTACGCATCCGTTTGCGGCTCTGAATACGGCGTTCGCGATGGAAGGTGCCATTATTCGCGTGGAGAAGCAAACACAGTGTTCGATGCCGCTGCATATTCTATGTGTAACGTCGAAAGGACAAAATGCAGTGATCACTCAGCCGCGCATCATCATTGATGTGGAGGCGGAAAGCTCGTTGCGTATTGTCGAACACTACACAGGGTCGGAATCAAGCAATTGCTTCACGAACGTTATCGTGCAAGGCAGCATCGGTCCGAATGCCAGCCTTGATCATACTGTCATTCAAGATCAGCACGAGCAGGCCTTCCACGTTGCAGGCACGCATGTACGCATTGATAGAAATGGTCGATACAGCAACAGGTATTTCGGTCTCGGCGGCATGTTGACGCGCAATTCAATTCTGGCCGTGCTTGACTCCGAAGGTGCGGATTGCGTTCTCGATGGTCTGTATCTGCCGTCAGGATCTCAGCATATGGATCATTTCACAATCATCGATCATTCCTCTTCGCATTGCACCAGTCACGAACATTACAAGGGGATACTCGCGGACAAAGCCCGAGCTGTGTTCAGTGGAAGAATCATCGTACGACCCGGTGCGCAAAAGACGGATGCAAAGCAATCCAACAACAATTTATTGCTTTCCGACGAGGCGTTGCTTGATACCAAACCGCAACTTGAAATTTATGCCGACGACGTCAAGTGCACGCATGGTGCCACTGTTGGGCGTCTCGACGAAGAAGCGTTGTTCTATCTTCGGTCGAGGGGCTTGTCCCGAGCACATGCGCACAGTTTGCTTTCTTTCGCTTTCGCGGGAGAGGTGGTCGAACGAATTCCCATAGAAACTCTTCGCGAAGTAGTGGACGGCATGATTCATCGTCGTCTGAAACGTACGTTAGGTGCATGAGGTTCCGAATGAATCATCAGGAAACATCAGCAGTTGCCATGCCACAAATCAACACCGTTCGTGATTTCGACGTAGCACGGGTACGTCGGGATTTCCCGATTCTATCCAGCACGGTTCATGGCAAGCCATTGGTCTATTTGGACAATGCGGCTTCGACCCAGAAACCGTTGGCCGTCATTGATGCGATATCGCGTTTTTACAGAGAAGAATACTCCAATGTCCATCGCGGTGTTCATCATTTGAGTCAACTGGCCACGGACCGCTACGAGGATGCGAGGCGGTCGGTGCGCCGTTTTCTCAATGCACGGTACGAGGAAGAAATCGTGTTCGTCCGCAGTGCTACCGAAGCCATCAATCTCGTTGCTCAGACCTTCGGTCGTGAGCATCTGCGTGAAGGCGATGAAGTGATCATTTCCGCAATGGAACATCATGCCAACATCGTGCCGTGGCAGATGATTTGCGAGGAGCGTAGGGCCAGGCTGCGCGTGATACCGATGAATCATGACGGCGAATTGCTTCTCGAAGAATTCGAAGCGCTGATTTCTTCGCGCAGCAAACTCGTAGCAGTGACGCACATGTCCAATGCGCTCGGTACCGTGAATGCAGTCAAGGACATCATCGGCATCGCGCATGCTCACGGACTTCCTGTACTGATCGACGGTGCGCAGTCGGCACAACATCTTCCCATTGATGTTCGCGAATTGGATTGCGACTTCTTCACCATGAGCGGACACAAAATGTACGGACCCACCGGGATAGGGGTACTGTACGGCAAGAAAGAAATACTTTCCTCCATGCCCCCGTATCAGGGCGGGGGCGATATGATACTATCGGTGACATTCGAAAAAACGATATATAACGACATTCCCTATCGTTTCGAAGCGGGGACGCCGAACATCGCCGGCGCAATCGGCCTTGCGGCTGCCTTGGACTATGTACGACAATTCGATATCGACGCACTGGTCTCTCACGAGCGCGATTTATTACGCTATGCCACCGATCAGCTTTCCGAGGTCATCGAATTGCGGATAATAGGGAATGCGAGCGACAAAGCAAGTGTTCTGTCATTCACGCTATGCGCCGTGCATCCGCACGATATCGGCACGATACTTGACAAGGAAGGCATCGCCATACGTGCTGGGCACCATTGCGCACAGCCCGTCATGAAGTTCTACGGCATACCAGCCACCGCGAGAGCATCGTTTTCCTTCTACAATACGCGCGAGGATGTAGATGCGCTCGCGCGAGGCATTCACACCGTACTGGAGGTTTTCGGCTAATGGACGACATCCGGGATCTATACCAAGAAGTTATTCTTGATCACAACAAGCACCCACACAACTTTTATCGAATGGAGGATGCCGATTCAGTGCTTGAGGGGTTCAATCCGCTCTGTGGCGACCACTACACGTTTTATTTGAAATTCGACGGGAACATTATCCGAAAGGTAAGTTTCGACGGCAGTGGTTGCGCTATTTCCAAGGCTTCGGCATCGATGATGAGTTCCGTGTTGGAAGATCGGCCCCGAGACGATGCGGACCGACTGTTCGATCTCTTTGTCGGTGTAGTGACCGGGAAACTGAACGTTGTCGAATACATCGATGAACTTGGCAAACTGGCTGCTTTTGCAGGCGTATCCGAATACCCCATGCGCGTGAAATGTGCCACCTTGCCTTGGCACGCAATGCATGGAGCGCTGCACGGAAAAAACACACATGTATCAACGGAATGAATGGAGCGGACCATGTTGACTGACGAACAGATGCACGAAATCGATGAAAACGTCATTCACACCATAAAAACATGCTATGATCCCGAAATACCAGTCAACATTTACGAACTCGGGTTGATTTACCAAGTGCGTGTGAAATCCGACGGGAGCGTCGCTGTGAAAATGACTCTGACATCGCCGAATTGTCCGGCCGCCCAGTCCATGCCAGCCGAAGTGAAGGATAAGATTTCACAAATCGACTGTGTTACGGCAGTGGATGTCGAAATCGTTTGGGATCCACCTTGGAATCCCGGTATGATGTCAGAGGCCGCAAAATTGGAACTCGGTTTTTTCTGATCATGAAATCACTTCTCACTGTTCGCGCCGGTAGACTAATGCACCGGCATAGCATTTTTTGATTGAAAGGAGCTTACATACATGTTCGAACAGAATGCACCCCATGGAGGACCGTTGTACGATCAACAAGCTGTACAGCCCATGCGGGACGAACTCACTTTCGTCGGTTTCGAAGAGCTGTTGACCCCGGAAGAGGTTGATGATGCAGTGAAGCGGACGAACGGCGTACTGTTCGTTTTCGTCAACAGCGTCTGCGGATGCGCGGCCGGAAGCGCCCGCCCAGCGGCAACGCTGGCATTGCAACATTCCGTCATCCCTGATCGTTTCGTCACCGTCTTCGCAGGGCAGGAACGGACTGCGGTCGAGCGAATGCGTTCGTATTTCCCCGGCATACCTCCATCATCACCATGCATGGCGTTGTTACGCGACGGTCGGATGGAGTTGATGTTGGAGCGTTATGATATCGAAGGGCGCAACGCCGAGGAAATCGCAGACGATATTCGTGCCGCGTTCGACGCGTTGTGTTCTCGGCAGGGGCCGTCCATCCCTGCAGAAAGGTACGCACAAGCCGTCCATGCCGAACAATGTGGATCAAAAATACCACGGGCGACGCCATGAGGTAATACGCTAATGAAATTCAGTTCACAAGAAGAATATGGCTTGCGTTGCTTGCTGCAACTCGCGCGAAAAGGCGATGGTCAATCCATGACCATCGCCGAAATCAGCGAAGCCGAGGGAATGTCGCAGGCGTACGTAGCAAAACTGCTGCGCATTTTGCGGCTCAGCGGTTTTGTGGACAGCGTCAGAGGGCAGGAGGGGGGATACACGTTAGCCATGCCGGTATCGGAAATTCTTGTGCTGGATGTGCTTGCTTCCTTGGGCGGACGTTTTTACAAGCCGGGTTTTTGCGACAACTACTCCGGAACAGCGGAGGCGTGCAGGCATACGTTCTCCTGTTCGATACGTCCTTTATGGCACCGAGTGCAAAGTGCCATAGACGATGTGCTGGGCAGTACGACGCTTGCCGACGTACTCACCGGAGAAGTATCAGATAGTCGTCAGCGTCCTTTTATTTCGAAAGAGAACGTCAACACGATCGCACGAAGCTGACGCATCTATCGCATCTTCCTCTGTTTCGCTTGTCAAGAATACCACCGACAACGTAGTGGTCGCAACCGTGTGTTGCTGCGAGCTGAGCATTGTAGTGTTCTCGCACACTAGCATAAAGAATGTTCTGTAGCAGGAGGCGCAAAGTTTTTCGTGACACACAGCATGTGTGTATAGTAAATCGTTTGCTCGCTACAGTGTATTGGCACAGGAGCAAGCGACTGTGAATTCCTCCGAATGAATGTTGTTCGATGTCGTGGAATGTGCCCGCCTCTCCTGTACAAATCTGAGTGACAAGCTGTGGACAGCAACCCGATTTGTGCTGAAGATTCGTATATTTCACGCATTGGTTGGATGTTGAGTCCATGCGGTGTAAAGAGCGTACAGAAACAATTGAATGTTTGCGGAGTTTGTTGCTGGGAAGCCGTGAACGATCCGTAGTCGATAGTGTTGTTGATTCGTGCATCAAGAGTACGACACGGATATTGTGGTGGTGGGGTAGCAGCAAACGTTACGATTTCAGCAAATTCGGTCTATCTCACGAGGATCTTGCGTACGATATTGTAGCTGACTTGCTCGCGGAGAGGGACGGCTTGTGTTGTGCACAACTGTGCGATGCTTTGCGGGATGTGTCGCCTGGTAGTGACGAGGAGTTACTCTCGACGTTCGAATCGGTGTTGTTCGGCAACGCCATTCAGTCGGTGCAGAAAGTGTTCCGGGAAGTGAATAGAACACAATACCTTCTGCTTCGTTCTTTACGCAACTACGTTGGTACTTGCCGGGATATTCAAGTTGTCGACAGGCTCGACGGTCGATGGTATGTGTTCGTCGATGACGAGGATTCTCTGTTGCAGTGTCCGGCCATACCGCGTGACGAGTTGCACCGTGTGCTCCGTACACGGACATCGGGACAATCTTCTCTTGCGATCAGGGTTGTCAGGGAGGCGAGGGAAGTGCTGATGTCGCAAGACATATACCGCCGTGCGGTATCCGAGGCTGATATTCTCAGTATTGCCGTGAATCTTGTCGAAATGAATCTCGTTGTACAGAGTGAAATCGATCTTGTTCCCGAGCGTACAGTCGAGTTGTCGAAGTTGTGGAGCGTCATTTGCAGGGTACTGAAAGATGTCGGACTTTGGGTAGAAGAGATGTACGTTCTGAAAGGGAGGCTGAACGCAGATGAAGCGGACGCTATGATGGCGGCTGCCCGAGCGTGGTTCGAGGATCGCTTGATGGGCGAAGAGCAGTCGCTGTACGCGTACTTGCGAAATCAGATGCCAGGATTGACGCAGGTGCGGTATCGGAAGCATTATCGACATCAATTCGAATATGTTCTGAAAAAAATACAGCGGCGAACGGGTGATATACTCAGGTCGGAGGAGCCGGAATCGTCGGAACTCCGAAATTTATTTTGAAAGATTTTCGCCAAACGGGGTTTCTGGTTATAACTATATATAGAAACTAGTTGAATATTCAACGCTCGAAGTTATGAAGCACTATACCACAACTCAATTACTCGCCCTTGTTCTGAAAGGGGAAACTTCCGAACACCTGGATGTGTGTGCATGGTGCACGGAGCAATATGAATTCGGCAGGCAGTATCTGGAGTACGATGTTGATGAGCAGGGATATGGGCCGCCGTGCAGACAGCGAAGCGAATACAGGCTTGCTGCGCAGTCATCGGAGTCTGCGCAGCCGATGTTCAGGTTGCGGCGCACTTGGTATCTCGGAGCGAATGCGGCGATTCTGCGAGTGCTCGAAGACACGCAACGAAAGAGATTGACGGGATTTTTCATAAGCGAACAGCCGCCACGACCCGGAACGCGGATACGATTTGATGGAATCGATCAGGACTTCACCCCCGATTCCAACGGCACATTCGAAATCGGTGCCGCAGGGATTGACATCGAACCGATGAATGTCATCATTCTCACGTCGTAATCGGCGGGTGCGATGTACGCATTCGCTAACCTCCGTCGAAACATCTCCTTCAATCCATGACCCAGAAAGACAGGCAATTTGGATACATTCGCACACTGGCTGATCTGGATGCAGCAGCGCGAGCATTGGACAGGAATCTGGAACAAGCCGTATCTCCGCAGAAACGATTTCTGCTGATTACGGATTTTTACCGGCAGGCACGTGGACTCCCTTCCTCGTGGTTGCATGGTTACGTGTTGTACTTGATACCCATGTTTCTCGAACTGCTGCGAATGTCCTTCATGCGTTCGACGGATCCGTCCAACTGGGCAGCAGCACTCGATCTGCTGGCATTTGCGAAGTTGCAGGGATGGGATGAACGATTTCCATCATTGGATACGTTAAGATGGGACTCTATCGGACATTTAGCGTTATCCTATGCCTTTGTCAGCTCGCTTCGTGATCTGCATGCCGAACTAAGGAGGCATGGAGTCGCTGATGCTCTGGTTTCGGAACGGGAGTGGACGAGCATATACGGATCGGGGGCAACGGCTTTTGAGATGTTTCAGGAATACGTTGGAATTCTTGAGCAGCATGGTGAGCAATGTGTTTCAATATTGAAGCAGGGCACGAAGCGTTGGGAAGCCTTTCTTACACATGAATCAGCAGTATCCGTGATTCTCCTCGAAGATGATGCGCTGGAACACACATCGTCGGGTCGTGTGCTTCTCATGGATATTCATGAAAGCGAGTCCGGTGGACATGGGGCGCATCTTGGAAATACAATGTACCGGGAGGGAGGAGGGACACTGGATCAGTTGCGTCGGGCACAGCATTATGCTGAGAAGTTGGTGGAACAGGAACTTCGGGTTCGCCTGCCGCAGACGCAATTCACATGCACCTTGCACGAAAGTCGCGCCGAGTACCTTGGCGAATCGCTCGGACTCGCGGCTGCGGCGGGCATCGCGGCATTAGTGACGCAGAAACTCAATAGTTCTCAGCGCTGGTACTTGGCACCGTCCACGGCGTGCATAGGTGGTCTTGACGAGAACGGAAACGCCGTCGATTCGGGGTGGAAGATCATGGAACGGAAAGTGATCACCGCCTTCTATTCGCCAATCGAGACAATTGTGCTGCCTGCTCTTCATAGAGAAGCGGCGATGCTCACGATGCAACGCCTGCATCGTCGGTATCCACATAGAACGATAAACGTCGTGGGTGTTCATGGAATTCTGGATTTGCCATCCGTTCCGGGAGTGTACGGCATAACCGATCGATCACGCTACGACAGGTTGCGCGAGTTCATGCACACTCGTGCAGTGCTGCTTCTATCCATTCTCGTACTTATACTGATCGGCGGTGGAGGATATTTTGCCTATCAAGCATATTATGATTTTCCGAATCTGGAGCATTCGCTCGGTCTGAGCGTAGGCGCAAATGCCATTGTGTTCAACCCGAAAGATAGTGTGGTTTGGTGCTTTCGTGACCATGACAAAGTCAAAACCCCCGTGATTCCTTTCGGTGATCTGGAAGTCGGCGATGCGTTCACCAGGAATTTCTGGTTGTGGAACGTTGCTCCAAATGCCATGAAGGTGAATCTGTCCATTGAAGGGCCTGACAGTCTTGATTGGTATCTGAACTGGCGTCGAGATGTGCAATTTCTCGAAGCTGCGAAAAATATTCAGTTCTCCGTCATGTTCGCACCTCTGAGCATAGGGAGCAACAAACACGCCCGATTAGTGCTGCGTGATGCCAGTACACAACGTATGCTCTACTATCTCTATCTCACGGGTGCGGCCGGGCAGCCCCTCCCTGCAGGATATGCGCTACGTTTTGACGGTGTTGACGACATGTTGTTTTTCGGGAGAAGGAGCACGGCCTTCGATGTCGTGGAAGGGACCTTCGAGTGTTGGGTACGACCTGATACGGACGGGCCTGGTATGATACTCCACAATGGCCTCACGGTGCAATCGGAGCAGGCGACGGAGGATGTTTTTCTCGGTTTTCATACCTTGGACTCCATATACATTCGAGTCGGTTCCGAAATGGAAATGATTCGTCCACCAGACAGTGTGCTGCCTACCCCGGGAAATTGGACACATCTTGCGCTGGCGTACTCGATACCACGCATGCGTGTAAGCTTGTATGTAGACGGTGTGCGTGTATTCGACCGCACGCGGGATTTCATCTTCGAACGTCCGGGTGTTCCTTTCGTCACGGTGGGTGCTCAGAATACCGGACGAGATCAGAGATTGTTTTTCAAAGGCGAAATAGATGAAATGCGCTTTTGGAATGTATACCGTAGCGAAGCGCAAGTCAGAGAAACTATGCATGGCACTGTCAACGGGCTTACTCCGGGTTTGAGCGGATACTGGGATATGGACGCCACAGTGGAGCACACGGTGTTCAATGCTAACGTCCGAGCACATAGCGGAACATTGCTGAATCGTCCGACGGTGGTACGTTCCACGGCGCCGCTCGTATACGAGAAAGTCGATGTCAAGCTGATTCCCGGACCATCCGGGCGACCGGCCATCGAGTTGCAAGCCGGCAGATATCTGGCCTGCTCCCGTGCCGTGCTACCGCGTTTCGGGCCTGCGAGCTTCGCTTTCTGGTTCTATTACGAAGGGCGCGATGTGGTGTATATGAGCTATGTGAACGACGAACGAGGATGGTTGTCAATCGAGGATTCTTTGCTCTCGTCTTCTCAGCAAAAACTGTATTTCCATCGCAAACTCCCTTGGGGGTGGCACCATGCAGTCTGTACCGTTGAGGAGGATGGAAAAGTGAAACTGTATGTTAATGGCGAAATAATAGCCGGAATACGCACGACGAGTGGCGGTCTGCATGATTGGCATTACCGCTTCGAAGGGTTGTTGCTGGGATTTCGATTCGACAAGCAACGACAACTGAGTTCGAAATACTATCGATGGTATCACCCGACGCTCAATCACCCGCGTCGTTTCGCGGATTTGCATGTGTGGAAGCGTTTGTTGGATAGAGAGGAGATACTTGGGCTCTACTCCGAAGGGTTGCTACCGAAAAGGGAGCTGGTTGTGTCATGGATGCTTGACCAACTCCCCGACCGAAACAAGAATTACATCGACTCGGTGAAGGGGTACCCATTGCATATTAAGCAGGTGCGATTCTGGGAATAATAATGCGTTCATACTTCGCGTCGACAGCACAGCATGAGAAGGGTCCGGGGGGCAATACAACGCAAACGCGTATTGTGACCGCGTGCGCGTATGATCAGAGTTCCCGTGTGCTAGCCCCGAGGATTATAAGGAAAACACTCCCGGTATTGGATGAATAGAAGTTTCATCACGAACCGGTGTTCGCAGTCCCTGGAAGAATTGCATCGTGCCATACGATTTTCATGTGCCGTCAATTCGCGGCGATAGATTCGTCTACAGTTCTCCGAGTGTCCCGAGCTGTTCGAGAAAATACGCTCTCCGAGCGCCGATGAGTTGCTTCAAGCGTTCCGTTTCACGTTCGAGGGAAAAACCGGATAATCCGAGTGCGGGGTCCAGAGCCCAGGCGCTCCCGATACGTCGCGATTCGGCATCGAGTAACGGAAAAAGACGTTCGGGTGTGATAAGTGTATCAAGCATTGCGCGTGCTTTCCGGCTATAGAGAGCTTTGCACGAGTCGTTGCGAAACAAGGAATGGATGATATCGTTGTCACCGTACAACCCAACTTCTTCACCATCGAACAACACCTTGTCGAAATCCCACGGAATGATCGAGTAGGGTTGATCCGGAGTGGCTTTCCAGAAAAGCAGGTTATTCGAGAAACCATCGATATGGTTCAGTATAGATGCTGCGGCGTGATACCGAAGGTACTCCCGAACATCGAGGTAGCGTCCCACTTCCTGAAAAATCGCTTCTGCTTTCGTGGTATCAAGTGTGCGTACAAGATCTCCCATATTATTGAGATTTCCATTCTTTGGTATGACGCTGGTGAAAAATCTCTCCAGGTGCATGTCCCCACGGTAACTGAAACGAGTACCGAAACCTATCTTGATCAATTCGTGCACCGGCATGCCGCGACGCGAAAGAAAATCCTCATCCACACGCTCGATTTGTACGTACAGGCCTTTGTTTCGTCCGTTGATGCTAAGAAATACATGGAAATGCTCGAAAGATGGAAATCCGAGCGAGGAGAAAACATGGCTCGCCAGTGTCGTCCGCAGCATGGAACGGTCTAACACCTGGGCGCTGAGATTCGATGAAGCAAGGTTGTTGAGGAAGTCGGATCCGTCCAATACAAGTTTATACGACCAACGCGCGTGGTAGCGCGATCCCGAACCCTGAGCTTCAACAATGCCCGTGTACCGATTCCTTCCCATGAAGATTTCAATCGGAGCCTCCTCGTCGCCCCAGCGATTGCTGAGCAGCGACGCATACTCATCGTGAGGGATCCAAGCGTCCAGAAAGGGTACGTCGTTCAATCCCGTGGCGGGATTGGTATCATTAATCGTCTCACAGCTCTGGAGCAGAACGAGGCAACACGCTATGAAGATTCCGGTTTTCAATAGCGAACGAAAATTTCTGCGATGAACATGGAACCGTGCGAACTGTATTCCACCGCATGGCGGTCCTTCGAGTACAACCCGTCCGCACTGAGGCGCAACCGTACGTTGTCATCAAGAAACACGTTGACACCAAGCATGACTTGAAGTGTATGCCAGGTAGTGTTGCTCAGGTCCGGGGAAAACACGCCGAAAAGCATGTATGGCTCAATGCTTTTGACCACCAGGGAGCCGATATCGATGCGTATGGCGGAAAATGATTTGATGCCCGACGAATAGACGCGATCGCTCGATCCTTGCAGCCTGCGACGTATTCCCTCCTCGGGATCCTGAACATATATCGCTTCGATGTTGCTCTCCCAATGATCGGAACAATAGCCGACATCTATCGAAGCCCCGTGTGTTTCTATAGCATCATCGCCTCCACGAGAAAGATGCCCGTACCCGAAAGCTACCGTGTAGTTGGAACGCAACTGTGCGGCGGCACGACCGTAGATGCTCGTCACGTATGAACTGTTTCGAAACGCTCCGAGCGCGTAACTAAAGGGATATTGAGGGCGTTTTTTGCTATAGTTGTAATACACCAGGACGCCGATGTTTCTGCCGTCGTAGCCAAGTTCCGATACGCGTCTATGTATGTGACTGTCATTGACGGGAATGTATTCGTCTCTATCTGTCAATCCCTCCAGGCTGAATGGCTTTTTGATATTGCCCACCTTGATTCTGGCGAGACGCAGATACTTGAATTTCACTGAAAATTCCCGCAACACAAGCTGCTTGTCCTGGCTTTTCCCGCGGAAATCCAACTGCGCATCGATTTGTTTCGAAAGATCAAGGTCCACCTGGAGTTTCCCTTCGTAATACGGCTCCTGATTGAATAGAGCCACCGGATTGCGATTAATAGATCGAAATCCGACGGCGCCGAAACCTGTAAATGAAACGTCCTGCGCCGAGGCATTCGTGAGTATCACTGTAATCAGGTAGATGCGTGCAAGCAGGAGATGTCGAAGGATGTATGAATGCCTCATGTCAATTTCCGAGTTTCCGTACTCCGAACACGAACACTATGAGATGCGGTGGCATCGGCAGCGACTCTGTGTAAGTACATTCGTGCATGTACGTCTGCATGATGAACATCTTTTGATGAGTACTGTGCGATTGTTGGTAACGGTGTGACTCGCTCGCTAGTATTGCGAGTCGACCGCTAACGGGCCGTTGACAATGAAAGGTGATGTAGTTGCGAATTGTTTAGCGCACACGGCCAAGAATGCTCTGCAGTCGCAATCGCCATACCATGATCACGGCTTCGCGTACGATTTTTTTCGACATTTTCGAACTGCCCGAGCGGCGATCCATGAAAATGATGGGAATCTCGTGCAGACGGAAGCCTTTTTTCCAAGCCTTGAAACTCATTTCGATTTGAAAGGAATAGCCATTGCTGCGAACATGATCGAGATTGATCGCCTTCAGAACCTCGACGCGAAAACATTTGAAGCCGCCGGTAGCATCGCGCACGGGAAGGCCCGTAACAATGCGTGTGTACTGATTGGCGAAGTAACTTAACAGCAAGCGCTTCATTGGCCAGTTTATGACATTCACACCCTGGATATACCTGGAACCGAGAACGAGATCGTAATCCTGAATGGCCGTGAGAAAGCGCGGAAGCGTCGAAGGATCATGCGAAAAATCCGCGTCCATTTCGAACACATAATCGTACCCGTTGACAATGGCGTGCTTGAAGCCCGCGACGTAGGCGGTTCCAAGCCCCATTTTCCTGTCTCTTTCAATGAGATGGATGCGTGGATTGCCATCCATGATTTCTCGGACAGCGTCGGCCGTCCCGTCGGGAGAACTGTCGTCAACAACGAGTACGTCAAGGCAATCATCCTGCAGCAAGATCTCTGGAATGATTCCCTGGATGTTCTCCAGCTCGTTGTATGTTGGTATGATTACGAGTGCGCGTTTCATGTCCTCGTGAATAATTCCCACGCACGGGGAGAAAAAGTCGATTGGGAAATATGCGGAGAATAAAAGAAACGTCAAAGAGTGTGCGAGGAGAATTGCGAATTCGTATGAATGTTTCGTAGTGATCGGTATAACCCTCGATGCGACGCATATCTGACTTCCACAGGAATAGGGGTATGTTTCTGCATCTGATGCTCGGTTGCGAATGCGTATATTCGTACGATGTCTGACAACAATGGGAGTTCGATGATGTTCCGACAGTTTTTCTTCACCGGTGTACTTGCTCTGTTCCTCCCGCTCCTCGCGCTATCTCAGTGGGCGAATCATATCGTGATTTCGGAATTCGCGACTCGCGGAGACAGTTCCGGAAATCTGGCCGGCGAGTTTGTCGAATTGTACAACCCGGGAAATCCGGAAACCGACATTTCGGGCTGGCAACTCCAGTACAGGGCTGCAAGTGGTTCCACGTATTCCACACTCGCCATTGTGCCTCAGGGGGTACGAATGCGTTCGCGCTCATTCTACCTTTTCGCGGGTTCGAGTTGGAACGGCACTCCTGCTGCCGATGCAGTATGGAGCGGTAGCGGACTTGCCGACAACGGCAATCTCCGTATCATCGATGCGCTAGGACAAATCATAGATCGTGTCGGATACGGTACAGGGAATAATCCCGAGGGCTTAGCAGCACCGAATCATGGCGTAACACCAAACAACAACAGCGTCGAACGCAAAGCATCGGCTGCTTCGACGGCATCGACGCTCGCATTCGGCGGCAGTGAGGCCCGTGCGGGCAATGGTTGGGATAGCGACGATAATGCAGCGGATTTCATAGTACAAATCCACGGAAGAAATCCACAGAATAGCACGAGCACGTTGGAACCTCCCACGGCGGACGGCAGTGGGAGCGCAGGTATGACACCTACGCAAGTGAATGCTGGTGTGGACTTCAATGTGCGATTGTCGTTTTTTCCGTCAAAGGATTTCTCCATCAGTGCAATGATTATCGTCGTTCCTGAGGGCCTTCAATGGTCGCGTATTGCGGATGACGTTATCCTTGACGACTCCATGCAGGCAGGAATTGGAATTCACGGAGACAGCATTCGTTTTAGCTCGATCGAATTCTCGACCGATAGTGCAATCATCATACTCCGAGGGCTTGTCGCTTCCTCATCCACGGCTTGCTATGAATTCGTCGTTCTCACGAGTAGTAGTGGAGCATTCGAACCCATAGAGGAATCTCCGATCTTGTTTGTGAAAGGCAGCCCCATTCCGATCGCTGAGGTGCGAATGAACGACGTGAACGGAGTTCCATTGAAGCTAAACGAACTCGTTACCGTCAACGGCGTAGTTAGCGTGGCGGCCGAGTTCGATTCACCATCGTTTCTGCAGGATTATTCAGGCGGCATAGCAATTTATGACAATGATTTCAGTAATTCCGTTGACATCGGTGACGAGGTTACGGTGACCGGCAGGTTGCTTCAATTCAACGGTTTGACGCAATTGACGAATGTACATATCGATGCCCGTCCGTCTTCATTAAACGAAACCGAAGCATTGATACTCAGCATCCCGGCAGTGCTGCACGATGGCTTGGACGGTAAGGAATTGTACGAAGGTATGCTGTTGCGCATCAACGGCGTTACCGTCAACACAAGCATGTGGATGGTATCGGGTTCCGGAACGAATTACAAAATCAACGATGGGATATATGAACTCGAGGTCCGCATCGATAGCGATGTCGCGCTTGCCGGTACACCCGCTCCGGGCGGGAGCTTCGATATAGTCGGCGTACTCAGCCAGTACAAGACCGCGTTGCCGTTCATAGGCGGCTATCAGCTTATGCCGCGCATGCCGCAAGATATTATCGCTGTCGGTCCGCGTGTTGTTTCACAACCCATAGAGTCGGACATCAGGCATGATCGAGTCACGATATCGTGGAATACGGCAGTCCCTGCGGCGGCCGGAGTTCGCTTTGGCAAGACCGGGGAATACGAAAGCGGTACGCGGATGGGGAGTGTTTCAACTGCGGAACAGCGGGTGGAGCTAACCGGATTGACGCCTGCCACAATCTATCGAACGCAGGCGTTTTCCGTCGCGAACGGAGATACGAGCTTCATGCAGCACAGATACGTCAGCACTTCGTCGCTGAATTCATCCGGCGAGATCATTGTCTCGTTCAATCGCGATGCGTCGTTGTCTCTGTATCCAGCACTGCCGGCTCGGGATAATGTTGACTTGGCGCATCTGCTCGAGAATCGCATCGATGCAGCGAAACACAGCATAGATATATGTTTTTACAGTCTCAGCGGCCAAACGGGCAACAGCATCGCGCAGCATCTGATTGCGGCTCATGCACGAGGTGTACGAATCCGTGCCATTTTCGAAACGGACAACGCGAATTCAACCGCCATTCGGACGATCAGAAACAACCTGCCAGCGATAGTTGACAACTTCGACAGAGTGAACGCAGGTGCCGGATTGCAGCACAACAAATTCGTGATTATCGATGCGCACGACTTGAGTAGCGATATGGACGATTGGGTGATTACCGGCTCCTGGAATCCGACGGACTCCGGTACGAACGACGACGCACAGAATGTAGTCGAGATACAGGACCAAGCGTTGGCGCTGGCATACACGCGGGAATTCGAGGAAATGTGGGGAAGCAATACTGATATTCCAAACAACGAGGCGTCGCGTTTCGGTGCACGCAAGCTCGACAACACACCGCATCGCTTCATCATCGGGCCAAGGCGTATTCCGGTGGAATTGTATTTCAGTCCGAGCGACCATGTGACAGCGCATTTGATGCAGGCCCTCCGACAGGCGCAGCATTCGCTGTACTTCGCATTGTTTTCCTTTACGCGCGACGATCTGGCACGAACACTCGTGGATATGATGAAATCAGGCGTCACTGTTAGAGGACTGATGGATAACAAGCAGGATCAGGGGACGAAATTCACATATCTGCAATCAAACAGCGTCGATGTGCTGCTGAAAAAAGGATTGAGCGGTCTCCTGCATCACAAATACCTGCTCGTCGATGCCGAAGACAGGACTCCGGGGCGCTCCCTCGTGGTTACCGGTTCGCACAATTGGTCCAACGCGGCGGAATTTTCGAACAATGAAAACACGTTGTTTATTCGCGATTCGCGTATCGCGTTGCAGTTTCTGCAGGAATGGTACAAACGCTACAGCGATGCCGGCGGGGCAGGAACCGTAGTACTGGATGCTCGCGATATAGATGTTCGTGTTGACCGACTCGACTTGGACTCGCCTTGGCCCAATCCTGTCGGACGCGATGGCCTCGTTCACATGCGATTCAGCGTGCCTAAGGGTGTAATATACGAGGCGGCAATGTATGACATGCTCGGACGAAAACTGATGATGTTGGATTCTGGCCGATCGTCAGGCACAGGGCGTTCTTTGCTGCTGCGTGCAACGACGTTCGCACCGGGAATGTATATCATTCGCCTCGCGGCTGGTGGTACATCGAAGATTGCTCGTTTGCTTGTTCAAGGCTGATTCGATCATATTCGGTGTTCATTGTTTCCGCTGCGTGAACATGCGTTTCGAGCATACGTAGTAGGCCTGATAACGCCCTTTCCGTGATGATGCCATGAATCGGCGCTCGAAAAATCGTGCTGCACGGATGGATTTTCCAACAGGATTCGTCGTAGATTATCCGTATTATCTCGGAACAGCAAACGGGCAGGTGTGGTACAACACGGGCAGTGCATTCCAGTACAAACGATATAACCCAACGGAGAATCTCATGCTACCCAGCATCCGATTGACGCTTATACTCTGTCTTACCGTGCCGATGTTGTACTTCTCGACGGATGTATTCCCCCATAGCCCGTATGGAAGCATATGGAGAGCATTCATGCAAAACGAGTACGAAGAAAAATGGAAAGCAACGGAGAAGGCACTCAACGAAGGTCTTCCAAAAACCGCCCTTGAAATCGTGGAATCCATTTACGCCATGGCGTCGAAAGAAGGCAATCAGCCTCAGCTCGTCAAAGCCATTGCCTATAGAGTGGCTTTACGCGCAGCGACCAGCGAGGACGACGATACGATTCTCGTGAAGGATATGGAAAAGAAAATCGCGACGATAGGGGAGCCGGCACGTTCGATACTCAAATCAATGCTGGCCTCAGTGTACTGGGGGTACTACCAACAGAATCGTTGGCGCTTGTACGAGCGAACGAGAACAGGAGACGAGCCTGAAGACGACTACCGTACGTGGTCGCCGGAACGGTTTTTCGATACAACGCGTGCGCTGTATCTCGCTTCGGTCGAGCATGCCGAGCTGCTGCAGGGCGTTCCGGCGGAGCGCTTTTCCCTACTTCTCATCGAACATAGCGACAGCAAGTTGTACAGGCCCACGTTGTACGATATCCTGGCTCATCGCGCTATCGATTTCCTGCTCATCGACGAAAAGAATCTGCCTAAACCCCAGCGCCCCTTCGAAATCAAGGATCTGAGAGCACTTGCACCGGTAGACGATTTCATTACGCATAACTTTGAAACGCCTGATCCGGGAGATGCGACATACAATGTTATTCTCCTGTACCAGCGCTTGCTGCGATTTCATCGCGGAAAACAGCAGGGCGATGCCGTTGTCGATCTGGATCTGCGACGACTTTCGCATGCACGCGACCTCACGTTTCACGAACACAAGGACACGACGTATTACGAAGCAGTGCGTGCATTGTACGAATTACACATTCCGAACTCCATTTCCACGCTCGCCGGCCACGCTCTTGCTCGCTACCATTACGAGCAGGGGGATTACGTCAAAGCGTTGGAACTATGCGATCGAGAGATCGAGCGTTTCTCCGAATCACGCGGTGCCCAGGATTGTCGCGTTCTTCGCGTGGCGATAGTCAACAAGGAACTCGGTATCCAAGTCGAGGAAACTCTGCGACCCGATGTACCGTTCATCATCAGCACGGGATTCAGGAATATCGGTGAAATGCATTTGCGCATCGTGCGAATGCAAGATGACGGTGAGGATGAGAATTACGAGATGTTCACCGGAAGGAAATCACCGGAATGGCTTCGCTCGCTGCTGGCGAAAGCACCGTTGTCGGCGTGGACGGTGACGCTTCCCGGCACGGATGATTACAAGCCGCACAGAGTCGACGTCAAGGGACCACCGCTCGAACTCGGCACCTATGTGCTGATCGCCTCGCATGACGAATCATTCGGATTCAAAGGGAACAATGTCGTGTACGCACATCTGCGCGTTACGCGTTTGAGTTTGCAGAGCAAAGAAGCGGATGGACGATGGTTGTTCTGGGTCAATGACGCGGTTGATGGTCGTCCCATTCCCAAGGCGAAAATCGACATGTTCGCATATCGATGGGAGTCGCGCGTGCGCAAACGGCAGTATCTCGGGAGTTCGAAGACCGATAGGAATGGTCATTTCACTCTCGATGCTGGACGTTTCAACGACGGTGTGTATTTCCGGATTTCTTCAGGTCAAGACACGCTGCTACTTGACCGTACATATCAGTCTTGGAGACGACCCGCATCCAAGCCGACACGCCGTACAATGTTTTTCACGGATCGAGCGATCTACCGACCCGGTCAAAGCATACATGTCAAAGGAATCGTAACGGAAGGCGAGCACAGCAAGACCGATTACACAGTGCTGAGCAACATGCGGACAACTGTGATTCTGTACGACGTCAACGGAAAGAAAGCGCAGGAAGCGACAGTGACAACCAACGAGTATGGCTCTTTCACTGCAACATTCAATGCTCCCTCGGGAGTGCTCACTGGGATGATGCGTATAGCCAACGAGACAGGATCGACGCAGATACGTGTCGAGGAGTACAAACGTCCGACCTTCGAGGTGAAATTCGACCCCGTCGAAGGGACGTACGCGCTTAATGAATCCGTTGCAATCAAAGGAAAGGCGACATCCTATGCGGGTGCGAATATCGATGGCGCCACGATCAGCTATCGCGTCGTGCGCCGCGTACGCTTCCCCTACTGGTACTGGTGGTGGCTTCCCGTTCCACGCGGCGGCGAACAGGAAATCGCGCACGGAGTTTCGACTACGGATGAGGATGGAAGTTTCGAAATCGCATTCACGGCGACACCCGACTGGACGGTGAAGAAATCAGATCTGCCCATCTTTACATTCAGCATCACGGCCGATGTTACAGACATTAATGGAGAGACGCGCAGTGCGAGCACGGAGCTGTCTATCGGGTATACATCGGTTGTTCTCGGAATCAGCATTCCTGAATTGCTTGACGGTACGCAGGAGCAGAGTTTGGTGCTAAGTGCGACGAATCTTTCTGGTCGTCCCGTCGATATCGAGGTGAAGATGAGTATGGAACGGCTGCGGACACCGGCTCGTATTCAGCGCAACCGAACCCTGCCTCCACCTGACATGTTCCTGATGTCGCGGAGCGAGTTCGAACAAGCGTTTCCCGATGATGTGTATCACAACGAGAACAACCCCGACACCTGGGAAGTGGAACGGGCGATAATGACCCGGGATATTTCATTGGGAGCGGATGGTACCGACACCACGCAACTGTCCACGCTCGCACCCGGTCGATATCGCATCACTGTACGCGGCACGGACCCTGGAGGTATGCCTCTCGAATTGCAGCGCTTCGTTACCGTCTACGAGCCTGCTTCGGCCCAAGCTCCGTATACTCTCACTGATGCACTCATTCCGATTACAACGAATTGTGAACCAGGCGAGACGGCTTCCATTCTTTTCGCCACGTCGTATCGACCGGCGCATGTGCTGTATAGATTGGAACATCGCGGTGCAGTGCTGGAGGAACGATGGGTGAATCTCGATGGAAAGCAGAGGCGCTTCGACATCCCGATACTGGAGCGGCATCGCGGCGGATTGGTCGCACAATTCTTCTTTGTCCGCGAATACCGCCTGTACAGTCATGCCGTCCCTATTACCGTCCCTTGGTCCAACAAGGAGATCACCGTAGAAACATCGACATTTCGTGATAAGCTTCTACCCGGACAGGAAGAGACATGGACGTTGACAATCAAAGGCCCTGGTAAGGACAAGATTGCTGCGGAAGTACTGGCGTCGATGTACGATGCGTCGCTGGATGCGATCCATCAATCGTCCTGGCCTACTTTCAATTGGCCGATATTCACTTGGTCGAATCCGGTTGCTGCTGCAAGCTTCGGTGTACGATCAGGAATTTCTCATGGGGAAGACTGGAATGAGATCGTTGGAAGCATATCGCAATACTACGACATACTCAACATGTTCATACTCGACCGTTTCAGCGGTCTCTTCGGACGAGGCGGTTTCATGAATGGCATGATGGTCGCTTCTCCGCAATCGGCCTATATGCTTGTGGAGGAGGCGGACGACGGGCGTGAAGGAGAGCGCATGGCGAAGCGGGCCGCGGTTTCGGACAGTCAGGTAGATCCCTCGGAAGAGGTCGGGACGCTCGAGTCCGAAGCGTTGGACATGGTGAAGGCCCGAACGGATTTCAGTGAGACCGTGTTTTTCTACCCGACGCTGGCCACCGATGCATCGGGCAATGTGTTGCTGCGCTTTACTATGCCAGAGGCCTTCACGCGCTGGAAGCTTCGAGTGTTCGCTCACACAACCGATTTGAAAACAGGAGCACTTGAGAAACATACCGTCACACAGAAAGACCTGATGGTCATTCCCAACATGCCGCGATTCCTGCGTGAAGGTGATCGTATCACACTATCGACAAAAATCACCAATCTCTCTGATTCAGCATTATCGGGTGCTGTTTCCTTGCAACTCCTCGATGCGTTGAACATGAACGAAATCAGTGAACGTTTCGAACTCAGAAGTGGTGTGAAATCATTCAGTGTGGAAAAAGACAGGAGCACCTTTGTCACTTGGGATGTGCGTGTGCCTGAAGGAATATCCGTGGTGACATATCGCGTTGTCGCGAAAGCCGGCAATGTATCCGACGGTGAAGAGATGGTGCTTCCCGTGCTTCCCAACCGCATGCTTGTTACAGAAACGCTTCCGATCTGGGTTCGTGGCCCGGGGACGAAACGTTTCACACTTGATAAACTCCAGCAATCCTCATCATCCCCGACATTGCGACATCACGCACTTTCGTTGGAAATGACGTCTCAGCCCGCTTGGTATGCAGTGCAGGCTCTGCCGTACCTTATGGAGTTTCCATATGAATGTTCGGAACAGATATTCAATCGATACTACGCCAACGGAATCGCAGCGCATATCGTGAACTCGAATCCGAAAATCAAGCGCGTGTTCGAGCAGTGGAAAAACACCGACGCGCTGCTGTCCAACCTGGAGAAAAACCAGGATTTGAAATCCCTGTTGCTCGAAGAAACCCCCTGGGTGATGCAGGGCAGGGATGAGAGTGAGCGCAAGAAGCGGGTTGCGTTGCTCTTCGACCTGAACACCATGGCGAACAATCTTGAAAGTGCCATACTCAAACTTGAAAAAGCCCAGGCCGCCAGCGGTGGTTGGCCGTGGTTTCCCGGTATGCGCGAAAGCCGCTACATCACGCAGTACATTGTCGCCGGTTTCGGACATCTGCGCGAACTTGGCATTGACGTAAGGGATGAGCGCATCAGCCGCATGCTGCGTCGCGCCGTGCGATTCATGGATGAAAGCATGACGCACGATTACGAAATGCTGAAACAAACAACGGGCATCGATCCCGATAATGATTATCTCGGTCATATCGAAATCCACTATCTGTACGCGCGATCATTCTTCCTCGATCAGAAACTCGACGGGAAGCATGAGGAGGCGTCACGTTTCTGGCACGCTCAGGCGCGTCGATGGTGGCCGCGTCGAAACTATATGTCGCAAGGCATGATCGCACTGGCATTGCACCGTGCCGACGATGCCGTCGTCCCTCAAGCCGTAGTGAAATCCCTCCGTGAGCGTGCACTGCATTCCGATGAGATGGGTATGTACTGGAAAATCGAGCGTGGCTGGTTCTGGTACCAAGCGCCTATCGAAACGCAGGCGCTGCTCATCGAGGTGTTCGACGAAGTAGCAGGTGACATGGATGCCGTCGAGGATATGAAAATCTGGCTGCTTCGCCAGAAACAGGTGCAGGACTGGAAGACTACCGTGGCCACAGCGGAAGCATGTTACGCATTGCTCCGTCGTGGCAGTGATTTGCTGGCGTCGGATAAGCTGGTGGAAGTACGACTCGGCGGCAATGTTGTCGATCCTGTTGCCATGGGGGCAAAGGTGGAAGCCGGTACGGGATACTACCGCGTCGATTGGCATACATCGGATATCACCCCCGCGATGTCTGAAGTGGTACTGAAAAAAGAAGACCAAGGAGTTGCGTGGGGCGGGTTGTACTGGCAATACTTCGAACAGCTCGATCGAATCACGCCGCACAGTACGCCGCTGCGTATTGAAAAGAAACTGTATCGACAGGTCAATACTGAAAAAGGCGTCACGCTCGAACCCATCACTGAGCAGTCCCCACTCCGCGTCGGCGATATACTCAAGGTGCGCATCACGTTGAATGTGGATAGGGATATGGAGTACATACACATGAAGGACATGCGCGGTGCCGGATTGGATCTTGTCAATCAACTCTCAGGGCTTCGCTACCAGCAAGGTTTGAGGTATTACGAGGCACCCCGCGACGCCTCGGTGAATTTCTTTTTCGACTGGTTGCGCAAGGGTGTTCATGTGTTCGAGTATCCGCTGCGCGTGACACATTCGGGGCGTTTTTCGAATGGTATCAGTACGATTCAGAGCATGTATGCTCCGGAGTTTTCTTCACATTCGGCTGGCGTAGTAGTCACGGTGCAATAGTCCCCGGTACGTGACGCACCGTATCGTCGTAGAAAGTACTGCCGTTGGTCTCGAAGCCTTTGCGGACCGCGCGCGACGTGGTGTGGCGAGAGTCGTTTTCACTATTATGTGATGATCGGCCCCAGTGCAATGCGTACTGTTGCAATTGAAAAACACATGCATGGGTAACTGGACGTCATCAAGTCTATCCGAGCAGACAATGGATGTATTTGTTTGCCAAGATTCGTGTGACAACGGCGTTGCAGTAATAACGTCATGTGCTGTGATGTACAGCATCAGCTTGCAACATCGGCTGTTGTTCCGAGAAATCTACTTCGGGCAGACGGAAAAAAATGCCCCTCGAACGGGGGCAGTGGAAGTGGAGAAGAAGGAAGATTAATATTCGATCAGACCGAATTTCGCGAGCAAACGATCCGCGTCGACGTGGAAACGCGTGGATTTGCTCTCCTTCACTTTTTCCAGAAGTCTTTTTGCCTTCGCTTTATCGCCCGCGAGCGCGTAGGCGCGGCCAGCCGCTAAATGTCGCTCGGAAGTGAGTAAATCGTTGTCGATCATACCCGCTGCACGTTCGTAAAGCTTGGCGGCTCTGGCGAAGTCTTCCTTCGCTTCATACACGGCGGCTTGGCCGGCCACTGAGGCTGCACGTAGAACGTCGGCTTTCGGGGATGCCCGTTCGAAAGTATCAAGCGCTTTGTCGTATTCGCCGGAATACAAGTACGAGTTGCCCAGGAAGACTGCCGCGATTTCACCTGTCGGCGTTCCGCCGTATTTCGTCACGATTTCCTCGAGTCCGGGTATACCGCGATTCGGATCCCCCATGATCGCCATTTTGTACTGCTGTTGTTGATACAACTCTTGAACCAAGCGAAGCTGACGATTGGCTTCGCGGTCGTCGGCTGCTTTACCGGAAACGTACAAGTATCCGATGATGATTATCGCCACGACGCCGAGTACAATGCCTCCGACCAGTTTGGAATTTTTCCTGATCCACTCCTGGGCATCGTAATAGATTGTCGCCACCGTGGTTTTCGGCGTGATTTCACGTGACGAGAGTTTCTTTTTCGCGGTTAACACTAACTGTCTCCGGGTTCATATATGGTGGTCTTTCTTGTACGCCTGGGGGGAATCGAACCCTCAACCTTTGGCTCCGGAGGCCAACGCTCTATCCGATTGAGCTACAGGCGCAGAGAGCATCCTATAAAGATGCAAGAATAAATATAGCAAGGCAAGGCCGGAACAGCAAACCTCGCATTCGGGTGATCGATCAGAGTGTGCAACAATGGTGTTTGGAGCCTGCTTCCGAGTACAGCGGCATGCCAGTGTGTTCGGGACTGAAAAACTAGAAATGCTCGAAGTACTCACGAATGAATGGATTATGTCCGCGCTCGAAACCGATACTCGTGTGCGGCCCGTGCCCGGGATAGACGACAGTGTCATCAGGCAGAGTGAGGAGGCGCTCCGTGATGGATTTCATGAGAGTCTCATAATCACCCCCAGGCAAATCAGTTCTACCGATACTGGAATGGAACAGTACATCGCCGGCAAATAACACGCCACGGGCCGCTTCATGCAGTACCACGTGTCCACGAGTATGTCCTGGTGCATGAATGACGCGCATAGTGATCGAGCCGCAAACAAGTTGTTCGCCGTCGTTCAGGAAGCGATGTGCACTCATGCCGGGCACATCGATATCGATACCGGCCAGTACGCTCGCCGGCTTTTCGAGCATCGTTGCGTCTTCTTCGTGAATCAACACCGGTGCGTTCGTCGATGCCGATAATGCGCGAACGTCTCCAACATGGTCGAAATGTCCGTGTGTAAGTACGATGTACTGTAGTTCGAGTTTGTGTGAGAGCAAGTGTTTCGTGAACAGTTCGAGCGATTGCATCGGTACGTCAACAATGACTGCGCCGCGGCTTTCATCGTCGCTTATAACATATCCCTTGGTCTGAAAGGGGCCCGCTTCTATCGTGTGCACTCGCATGATTTCCTTCCGTATCCGTTTGATCTCTATAACAAGAATAGAACCTCGGATGGGAATTTCCAACGCCGTGTTGCAATGTTCTCGACGCATACATACATTTCATGGGTGTGATTCGCCGTGGAAGGAATCAGTGTGCTCGCGACGTCACTGCGTGATTTATTCTACGCAGTGAGGATGTGTTTTCCAGCAATGAATTGCTTTTCGGCTTTGTGTGGCAAGTGGATATTCTAAGCCGTAGTATTGGAGGCGAAATACTTGCAACACTGTGCGATGCGGGATACGAACGCATGACACGGTGCGAATTGCGCTAGAAACGAGTCCACATCGTGAAGTCGAAGATATGTGCTGCAGTGTGCTCTGCGGCATCGCGAGATGTGTGTCGATGTGGTACCGTAATACTGATGTCCCATGTCCCTCCATGCTTCACGTTAGCGAACATCCAACTGGAGACTTTATGCAGAAAGTTACTATAGCAGAAAAATTGGCCGTTTTTTCCGATTATTGGAATCCACGCATAGTCGGCGAACTCAACGGTCAGTATGTGAAGCTGGCGAAGTTCCGCGGCGAGTTCGTCTGGCATCGTCACGAGAACGAAGATGAGATGTTTCTTGTGATCGATGGAGAATTCATCATGGAATTTCGTGATGGAAGCATAGATGTGAAGGCGGGCGATTTCCTAATCGTTCCCCGCGGTGTCGAACACAGGCCTGTTGCGGATGAAGAAGCCCACGTGATGTTGTTCGAACCCATCGAAACCATCAATACGGGTGATGCGACCGATCATCGTCGGAGAATAGATATCGAACGCATTTGATGCTACCATCCCGTTCGGCAGATATCGTATGCGGTGTGCATTGTGTTATTCTGAGCGCGCCGGAATATTCTCATATATCGCAGGTGAACGTTGTCGATTGATCGTATGACTGCAGTAGCTTCCGAAGCATATGCGACTGGCTGCCGCAGGACCATCCTGGACTGCATAAGCTCAACACTTGGTATTATCCGGGAAAGAGATTATGGAATTCGTGATAGTATTTGTTGCAGCGATGTGCGCGGCTGCATTGACGATGTATTCCGGATTCGGACTGGGGACGTTGCTGCTGCCCGCATTCGCACTTTTCTTTCCAGTGGAAACAGCAGTCGCCGCTACGGCCGTAGTTCATCTTGCGAACAACATACTGAAAATATCCCTGCTCGGCAGATATGCCGATGCGAACATTGTGTTGCGCTTTGGCCTCCCAGCAGTCATCGCTGCGTTTTTCGGTGCTGCGACATTGGGATTTGTTTCGGACCTCGGGATTGTCGTGACGTACTCGCTGGCAGGTGTAGACGCGACTATCACACCTGTGAAACTTGTCATGGGCGTGTTGATGGCTGGGTTTGCTATGGTCGAACTCGCACCCTCCATGCGCTCGCTCAGTTTCGATAGGAAATACCTCGTGCATGGCGGTGTGCTATCTGGGTTCTTCGGCGGACTTTCCGGTCACCAAGGTGCCTTGCGCTCGGCCTTCCTTGTAAAAGTTCCGATGAGCACGCAAGCTTATGTCGGAACGAATGCAGTGATCGGCATGATGGTCGACACGATACGAATAATTACGTACCTGTCGCTCATGCTTTCTGCGGATCTCATGAACTTTGCTTCGGAGGGACTAATGCTGGTAGTGACCGGGATATGTGCTGCCATGCTTGGTGTGCTT
>Ga0114946_10000119_pt1 | contig 44004 bp, 32 predicted proteins | sample WalLakDeSediment_FD_88676 | JGI IMG/M metagenome (GOLD analysis project Ga0114946, IMG submission 88676) | Lake sediment microbial communities from Walker lake, Nevada to study Microbial Dark Matter (Phase II) - Walker Lake 11/02/13 Deep Sediment | ecosystem: Environmental > Aquatic >... | reverse complement strand
GACGACTCCGAAGCCGGCGACGACTCCGAAGCCGGCGACGACTCCGAAGCCGGCGACGACTCCGAAGCCGGCGACGACTCCGAAGCCGGCGACGACTCCGACGAGCCCCGCGACTAGCCCAGCTCAGAGCACCTGAACCGGCATCACGTCGGCGGGCACCTCGTTGTCGCCGACGGTCACCGTGTTCCCGAGCCCGAGCTGACTGAAGTTGTTCTGACCCCAGCACCGCACGCTGCGGTCGGCCATCAGCGCGCAGGTGTGGTTGCCGCCGGCCGTGAGCTGCTTGACCGGGCCGCCGATGTCGACGGGGCCGGCGCTGTCGGGCAGCTCGTCGTCGCCGATGTTGTCGGTGTGGCCGTAGCCGAGCTGGCCGACGGTGTTGTCGCCCCAGCAGCGGACGGTGGCGTCGGTCAGCAGCGCGCAGGTGTGGTTGACTCCGGTGACGACCGCGGCCGTGGGCCCGCCGAGCATCACCGGCGTGCCGCTCGAGGGGAGCTCGTCGTCGCCGATCGTGTTGAGGTTGCCGGCGCCGAGCTGGCCCGAGCCGTTGGCGCCCCAGCACATGAGATGGCCGCCGCTGAGCAGCACGCAGCTGTGGGCGCCGCCGAGCGCGACCGCGACGATCTCACTGTTGGGCGAGAGCTGCGGGGGGATCAGGTCGACGAGCGGAGCGCTCTGCGGGTGCTCGTTGTCGCCGATCGGCTCGAGGTTGCCGTAGCCGAGCTGGCCGCTGTCGTTGCGGCCCCAGCAGCGCAGGCCGCCGGCGACGAAGCCCGCGCAGCCGTGGTCCCAGCCGAGGGTGAGCCTGCCGACCAGCCCGCCGAGCGCGACCGGCCCGCCAGCGAGCAGCATCTCGGGGACCGGTGCGAAGGTGTTGGCGTAGCCGAGCTGGCCGTGCTCGTTGGCGCCCCAGCACCGGACCTCGCCGACCCCACCGCGGGCGCAGCTGTGCCGGCTGCCAAGCGCGATCTCGGCGACCGGGGGCACGCTGACCGGCGGGAGCATGGTGAGGAGCTCGTCGTCGCCGAGGTTGTTGATGGTGCCGTAGCCGAGCTGGCCGCGATCGTTGAGGCCCCAGCAGCGCAGGCCGCCGTCTTGCAAGACCGCGCAGCTGTGCTGACCGCCGAGGCTGATCCTGGCGATCGGCGCCGGCAGCCCGACATCCCCCGCGTCGCGGGGAAATTCATCGTCGCCGATGGTCTCGACGTTGCCGTAGCCGAGCTGGCCGAACTCACCGCGGCCCCAGCAGCGCAGCCGGCCGCCGTCGATCACCGCGCAGGTGTGGTGGTGACCGGTGACGACGTGGTTGACCCCCGTGACGGTGCAATCGCTGTTGCAGCCTTCGCCGTCGACGTTGTTGGCCTCGCCCTCGTCGCACTCCTCCGCGCCCTCGACCACGCCGTCACCGCAGACCGTCTCCGCGCAGCTCCCCGCGGCGCAGATCAGGCCCGCGTCGCAGCTGTCGCCCGAGCACGCGCAGCCGGCCTCGCCGCAGGCCGGCGCGCCGTCGCCGTCGCCCGCGCCGTCGCCGTCGCCGTCGCCGTCGCCGTCGCCGTCGCCGGCGGTCTCGGTCCCGGCGGTCTCGCTGCCCGCGGTCTCGCTGCCAACCTCCTCGGCGAGGCCATCATCCGCGCCGCAGCCGGCGAGCGCGAGGGTCGACAGACCAGCTAGTCCGAATAGCCCAGACAGGCCAAATACACGGGATGAAACTCGAATGGTCATATCAGTTAATCGAAAGCTCGAGCAGAGATACGCCGCTACAGCAATTTGACGCTGCCAGCCTCGACCGGCAGCTGATCGACGCCGCGCAGCTCCGTGTCACCGTAGCCGAGCTGACCGTAGTCGTTGAAGCCCCAGCACAGGACCCGGTGGCCGTCGACGACCGCGCAGGTGTGGTAGTCGCCCGCGGTGATCGACGTCGCGACGCCGCCAAGCTCGATGGTCCCAATGTCCTCGGGCAGCTCGTTGTCACCAATGTGCTCGATGTCGCCGCGGCCGAGCTGGCCGTAAATGTTGCGGCCCCAGCATTTCACGCCGCCGTCGGTCAGCAGCGCGCAGGTGTGGTGGCGACCGAGCGCGAGCGCCGTGGCCTTGCCCCCGAGCTTGATCGGGAACAAGACCGCGAGGGTCTCGTTGTCACCAACGGTGGTCGTGTGGCCCTGGCCGATCTGCCCGTAAAAATTGTAGCCCCAACACAGCACGTCGCCGGTCTCGTAGAGCACGCAGCTGTGGTCGTCGGCGAGGGCGATGTCGGTGATCGCGGTGCCGTCGGCGAGGCCTTGGGGGGCGATCGGCACGGGCACGACCGAGCCGGGGGTCTCGTCGTCGCCGATGTTGTTCATGTGGCCGTAGCCAAGCTGGCCGCGGTTGTTGCGGCCCCAGCAGCGGACCTTGCCGTCATCGAGCAGCGCGCAGTTGTGATCGACGCCCGTGCGCAGCACGGTCACGGCCGAGCCGAGGTTGAGGTCCGCCGTCAGCGGGATCGGCAAGCTGGTCGTGTTGCCGTAGCCAAGCTGGCCCGAGCTCGCCTCGCCCCAGCACCGGACCTTGCCCGCGCCAACCAGCGCGCAGGTGTGACGGCCGCCCGTGGTGATATCGAGGACGCTGGCGTTGATGCTGAGGTTGTCGATCGAAAACGGGTGCTCGTTGTCGCCGATGTTCTCGAAGTTGCCCAGGCCGAGCTGCCCCGAGCCGTTCCAGCCCCAGCAGCGCACGTTCCCGTCGATCAGCTGCGCGCACGCGTGGGCGTGGCCGACGCTGACGCGCTCGACCTTCTCGCCCAAGAGCACGTCGCCGGCCGTGGCCGGATCCTCGTTGTCGCCGATGTTGGTGGTGTTGCCGTAGCCGAGCTGACCGACGTGGTTGAGGCCCCAGCAGCGCAGCCGACCGTTCTCGATCAGCGCGCAGGTGTGGTAGGCCCCAGCGGCGACCGCCTCGACCGTCGTCCATTTGCAGTTGTTGTTGCAGCCGTCACCCTCGAACTCGTTGCCGTCGTCGCACTCCTCGGGCGGCTCGACGATCCCGTTGCCGCAGGTCGCCGAGCTGCAGACCCCCTCGAGGCAATCGAGGCCCGGATCGCAGCTCACGCCGCTCTCGCACGCGCAGCCGGCCGACGTGCAGGGCTCGCCGTCGCCGTCACCGTCGCCGTTGCCGTCACCGTCGCCGTCACCGTCGCCGTCGCCGTCATCCGCCGGGAGGTCGCCCATCGGCGTGCCGCCGGTCTCCTCCGTCGCGCCCGCGCTCCCGTCGTCGCCACTGTCGAGCTCGCCCCCCGCACACGCGAGGAGCGAACAACAAGTAAGGGTGCCCGTGAGCAATCGTGCCGAGCGAAACAGATGAACGAGAGGTGTAGAAGCCATGACGTTGGGACTCGGTGAGTGTACCTGGCGGGGCCCCGGTGATCGACGGCTCCGTGCTTTGTCGTTTATGGCGCGCAATCGCGACACGTTTGCCATGATTAAACGTGCTCGCGCAACGCGACGAATCGCGTTGACCCGACGCGCAAGGTTCGCGGAGCCAGCCGAGTCAGAGCAGCTCGATCGGGCCGGCGTCGACCGGGAGCTCATCGTCGCCGATGTCGTTGGTGTGGCCGTAGCCGAGTTGGCCATCGCTGTTGGCACCCCAGCACAGGACATCGTTGGTGTCCTGCAAGATCGCGCAGGTGTGGTTGCCGCCCGCGTCAACCTGCTTGGCGAGGCCGCCGAGCGACACGGGGCCGGCCGAGGCCGGGCTCTCGTCGTCACCGATGTTGTTCGTGTGCCCGTAGCCAAGCTGACCACGGTTGTTGCTGCCCCAGCAATACACCTCATGGGACTCGAGCAGGGCGCACACGTGGGCGTCGCCGGCCGAAATCCCGATCGCGGGGCCCGGCAGATCGATCGGCGGGATCGTGGAGGGGAGCTCGTTGTCGCCGATCGCTTCGGTGTTGCCCTGGCCGAGCTGACCGCTGAAGTTCTCGCCCCAACACAAGACCGCGCCGCCATCGTACAGGGCGCAAGTCATGAACCCGAGGGCCAGCGCGACCGCCTTGGTGGTCGGCGGCAGACCCAGAGGGACCGCCGACACGTCGCCGGCCTGCGCGGGGGTCGTCATGTTGCCGACCGCGGCGGTGTTGCCGTAGCCGAGCCGCCCGCCCCCGCCGCTCCCCCAGCAGCGAATCTGGCCGTTGGCCGTGACCACGCAGGTGTGGCCGATGCCCGTGGACTGGGCGATGACGGCGGCGCCAACCGGCACGTCGCCCGCGCTCGCGGGGTGCTCGTTGTCGCCGATGGTCTCGGTGTTGCCGTAGCCGAGCTGGCCGTTGAAGCCGGCCCCCCAGCAGCGCATCTTGCCGTTGTCGAGGCGCGCGCAGGTGTGGGAGCCGCCCGCGTCGACCTCGAGCGCGGCGCCGCCGATCATCACGTTGGGGATCGAGATCGGAAACTCGTCATCGCCGATGTTCTCGGTGTTCGCGTAGCCGAGCTTGCCCGAGCTGCCCTGGCCCCAGCAGCGCACGTTCATGTCTGCCATCAAGATGCACGAGTGCGAGTCGCCCATGGTCAGCTCGACCCCAGGCTCGGGCAGCATCACGTCGCCAGCCGAGGCCGGGGTCTCGTCATCACCGATGTCCTCGGTGTGGCCGTAGCCGAGCTGCCCAAGGTTGTTCTTACCCCAACACCGCACGCGCCCGCCCTCGATCAGCGCGCAGGTGTTTTGGTACGAGGCGTCGACGTAGAGGATCTCGGTGAGGGTGCAGTCATCGTCGCAACCGTCGCCATCGACGTCGTTGCCGTCATCGCACTGCTCGCCAGGCTCGACCTGGCCGTCACCGCAGACCGCCGCGGTGCACTCACCGGCGACGCCGCAGTAGAGCGAGGGGTCGCAGGTGTCCACATCCGTGACGCAGGGGCACCCTTCATCGGAGCAGTCCGGCTCGCCGTCACCGTCGCCGTCACCGTCGCCGTCGCCGTCGCCGTCGCCGTCGCCGTCGCCGTCGCCGTCGCCGTCGCCGTCGCCGTCGCCGTCGCCGTCGCCCGTCTCCGTCTCCGTCTCGGTGCCGACGGCGCCGTTCAGATCATCTCCGGTGAAGCAGGCGTGGAGCAGGGGTGCACTGATAAGCGTGGCGGTCAGCAGAATCGGGCGGAGCTTGGTCGTATGCGTAGTCAATGAAATCCTCGCGAAAGGGCAGCGAGCCGCGAGTATACACGTTCGACCGGTCGAGCCACGTCTCGATATTTTTGCTGTAGCAACTCGACGACGGCCCGCTACTCGAGCGTGCGTGCGAGCAGCTCGGGTTCAACGTCCTGCCGGTGATCCGAGAGCCGCATCGAAAACGTCCCGCCGTCAGACTCGGCGATCTCGACGCGAATGATCGCGCCGCCGACCTGATCGAGGGTCAAGGTCACGCTGCGGATCAGCGTCCGCGCGGCCGATTCGCGCGGCGGCATCAAGACCAAGCGCGGCGTCCGTCCGGCCGGGACCTCGACCCGCGCGTCGGCCGTGAGCGCCGTGCCGTCGCCGGGGGCGAAGCTCGCCACGAGGCGATCGGCGAGCCAGCGCAGCGCCGGCGACTCGCTCCGGGGCGGCAGCGCGCGCCGGGGCAAGGATGGATCGTTGGGGATGATCGCCAGCTCCCGGGGGCCGATCCGCGTGGTCGATCCCGTGGCCCCGTCGTCGCGCAAAACCAAGGTCCCCGGGGCCACGAAGGCCAGCGAGCCCGAGGCCCCAAGCTGCTCGCGCAGCAAGGGCGAGCTGCGGATCGAGGTGTAGCGGACCAGGAGGTTCGAGGACTTGCGGGCGAAGGTCGCCCACAGCTCGAGCCGGTTGTCGAGCCGACGATCGCGTGACTCGGGCGGCGCCGCGAGCCCGAGCAACGAGGCGCCCAACAAGCCGCTGCCGAGCCCGCCGCCGAGCAAGCCCAGCGTCCTTCGCCGGCTCCACTCAGTCATGCGCCCTCGGTTGTTTGCTCGGTCGCCGACGAAGCTTCGCGAACAGCGACGCGAGCCCCGGCGTCGCGAACAAACCCAGCCCGCAAGCGAGCGCGCTGCCCATCGCGAGGGCCAGGCCAAGCTCGCGCCACAGCGGCTGCGCCGAGGTCAGCAGCACGATCCCCACGACCACCTGGCAGGCCCCGACCAACAGCAGCCCGCGCGCGACGATCGGCTGGCCCAGGCTCACCGCACGGCACGCTCGCCCGCCCGCGACCGCTGCGGCCGCGCCGGTCACCAGCACGATCGGGATGATGTGCGGCCCCCAAGCCTGGTCGAGGAGCGAGAGCCCGAGCAGCACGCCGCACTCGCTCGCAACCGCGACCAGGGCGACGGACAGCGCGATCCCGAGGCTGCCGGTCCCGAGCCACACCAAAAACGCGCTCAGCCACAGGCCCATCAAGACCGCCACGCCCATGCGCTTGTCGAACTCGCGCTGGTCGAGGGTCGCCGCGATCGCTGGGCCACGCAGGGCCGGCAGTTCAGCGAGCCGCGCGGGCGTCAGCGGGGTTTGAACCAGGCCGTCGCGCCCGCGCAGCTCGACCCGCGAGCGCAGCTGCGTCGGCCCATCACCCTCGCTCAGGTACGCGCTGATCCACGGGCCGAGCGGGCCGTCGAGGGCCGCCTGCGCGCTCGGGAGCTCCTCGATGTTGGCGGCCCCGCGGACGAACTCCGCGAACGCCTCGGCGCGCAGGCCTTGATCGACGAGCAGCGCGTCCAAGGCCGCCATGCGCTCGCCCAGCTTCAAGGTGCGCAGCGCGAGCTGGCGGGCCTCGAGCTCGGCTTGCGGGAGGATGAAGCTGCCCGGCGAATCGACCCGCCGCGCGTCACCGGGGACCAGCGTGGCGAGCCGCGCGAAGTCGGCCGCCGACGCGTCGAGGGCCGCAGCGTCTTCACCCCGCTCGCCCCGCTCGCCCCGCTCGCCCCCCCCGCCCAAGCTACGCGCCTCGACGATCATCGTCGGGTCAAAGAAGTGCTCGACCAGCTCGCGCTCGAGCAGGTGCGCCGGGTCCTTGACCGTCGGCGGCCGGGTCCCCGGCCGGTAGCGCAGCTGCTGGGTCGCCCACGCGCCCGTGGACGTCAGCACGAAGCAGATCCCCACGGCCAACACCGGCATCGGCGCGAGCCGAAAGCCCGCCTGCCGCCACTCGAAGTTGGTCCGCGAGAGCGCGAGCAAGCAAGGCAGGATCACGCGCATGACCACCGCCACCAGCACCAGCCCGCCAGCCCAGATCAGCGCCCAGCGCTGCCACAGGGGATAGGGCGTGAACAGCAGCGGGACCAGGGCCGTGACCGTGATCAGCGTCGACGCCCAACCTCGCAGGCCGATCCGCTGGAGCCGCAGGGCCGCGTCGCAGCCAAACCCGAGCACCACCAACGACAACGCCGCCGTCATCAGCTCGACCCCGCCGCCCCCAAAACGAACCACCGCGAACAGCAGCATCACCCAGACCGACGCCAAGCACAGCCCCAACGCCAGGACCGGGACCAAGCGGCGCATGACCACGGACAACAGCAAGATCAGCGCCGCGAAGCAGGCGATCGCCACCCGCACCCCGTCGCCCCAGCGTGACGGCGACCCCCCCAGCGCCGCCGCGAGCGAGGCCTCGGCCGCGCGCGGATCAACGAGCTCGACCTCCACCGCCAGACCCTCGACGGCAGCCCGCAGATCGGCGAGCAGCTCGGGAGGCGCTCGCGTCGAACGCAGGGCGATCAACAGCCGATCGCCGCTCGCCGCGAGCAGATCGCCGTTGGGGCTGACTTGCGGCTCGTCGCTCCCCAGCACCTCGGCGACGTGCCCGAGCCGCCCGGCCTCGGCGCGGGTCAGCTCGTGGATCCCCAGCGGATCGCGGCGCGGCTGCTCGCCCGAGACCGAGAACAGCGGGCTCGACAGACGCGCCTCGAGCCCCTGGACCTCCGCGAGCATGCGCGCGTCCGACAGGCGCTCGGCCAGGGCCGCGTGGGTGTCGAGGGGCAGCAGATACAGGGCGTGGGCGTCGAGCCAGCGGGTGATCTCGGTCTTCGGCGGCGCGAGCGGGACCCGCTCTTTACCCAGCGCCTCCTCGATCGCAAACCCGGCCTCGGCCAGGATCGTGCCGGGATCGTGCTCGGCCATCGCATCCCCCGCCGAGCTCGGCGCGTCGAGCTTCACGCGGACCAGCGCGTGCGGTTGCCCGCGAGCCGTGCGGTGCTCGTGCGGGATCAACCCCTCGCGATCACCCGACCAGATCGCCGGCCCGCGCAGCAGCCCGATCACCGCCGCGATCGTCAGGCCCGCCCAGATCGCCAGGATCACCAGCGCCAGCGGTCGCGGCAGCGGACCCAAGCGCGCTCGTTTGCGGCCCTCGCGACCGGGAGGTTGGACAGCACCCGCGCTCACGCGCCGCGACCTTAGCAGGGGTTATAACCACGCCGCCATGAGCAGCGGCCTCTCTCTCAACCCCGCCCAGCGCGCAGGCGTAGACCACCGCGGCGGGCCCTTGTTGCTGCTCGCCGGTGCCGGGACCGGCAAGACCCGGGTCATCACCCAGCGCGTCGCCGCCCTGATCGACGACGGCGTCCCGGCCTGGCGGATCCTCGCCGTGACCTTCACCAACAAGGCCGCCGGCGAGATGCGCGAGCGCATCGCCGGCCTGCTCGGCATGGAGCTCGACGAGCTCCGCCGCGATGGCCCGTGGATCGGCACCTTCCACTCGATCTGCGCCCGGATCCTCCGGCGCAACGGCGAGGCCGTCGGGCTCTCGCGCAACTTTGCGATCTACGACACCGACGACCAAAAGAGCTTGATGCGCAAGGTCCTCAAGGTCCTCGACATCGACCCGCGCATGCTCTCGGCCACCGCCGTGCTCGGCGCGATCGACAAGGCCAAGAACCACGGCATCCCCCGCGCGCAGCTCGAGACCCTCGGCTACGGCGAGCCGATGCTGACCTGGATCCGCCGGGCCTGGGCGCTCTACGAGGATCAGTGCCGGACCGCCGACGCGGCCGACTTTGGTGATCTGCTCACGCTGACCGTCGAGCTCCTGCGCAAGGCCGGGACCGGCCGCGCGTTGAACCCCGAGCCGGTCCCCGAGCCCGGCGCGCGGGTCATCAAGCTCCACACCGATCGCTCCAAGCCCAGTGCGTCGGCCCCAGTCGATCCGATCGTCGGCCTCCGCCGCCGGTTTCAGCACGTCGTCGTCGACGAGTATCAAGACACCAACATCGTCCAAGCCGAGCTCGTCGAGCTCTTGTGCGGCGAGCGGGCCGAGCTGTGCGTCGTCGGTGACGACGATCAATCGATCTACGGCTGGCGCGGCGCCGACGTCCGGCAGATCCTCAATTTCCCCGATCGCCACCCCAACTGCGAGGTCATCCGGCTCGAGCAAAATTACCGGAGCACCACGCTGATCCTCGACTGCGCCAACGCGGTCATCCGCCAGGGCGCCCGGCGCCACGACAAGCAGCTGTGGAGCGAGCTCGGCCCCGGCTCGCCCGTCGAGCTCCACGGCTTCGCCGACGAGCGCGAGGAGGCCCGCTACGTCGCGCGCACCGTCCAAGCGGCGATCGACGAGGGCGAGAGCCCGTCCGAGATCGCCGTATTTTACCGGACGCACGCCCAGTCCCGGCCCCTCGAAGAGGCCATGCGCCTGTTTGGGATCCGCTATCGAATGTTCGGCGGCATTCGATTCTACGATCGCCGCGAGATCAAGGACCTGGTCGCGTATTTGCGGCTGCTGACCAACCCGGCCTCGGACCTCGATTGCCTGCGGATCATCAACGTCCCCGCCCGCAAGATCGGCGCCAAGAGCATCGAGCGGCTCGCGGCCTGGGCCGCCGCCAACCAGACCTCACTTTACGCCGCGACCGGCCCCGCGTCCAAGCACGGCGAGGACGCCGGCCTCGGCAAGGCCGCCCAGCGGTCCGTACGGGGGTTTCACGACGTCATCGAGGAGCTGCGGATCGACGCCAGCAAGCTCGCCCACCACGACATCGCCGCGCTGATCCTCGCCCGGACCCATTATACCGACTCGCTCGAGCACGAGCCCGACGGCGACGTCCGCGTCGAGAACCTCCATGAATTCGTCGGCGCGCTCGAGCAATTCACCAACGAGCAGCCCGAGGCCAGCCTCGCCGAATACTTGGAACAGATCGCCCTCGCGACCAGCTCCGACGACGGCGCCGTCGATCAGGCGATCACGCTCATGACCATCCACTCGGCCAAGGGCCTCGAATACGATCGCGTGCTCTTGACCGGCATGGAGGAGGGCGTGTTCCCCCACGTCCGCTCGATCGACGACCCCGAGGGCCTCGAAGAGGAGCGCCGCCTCGCCTACGTCGCGCTCACCCGCGCCCGCCGGCAGCTCTCGCTCAGCTACGTGCAGGCGCGATTCTTATGGGGCAACACCCACATTAACGAGCCGTCGAGCTTTTTACGGCACCTGCCCGACAGCGCCGTCACCCGGTTCGGCCGCGCGACATCCCGCAAGCGCCGGCCGGAGCTCGCGGCGCGCAAGCGCGACCCGCAATGGGACGACGACATCGAGCTCGACCCGGAATTCTCCGATTCCACGCCGGTCGGCCGCGAGCGCGAGGCTTCGGCCGGGTTTGATGATGGTATCGAATACGACGGTGATCACAGCGTGTCGGTGTTTCAGGGCATGCAGGTTCGCCACCCTAAATTTGGGGTCGGGTCGGTGGTGTCGTGGTCGGGGACCGGGCCGGCGATGAAGCTGACCTTGAGCTTCGCGGGCGGGCGCAAGACGATCATGGCCCGGTTTTGCGAGCCGCTTTAGCTCGCCTTCGGTCCCGTCTTGACCGTACTTGAACCGTGCGGCCAACCGCCGCATGATCTCCCCATGGCAGAGCAGCCCAACCCCATCATCGTCGATCCCGCCGTCCGCGAGGCGCGTGAGCGGTTCGAGCAGATGATGCGGAGGCTCCGGCAGATGAGCGATGCGCAGTACCTCGAGTTCGGTGTCCAAGCCGGCTTCCTCGAGCCGGATGGTTCGCCGAAGCTGCCTGAGGGCGATCCGTGCGTCACCGCCTTGGCGTGATTTACGCCTGGCCACACGCAAGTGAGCGCGACGCCCGCGCGACGCTCCGAGTAACGGCGCGTCGCGGGTGACCTGGCTCGTCGACGAGTAGCCACGGGTGACCCGCATGTAGCGAGCACGTACGTTCGGCGCCGCGGTCTGCAGCATCACCGCGGGCCCGCCTCGCGGCGACTGTATGCTGGGCGAGTGCTCGGTCCGGCTCGCATCGTGCTGTTCGCCGCGCTCGGCCTGCTCGCGTGCACGACCGCCCGGCACGAGGACGAGGCCGCGCCGACCGGCGCTCCCGTCCAGCCGACGCCGGCGAGCCCCAAGCCCGAGCCGGTCGAGCCCGCGCTCGTCGACCCCGAATCCGAGACCGGGCCCGAACCCGCGACCGAGACCGAATCGGAGACCGGGACCGAACCCGAGGCTGCCAGCGCGCGCCTGTGCTCGCAGCCCTACTCCCTGTCGTCGACGCCGGGCAAGGGCTCGCAGACGGTCCAGCAATTCGCCGAACAGAGCGACGCCGACCGGTCTGCAGCGACGCGCGAGCTCGCGGCCGGCTTCGAGGTCCGAGTCGACGAGCGCGAGCGCGAGGCGTGGACGAGCAAGGTCGGCGCCGCGTTCGACGGCCTCGATCCGAGCGTCGAGCACCGCGTCGAGATCTTCAACGCCCGCGGTAAACGAATCCGCCGGCTGACCCTCGACTTCGACAAGCGCGGCAGCGACGACCTGTGCCTCGCGTTCAACAGCTTCTACGCCACCTGGCAGCTGCAGACCCTCCCGTCGGGCCGCAAGTGTGGCCCCTGCGTGACCCGTTAGTCATCGTCTGGCGGCGTAGAGTCGATTGAGCTCCGGGCGTCCGACATTGTTGCGGTTTCCCGCGCTCCTCTCCGCGTGATGGAGTCGGCGTGATTGGTCGCAAAAAGTTGAGCGCGCGACGGGCCGGCCAAGGGGCCCTCCCGGTTAATGTGACAGCGCCCTCCAACGATCTAGTTTCTGCTCTCTCCTGCGTGACTCGTTAGCGCGAAGCGTCCGCGAGCCGATCCAAGAACTCCCGCGGATCCGCCTTCACCGGCACCCCAAACGCACCATCGTCAAATTCCATCCCGGCCGCGACCGCATGCCCCTTCGCCGAATCATACTCCCCCAACCGAACCTCGAGCGCCGCCGCATAAAAATACCGAAGCCCCCGACGAAAGGGATCCTCCTCCATCTCGATCCCGAGCAGCAGCGCGTCGCGGGTGACCTGGGCGAGCTCGATATGATCGGCGTTCGCCATGATCACCAAGGACTCGAGGTCGTCGACCACCGCCGCCGCCATCCGCTCATCGAGCTCTTGGCTGCCCAAGGTCACCGCCACGATCATCCCCTGCAGCCGCTCGCTCGCCGCGAGGCCGCCGTTGCGCTCGCGCTCGACCTCCGTGAGCCCGAGGATCGCCCCGCTGTGGCTGGGGATCAGCGCGAGCGCCTCGTTATAATGCGCTTCAGCTCGCTCGAAGGTCTCGGCGGCCACGCCGATCTCCCCACGCAAAAACGCGACCTGAGCCCGCTGGCCCGGGTCGCCGATCTCCTCATAGCGCGCCGCCGCCTCGCTCGCGAGCTGCTCGGCTTGGTCGAGGTCGCGCTGCTCGAAGGCGATCGCCGCGAGCATGTAGGTGACCGAGGGATCGTCGAAGCCACCCTCGAGCGCCTGAATCAAGAACGGCCGGGCGGCGGCGCCCGAATAGGCCTGAATCTGGGTCCCCGCCCACATATAGGCGAGGTCCGGGGTCAGGTGATTCTCCGCCGCGAGGGTCGCTAGATCGCTGTTCATGATCGCCGAGGCTCGCTGGGCGACGTCGGCGTTGGGCGGGCACGAGGCCACGAATCCGGTCATCCGAACCCGCGCGATCTTGGCTTGAGTCATCAGCGAGGGCGAGCTCTTGCCGGCCTCGATCGCGTCGTCGAGGTTGGTCAGCAGGGCCTCGACGGACAGATCGCCGGGCCCGATCTTGGTCGCCGGATCGTAGTCGACGGTGCGCGGGTGCGGGCCAAGATCATCGGGCAGGCGCCACGCGACCCCGCGAATGCAGGTCGTGAAGTTGAGCGCCGCGACGTTGGCCCGCGCGACCGCGATCCAATGCCGCCCCGAGCTGCTCGCCGCCCGCGCCAACACCTTGTCCGCGCTGCGAGCCTTGCCCTCGCGCAGCAGGGCCTGGCCCTCGACCATGACCGCGAGCACGTTCGGATCCACATGCGACTTCGCGACCTCGATCAGCGGGGTCAGATCCTGCCAAGCCGGCCAGCTGCCCATCGGCACCTCAGGCGCGCGGCCCTGCTTGCCGGCATGCACGCAGCCCGGGACCACGACGGTGCCGGCGCACGCGAGCATCAACCCGGCGATCAGCGAGCGAAACGCGGCGCCGCGGGGCATGGGGATCATCGACCTCATCGGTGCGCGAGCCTACGGTACCCCGGACCAAGGGCCAACTCGGGCCCCCGCGTACGCGCCGAACTCCAATGCAAGGGCCGCATATGCTCCTATCCTTTCGTCCATGAACCTCGCCCCCAACAACCCCGTGCTCGCCTCCCTCGCGGAGGTCTCCTCGGCCGCCTTCGTCGGGGCCAGCGTGGGCCGGATCATCGACATGTTCCGCGACCGCGAGACGACCAGCGGATCCACCGCCGGTGCCATGGTCGGTGTCGTCATCGGCGCGCTGATCCAGCTGCGCAAGCTCAACCGTACCCGCCTCGCGGCCTAAGCCGCGGCTGTGCGAAGGCGCGGCGCGCTCACCGAAGCCGGCCGCCGTGCTATCCTCCGGACGTGCAAAAACCGCGTCGAGACGATGTCGCTCGCAAATTGGCTCAGCGCCACTTCGAGGTGGAACCCTGGCTGCAGCTCGTGTTGTTCCTCGATATCGAACCGGAGGACACCATCACCTTGCTCGAGATCAGCGAGTCCACCCCCGCGAGCGGCTCGGTCGATGCGTTTGTGTTCGCTCCGACCAAGGATATCCCCTACGTGACGAGGATCGCCGAGATCATCCCCCAGGAGTATGAGGAGCTGCAACAGGATCCCTCTCGTCTGCCTCCGGGGTGGGACCTCGCCAAGGCCCAAGTCTTCGAGCGTGCAACCTTCGAGCGCGCCTCTTGAGCGAGACGAGGGCGGGCGACGAAGGGCCGTCCCGCCTGGTGTGGGCGCGTGCATACGCCCGCCAGGCGCTTTCGCATTGGGGTGTCTACACCTTGCTAGCGAGCAACAGCGCCCCTCGGTGTCACCAAATCCGCCGGACGCACCTTCCTGAAGCTCCTGAGCGCCGCGATCCTCGAGTTCGAGAGCATCGCTATTGGGTAACCGCCGCTCAGTGCTCGAGCTCGTCGATGCGCTGGGTCGCGTTCTTGCGGCTGCCCCCACCCACGCGCACGAGCACGCCCTCTTCTTGCAAGAACTTGCGGACGGTCAGCTCGTCGATGCTCGCGGCCCGCTTGGCCAGCGTCGACAGGTTCGAGACCATTGGGCCCATGTCCTTGCCGATGCCCTTTAGATCCTCGGAGATGGTCTTGAGGTTCTTGCTGATCACCGAGACGTCGTCGATGACCCCGCCGAGCTTGTCCATGCGCTCGGGGGTGAACTCGGCGGCCACGGCCTCGACCTTGGCGAGCGCGCTGTCGGCCCGGCCGAGGGTCCGATCGGCCTTGTCGAGCAGGCCCGGGAGGCGATTGGCGGTGGTCGTGGTGATCCGATCGAGGTTGCCGATGATCCGGTCGACGCGAGGATCGCCGAGGATCTTGTTGGTGTTGTTGATTAGATCGTGGAGGCCGGCTTTGTTCTGATCGGCGATCTCGCGGACCGAGCTGATCGTGCCGCCGACGTCCTCCACCATCTTACTGAGCTCCTCGCGCGTTGCGATCGGCTTGCCGCCGTCGTCGCCGGCGGCCTTGGCCACGAGCCCGTCGATGCGCGCGAGCAAGGGCTTGATCGCGGCGCCGATCGAGTCCTCGCCGCCGAGGATCGGCTCGAGCGCGTTGAGGACCTCGTCGATCTCGAAGGTGTTGCGGATCTTGGTGATCTCGGCGCCGTCGGCGAGCAGCGGGCGCTCGGGCTGGCCGGGCTCGATCTGCAGGTACTTCTCGCCGAGCAAGCTCTTGGCCCGGACCAAGGCGACCGCGTCCTCGTGGATCTCGACGTTCTTGTCGACGAGCAAGACCAGGCGCGCTTCGTCGCCGTTGACCTCGATCCGCTCGATGGTCCCGACCTTGACCCCCGCGACCTTGACCGCGTTGTCCTTGACGATCCCAGCCGCGGTGTCGAGGGTCACGTGGTAGCGGTTGCCGGCCGGGCTGCCGAGCGCGCCGATGCTCTGCGCGAGCCACAAGAGCAGCCCGAGGGTGATGACAACGAAGGCGCCTAGAAAGATGTATTTCCGGTTCAAGAGGCTTGCTCCTCACACGACCTTGATGGGGCCTTCGGTCGCGCGCGTGAAAAATTGATCGAGCGCAGGGTGGTTCTCGGCGAACACCTGGGCGGCCGGGCCGAAGGTCACGAGCTTGCCGTTGGCGAGCATGCCGATCGTGTCGGCGACCTTGCGGGCCTCGGCGGTGTCGTGGCTGATGATGATGAAGGTCATGCCGAGCGTGCGGTGGAGCTCGAGGATCAGCTCGTCGAGGGTCGCCGACATCACCGGATCGAGGCCCGAGGACGGCTCGTCGCACAGCACGATGTCCGGGTCGATCGCGATCGCCCGAGCAAAGGCCACGCGCTTGCGCATGCCGCCGGACAGCTCGCTCGGGAATTTTTGCTCGGCGTGGGCGACCCCGACCCGGGCGAGCCGGTCGGAGACCTTGTCGCGGATCTCGCCCTCGCGCAGGCTGGTGTGCAGGCGCATCGGGAACGCGACGTTGTCGAACACGGTCATGTCGTCGAACAGCGCGCCGTCTTGAAACAGCATGCCGAACCGGCGCCGGACCGCGAACAACTTCTTGCGATCGCGGGCCCGCTTCTCGTCGAGCTGCGCGACGTCCTCGCCGAACACCAAGACCCGGCCCTCGTCGGGCTTGAGCAGGCCGACCAAGCAGCGCAGCAGCACCGACTTGCCGGTGCCCGAGGGCCCGAGCATCACGCAGATCGAGCCGCGCGGGATCGTCAGGCTGACGCCGTCGAGCACCTTGTTGGTGCCGAACGCCTTGCTGACGTTGTCGAGCACGACAGCTGGGGTTTGGTCTACTTCAGCCATAAATGATCCACGACAAGAACAAGTTGACGACGATGCACATCACGGCGCCGTGGACGATCGCCAAGTTGGTGGCGATCCCGACGCCCTCGGCGCCGTCGCGCTTGGCCACGCTGTAGCCGTGAAAGCAGGCGATCACGGCGACCAGCCAGCCCATGACCAAGCCCTTGAACATGCCGGTGCCGAGGTCGGCGAGGCTGACTTGCTCTTGCACCTGCGTGATGAAGCTGCCCGGGTCGAGGCCGAGCTGGTAGACCGCGCCGACGTAGGACGACGCCAGCCCGACGACGTTGGCGTAGCCGCACAGCAGCGGCAGGGCCAAGGTCACCGCCCACAAGCGCGGGGCCACGAGGTAGCGCAGCGGGTCGACGGCCATGACCTCGAGCGCCTCGATCTGCTCGCTGATCTTCATGTTGGCCAGGCTCGCGGCCAAGTTGGCGCCGATCCTCGCCCCGCACACGACCGCGGCCATCACCGGGTACAGCTCACGCACGCCGCCGATCCCCGCGAACATCCCGAGCAGATCCTGGCCGCCGAAGCGCTCGAACGAGCCGTAGCTCTGCACGCTCAAGTTGAGGCCCGCGAACATCGTGAGCATGGTCAACAGCGCGAGCGAGCCCCAGCCGGCGTCGACGAACTGGGTCACGAAGGCGTCGCGCGGGGGCAGGCGCGTGAACTGGATCCGCAGGGCGAGGCCGACGAAGCCGAGGAAGTCGATGAACTTGGCGATCATCGGCTAGAGCCCCGCTCCGAGCAGCATCATGCTCACGGCGTAGTCGGTCAGCAGGATCAGCACGATCGTGCTGACCACGGTGTCGTTGGCGGCCTTGCCGACGTCGGCGGCGCCCTTGCCGACGTTGAGCCCGAGGTAGCCGGCGATCAGCCCGACCCCGAGCCCAAACACCGAGCACTTGCCCAGGCCGATCCACAGGTCCGCCGGGGTGATCTGAGCCGTGAGGTTCTCCATGAACGCCCCGTGATCGACCCCGCCAAGCGGGACCGCGAACACCCAGCCCGAGAACACCCCGAGCATGCTGGTCAGCACGCTCAGCAGCGGGGCCACGACCACGCAAGCGACGACCCCGGGCACGACCACGTAGCGGACCGGGTCGACGGACATGACCGCGAGCGCGTCGATCTGGCCCCGGACTTTCATGGTCCCGATCCGCGCGGCGATCGACGAGCCGGCCTGAGCCGCGACCATGACCGAGGCCAGCGCGGGGCTGTACTCCCGGAAGATCGCCGTGCCCAGGAAGCTCGACAGCATCCGCTCGGCGCCAAACAGCTTGAAGATCGCTATGCCCTGCAACGAGATGACCGCGCCGACCGGCGCGACCGCGAGGCTGACCGGGATGATGCAGCGCTTGGCCAGCACGCTCATCATCCGCAGGGTCTCGCCCAGATAAAACGGCGGGCTCACGGCCGAGCGCGCGACTTGAACGATGAACACCATCAACGCGCCGATGGTCTCGAGCAAACGCAGCAGCCCAATCATGCGAGCGACAGCCCTGCTGCATGGGTGGGGTCCGCGCTCCGACGCGCCCACGCGAGCGCCGACGCGATCACGCCGACCGCTTCGACGAAGCTCACACCCGGGCATCCCATGCCGGGCATTTGTAACAGCCCGACCCGCGAGCCCGCCACCACGGATAGCTCGCCCCAATTTGACTTGGATCGGTCGCCCGGACAAAACCTCTTGGTGCCTCGCCCACGGACAACGGGGCTCGGCAACTTAGCCAGTGTGCTGTCGGCGCTCTTGCTCAGTTGCGGGGCGGTGACCTGCACGACTGCGCCCCCCCAGGCCGCCGGGCCAAGCGCCGTCGACGAGGCGTCCAACGAGACCGGAGACGACAGCGATCCCCGTATCCGTGCACGGCCCGATGACGCAGACGAGATCCTCCCGGCCTTCAACGCCGCGGCCCTCGCCGCCCGCGTCGAAGCCCAGCGCGCGGTGCTCGGTCACGAGTCGCTGTTCGAGGACATCGAGGGCAACCCGATCAACCCGACCATCGAGCCCAGCGAGGGCGGCGAGATCAGCTCCGTCGACGACGACATCCTCGCCGCGCTCCCGGGCTCCGGCGGCTTTGGCCTCGACGGGGCCACGCACGCCGGCGGCGGCGACGGCGTCGCCAACGGCAACGCGCTCGGGCTCTATGTCCCGATCGAGCACCCGCGCAGCGGCCCGGCCCTCGCTCATTTTCACGAAGCCCTGCGCAAGCTCGAGGCCGGCGAGGACCAGGACGGCAAGGTCCGGATCCTCGTGTACGGGGCGTCCCACACCCAGGCCGACATCTACCCGGGCTACCTCCGGGCCTACCTGCAAGCGCGCTTTGGCAACGGCGGTCAGGGCTTCGTCTCGCTCGTCAAGGTCAACCGCTGGTTTCGCTACGCCGACTGGACCATCGACGAGACCAAGGGCTGGAAGTGCGAGCTGGCTCCGCGGGCGAGCTCGCGCAAGGACGGCTACTACGGCCTGCTCGGCGCGTGCGGGAGCACCAGCAGCAAGCGCGACAAGACCACCATCGTGGCCCGCCACGAGACCGTCGGCGCCAGCAACTACGACCTGTGGTTCCTCGCCCAGCCCGGCGGCGGCAAGCTCGATCTGTTCGTCGACGGCGGCAAGCAAGCGACCGTCAACACCGCCGCCAAGCAGTTCGAGCCTGGCTACCACCCGTTCACCGCCGACGAGACCGGCCCGCACTCGATCGAGGTCCAAGCCGCCGGCAACGGCGAGGTCCGCCTGTTCGGCCTGGTCATGGAGACCGACACCCCCGGGGTCGTCGTCGACACCCTCGGCATCGCCGGGACCCGAGCCGCGAGCATGCTCAACTGGGACCAGGACATCTGGACCGACAACATCCGCCGCCGCGACCCCGACCTCTACATCCTCGCGTACGGCACCAACGAAGCGACCGACACCGACCAGCCGATCTCCGCCTACCGCAACGATCTGCGCGAGGTCCTGACCCGCCTGCGCGCCGCCGCGCCCGAGGCCAGCTGCCTGCTGCTCGGCCCCGGCGACTTCCCCCAGCAGATCGAGACCGACGTCTGGGTCCCGCGCCCACGCGTCGCCCAGATCATCGAGGCCCAGCGCGACATCGCCTACGAGATGGGCTGCGGGTTTTGGGACGCGCTCGCGTTCATGGGCGGCGTCAACTCGATGCACCGCTGGGCGACCTCGCGCCCGCAGATGGCCAGCCGCGATCACATCCACCTGACCAAGCGCGGCTACGTGCGCATGGGCATGGCTGTGACCGACGCGATGATGGCCAGCTTTGATCGCGCGCGAACACCGTGACTTCAATCACGCGTCAATCGGCGGTAAACTATTTTTAATCGATGTCACGCCGCGCGAGCGGGGTTTGTGACCCAATCGTTTGGGCGTGACCGCGTGCACCTGGCCGCACCCACACATTCGCGGCCCGGTTTTGGTTAGGCTCGCCGTTCCGTTTGGAGTTTCGCATGTCGACATCTCGCTCGCCCATCTTCACCCTCCTGTCCTTTGCCCTGATCCCAGCGCTCGCGCTCGCAGGGTGCAGCACCGATGACGGCCGCAAGTCCGACACCGAGTTCGGCAACGAGACGGGCGTCGACGACATCGGCGAGTCGGCCGGCGAGGACGAGGCCGAGGGGGACGGCGACGGCGACGGTCCCTCGTTCGACATGCCCGACGGGACCATGGTCGTCGGCCTCGAGATCGAGCCGGCCAACGCCGTGATCGAGATCGTCAACGGCGTGATCCCGCCCGAGCTCGACTTCGCCGCGATCGCGACCAACAACCAAGGCACCAAGTTCGCCGTCGATCAAAGCGGCGTGTGGACCTTCGACCGCCTCGACATCGCCGCCCTCGACCCCGCGATCGGTGGCCTGACTGGGACCGGCCTGCTCGGCGGCATCGGGACCTTGCACTTCACCTACCAGGGCCTCGAGGCCGAGGCCCAGGTCACCGTCAAGCTCTCGTACACCGTCGAGCCCGAGCCGATCGACGACTTCACCAAGGGCTTGCTCGACACCGCCAACCAAGCCGATCCGACGGTCTCGCTGCTGTATCCCTACGACTTCACCGTATTCCCCCGCGGCCTGCTCGGGCCCACGGTCCAGTGGAACGGGGGCAACGACGCCGACCTCTACAAGGTCTACATCGAGAGCCCAACCTTCGAGCTCAGCTGGTACGGGGCGATCCCGAACCCCTCGCGGTGGAATTTCCCGACCCTGCCCGACGATCTGTGGCTCAAGCTGACCGACTCGATCGAGGGCAACCTCACCGTCGAGCTCAAGCGCTACGACGGCAACGCCGCGTACACCTCCGGCACCCGGTTTTGGACCATCGCCCCCGCCAACTTGGCCGGCCAAATCTACTATTGGGCCGTCAACCAGGGCGACGTCTTGCGCATTCAGCCCGGCGCCTCCGCGCCCGAGCAGTTCCTGCAAAAGCCCGAGGGCGCGACCTGCTTGGCCTGCCACAGCGTCTCGCGCGACGGCTCGACCATCGTCGCCTCGCAGCACGGCGGCTACAGCCCGTGGGCCACGTTCAACTCCGACGGCAGCGGAGTCTTCGCCTCTGACTCCGCGTCCGGCTTTCAAGCGGTCTCGCCCGACGGCGCGTGGATCTTGTGGGGCCAGAGCAACCCCAACTTCCTCGGTCAGCCCAGCTCCATGGCCCTGAGCCAGAAGAACACCATCGACATCGCCGCGCAGCTGTTCCAGCCGTCCGGCTACCCGGTCCACCCCGCGTGGTCCAACGACGGGCTCAAGCTCGCCTACGGCGTCCGGTCCGACGGCAACTGGCTCGACTTCAACAATTCCACCTTGTGGGTCGTCGACGTCGACACCAACAACCCCGGGTTCGCCAACCCGGTCGAGATCGTCGGCAACGACCCGGCCCGCCCGACCGTCAGCTACCCGACCTGGAGCCCCGACTCCGAATGGATCGCCTTTGGCCGCTCGACCCAGGCCCGGACCCGCGGGGCCGCTGGCGAGATGTGGATGGTCCGCGGAGACGGCACCGAGCCGATCCGGCTCGACAAGGCCAACGGCTTCGGCCACATCCCCGACCTCCAGACCGCACAAAACTACGAGCCGACCTTCGTGCCCGTGGCCTCCGGCGGCTTTTATTGGATGGTGTTCGTGTCCGAGCGCCAATACGGCAACACCTTGACCAATCAAGACGTCAACACGCGGACCAAGCAGCTATGGGTCAGCGCGATCGATCCGCACCCGCAGCCCGGCGCCGACCCGAGCCACCCCGGGTTTTGGCTCCCCGGCCAGGAGCTCGACAACAACAACATGCGGGGCTACGCCGCGCTCAACGCCTGCCAGGAGATCGGCGAGGGCTGCAAGGCGGGCTACGATTGTTGTTCGGGGTTTTGTGTGGAGCTCGACGGGGCGTTTGTCTGCGATGATCAGGTGCCAATGTGCTCGCCGAACGGCAGCGCGTGTGTGGCCGACGACGACTGCTGTGAGCCCTCGGCGGAGTGCATCGCTGGGTTTTGTACGAAGCTGATCGGCTGAGCGGCTGAGCGGGCCGCCCCCAGGAACGGGGGCGGCGCTTCGCGTGAGCCCCAGCGTTAAAACCGCAGCGCCAGCCCGTTCAAGGTCGGGGTCAGCTGGGCGCGCCGCCCCGCCGGGATCCCCCAGGCCTTATTGAACGCCTTCTTCTTCTTCGCCCCCGCGACCATCAACCCCGCGCCACCACCAATGATCGCGAGCCCAGGCAACAACTGCGGCAAGCTAATGAACACGAAATACGGGGTGATCGCCAAGAACACGGTCCCCGAGAGCGCGAGCATCGAGCCAAGTACGACCATGACCACGCCGCCCGCGTACGCGCCGCGGCCGTCCTCGGTCGGCCGGATGGACATCGGCAGATCACTGCCGAGGCCGCCGGGGGTCGCCAAGGTCAACATCAGGCCCACGCCGCCGATCTCACGCTTGGGGACCGAGACGACGGTCCCGTCGCTGGCCCGCGCGATCGCCAGGTCAGCGGCCGATTGGGCGATCACGGTGCCCTGGACGACCTGCTCGTTCTTCATGGAGAGCTTGACGCGCTTGCCGAGCAAGCCGATCCACACGGCCGTGCCGGTCAGGCTGAGGCTCTCGTTGCTGATCCTGGGCGGCGGGATTTCGACGGGGACGAGCTGCGGGGCGGCGGTGTTGACGGGGATGGTCGCCGGACCCTCGGTCACCGCGGGCCCGACCGGGGCCGGCGCGGGGCTGTGATCATCCGGGAGCTTGGGCGGGGCGAAGCCCTCGAGCGCCTGTTGAAGCTCGATCGCGTCGAACCCGGGGCTGCCGGCGTGGGCGAGCATCGGGCTGACGAGCAGCGGCAGGGCCCCGGCGACGGCGATCAAGCCCCGGCGGATCTGCGTGGTCAGGCTCCGGTCGATGCGACCGTCAGGGCCAAGGTCGAGCAGGTCGCCGCGGATCACCTCGCGGATCAACCAATCGTCGATCGGCGGCCTGTCGAGATCACGCACCCCCACGGGGATGCCGTAGCGCGCGGTCTCGCAGCTGATCACGGCGCGGCCCTCGGCCAGCGCGGCGACCTTGTAATACGCACGCGCGAACAGATCAGCGGCGAGGAGCTCGGCGAGCGGGCCGTAGGGATCGGGCGTGGGCGCGGGCCGGGCGAAGTCGTCGAGGACCGCGGGGCGGTCGAGCCACTCGGCGTCGCGGCAGCGCAGATCAAACACGAGTTCTGGGGACGGATCGGACGATGGCATGGCGGGCATGGGGGTGGTCTCGGACCGGGATGATTGGATCAATTCACGGCTGAGGATCGGGGCTGGGGCGCTGGAGCTCGGCGAGCATCGACTCGGCGGCGGCGACCCGTGCGGTCGACTCGTGGGCGAGCAGGCGCGGGCGCAGCTTGGCGTCGACCTCGTTGAGCTTGGTCAAGAACGCGGCGGTCAGCGGCGCACCCCGGTGGATGAGGTCGTAGAGCTCATCGAAGGTCTCGGCGAACTCGGGCTCGATCTCGGGGGTCGGGGCGTCCTCGCGCACGGTCCGGTGCTGCGGCTTGATCGCCGCGATCGCTCGGGCCGCGTCGCCCCGGCCGAGCCAGCCCAAGACCTCGGTGATCGCTCGCTCGGGATCATCGAGGAGCGACTGGTACGAGCACACGTGCGCGGCGTAGCGGCGCGTGGCGATGTCGCGGAGCAGGGCGAAATTGTCGACCCACCACTCGAGCGCAGGCGGGAGATCGCGGCGCACGATCTGCTCGTGGATCTCGAGCCCAGCCGCTTCGCCCTGGGCGTGCTCGCGGTAGAGCTGGCGCTGACGCGTGCGCGAGACCGCGAACTCTCGCCACTCGCGGACCGTGCCGATCACCCGATCGATGTACGCGAGGTCGCTGCGGACCAGCCCGAAGATCATGATCTTGACCGCGTGAAGCTCGGTCTGCTCCGGGAACAAAAAATTGCCCGTGAGCGCGTGCGGGTTGGTGCGGTAATAGATGCCGCCGAGCAGCTGCGACTCCCAATAGCCGTCGGGGTTGGCGGTCTGAAGCAGCGCCGGCCAGTCGCCGGGGAACGGCTCGCCGATCGCGTCGAACCCGGCTGCGACCAGGATCTGCATCCACATGGAGGTGCCCGAGCGCGGCGTCCCGGTGACGATCAGCATCGCCCAGAGTAGACCACGGGCCGGACCGGGCGCCTATCGTAAAACGCTACTGCACGAAGCTGCGCAGGAGCTCGAGCACGACCGGCTCGCGCTCGGCGTTGAAGTGCTGGCCGCCCGAGCGGACCCGGACGTCGGCGTCGAGGCGCTGCTCCCAGGTCGCCTTGTTGGCCCGCCAGTCCCGAGTGAAGGGATCGTCGTCGGAGATCAACACGGTGACGCTGGGCGAGTTGGCGCGCAGGCGTGGGAGCGCCACGGGCGTGTCGATCCACGGGCGGATCGCCGGCCAGGGCGCGTCGACGGTCCACCAACCAGCCACGCACACGAGCCGCTCGGGGCCCGTGCGGGCCTCGTGGTCGTCGTCGCCGGGGAGCTCGGCGAGGTAGCGCATCAACGCGTGACAGCCCACGCTGTGGCCGACGAGCATGGTCGAGGCGAGCGCCCCGAGCTCAGCGCCGAGCTCGGCCTCGAGCGCGGCGACGCACTGCTCGATCACCGGCGCGTCGCGGTTGGGCAGCTCGAGGACATCGACGCGCAGCCGCGGGTGGCTGCGTCCAAACTCGGCGCGGACCCATGGGTACCAGTCATCGTCGGGACCGCCGGCCCAGCGTGGCACGATCACGATCCGGTCGATCATCACGGCGATGGTAGCTGGTTTTCGAGCCTGGCCACGACCCGCTCGAGCCGGATGCCCCGGCTGCCCTTGAACAGCGCCGCGCCAGGGGCGTCGCCGAGCTGCTCGCGGACCCACGCCGCGGCTCGCTCGACCGCGTCCGGCCCATCTTGGTGTTCGAGCAAGTGCGTCGCTGCGATGCCCCCAGCTCGCGCGCCCTCGACGATCGCCGCGGCGCACGGGCCAAAGCCCAAGACCGCGTCGAGCCCGAGCGCGGCCGCGTGGGCGCCGACCGCCCGATGCAGCTCGACCTGCGTGGGGCCGAGCTCGAGCATGTCCCCGAGCACGGCGATCAGGCGCCCGGGTCGGCGCCCGCGGAGCATCGCCAAGCTGTCGAGGGCCGCGACCATCGAGCCGGGGTTGGCGTTGTAGCAGTCGGCGATCAACAGGTGCGGACCATGCTCGCGCAGGCGCCCACGATCGCCGACGGGGTCGACGGCCTCGAGACCAGCGACCAAGGGACCGAGGTCCAAGCCGAGGTGCACGGCCACCGCGACGGCGCTCGCGGCGTTGCGGGCGTTGTGGGCCCCAAAGGTTGCGAGCCGCAGCTCGAGGGTCTCGCCGCTGCGCAAGCGCAAGACCGCGCGGGTCCGGACGCCGACCTCGACCTCGACGATCGCAACGTCTGGAGCCTCGCCACCCGGCAGCCCCGCCGGCCCGACTCGAAGCACGCGCACCCCCTGCGCCGGCTTGGGCAAGTGCGGGAGCAAGCAAGGCTCGTCGCTCGGCACGATCAACGCGGACCCATGTCCGAGCCGAGCGATCGGCTCGGCTTCGGCGGCCGCGATCGCCTCGAGCGTGCCCATGAACTCGAGGTGCTCGAGCGCGATCGAGGTGATCACATGAACGTCGGGGGCGACGATCTCGGCGAGGTGGTCGTTCTCTCCCGGCGCGCTCATACCCAGCTCGAGCACCGCCGCGGCCGGCTCGTGGGGTTCGCCGACTAGGGTCAGGGGCACGCCGAGGTGGTTGTTAAAATTACCGCGGGTGCACAGCACCGGATCAAAGCCGGTCGCCAAGGTCGCCTCGACGAACGCCCGCGTGGTGGTCTTGCCGTTGCTGCCGGTGATCGCGACCACCGGTCCCGTGATCCGGGAGCGAGCGGCGCGTGCGAGGGCGCTCAGGCCCGCGAGCGTGTCTTCGACCTCGACGATCGTCAGGCCCTCGCAGCCCGGGGGGATCGGGCGCCCGGCGCCAAGCAAGCAGGCGCTCGCGCCGGCCTGGGCGGCGGCGGGGATGAAGGCGTGGCCGTCGCGGGCGGCGACGATCGGGACGAACAGCGCGTCGCGCCGGGGGGCGCGGCTGTCGATGAACGCGGCGGCGATCGGCCGCTCGCCGGCCTGCAAGAGCCGGCCACCAGCCGCCGCCGCGAGGGTCTCGGGGGTCCAGAGCACCGCGAGGGTCTACCGCCGCACGCCGACAGCCGCCAGAAACCGGCGGGTCGGCCCCACCAGCCGCGCCAAGCGTCGGGTCTCTCGAGTTGCGGCTCCTTACATTCAACGTGCTAGAGTCCCCCCAACCCCTAATGCGTCGGTATCGGTGAGTGCAAAAGACACCTTGTTGCTCGATCAGGGCTACCAGCCGCTACGGGTCATCCCCTGGCAGCGTGCGATCTGCATGAGCTTCCTAGGCAAGGTCGAGATGGTCGCCACCCATGCTCGACCCATCCGCACGGTCACCCGAGAGTTCCCCGCGCCAGCGGTGGTCCGCCTGCTCGGCCCCTATCGCCCGCACCAGTACATCGTCCGGTTCTCCCGTGAAGGTGTGCACGTGCGCGATCGCTACACCTGCCAGTACTGCGGCTCCCGGCCGTCGCGGCGCGAGCTAACCCTCGATCACGTGCTCCCCCGCCACCGCGGCGGCCCGACCTCTTGGGAGAACATCGTGACCGCCTGCTCGCCCTGCAACCTCCGCAAAGGCGGGCGGACCCCCCACGAGGCCGGCATGCCCCTCTATGGCGAGCCCTATCGGCCGCGCTGGATGCCGCCGACGCGCTCGGGCTTGGGCCTCGACGAGGTCCCGCTGCCGTGGCGGGACTGGTTGCCGGGGCACTAGTTTGGCCCCCCCGCGGTCGGCTTGGCACTTTGCCAGGCACGGACGCTCCGCGTCCGGTCGCTCGTTCCTCGCTCGTGGGCCGGACTGCTGTTGGCATTGGTTGCGTGGCCCCCCAAGGGGGGCTCGAATTCCTCGCGTGCGTAGGGGAAACCGGACAGGGCTAGCAGCCCGTGGTGAACAGCTTGCCGGGGTTGAGGATCCCGAGCGGATCGAAGATCTGCTTGATCGCCCGCATGCTCGCGATCTCCCGGGCGCTGCGGGTGTGGCCGAGGTAGTCGCGCTTGAGCAGGCCAATCCCATGCTCGGCCGAGACGCTGCCGCGATGCTCGCGAACCAGGCCATACATGATCGGATCAAAGCTGTGACAGCGCGCGAGGAAGTCCTCGGCGCTCATGGCTTCGGGCCGCAACAAGTTGAGGTGCAAGTTGCCGTCGCCGACGTGGCCAAAGCAAAGCGCCGGGATCCCCGGCAGGGCCGCGGCGACGGCCTCGCGCCAGCGGGTCACGAAGCACGCGACCTCGCGGACCGGCACGGCGATGTCGGCCTTGTGCGGCGAGCAGCCGTGGAGCGACTCGGAGATGTCCTCGCGCCAGGCCCACAGCTCGCGGGCTTGGGTGTCGGTCGCCGCGACCACGGCGTCGATCAGATCACCGGCCTCTTGGGCCTCGCCGAGCAGCTCCATCAGCGCGTCGTAGGTCGGGCCCTGGTCCCGCGTCTCCCGGCTGCCGAGCTCGACCTCGATCAACACCTGCATGGGCCCGAGCTCCTCGAGCGGTCCGGCCTGATCGACCCCGCGGTGGGCGATCACCCGATCGACGCAGCCGCGATCAAAGCACTCGAACGCCGCGAGCGTCAGCGCGGAGCTGCGCAAGCGCGTGAACAGCTCGAGCATCGCCGCGTCGCTGGGCGTCGAGCACAAGACCACGAGCTGCCCGACCGGCGGACGCGTGAGCGTGAGCGTGACGCCGACGATGATCCCAAGCGTGCCCTCGGAGCCGATGAACAGGTGGCGCAGCGGGTAGCCCGTGTTGTTCTTGACCAGCTCGCCGTCGAGCACGAGCTGCTCGCCGTCGGCGAGCACGACCTCGAGCCCGGCCACGCGCTCACGCGTGAGCCCGTAGCGGATGACCTTGACCCCGCCCGCGTTGGTCGCGACCGAGCCCGCGATGTGAGCCGAACCCTTGGCCGCGAAGTCGACGGGATACTCGAGGCCCACGCCCCGCGCCGCGTCTTGGATGGCTTGGATCGTCGCCCCGGCCTCGCAGCGAAGCAGCCGGCCGGGCTCGTCGATCGCGAGGATCCGATTCATGCGCTCGAGCGAGAGCACCAGCTCACCGTCGATCGCCGTGGCCGCGCCGGTCAGGCCCGTGCGTCCGCCCGACGGCACGATCGCCACGCGCTCCTCAGTGCAGCGCCGCGCGATCGCTTGGACCTGCTCGATCGTCCGCGGAAGCGCGATCGCTCCCGGCGCGACGGGCCACCCGCCGCGGCAGCGATCGCTGCCGTAGAACAGGAGGTCATCGCCGGCGGTGATCAGCCCGTCGTCACCGAGCAGCTCGCGGAGCGCCGCGAGGAAGGTCGGGTCATCCGCTCGTCGAAAGGCGCTGGTCGACATCAAACGAGGCTATGCCACAGCCACCGGGGGCGGCACCGCCGGCGGACTCAGCGAGCTCGACAATGTGTGGCAAAATACATATAAACGGCCGCCTCATGGCATCTTGCCCCGCTCGCGGCGGCCCCGAAATTCGCGCGAGCTCACCTCGTTTTAAGGCTGTCCCGACGATCAATTTTGGTTTGGCATCAGGGTTGCTACTCGCGCCGACGTGTTGCGCAGGAGCCACCGGTCTGTTGCCGAACCGTCCTACAGGACAAGTCGAGACCCAACTCGCCGTCGGGCGCGTCGAGTCTGGCCGTCGCGTCCGCCGCTTAAACGAAAAGACCGCGCACCTCATCTTGAGGTGCACGGTCACTCGCGGTCCCTTCTTAAAACCGCGAGGTACGGGGCCTAGAGTGATGCGGTCGGCTGCGATTGCCGCGGCCGAAGCAGCTGCCGCACCATGCGGACTACCGATTTCACCACTGGGTGGCCTTTGATGAAGACGACACCGACGACGTGCTTCTCGTCACCGGACACGAGCACCGCGTGGTCGCCCACGAGGACGCGGACGGATGGTTCGTTGGCGATCTGCCGAAGCTTCACCGCCTCCATGACGATCGGGTTCCACCGATCATCACCAACCCACTCGGCTTCGCCGCCTTGGGCGGGATCGGTGTACCAGTCGAGAACAGCCACGATGCCATCGTGGCGGAGAACGCGTTCAATTTTGTTGTTGGCCATGTGTTTTCCTGGGGTAGGGGACACCAGTTTTTTACCGCGGCTCTCTCGCAGCGTCAATCGCGCGTGCTTCTAGTGACACTGTACTTTTTCGACACACATGCACACATCCAGCGTTGGCGGAGCGGCCGCGCCGAGGAAATCGGCTATCTGCTCCTAAACGCGCGAAATAACGGCGTGCGCGCAGTTCTAGCTCCCGCCGTTGACCGCGCGGATTGGGACATACTGCCCCAAATTCGGTCAATTCCGGGCGTCAGTTTGTACTTCAGCTTGGGTTTACATCCGTTTTGCGTGTCGGAACTCACATGGGGGAAAATAGCTGATCTGTTGGAGGAATTACAGTTTCGGCTGGAATCAGAAGGCACACACATGTGCGCGATCGGCGAGTGCGGTTTGGACTTCCTCCGCGCTCGCGACACCGAGGCCCGGACGAAGCAGGTCGCGGTGTTCCGCGCTCAGCTCGAGCTCGCGCGCGCGAGCGGCTTCCCGCTGACGATCCACTGCGTCCGCGCGCATGGTCCGATGGCCGAGTTGCTGTGCGAAAGGCCAACGCCGCCGTCGGTGATGCACGGCTTCTCAGGCAGCGCCCAAGTGGCACGGGTGTGCGCGCAAGCGGGTCATTACGTCTCGTTCGCGGGCAACTTGTTGATCGCCAACGCGCGCAAGGTGGTCGAGGCCGCACGCGCCGTCCCGGACGATCGCCTGCTGATCGAGACCGACACTCCAGACCAAACCCCACCGGCCCGGCGGCCTGCGCCGAACGAGCCCGCGTTCATCGTCGACATCGCCAAACGCCTCGCAAGCGCGCGCGAGACCAGCGTGGAGGCGATCGCCGCGATCACCATGGACAACGGCAGGCGCGTGTTCGGCATCGACGAGAGCTTCGCGCTGCGCGAGTTCGACGACGACGGTGATCGTGATCGCGACCCGACGAACGAGTAAAACCCAGCGCACGTGAGCGCTGCCCACCGCAACCCGACGCGTTCGTCGCTCACGCTGGCCCTCGTGGTCGCGATCGGGCTGTGGACCAGCGCGTGTCGCTGCGAGGCCGAGCGCGGCGGCGAACAGCTGCCCGCGGACCCGACGACCGCCGAGCCGAGCACGCGCGCACCGATCCAAACCGAAGCGCCCGCGCGATCACGCCAGCGCCTCGTCGTCGCGAGCGCGTCGGAGCTCGCCGAGCTCGAGCTCGACGCCGTCGAGGAGCTCGACCTCGCGCTGTCCGAGACCGACGCCCACGAGCGACCGCTGCTCGAACATCCTGCGCCCGAGCCCGAGCCCGCGCCCGAGCCCGGCGAGCCGTTGAGCGAGGCCCGCAACGCCCTCGCTAACCCGCGCTGCGCGGGCCTCGATCTGCACGAGGTCGCCACGCGAGCGCCACGCTTGGTCGGCCTGCGGATCAGCGGCTGCCAAGCAGCCGTCCACGCCGGGCTCTCCGCCTTCGGTGAGCGCCTCAACACCCTCGAGCTCGTCGACCTCGAGCTCGACGCCGTCACGATCGCGCGCCTGTCCCAGCTGCATGGGCTCGAGCGCTTGGTCTTGACCCGGGTCCACGCCGAGCCCGACGCGCTCAAGCCCCTCGGCCGCAAGATCTCGCCGCGCTCGGTCAGCTTGCGAGAGCTCCGCAACGACAGCCCTATCGCCGAGCTGTTTGGGATCCTCCCGGACATCCGCGAGCTCGAGATCATCGGCTCGTGGGTGACCCACGCGACCATGATCCAAGTCGGCAAGGCCCGCACCCTCGAGCGCCTCGCGGTCATCGACACGGACATCGGCAACTACTCGCTCCACCAGCTCAAGCCCCTCGACAAGCTCCGGCGCATCGAGTGGTCCGGGCCCGGCTTCAACGACTCGAGCCCGCTGTTCCTCAAGGACCTGCCGATCGAGGAGCTGGTCTGCGACTGCCCGCGGCTCGGCGATCGGGGCCTGCGTCAGCTCTACCTGCTCGGCGGTCTGCGCGTGCTCGAGCTCGACCGCTCGGGCGTGAGCTCGGCCGGGCTCGTGCACCTCTTGGCCTTGCAGCGGCTCGAGCACATCACCCTGCGCTACATCGACCTCGACGGCGCAGGCTTCGACGCCCTCGCCGGGCTGCCCGCGCTGACCCGGCTAGTCCTCGGCCCCGCCGCGCTGCTCGATCCCAAGGCCCCCGGCCTCGGCGAGCTCACGACCCTGCGCGAGCTCGTCATCGAGCTCACTGGCTTCGGCGACGCTGGAGCGCCGCAGCTCGCGACCCTCGTCGCGCTCGAGCACCTCGACCTCGGCGAGACCGCGATCTCCGACACCGGCCTCGAACACCTCGCGCCCCTGACCCGGCTCACGCACCTCGAGCTCCACCACACGCGCGTGACCAAGCACGGCCTCGCCCACCTCGCCGGCATGCGCGAGCTCGCGATCCTCGAGCTCGACCACACCGACGTCGTCGACGAGGGCGTCGCTCACCTCGCGTCGCTGACCTCGCTGCGAGAGCTCCGCCTCGACAACACGCTGATCACCGACGCTGCGCTCGAGCACCTCGCCGGACTCACGCAGCTCGAGCGCCTCAACCTCGGCAACACGGTCGTAACCCGCGCTGGCCTCGGCCCGCTCGGGCGCCTGCCCTCGCTGCGCGCGGTCAACCTCGTCGGCACCCGCGCCGCCGAATAGCCGAGCGGGCTCCCGAGGCGCGCCCGACGTGGCGATCGAGGTGCTCTCGAGGCTCAGCCCTCCAACACCCCGATGTATTCGCTCATGACCGCGGCCATCTCCGCGATCTCGGGGTCGTTGAGCTTTTGCGCCGCGAGGATCAGCCAGTGCTTCATGTCGTTCGCGGTCTCGATCGCCTTGGCCGTCTGTCCGGCGTTCATGAGCGCTCCGATCACGATGATCGATTTGGCGTAGCCGACCACCACGTCGGCCTTGTAGAGCTGCTTGGCGTCGGCCTTGACCAGCTCGTCGAGGGTCATGGTGACGCTGTCGCTCATCGGCTCGAGCGTCAGCGGGTGGAGGTAGTCGACGCGGGCCTCGATGGTGTCGCGGCGCCGGATCGAGCCCCGGTCGCACGCCCCGATGATCTGGTGATAGTTCATCGCGTCATTGGGCGCGAGGTGCTGGGGCTCGACCTTGGCCGGATCGGCGGAGTACTCCTCGCCATGAAAGGCCTTGATGCCAAAGTACCAAGGCAAGGTCAGCCGCATCCGCACGTCGCGGGCCGCGACCGCGATGTTCGACAAGAACCGCTCGCTGAATTGCAGCTGCGCCTCGGCGTGGCTGTCGACGAACACATAGGCGCCCTTGCCCGCGTCGGTCAGCTGGTCCATCAGCGTGTCTTGATAGTGCTCCGCCGGGGCCACGCCGACGCCGACCAAATAGATGTTGTTGCCGTCCTCGGCCGCGGCCGCGTTGGCGATCAGGTTTAAATCGGTGATCCCCGCGTTGGCTCCGCCGTCGCTGATGATGATCACCCGGTTGATCCCATCTCCGATGTAGCTGGCCTTGGCGAGGTCGTAGGCGACCATCAAGCCGCCGTGGAAGTCCGTGCCGCCGTTCGCATTCAGCCCCCCGATCGCGCTGACGAGCGAGTCGTCATAGGGCCCGGTGACCGCGTAGCCGTTCAAGATGACCGATTGGACGGTGCTCCACTCGACCATCGAGATCACGTCGCCAGCCCGCAGCTGCCCGGCGAGGGCATACATCGACTGCTTGAGGAGATCGAGCCGCTCCCCGTGCATCGACCCCGACGTGTCGACCGAAAACACCAGGTTGAGCGGCGGGCGGTCGTCGGCGTGCAGGGCCACCCCCTTGGCCGAGAGCAGCAAGGTGAACTCGCCCGTGCTCGCGTTGGTCCGGCGCATCTGCATGGCGACCTCGGCGGGCTTGTCCGTGGGGTTGCCGGTCGCGATGGTGTAGTAATTGAGAAATTCGTGGATCCGCACGGCGCTCGGCTGGACCACGTGGCCCTCGCGGATCAGCCGACGGACGATCGTCGGCGAGGCCTGCGAGTTGCTGTCGTCGTTGCTCATATACAGCACGACCGGCTCGGTCGTATCCGGGCACACCGACTCGAGCTCCTCATCGGGGACCAGCGCCGCGAGCTCGGGCTGCTCGAGCGCAGGCTGGTCCGGCTCGTCCGCCTGCTCGACGCACAGGGCGATTGAGCCCGCGTAGCCGATCAGACACTCGAGGTCGGCCGGGCATTGCGGGCTGTCGGCGTTGCCCCCACAAAACTGCGCGCAGGCGCCCTCCCCGTCCGTCACATTCCAGCAATAGGAGATGGTGTTGCAGTCGTCGGTCGCGTGGACAGTGTCGGTATAGGAGCAAAACTCCCCAGGCAGGCCCTCGCCGAGGACCGGCACGCACTTATTCGCGTCAAAGTCCCCGCCCGAGCTCGCATAGGCCACACATTTCTCCCCCTCGGGGCAGTCCTGCGCGAACGGATCGCACGAGCCGAGGCTCGGGATGTCGCTGCCCGGAAGGAACAAGCCTCCGTCGTCATCACCCCAGCCGTCACCCCCGCCACCCTCGCCCGCCTCCGCCTCCTCACCCTCGGCGCCGTCACCCTCGGCGCCATCATCGGGCGCGCTGCCATCACCAGGCTGCGGGATAGGCGCCGGCGGCCACTCTGCGTCGCCCCAGCCCAGCAGCTCGCTTGGTGAAGAGTACGAACCGTTGCAGGCAGGCAGGCACAGGACGCAAGCGAGGGCCAAGGGGAGCCAGATGAGTCGACGCATGCTTATTAACTACCAAAACTACCTTAACTTTGAAAGCTTAATCTTTATTGTAGTTTTTGTAATTTTAAGCACTGATTAATTGAGACTAAACCTATCGCGGCAAGTGCCAGCCATCAGCCGCTCGAACCGACCGTCGACGAGCCCCATCGAGCCACGCCACCCCCGCTGCAACCGCAGTGATCATCGAGCGCCCATGCGCCAGCTCGCAAGCGATCGCGCTCGCCAGCGCGCACCCAGTCCCCCGCGGGTCAGCCCCAACCAAGCGCGGACGCTCGAACACCTGCTGCCCGCCGTCCGCGAAGCACAGCCGATCCGCGATGCGATCGGGTCGATCAACCACAGCCTCCCCCTTGATCAGCACAGCCACGCCCGAAGGCAGCGGGCCAGCAGCGCGCAGCTCGGCGAGCTCGGCGGTGTTCGGAGTCAGGAGCTCGACCCGCGCCACGAGCCCGAGCAGCGCGGCCGCCGGAGCCCCGAGCCGGCCGCCGGCGCTGGCCGAGCCGACCGGGTCAAACACGGTCCGCGGCGGGTGTGGCCGGGCGCGGAGCCGGACCAGGAAGTCCTCGATCATCGCAACGTGCTCCGCAGGGATCATGCCGAGCTTGACCGCGCGCAGGTGCTCGAGGCCGGCGACCCGATCGAGCTCGCGCGCGAGGATGTCCGGCTCGGTGCTCGCGACCCGGGCCGGACCTCCCTCCCCCTGGCGGGTGATCGCCGTGCACGCAGCGTGGAGTTCGAGCTTGGGCCCGCGCTGGGCGACCGTCCACGCGTCGCGCAGCAAGCCGGCGCCGCCGCTGGGATCCATGCCGCCGATCACCGCGATCTGGCCGAGGCCTCCAAGCATTCCAGTGGGTGTCGTCATGGCGTGAACAGGATCTCGACCGCCTCGATGCGATCGCCGGGCAACAACAGATCGATGACCTCGAGGCCCGCGCCGACCTGGCCGACGACGGTGTAGCGCGCGTCGAGGTGCGGCTGCGGGGTTTGGGTGATGAAGAACTGCGAGCCGCCGGTGTCCTTGCCGGCCAGCGCGATCCCGACCGTGCCCCGCTCGTAGCGGAGGTTGGACCACTCGCAGGGCACGACGTAGCCGGGCCCGCCGTAGCCGTCGCCCCGGGGATCGCCGCCTTGCACGACGAAGCCCGGCACGATCCGGTGAAAGCTCAGGCCATCGAAGTAGCCGGCCTCGGCGAGAGCGACGAGGTTGGCTTGGTTGAGCGGCGCGGCGACCCCCTCGAACGCGATCGTGAAGCTCCCGGCGCTGGTCTGGACGCGCAGGCCAACGGGCCGCTGGGCGATGAAGCGATCGAGGGCCGCGCTGAGCTCGGGCGGGAACGCCGAGGGCCGGCTCGCGGCCGACTCGCGCTCGAGCTGATCGAAGCTGCGCAGCAGCTCGGGGTGCCCAAGCAGCGCCTCACGAGCCCGCGCGCGCACGGCCACGCCGGGATCGCGGGCCAGGGGGATCACCGTCCGCCCCAACCAGGGGCTCTCGGGCGCCTCGCTCGCGGGCGCCGAGCCCGTGGGATCGAGGTTGGCCACCGTGCTGCGGGCGAGCACGCCGAGCGCCTCGATCGCGGCGAGCCGAGCCTCGAGGTCCGCGGCGCCGCTGCGATCGCGGACCAGATCCTCGAGCAGCGCCACGGCCTCGAGATCGCGCTTGCTGGCGTCGACAGAGCGGACGGCGACGGCCGCGGCCGCGGCCGCGAGGACCCCGGAGTCGTTGCTGATCAGCGCCTTGCGCAAGACCGGGAGCACCGCGGGGTCGTCGATCTCGGCGAGCGCATGCAAGGCCGGGGTCGCGCGCGCAGCCACGTGATCGCCCGCGAGCTCGAGCAGCCGGTTGATCCGCGCGCGCCGACGCGGATCGCTTGGCGGCTCGTGGGGCTCATCGACGAGCACCGCGAGCTCGTCGATCGGCGCCGTGGTCCCAAGGTTGTCGCGCGGCGAGGACAGCGGATCGGAGCGCGTCGCCCGAAGCAGCGCCTCGACCTCGAGGTTGACCACCAGGCCCTCGGGCAGCTCGACCGCCGGCGCGTCGGCGAGCTGATCACAGCGCGTCAGGCTCTCGGTCTCGCCCGTACGGATCGCCTGGAGCAGCCGCAGCTCGCACAGCGCGAGGGCGCTGGCCTTGCGCAGGCGGGGGTCGTCGCTGCGCCGGCCGAGCAGCAGGGCCTCGGCCAGGGCGAGCAGCTCAGCGTCGGCCGCCGCCCCGCTGCTCGCGATCGTCCCGCGCATCCCCTGTAAGCTCGCGAGCAACACGTGCTGCCGCGCTCCGGTGAAGGCGGTGATCGGCAGGGCCCGCAGCCGCTCGCGTAGCTGCGCCGCGCCACGATCGCTCGACGCGAGCGCGCGCACGGCCTCGACCTCGACGGTCCACTCGGGCGGTTCAGCGCTCGCGATGCTCGCCGGGATCGGATCGGGCAGCTCGCCGAGGGCCGCGAACGAGCGCCAGGCCAGCGCCGCGTGGGCGGGGCTTTGCGGCGCGTCGACGTGCGGGGTCAAGCGAGCGATCAACAGCTCGCGGGACTCGACGAGCAGCTCCCGCGACGAGCGAGCGCAGCGGCTCAGGGCGAACAGCGAGGCCAGCGTGACCTGGGGATCGACGCCCGCGCGGCGCTCGAGGCCGCCGGCCATGGTCGCCGCCGTGGCTTGCTCGAGGGCCAACCCGCGCGCGCACATCAGCCCAACCCCGTTCATCGCCGCGGCCCAGCGCGCGACGATCTCGACCCGGTCCTGCGGGCCCGGTCGCTCGGCCAGCGCGACGCCGAAGCGCGCCAACGACCGGCTCCCGCCGAGCCGGGCGATCGCCAGCAGCAGCGCCTGTTGGTGGTCGATCGCCGCCGGATCGCTCAGGGCGTAGCGGGTCCATAATGCGTCCTCGAGCGCGGCCCAGGGACCGTCGAGCTCCGGCTGCGCGGCGCTACCCGCGTCGATCCCCGGGACCTCGAGCAGCGCCGACGCAGCCACGGCGAGGGGCTCGGCCGCGTCGAGCTCGAGCAGCAGCCGCTCGCGCGCCTCGGGCCCGCCGATCCGCGCCAGCGACCAGAGCGCCCGTTCACCCCGCTCGCGACGAGCGAGGAGCTCGACGTCCTGCGCGCGACGGGCCAGCTCGGCGGCGAGCAGCTCGGGCGCGACCGCCTCCGGCACGCGAGGGCCCCAGCTTGGCAGCCCCGGATCGCCATCCTCGAGCGCGACGTTCGAGCTCTCGGGCGGCTCGTGCTGCTCGCTAGCCGCCGTCGACGACCCCGCGCTCCGGCAACCCCAGCAACCAGCTCCCAGCGCGAGCAACCCGACTAGCGCGATCTGCCGCACCCGCACCGGCGCAGGGTAGCGCAGCGCGGCGCGCCCAGTACACTGCCACCCATGGTTACCTTCACCGGCACTGTCCGACACAACGATCTCGAGGGCGGCTTCCTCGAGCTCGTCACCGAATCCGGCGACGTCTACCGCCTCAGCGGCGGCTCCGCCCGCGCCGGCCAGCGCGTCAAGGTCACCGGCCGCGTAGAGCGCGGAGGCTTTGGCATCCACATGAGCGGCCCTGCGCTCGAAGTAGAGTCGATCGAAGTCCTGTGAGACAAATCGGTCGCCGAGCGGTTGACCTGGGGGGCGAGCCGGCGTAGGTTCCTCGCCCCGTTCCTGCGAGGGTGGCGGAATTGGTAGACGCGCACGGTTCAGGTCCGTGTGGCATTAGCCGTGGGGGTTCAAGTCCCTTTCCTCGCACTGAAAAGGTAAACGCCCCGGGTCTCACGACCCGGGGCTTTTTTATTGGCTGGCCTTAGACTCGACTTTCGCCCTTTTTCACGACCGATAACGCCGTCCTCGTCGCCCCTGGCCGTGTTGCTCGGCACTCGACGTGTGGGCGTACTACAAGTTTCGGCGACAACGCCCTCGTCGGAAATCCCGGCGCGAGGCGACGCGATGGATTGCGCCACGGACTGCTAGTCTTCCCACTCGTCGTCGTCGACGGCTTCCACCGTCATGCGGCGGGACCCGCGGTCGACGTTGGCAGCCCCCGCGACCGTCGTCGACCCGCTGCGGCTCTTGGGGGCCGCAGCGGGGCTCCCAGCGGAGGACGACTGCGAGCGCGGGCGGGCCACGGGCGCGTCGTCTTCGGCAGCCGCGCTCGCAGGGGTGGGGCGAGGGGGGGGCGGCGGAGGCGGGGGCGGCGGCGGAGGCGGCGGCGCAGCGTCGTTGAGGTCGGCGAAGCTGCTGTCGTCTTCGTCGTCATCCGTCAAGCTGGCGAGGGCTTGGTCGAGCTCTTGCGCGGTCGGACGGGCGTTCCTCGGCTTGCCGGGCTTGGACACGCTCGCACGCTTGGTCACCGCGGGCGCGGGCTTGCTCGGCTTGCCGCCGGCGTCGTCGTCGTCGTCGCCGAGATCGAGCAGATCTTCCCCGTCAAAGTCCGCGAAGGGATCGTCGTCGCCGACGTTCGCTGGGAACCCGTCGATGCCGATCCCCGCCCGGGCCATCTTCGCGCGCTCGCTCGCGAGCGTGCGCTCTTGCTCGAGCGCCCGGGCTTGCTCGGCGGACAGCAGGTTGCGGGTGACCTCGAGCTCGTCGAGCAGCGAGTCGACGGTCTCTTTGTGCTTCTCGAGCTGAGCGAGGCTGGCCGCGAACCGAGCCGCGTTGCGGTCCGAGGCGTCGGTCATCTCCCAGATCTTTTGCTCGGCCGAGTCGAGCTGGGCGAGCATGTACTCCTGCTCGGCCGCCCGAACCTGGACCTCGAGGCGGAGCCGTCGCAAGCGCTGGGCGTCGACCCCAGGCCCGGCGGCGGTGACGATGTCGGCGCGCACGGCCGTCAGCTCGCGGGCGTGATCCCGGGCTTGCTGGGCGACGGCCTTGCGCAGGCGCTCGACCTCCCGACGAGCCGGCTCGGGCCACTTGGCGAGCTCTTGTTCGCTGGGGCCGTCGTGCTCGCCCTGCTCGATCCGATCGGCGACCTCGGTCGCGGACTCGAGGTCGCGGCGCAGCTGCAAGAGCTCGAGCGAGTGGGTGTCCGAGTCGGTCGAGAGCCGATCGATCTCGTGCTCCCGATCGCGTAGCTGCCGGCGAAGGCTGTCGCGGACCGCCGCGGCCTCCTCGAGCTGACGCTGGACCTCGGCCTTCTCGGCCTCGCGCTGCTTGGCCCGGTCGCGGGCCTCCTCGAGCTGGCCCTGGAGCCCCGCGACGGTCCCGGTGAGCTGCTCGATCTCGAGGCGTTTGACGTCGAGCTCGCTCTCGGCCTTGGCCGCGGCGCCGGTCTGATGGTCGAGCTCGGCTTGGAGCTTGGTGACCCGCTCGCTGGCTTGGGCGAGCGCGGCCTCAGTCTGCTCGGCCAGAGCGCCCGCTCGTTCGTCCCGGGCTTCGACGGCGGCGAGCTTCTCACCGAGGCTCGCGATGGTCTCGTTGCGCTCGCGCAGCTGCGTGCGGAGCTCGTCGACGTCGGCCGACTGCCCAGCGAGCGCCTCGGCCTCGTGCGCGAGCCGGGCGAGCTGCTCGTCGCGGGCGCGCAGCAACGCGCTGGCCTCGATCTTGGCCACCTCGATGGTCCGCAGCTCGCGGCCGAGCTCCTCGACCTCGCGGGTCCGCTTTTGCTCTTCGGCCCGGGCGCGCTCGACCTGCTCGCGCAGCCGCTCGACCTCGCCGCCGACCCGGACCCCCTCGAGCCGCTCCTTTTGCAGGGCCTCGCGGGTCTCCCAGATCCGGGCTTCGAGCTCCTCGAATTGGCGGTTGCGCTGGCTGAGCTCCTCGCGGATCCGATCGCGATCGACGGCGACATCGGCCAGCATCCGGCCCTGCTCGGCCCCCTGCGCGGCCGTGGCCGAGAGCTCCTCGGCCCGCGAGCGGATCTGGGCGAGGGCCTTTTCGGCCTCGTCGAGGCGCTTGCGCATGGCGTCGAGCTCGCCCGAGAGCCGCGACGCCTCCTCGATCTTCGCCGAGTGCTTGTGCTCGTGCTCCTTGGCGCGGCGGCCCGCGACCTCGAGCTCGGCCTCCATGCGCTGGGCGAGCTTGCGCGCGCCCTCCCGCTCGGCCACGTAGACCTCGTTTTGCCGGCGCAGCTCCTCGCGCTCGGAGTCGAGGGACTCGACCCGCTCGCGCAGCTGCTTTTCATCGGCGCGGGCCTGCTCGAGCGCGCGGCGCTCGTTCTCGAGCTGGGCCGTGAGCCGATCGACGGCCTTGTCCTGGTCCGCCGAGGTCCGGGTCAGGATCTGTAAGTCGGTCGCTTGGCTGCGCAGGCGCTCGTCGGCCTGGCGCTGCTCTGTCTCGCCCTCGCGCAGGCGGACGCGCAGGGCCTCGAGCTCCCGACGCAGCTCGGCCTCATGGTTCGCAACGTTGGCGCCACGGGTGCTCTGCTCGCTGCGCGCGGCGACGAGCGCGAGGTTGAGCTCGGCCCGCTCATCCTCGAGCCGAGCGATCTGCACGCCCTGCTCCTGCTCGCGGGCGCGAAAGATGCTCAGCTGGGTATCGGCCTCGGTCAGGCCGTCGCGCAGGCGATCGACCTCGGCCATCTCGACCTCGCTGCTGCGCGCGCGGACGCTGTCGAGCTGCGACTCGAGCTCGCGGACCCGGCCGTGGGCCGCGGCGACCTTGGCGGCGCGCAGGCTCAGCTCCTCGCGCAGGCGATCGAGCTCGTCGCGCAGCTCCTCGATCTCGGCGCCGTCGCGCTCGGCCTTGGGGTCGAAGCCGAACACCTCGTTGCGCGGGAGCGGGATCAGCAAGCACTCGCGGGTCAGCCCCGGCGGCGTCCGGGACTTGCTCGCAACCGCGAGGTAGTGCGAGGCCTCCGGCGCTTCGTCGAGCAGATCCTCGCGCAGGGCCAGCTGCGGCTCCTCACCCAGGCCGGCCTCGTCATCGAGGATCGGCGCGAGCGAGAAGCCCTGCCAGGGCATCTGCGCCAGCATGTCGACCCGGGGGAAGATCGCGGCGATCTGATCCTCGAGCGCCCAAAAGTCGACCTGCGACGAGCCAACCAAGGTCCGGCCGAACGCCTCGGCTTCGCGCTGCTCGATCCACGAGCAGAAGATCCCTTCTGGCCGCAGGATCCGGTAGCCCTCGCGCAGCAGCTCGCGCCGATCGGTCGACCGCAGCCCGCCGAACGCCTCGATGCACAGGACCAGGTCGACGCTCTCGTCGCGCAGCGGCAGCCGAGTCCCGCTCGCCGGTCGAACCTCCATGCCCGGCTCCGACGCAAAGTCGCCGCCGATCACCAGCACACGCCGCGCCCCGGCGGCGAGCAAGCGACGGGGGCCTTCCGGCCCGCTCGGTTGGACAACCACCACCGTCCGGGCGAGTACCCAGCGCTCGAGCGCGAGGTATGCGGGCAAGTGGTACACGGGAGAGGCGGGGCGGAATGATACCGATTTTGCGAGCGAGCGTCGGGTTTTCGCCAGCCCCGCTCGTGCGAGGCTCTGGTAGAGTTCTCCGGTGGCCGACGCCGTTCGCTACAAGCAGCCACGCAAGCTCAACTGGGTCGTCGTGGTGCTGCTGCTCGTGCTCGTCGCTGGCGCCTACCTGGCGTGGGTCTACCTGCCCGTGTCGATCCGCAAGTCCGAGGTCATGCGCGTGCTCGACGAGACCTCCTCGGAGTTCACCGGCCAAAGCTCCCGGATGATCGCCGAGCCCAAGCTAGTCGAGCAGCTCCAGCGCAGCATGAGCGCCAACATCCAGCTCGTCGGCGTCAACGACCCCAAGGCCGAGTACTGGATCGACATCGACAGCGAGGATCAGCTGCGGTTCGGGGCCCTGTACTCCGAGCTGATCGAGCTCCCGTTCGGCGAACCGCGCGAAACCATCGTCGAGCTCGAGATGCTGTGCACGCGACCCGGGCGAGGGACCGGCTGGACCTGCGAGGGCCGGGATCTCCGATCGGGCAGTTCCGTCGCGGACCAGCCCGAGCAGCCCTAGAGCGCCCGGTTGCTCGGGCCCAGCAAAGCGTGGTTGATCTCGCGCGCCTGTGTGCCCTACGATCGCTCTCGCGTAGCCATCTGAGAGGCCATGTCCGGCAAGCTCATCCTGTTGGGGGAAAAGACGATCGAGTACCCCCTGACCGCGTTCAACACCCTCGGTCGCCACCCCGACAACAGCATCCAGGTGCTCGATCGGATCGTGTCCAAAGAACACGCTCGGATCATCTTGTCGCCCAACGGCCGCTGGGTGGTCCGCGACGCCGACTCGCTCAACGGGACCATGGTCAACGGCGAGCGCGTGACCGAGGCCGTGCTCGACGACGGCGACCGGATCCACCTCGGCAACACCACCTTCGCCTTCGCCGAGGACAACCCCAAGGCCCGCCAGGCCGAGAAGGCCGCGAGCCGCAACCGGGTCACGATGATGCCCGGCCAGGTCCAAAGCGAGGTCCGCAACCGGATCGACGCCAGCAAGCGGTTCATGCCGGTCGCCGAGATCACCGACATGGAGGTGCTCAAGGCCGACTACGAGAAGCTGCGCGTCGCCCACGAGCTCTCGCAAAAGCTCGCGCTCGACACCGACCTCGACCACCTGCTCCAGCAGATCGTCGACGAGACCTTCCAGATCATCCGCGCCGACCGGGCCGTGATCTTGCTCTACGACCCCGAGACCGACGCCCTGACCCCGGCCTACGTCCGGCAAAAGCGGGCCGACGAAGAGATCAAGCTCTCCAACACGATCTTAGAGGAGGTCAAGCGCAACAAGGCCGCGGTCTTGTCCTCGGACGCCATGGTCGACGAGCGGTTCAAGGCCGCCAAGAGCATCATCATGCAGGGCATCCGCTCGACCATGTGCGTGCCCTTGCTGGTCGCCGACCAGCTCGTTGGCGCGTTCCATGTCGACTCGATGCTCGCCAGCGGGGCGTTCACCGACAAGGACCTCTTGTTGTTCTCGGGCATCGCAACCCAGGCCGCCGTCGCGATCCAAAATTTTCGACTGGCCAAGAAGATCGAGCACGAGGCCGCGACCCGGGCCGAGTTCCAGCGCCTGCTCTCGCCCAACCTCGTCGATCAGATCATCTCCGGGGCCCTGACCCTCGACCAAGCCGGGGCCAACCGCGAGGTCACGATGTTGTTCGCCGACATCCGCGGGTTCACCTCGATGAGCGAGCGGCACACGCCCGAGGAGATGGTCGAGACCCTCAACAACTACTTCGAGTTCATGGTCGACGTGCTCTTCCACCACGGCGGGACCCTCGACAAGTACGTCGGCGACGAGATCATCGGCCTGTTCGGCGCGCCCGTGGAGCTCGCCGACGCCCCCCTGCGCGCGGTCCGGTGCGCCCTCGACATGCTCAAGGCCCTCGAGGAGTTCAACCGCACGCGCGCGAGCGAGGGCAAGGAGCTGATCCACATCGGCATCGGCATCAACTCAGGCCGAGTGATCGCCGGCGCGATCGGCTCGAGCCGCACGCTCCAGTACACCGTGATCGGCGACGCAGTGAACATCGCCGCGCGCCTGTGCAACGTCGCCAAGGTCAACGAGATCATCATCTCGCCCAGCACCATGTCGCAGTGCGGCAACCACTTGATCGCCGAGCAGCGCGAGCCTCAGCAGGTCAAGGGCAAGAGCGACCCCATCCAGATCTGGAACATCACCGGTCTGCAAGAGACGCCGCAAGCGATGCCGCCGATCGTGCCCGAGGTCCAGGAGGTCCCGCAGCAGGGCATCCACCACCGCACGGCGCCGTTTCGCACCACGCAAGAGCCGAGCTAGAGCGCCGAGTTCGAACAGCTCCGAGTTGCTCAGCAGTCGCAGGCGGCCGGCCGCCGAAACGGGTCACAAGCTGCCGGGGCGCCACAGATCGCCTCGCACTCGGCGAACACCCAGGCGCCCGCCTCACAGCTAGCGATCGTCTCGTTGCCCACACAGCTGGGCTCGGTCGCGGGCTCGCACGCCGTTGCTTCGCTCGTGCACCAACAGGCTGCTTCACCCTCGACATCGAGGCAGCCGACTTCGTTGAGCCCTGCATCGGCACAGACCTCCGAGCATGGGATCGACTGAAGCTCTTGGGCCTCGTCGCACACAGCGACAGTGTCGCCGTCGACGCAGGTGGCCTCCTCCGGGGTGCAGCCGGTTGGGTCGAGAAGCTCGCAGACGCACTCCCGATCGCAGCCAGCGGGACCGTAGGCTGGGCCGCGATCGGCACAGACGCTCGCGCAGTCTCGCTCGACCCAGACCTCGGCCGCACAGCTCAGGACCAAGTCATCGTCCAAACAAACATCATGGGGACTTCGACACGGGTCGCCGGGTTGGTCCAACCGGAGCGGCGGCCCGCTCTCGCTGCACCCCAGCAACAACCCCACTACACACGGCCAGAGTCGCTCGAACATCATTCCCCCCCCACGAGCGGCCGAGGCCCTAGCAGCCCGTGGTGGAAGTCCTCGTGGCGCCTCGCGCCGGAATTTTCGTCGAGGGCTAGGAGCCGAAACGCAGTTGTACCGGGCGTACTACAAGTTTCGGCGACACCGCCCTCG
>Ga0114946_10000117_pt1 | contig 44208 bp, 29 predicted proteins | sample WalLakDeSediment_FD_88676 | JGI IMG/M metagenome (GOLD analysis project Ga0114946, IMG submission 88676) | Lake sediment microbial communities from Walker lake, Nevada to study Microbial Dark Matter (Phase II) - Walker Lake 11/02/13 Deep Sediment | ecosystem: Environmental > Aquatic >... | reverse complement strand
CTGCTTCTGTGGCGACCCAGGGATGGGTGTTGGTGGAAAGCGATCCGGCCGTGGCGGCATTGCAGGTGATTCGATCGGACGACAGCGCGAACGAGGCATGGGGTATGGCCGCGGCGCCGGCACAGGACTATTCGAATCGTATATATTACCAGCATTACGATGAAAGCGCTTCGTGGTGGACCTTGTTCGCCCTGGTCAACCGCAGCGAGGGGATGGCGTATCCCTCTATGGAGGCCTTGACCAACGCGGGCATAGTGGACGGGACCGCCCATCCGATCCTGCCTGCCTGGGGTCAATGGGCGGACCGGGTCAGAACGATCTTTGGTTGGTAGTGAAAGATGCCTTGGCAAAGGGCGCGTCCACATTCGGAAACCTTTTTATCATGTCGAGTTTGCTGAAAGTTTTCAGAACAAGTGTCTTCTTGGGAAGGGTGTGGATGGTTCTCTTCTTGTTCTGGGATGGTCCGGCGTGTTCGTTCGAGGTCGCGTCCCTGGGCAGGGAGGGACTTGAACGACTGGAATACAGGAATCCAGGATTGGTCGTGGATCTTGGGGTGGGGCTTTGGGCCGAGCCCATGCCCATGGACTACGACGGGGATGGGGATCTGGACCTCGTGGTTTCCTGTTCCGATGTTCCCTATAGAGGGACCTATTTCTTTGAAAACCCGGGTGGGCACGGCAGCATGCCCGTCTTCAAGCCTGCTGTTCGAATCGGGGATGGTATGAGGGGCGCCCAGGTGTCGTTCGTTCACGGGAAACCTGTGGTCATGTCTCCCGGGGTGGTATATCCCGATTTCTGTACCCACGGCTACGTTGTCAGCGAGAGATTGCCTCTTCCTGCCAATGTTCATGAAAACAAGGTGCGGGCCAACCACTGGCGAATGGTGGATTATAATGGGAATGGAGTCCACGATGTGATCGTGGGGGTAGGGGACTGGACAGAATATGGGTGGGACAATGCGTACAATGAGCGAGGGGAATGGACTCGCGGTCCCTTGAGAGGCTATGTCTATTTGATCCTTAACGAAGGAACAGATGAGAAGCCGGAATATGCTTCGGCTGTCAAGATGTATGCCGGTGACGAACCTGTGAATGTCTTTGGAATGCCTTGTCCCAACCTGGCCGATTTCGATGGGGATGGGGATTTGGATCTTTTGTGTGGGGAATTTGTGGATAGCTTCACCTATTTCGAAAACGTGGGAACGAGAAAGACCCCTATCTATGCTCCTGGACGGCCTCTTTTGCTGGACGGTGAGGTGCTCAGGATGGATTTGTGCATGATCGTGCCTGTGGCCGTGGACTGGAACGGGAATGGAAACGTAGACCTGGTAGTGGGACAAGAGGATGGACGGGTAGCTTTACTCGAGCACACGGGCGAGATCCAAGATGGACTTCCCTGTTTCAAAGCGCCTCGTTTCTTTCAACAGGAAGCGGAGTGCGTCAAATTTGGAGCTCTTGTGACGCCTGTGGGCTTCGATTGGGATGGGGATGGAGATGATGATCTTATCGCGGGGAATACATCGGGAAGGATCGCTTTCATCGAGAATCTGGACGGTGGATATCCGCCGCGATGGGCGGCGCCAATTCCACTTCGAGCCGGTGGCGAGGAGATCCGTATCACGGCCGGTTCTAACGGCTCCATTCAAGGACCTTGCGAGGCCAAGTGGGGTTATACCACATTGTCCGTGTCGGATTGGGATCATGATGGATTGCCTGATCTGGTGGTCAATTCTATTTGGGGCAAGGTCGTCTGGTACAGAAACGTGGGCACGAGGACCCTTCCCGAGCTGGAACCTGGCCAGCCTGTGATCGTGGAATGGACTGGGGAGCCTCCGAAACCGGCTTGGAACTGGTGGGACCCGGAAGGTAAGGGCTTGGTTAGCCAGTGGCGTACGACACCGGTGGTGGTGGATTGGAACGAGGACGGGTGGAACGATCTGGTGATGCTGGATCAGGAGGGATATCTCGTGCTTTTCCAAAGGGAGAAGAGAGAGGAAGGACTGGTCTTGCTGCCTCCACGACGCATCTTTCATGGTTCCGAGGGGCCCTTGCAATTGAACGCAGGTGTGGCCGGGCGAAGCGGAAGAAGGAAGCTGTGTTGTGTTGATTGGGACGGTGACGGCCTCAAGGATTTCCTGGTCAATGGCAAGAACGTGGAATTCTTTAAAAACCTTGGACGTGAAGGGGACACGTTCTTCTTGCAGAACGAGGGACCGGTGGATATTCGCACCTTGGCTGGTCATACCACGAGTCCCACGGTGGTGGACTGGAATCAGGATGGCGTACCTGATTTGCTGGTAGGGGCAGAGGATGGTTTCTTGTACTATATGAAGAATCCAAGGACCGCGAGTCTCCATCTCACCCACCCATGATCCCTTTCAGATGTTGCGCCCGGCCTGATAACCTTGGTGTACGGCATCCATGGCCAATCCGACTTGTCCGGAATCTCCGACGACCACAACCTCGATACCAGAGTCGCGAAGCTCAGGGAGCAAGGGACAATGAGGGATTGTTCCCAAGGCCAGCACCACGGTGTTCGCTGGAAGAGCCATTGGATGGCCGTTTTGCTGTTCTACCAGGACGCTATCAGACCGAATCTCCACTGCCCGCGTCTGGGTGAGCACGCGAACCCCGTAGCGTTTGAGATCATGGGTGAGGGTCCAGCGTGTGGATTTACCGATGTCCTTGCCCACAACGCCCATCACCTCCACCAGCGTCACTTGCATGGTACCTTGAACGCATAGCCTGCGAATTTCCGCCGGATCCTCGACCTCGTGGATCAGGAGAAATTTCACGGTCTCGGCATGGATCGTACCCATCTGGGCCAAGGTGACCGCGGTCTCCACTCCCACGGCTCCTCCTCCCAGTACGACGATGGGACTTTCCACTGAGACCCGGTCCAGAAGAACATCCCAAGCCTGGACCACGCTGGGAAGATCTGATCCGACAAGAGGGGGTGTGACAGGTCTTCCTCCTGTGGCAAGAATGACTGCATCGTAGGCTAAATCCAAGAGCTCCGATGAGGTCGCTTCGTGTTCCAAGACCACGTCCACGCCGCATTCCTTTGCGCCTTGGGAGAGGTCTTCCACCAATCGGAGGAATTCCGCTCGTCCATGGGGACGGGACGCGATTCGGGCCTGTCCACCGAGGGTGGATTGCCTCTCATACAAGGTGACGCGATGTCCCCTTTTCGCCGCGGCCCGGGCCGCGGCGAGTCCGGCCACACCGCCGCCTACCACGGCCACCTTTTTGGGGTTGTTAGACGGCGTGATCTCTCCTTCTAGTTCGTGTCCCACCTCCGGATTGCACAGGCATTCCACCGGGCGCAGGGTGAACACGTGATCCAGGCATCCTTGGCCACACGCGATGCAGTGCGTGATTTGTCCCGGAGCCATTCCCATGGCCTTGAGAGGCCAATCCGGATCCGCGATGAGCGCCCGGCCCAGCCCCACCATGTCGCAACAACCCTCCCGAAGAAGGCGTTGCGCGTCAGACACTGCGTTGATTCTATGGCTGGCGATGACGGGACGGTTTAGGCTTTCCTTCATCATCCGCGCCAGATAGGCGAAATTTGCGGGAGGCACGGCCATGGTAATTTGAGGTACCCTGGCTTCATGCCACCCCACATTGATACAAAAGGCGTCGACGCCCGCGTCCTCAAGAGCCTTGGCGAAATCCCGAAGGGCTTCTGTTCCCATGCCTCCCTTCATCATGTCATTGCCGTTCATGCGCACGAGGACAGGGTAATCTTCTCCCACGGCCCTGCGCACCTCCTCGATGACCTGGATTCCGAAACGCATTCTCTTGGAACTGTCGCCTCCCCATTCATCCTCCCTGTGGTTCGTGAGCGGGGAGAGGAACTGGCTGATCAGGTATCCTGTTCCGCACAGGATTTCCACCATGTCGAAGGAGGCTTCCTTGCAGCGTCGGGCTGTTTGGCCGAACTGAAGGATCAATCTCTTGATCTCTTCATGTTGTAGCTCTCGGGGAGTCTCTCCAGTGAGTTGGCAGGGAATTGCAGAGGGAGCCACAGCGGATTTTCCATCCAGAAACATGGTGTGTGCATATCGTCCCTGGTGATTAATCTGGGCCACAGATCTGCAGTCGTGTTGTCCAATGGATCGAGCCAAACGACGCAACCCGGGAAGGAAACGGTCGTCATGTGCGCCTATGTTGCTGAACATGGATCCCATGGGATCCACGGTGACAAAACCAACGGCAATGGCGCCAACGCCTCCTTGGGCTCTTCTTTCGTAAAAAGCGCAGATCTTGTCTGACACCTCGTAGTCCATGCACATGTTCAGATGCATGGCGGGCATGTACATCCTGTTCTTGATCTCCATATCGCGGATCTGGATCGGTTGAGCGAGTGGATTCATGGGTGTTCTTTCTTGTGGGTTTCTTGGCATCGTATGGATTGATTCTCAGGTTTCGAATTCATGTAAATATTGAGCGACCTCGCAAGATACGTTGAGGAATCCGCGCCCTCCAGAATGTGAACTCGTTTTTGCGTGACCCCTTAGATTATAGCCAGCTGGCGAGAAAAGCGTGAATCGTCCAGCTGGTATCAAGCCCCCGTGTTTTCGTGCCCTTTGAGAAGGATCGGCGAATCAGCGGGGTACGAGCGTTCGGCCTGGTCCAGGTCGGGTGGAGGGCTATGACTGAAAGTCGATGGGGATGCGGCAAAGGACTGTTGTACCACGTGGCGATCGTTCTTGAAGGGAAAGAGATCCTCCCATGATGTTGCATCGATATTTCATCATGGCGATTCCTATACCGGCGTTGGCAGTGGATTCTCCTGAAAAACCTGTCCCATCGTCCGATATGCTCAAGGTGATGAAATGCCGGTTCTTGTGAAGTTGAACCTCGACGGTTTGCGGGTGACCGTGAGAAATGGAGTTGTTCAGGGCCTCCTGTGTGATCCTGTAGAGATGAATGGCCGTACTGGACGTGTACACATCCATGCTTTCGTCGCAAGAAAAGTCGCATCTTACCCCTGATCTAGCCCCCACCAGTTCACAGAGTTCCTTGAGGGAGAGAGGCAGTCCCCCGTTCAATATTGAACCCGGAGTGAGCCCTCGCGCGATGTGGCGTGTTTGCGTGATAGATGCCTTGAGCAAGGAGCAGATTTCCAGGGCGTCTTGGGCTTCCTCCTTGTGATCGATCGAAAGGCGCCCATGAAGTCCTTCGGCCAGATAGGCGATTCCCGCCAGTTCGGAACAGATCCCGTCATGTAAATCGAGTCCCATCCGTATCCGTTCTCGTTCGCTGATCTCCAGAAGCATCGCCTCCAAACGCCTTCTTTCCGTGATGTCTCTGCATATCAGAACGAAGTGGCACAGATTGTCCTCTGGATTCTGGATGTAGGATGCAGAAAGATCCGCTTCCAAGGTGTCGCGGTTTGCTCGAAGAAGCTGGACGCAAAAACCCTCCATAAAGCTTTCCCGAAGATTTCCGTCCAACTGGTCGAGGAACAAGGATCGGTCCTTTTCTGCGAGGAAATCCGTGAAGGGTTTGCCCAGAAGATCCTCGGCCGAACTCACGGCCAAAAGGGAGGCTGCCCTTTGATTTGCCGTGGTAATCTGTCCCTGTGGATCCAAGAGAAACAGGGGATCAGGAGAGAGTTCGAACAGATCCCGATATTTGCGTTCCGTTTCGATCAGTTTGCGTTCGATGCCCAGGTGGCGGGAATGAATGTATTGTCCATACGCGATGAAAATAATCCCGATGATTACACCCAGGATTCGGGCGATTCGGACGTCAATGCGGGATGGGAGTAGGGTGTCCATAAAAGAACTCTCAGGGTGAGAAAGGATGCCCGTCAAAGTGACGAGAAAGATGAGGAAGAGTAGAAACGTGGAACCAACCCAGAAAATGATGTAGAGTTCGAAGTGATGTCTCAGGCGCAAGAAGACCTTGCGGGCGTCTTCAGGTTCAAATGCCATGATGTCTCCTCCTGTTGTCCGCAAGGGCTCTCCGGCATAATTCATGCGGTAAATTCCTGTCGACAGATCGAATGCAGGTGTGCAGATTTATCATAATAGAGTTTTCCTTCATTTTGTGTCCAGGAAGAATCCAGACCCATGCGCGCACCTTGAGACAGGGAGAGTAAACTTTCAGTGAACCCGGCCAGACGATTCATGCACGCCTCGCCAGCCGGCTATAGTCTAAGCTCGGATCGGGTTCGCTGAATATTTACCAGGGAGATATGGAGTGGGAGGGTCGATCTCATGAAACTTGCCGATCTTGGGGAATTCGCCTTCATTCGACGGATCACAGAAAATTGTATCTGCAGGCCGGAGGGTGTGGTGTTGGGACCAGGGGATGATGCTGCCGCGGTGAAGGGACAGGAAGGAGACGTGCTTTTAATGACCACGGATCTGTTGGTGGAGCGCGTGCATTTTCGCAGAGAATGGATGACCGGGCGACAGGTGGGATACAAGGCCATGGCGGTCAATCTCAGCGATATCGCGGCCATGGGGGGGATTGCCAGGGAGGCTCTCGTCAGTTGGGCGGTTGCAGGGCTGGAGGACCTAGCCTATCTCGAAGAAATCTATGCAGGCATGCGAGCCTTGGCCCAGCAATACCAGGTGAACATCCTGGGTGGAGACACGACCCGGTCTCCTGATGGTTTGATGCTCAATGTGGCCATCCTGGGGGTCGTGCCTTTGGACCAGATGTTGAGACGGGGGGGGGCCAGTCCAGGAGATGTTCTGGTTCTGGCGGGATCCCTTGGAGAGAGCAGGGCGGGACTTTTCTCTCTCATGGCCGGAGTGGACCCGAGATCCCCAAAACATGAAAGACTCATGGCCGCTCATCTGGAACCAGTGCCTCGACTGCGCGAAGGACGTTTCTTCGCGATGTCCGGGGCCGCTCATGCAGCCATTGATCTGAGCGATGGACTCAGCTCTGATTTGGGCCATGTGATCCAGGCCAGCCAGGTGGGGGCTCGCGTCTTCGCTGATCGCCTTCCCATATCGAAACAGGTGCGAGAATACTGCCAAAGCCAGTCTCTGGATCCCGTGGAGTTCGCCCTGGCGGGCGGGGAAGATTACTCCCTTCTGGTGGCGATACGTGAAGAATCCGCCGAGGACTTGAAACGGGAATTCGATGCCTCTTTTCAAGAGCCGCTTTCCTGTATTGGCGAGATCACAGACACGGGAAGGCTGGAACTCATCCATCCGAATGGAAGAACCATCGAGTTGTTGCCCAGCGGCTGGGATCATTTTTCGTAAATATTCAGTGATCCCGATCTGAGCTTAGATCATAGAGAGCTGGCGAGGCGTGCGTGAATCGTCAAGGCGGGGTCAGGGCCGGGCCGACCACCTAGCATGAGCCAAGACGATTCATGCACGCCTCGCCCTGCTAAGTTCAAATCCTCGATCAGATCGGGTTCACTGAATATTTACCATTTTTCTATTGTCTGAGAGGATTGAATCTCCCGCATATCCTTGAGAATGGCAACGCAGACGAGGAGCGTGTTTTCCAGTCCCTTTTCGTTTAGCTTGTCGGGCGTATCGAATTCCTGGTGATAGAAATCGATCATTTGGGATGGAACCTTCATGGAATAGAGCGTGGCCGCGTCGATCCCGGCTTCTGTGAACGCCGCGGCATCCGTACCCCCTCCACCCAGAGGAAAAGGCAGGACTTTCAAGGGGACTTCGGCTTGTTTTGCCGCTTGGACCACGCGCTGTATCGCTTCTGGGGAATGTTTCAGAAACCCGTTGAGGTCGCTGCTGAACACGATGAGTTCAGGATCCACGATGGTGTCCATGTTGACGCAAAGGACTTCCTTGGTTCGAAGCTCCTCCAGGTGCTTCTTGACATAGGCCTTGGCTCCGCGGAGTCCTGCTTCCTCGCACCCAAAGGAGACCAAACGAACCTCGGTATTTTTTGGAATCAACTCGGGGTTCTTCTTCAAAATCCTTCCGAGCGTGGTAGCCAAAGCGCTTCCTGAAAGATTGTCCGTGGCCCCGGGGACCTTGCCGCCGTTCTTGCCCCTTTCCACGAAGAAAAGAGAGAAAAGGATCGCCAGGGGGACAACCGTGACAGCCAGGAACTGAAGAGACCAGGTCAATGAAGGGCATGGCAATCCCAGGAAGAGAAGCAGGAGCCTCAACCCCAATGCGCCTGGCCAGAGGACGTTGCCGAAGAGGAGGATCAGGACCACCGGATAATAGCCGTATTTCAGGTAACGAAGCCATGTGAATTGCAGGGCGCTGTCATGGTGTCCACAAAAAAGAACGATACGTTGAGAAGGCTGAGATCTATCTGGTTGGATCTTTCCAATGACGTTGAAAGAGGATGCCCTTGGAAAGAAACGGTCGACGCATTCTCTGTAGCGAATGAACTCCTTGACGATCACGAAAAGGATGGCCCCTGCCAGGAGAAAAGCGATCAGGGTGAAGAGAAGAGGGTTCCATGGCTTGAGACTCAACCCCAGAAAGATTGCGGACAGAGCGGCGGTCAGGCCTGCCCAACGAAACCATCCCAGAAAGGCCATGGGTGAGCATTCGAAGGCCTCGAGAGTCACTTCAGGGCAAAAACGCCTGAGTTCCTCTTCGAAGATTCTTCCTCGTTGGTGCTCTTGAGGGCTACAGGGACATCCCGGACCGATCTCTCCGCAAATCCTTTCCACCAGAGAGTAGGTGTATTGGACGTCTTCTCGAGTGACTTCACACACAACGGATCCTCCTGCGGGAGGTTTTCGGCCCCAAGATTGAATGGGAGTCTATCATAATATCACGGCCGACAATCATTGTCTTTGGAAGCCATATCGAGTAGTCTTGTCATGGTTCGTTGCAAAGGAGTTTTGGATGATCCCTAAGATCACTATGAAGCATGGATCGCTTCTGTTGCGAAAAGGGAAGGTTTCCTTTCGAACGAATGAGAGCGCCTGCCATGGGATCGAAGGGCGCAGGAGGGAGATGTCCATGAGAAGATGGATGGTTGCCGGGTGTTGCCTTGTCGCTATGGTCTCTGTGTTGAGTTCTTGTCGATCCAAGAGAGACGATCGGCCGCCTGGCAAAACGGTGGCCTCCAAGGCCGAGGGGGCGGGAAGGGAAACTCCCACGAAAAAACCGGTGTTGGCACTTGTCATGAAATCCTTGGCGAACGAGTTTTTCACGACCATGGCTGAGGGGGCGAAGGCCCATCAGAGGGAAAATCAGGATATCTACGAGCTCGTCGTGAATGGGATCAAAGACGAGAGGGATTTGGCGCAGCAGGTCTCTCTGGTGGAACAAATGGTGGCCAGGAAGGTGGACGCGATCGTGATTGCGCCCGCTGATTCCAAGGCATTGATCCCGGTATGCAAAAGGGCCATGGAGTCCGGTATCGTGGTGATCAACATTGACAACAAATTGGATGACGAGATCCTGCGGGAAGTCGATGTTCACATTCCCTTTGTGGGGCCTGACAACATGGAGGGCGCGCGCGTAGTGGGTGCCTTTCTGTCGCAGAAGCTTCAGGAAGGGGATTCCGTGGCCATCCTGGAAGGGATTCCCACGGCATACAACGCGCAACAGAGACGACTGGGCTTTGAGACAGCCATGAAAGACGCCAACATCAATGTGGTCAGTGTGCAGAGCGCGCAGTGGGAGATGGAAAAAGCCAATACCATCGCGTCGGCCATGATCCGCGAACATTCGGGTCTCAGGGCGATCCTCTGTTCTAATGACAGCATGGCTTTGGGGGCTGTAGCCGCGGTCAAGGCCGCGGGAAAGCGGGGCGAAATCCACGTGGTGGGTTTCGACAATATTTCCGCTGTCCAGGAAATGGTCCGTGAAGGGCGTGTTCTGGCTACCGCGGATCAGCACGCGGATCAACTGGCTGTCTTTGGGATCGAGTTCGCGCTTCAGGTGTTGGAAGGGAGCGCTCCCCCGAAAGACAAACAAACGCCGGTGGACTTGATCACTGCGGAGACCCTTGGCTAGACCATGTTCTCCCAGTTGTTTCGATATGCGGGTCTTGTGGGTGTTCTTCTCCTGTTGACCGCGTTCTTTGGTCTTTCGAGCGAGCATTTCTTCACTTCCTTGACCCTGTCTACGGTTGCCAATGAAATTCCCGCGCTTTCTGTAGTGGCTGTGGGCATGACATGGGTATTGATCCTTGGGGGTATCGATCTGTCGGTGGGTTCGGTTCTGGCTCTTTCCGGAGCTCTGTTGGGGGTATCCTTGTCACAATGGGGCTGGAATCCTCTGCAGTCTTTCGTCGTGTGTCTGGTGGCAGGACTCTCGTGCGGGATGCTCAATGGAATGATCGTTGTGAAATGGTCCATTCCCTCCTTCATTGTGACCTTGGGCATGCTCGAGGCGGCTCGGGGAGGCGCCTACTTGGTGACCTCATCCCAAACCAAATATCTTGGGGATTCGATCGAATGTGTGACTCGACCCGTCTTCGAAAGCCAGCTTACCATCGCTTTTTTCCTCTCTTTCGGGATCGTGATTCTTGGTCAGGTCCTGTTGTCCTGGACTGCCTTCGGCCGGCGCGCCCGGGCTCTGGGTTCCAATGAGGAGGCGGCTCGCCTCTCCGGGATTCATTCGGGGAGGATCAAGGTGATGGTTTTCACTCTCTCCGGATTGCTCGCCTCTCTTGGGGGAATCTTTCAGTGCTCGCGGCTTTCGTCGGCCGATCCCAACGCCGGGATTGGATTGGAGCTTTCCGCCATCGCGGCCGTGGTGATCGGGGGCACGAGCCTGATGGGGGGACGCGGCTCCGTGATCAGCAGTTATCTGGGCGTTTTGATCATCGCTGTTTTGCAGGCGGGACTGGCTCAAGTGGGGGTTTCGGAGCCCACGAAACGGGTCATTACAGGGGCGGTCATCGTCATGGCTGTTATTCTGGACGCCTATAGAAACAAGGGATCAGGTTGGAAACTGTCTCTCAGGTTCATGTCGAGATGGTCAACATGAGACATGGACAATGGCCTTGCGGTATAGTGTGTGAAGTTATGAAGAATATGATGGCCTTTTTTCTTTGGGTTGCACTGAACGGATGGATCCCGGGTCATGATCGTTGTATTGCCTCGGAAGACAACAGGGACCGAACCCTTGTGCAAGAACATCTGGAGATCTCCAACAGGATCATTGCCGGGGAGTATGATGGCGCGCTTGAGAGACTGGAACGCCTGGTCCTTTTGGAAATAGCGGATGGCAAGACCTACGCCCTACTAGCCCTGGTCTATAACCAGTTGGGGGCTTGTGAGGACGCCCTGTATGCGAGCGAGGAAGCTTTGAGTAGGGGAGAGGATTCCTCGGTGCTTCGCAGGGAGCGTGGGAAGGCCTTGGGTTGTATACGTGAATACAACAGACGCGTGCGCGAGGAGATTCGAAGGGCGGAACCGTCTGACCCCAGGAGCCTTTCGCTCAGGGAAGAGTGGTCATCCAAGGCAGGCGGGACGTCCACACGGGTGGGTTCAGAAAGAAGGCGGCGTTTGTCATTGGATCTTTGTGCGTGGGGCGAGATTGTGGATGCGCCAGTCGCATCGAAACGGGGATGGCCTTCTCCAGGAGAGATCTCGGATAAAAAGGACGAGACCGTGAATTTTTCGCTGGACGCATCCTATGCTTTCAAGGATCCCAACCTCCCCTTGGAGTATGGTCCCTCTCTGTCCTTTTACAGGAATTTCTACGACGATCTTTCGGCTTTTGACTACACGTATTTTCAGGCGGGTCTTTTCACGAAAACTCGTCTTGCCGGATGGATCTTCGATGCTACCATGGACGCAGGGTATACCTGGCTTGGAGAAAAGGGCTACAGGAAGTGCATCGCTCCGGGACTGGGGATAACCTATGTTTATGCCAACAGAAGGGATCTGTCGCAGTTTACCAAACTATCCTGGGATGCAACCTATATGGATGATGTGTCAAATCCCCCTCGGCCGGAAGAGAATCGGAGCGGATGGTATCCGGCTCTGATTTTGAAACACACAGTTCATATGAACCGTACCGGGACCACGACCGGGGTGAAAGGATATTGGCAGAACCATTCTTCTCTGGGTTCCTCGTATGTAGGGGATTTGTTGGGACTCCGCGCGTTTCTTGGACAAGAGCTTCCTTTGGATTTTTCCAGTCATATCAGCGTGGGTTTCGAGGGCGATTGGTTCGAAGACAGTCACGTTTCTGCACAGACCGGGGATGTTCGAAAACAGGGCCATTTTATCTTTGACGTGGGTTTGGACCGGGAGGTGGTTCAAGGGGTATTCTTTTTCCTGGGATACGCTCACAAGGAAGTGAATTCAAACTTGGACCGTCTTTTCTCCTATCAACAGAATGTTTTTTTCGCTGGTGTTCATTTGAGCCATTGAAGAAGTGATAGGCTTGGCTGCATGGGATCCCGCGATGTCTCTGTTTGTGATGAAAGGAGATGCAGAGTGAAAGAGATCAGGGGCAAAGTTGCTGTGGTGACCGGAGCCGCCATGGGCATGGGATATGGCTTGGCTCGCCTGCTTCTTCGAGATGGGGCCCGAGTGGTGGTCCTGGACATTCAGGAAGAGACCTTGTGCCGGGTTTTTGAGGAAGAAGCCAAGGCAGGGACCGTGTTGCCCTTGAAAGTGGACATTGCCAGAAGAGAAGAGGTTTATGCGGCTCGGGAACGAGTTCATGATCAATGGGGCGCCGTGGATATCCTGGTGAACAATGCCGGGGTGGTTTGGGGAGAAAAATTCGTGGACTGCGCCGATGAGAGGATTCAATGGGTCATGGATGTAAACTATCACGGTATGGTTTGGATGACCAAGGCCTTTTTGCCTGACATGATCGAGAAGGGCGCGGGACACGTGGTCAATATAGCCTCGGCGGCAGGCATGGTTGGGGTTCCATTGATGGTGCCGTATTGCGCCAGCAAGTTTGCTGTCATCGGTTTCACGGAATCCTTGCGTATGGAAATGAAACGGGACAATCTGTCTGGGATTCATTTTACCGTCGTGTGTCCAAGCTATGTGACCACAGGCATGTTCGAAGGAGTCAAACGCCCCCTTTTCGTTCCCTGGTTGACCACGGAATACATGGTTCAACGTATCTACGACGGGATGAGAAGGAACCGTCCCTACGTTTGTGAGCCCTTTATGGTCAAGTTCCTGCCTTTGATCAAAGCCCTGTTGCCCGCGAGATGGGTGGACGAGATCAACACACGATTTGGCGTGGCCGCGTCCATGGAGACGTGGACCGGAAGACGGGACGAGAGAGAACCATAAGCCATACTGGGCGCAGGTTATGAAGAGATCGGGTCCTGCGGCATGGAGAGCACGCGCAAGGGAATGGATCGTTCATGTCTGCCGTCGATTGCCAGATCGACGGAGTATTGACCCGGTTCCTTAAACTGAACGCGAGCCAGATTCAATACCATGTTCGCGCAGACCGAAGAAATCTGAGGGGCCGGCTGCACCTTGACGTTTCCATCGAGTCCAGGGAGCACGGGGACGCCATCGGCGTTGACCATGGTGATGCGAACCTTGTGTTCCCCTTCCTCGATCTTCTCGAAGCGAATACGCAGGGCGATCGCGCATTGGTGGTGGATCGCAGGAAACTGTCTGGCATGGATCGTGTCGAACGCGCCCAGGATGTTGAGTTTCCCGGCCCATTGGGTCGCCGCGTCGCACAGGACAAAAACTTCGATTTCCATCTTTAACCTCCCTGTTTGCTAGCCGGCCGCCTGTTCTAAGAGCCCGGATCTCTTCTGCTGAGAGTTTACACCTTGAGAACCGTATTCGCTACGATCTTCTTTCACTTCATTTGACCCTTTCCACCGCAAGGTCTAAGATGGATGTTTTCTGAAACCACTACCTCACTGAACATGCTTGAACATACCTTTTGCCATATTCCCAGCGTAGGTCCCAGATCGGAAAGAAACCTTTGGAATGCCGGGTTTCATTCATGGGAGTGCGTCCTGCGAGGAGCGGATTTTCCTTTCTCCAAGCACAAGGCGGACTTCCTGAAATATCATCTTGCCTATTCGGAAAGCAAATTGAGCGAGGGAGATCCACGTTTCTTTACCAACGCGCTGCGATCCAACGAACACTGGAGGATATTTTCCGATTTCAGGAAATCCGTCGTGTTTTTGGACATTGAAACCACGGGGAATGGTTCCCCCAGAGATCATATCACTACGGTGACTTTGTATGATGGCCTGAAGATCAGAAATTACGTGTACGGGGAGAACCTGTCCTGTTTTGCCCATGATATACAGTCCTATAAGGTTGTCGTGACCTACGGGGGAAAAAGCTTTGATTTTCCCTTCATTCGGAGCACCTTGGGGATTCCCATGGATCAGGCCCATGTAGATCTAAGATACACTCTTGCCAGTTTGGGATATACAGGAGGGCTGAAAGGCTGTGAAAAGAAACTGGGACTGGACCGAAAAGAATTGGTGGACATGAACGGCTATTTCGCGGTGTTGCTCTGGAGGGAATTCAAGAGGAAACGCGACAGGCGCGCCTTGGAGACCTTGCAGGCTTATAACATGCTTGACGTCATCCATCTCGAGCCGCTCATGGTAAAGGCTTATAACCTGAAGGTTCAGGAGACGCCGTTCGGCGATTCGATGCAACTCCCCATGCCCAAGGTGCCCAGGCTGCCGGTGCAACCTGACAGGAACCTTATCGAAAGGCTGAGTCGAAGGGTGCATGCCGCAAGAAGATAGGGTCTCCGTTTCGATTCATTCGGTGAGAATGTCTTCGATCGCCAAGGGGGGGCCATCCAGATTCTCGTTGATTCGTTCCAATATGGACCTGCTACTGACTACGCAGGTGGAAGCCCGATTCATCCCGTTTTCCAGTAGATTCGTGAGGGCATTCTTGACCAGAATGGGTGTGGCCCGAAGGATCCTGGCATATCGTTCCTCCCTGAACGCCGGGGTGATCCCTGTGATGTGTCTTTCCAGGGAGAGGATCGTCGCTTCTGAAGGACGCGCGTTCCGATCCACGTCCTTTACCCTCGCGATGATGGCCCTGTCCACATCTTCTTGACTCCAAGGAGCGTTCCGCACAAAGTTCAACGCATTCTGGAAGACCTGGAGGGTATGGGTTGGATTCGGATCTCTGAAGGAATGCATGGCAAAGGATTCCCTGAAACCGTCGGTTTGACAGGCGGCCCCATAGGCGTTTCCCCTGAAACGAATCTCTGGAAGCAGGTAATCCATGCTCATCATCTGAGTGCCCAGGCTCAAGAAGGGATCGTCCGGATGTGAAATGTGCGGAGCAGGCATGACCCATGCGCAGTAGGCGACTTTCATGGGCGCGGCCAATCCTTCCCGAGGGGGGTGCGTCCATGGACGGAAAGAGAGCGGAGGCATTTCCCGTTTCTTGAGGAGCATCTTGGATGTCCAGTCCGTTAACGCCTTTTTCGTCGTGTCGAAAGCGCTGTCCGATCCAGTGAAACTAACGGTAAATTGTCCCCTCGACAGTAGAACATCCCTAATCCCTTCCACCGCTTCCATGAGGGACTGCGCTTCTGTTTCGAACTCCCTGCATTTCTTGCGAAGGAGATGTAATTGGGGAAGTCCCTCGATCTCATGGATGAGATGGCCTTCCGGGGTCAAACCTCGAGTGGCATGATTTAGGGCTGTGCCCAGCCCATTATTTACCAGGTCCATTTCCAAGGAGCAGAGGGCTTGGGTAGTCACATCCTTGAGTCTCCGTTCATCTCGAGGATCCAATCCAAAGAGCAGATCTCTCAGCAGATCCAACGCGTCCTCCATGCCTTGATCCAAGGCTTTTAAGCTGATTCTAAGTCGTCTCATGCAATTCGTAGAATCAGTTCCATGCCGTTGGAACGTCAGGGATGCGCCAATGCCTCCTGTATGGGCCGCTGTGCGTCTGGCTACTCGTTCGTAACTCTGACCTTTGACTCCCATTTTGCATATGGCGTCAGAGTACCGGGGGAGGTAGGGATATAAGTCTTCAGATAGATCCTTCAGGTCAAAATTCAAAATCAGGTAATTCACTCCATTGGCAAAGACATCGTTCCTGAGCAATTCCACGTTGGCATGCAATAGATGGGTCTCTACCGGGATCTCTTTGGGCCTTGCAGGAAGATCGGACACCTTGAGTTGAGGCAAGCAAGCGATAGCTTCCGGCGGATTGGGCTGTCTCGCTTCCTCCAAGAGACGGGCTGTCTTCTCCGCCAGCATGGCGGTTTCCTGGTCGGTCATGCATTTCCTGAGAGAGAACATCTCTTCTTCATACTTCGCTTCTTGTCTTTCCAGCTCCTCGCAAGAGGGTTTCAATACGATGGTTAGACGGTGAGAATTGTCCAAGAATCGCGCCCGAATCAGTTCATTCAAAAAGCTTGGGTTCTTTTCATATCTTTGGCGGCAGGAATCGAACTGTTCTGCCAATCGTAAGGCGTCGAAAGGAGAATCCACATAGGGCCAGCGTGCCAAAGTTCTCAACATGAGCCGCAACGGGAACATGCTCTTGATTTCCAGTTGTTCGTAGGCGCATTGCTGGAAGGCAGATTTGACAGCCTCCGGATCAAGGGTGTCCTGGGCCAAATCGCGAAGGGTGTCCATCACCAAGGCTTCGAAGGCTTCACGATGCTTGGAATCCGAACCTTTGAGTCCTATGTGATAGCTGGTTTCCATGTCCCCAGCGTGAAGACCTGAGTGGGTGAGATCCTCGCCCAGACCTGAATCGATCAACGCCTTGCGCAGAGGCGCGGCTTCATGCCCGAGAAGAACACGATCCAGAATCCCCAATACAATCACGTCTTCCAGATCCCTCCCATCTCCCACGATCCAACTCATGAGAAGAAAGGTCTTGCGATCCTCTGATTCCTCGGTTCCCAAGGGATATACCCCTTCCCAAGAGCGGGGCGTTTGCCATCGTGGCTGTTTTTGGGGAAGGGGAGCGCGATCGGATGCGGAAAAATCGTGCAAACGCGATTCAAGAAAAGCGAGATAATCTCGGGTCGGGATGTCACCATACAGGAAAAAAAAGGCGTTGCTGGGACAATACATGGTTTCATGGTATCTCTTGAGATCTTGATGGGTCAGGGTCGGGATGTAAGCCGGATCTCCACCGGAATCCAAACCATAGATCGTGTCGGGAAAGAGCTGTTGCTCGCAGATTCGGGAGAGCAAGGATTCCGGGTGGGAATAGACCCCTTTCATCTCGCTGAAGACGATTCCGCTTCTATCCAACGTCCCGGTCGGCGCGGATGGATCCAGTGGTTCCAAATGATGTGCTTCCCTCAGAAAGGTATTCTCTGTGAGTTGAGGATGAAACACGGCATCGAAATAAACATCAGCCAGGTTGAAGAGGTCCTGATGGTTGTTGCTCGACACCGGATAATAGGTCATGTCCGATCCTGTCATGGCATTGATAAAGGTCGCCATGCTCATTTTGATCATTTCGAAGAAAGGCTCCTTGACCGGGAATTTTTCAGAGCCGGCCAGAACGCTATGCTCCAGGATATGGGGTAGACCTGTGTTGTCCGTGGGCGGTGTCGAAAAAGAGATGGAAAAGAGATTTTCGGTGTCCTGGGTGTGGATATGGATCAACCGGGCGTGGGTGACGATGTGTCTGAGTTGGTAGCCTACGGCCCGGAGGCTTTCCAGATGCCCCACCTCGATCACTTCAAAGCCATGCAGCGTCTCCCCTGGTTGATGGGCGCATGGGGGTATTGCGTTCAAAAGATCCTCCCTGTGTTGATTATAGCGAAACAATCTATAAGGCGCTTGAGACAAGAGTTGAGACTAAGGATTCGTAGGGACAAAACGTAAATAATCAGTGAACCCGATCCAAACGCAGCCCTTGGCGGAGAAGAGACAGAGAAGCTGTTTTCGAACGGTTTGAAAGCCCCTCCCACGCCGAATGCACATTCGGCATCTGGGAGGGGCTTTCTCTTCCTAGGTGCGTATCACGGCATTCCAATCTGTCTCCTCTTCCCACGACGGTTTGTCTCTGGATCGCTTTCACTGATTATTTACGATAAAACCGTACATATAAAAACAGAATGATTATACACCAGGTAGATGGGGACCGCGGGAAATGGGATACAATCAGGACATGAATCCATGGAGAAGTTGAGCGCAGCAAACCAGGGACGACTTGTTCCGCTTCAAAGAATGGACATGATGAGCGAATTAGGAAAATCAATCAGGATGCAGAGGATATTTGGAGGGACTTCCTGTCCCATTCTTACCGTGGCCGTGGACCATATGATTACGTATCCAGAATACATGCCGGAGGGACTTCGAAGGATTCAAGACACCATAGGAGCCTTTGTCGAGGCGCAACCTCATGCTATTACCATGAACAAAGGAGTGGCTGTCCGTGTCATGAAGTCCTTTGCCGGGAAAATCCCTTTGATCATCCAGCAAATGGCGATTTCCTTTCAGGGCACCGGATTTGCTGTTCACGCCAGCGTGGAAGAAGTATTGGCCTTGGGCGCTGATTCTATCGCTGTGGCGATTCTGGTCAAAGGCCCTCAGGAATTGGACTATCTGCAACACTTGGGGAACGTGGTGGCGGAAGCGGAAGGCTTTGGACTTCCGGTGATTGCTCATATCTATCCCATGAAGAAAAGCGACTCGGGTTATATCGTCAGTTGTGACCCGGAGGATGTGTTTTTCGCGGCTCGATCGGGATTTGAAATGGGGGTGGACATGGTCAAGATACCATACACCGGTAATCCTAAGAGCTTTGGCCAGATCGTTGCCCTTACGCCGCTTCCTGTTCTGGCTGCAGGCGGACCCCGTTGCAACGACTGGGGGGATGTGTTGACTATGATGCGGGGAGTGGGATGCTCTGGGGCGGCCGGAGCCACGGTGGGTCGAAACGCCTGGGGCAGAGAGGAGATCGTGAGAGCTGTCCAAGAGATGAAAGCGGCTCTTGTGCAGGGGCGAGCCCAGGGAGAAAGTCATGGTGAAGGGTAGGAGTTTTGCTGGCAGATTCCTTTTCATCGCGCTTCTTGTTTTTACCGGCACGATCGGCCTGGTGGCGGCCTTGCCCGTCCTCCTTTCTTCAAGCGTCCTGCGTCAAAGCGCTCTGAATGCCTTCAATGGTGTGAGTCCGTATAAACTGGAACTGGAAACATGGCGCTTTTCCTGGTTTCGAGGGATGAAATTGGAAGGGCTTCATATCAGGGACGTGCAAGGCCGGGTCGATATGGAAGTGGAGAGCGTGATGATGGATCGTGGGATCTGGTCCCTTCTCTCTTCGCCGGACAAGGGAACCTTGCGTGTCTTTTCTCCAAAGATACGGATCGTTATTCCAGAATCCGTGTCTTCTAAAAAGATGGCGGGGGAGCCATCCCGTCGTCTGTCATCAGACAGCCAGTCGAGTCCCGCACCCATCTCAATCCTTCCTTCGATACCTCCCTTCATTCTGGCAGTGGAGTTGGTGGAGGGAGAAGTCAAAGCGCTCTTTCCCGGAAACGAAGAACAGGTTCTCATGGAGGGAATGAATGGCATCTTCCACGTGGATGGGGTGGGGGAGCGGATCGACGCGTCTCTACAGTCTCGCGCGCTTGGATCCCAGGCCACGCTCACGGGCCAAATGAAGCTTGAAGAACGGGGAGAATCGCTCCAGGCTGAGATTCTTTGGAGCGATGTACCCTTGGAGTCGGTCTTGTCCATGGCTCGTTTTTTTCGGTCCGATCTTCCTACAGGAAGTGGCACCCTTCTGGGCAAAATTATCATCGAAGGCCCCTTGGATAAAGTGACCGTCACCGGCTCCGCCGTTGGACGACAGGTCTCTTTATTCGGAGGCATGTTGGGAGAGGACAACCCTTTCCTCGAGATCCTGAAGGTGGAATGGAAGGCCGAGGGGCAAAGGGAGTCTTGGGATGCGGTTCGTCTTCGTGTAGAAACACCCATCGCCGAACTGGAGATGTCAGGATCGTTTTCGCAGGAAGGGGTGCGCTCTCTGCATGTTTTGGGGGACATGGATCTGGCGCAAGCGGCCCGACAACTGCCCGGCACGCTCCATTTTCAGGAAGGACTGTCCCTTCAGGCCGGCAAGGCTTCCATGAATATGGATGTGAGGCTGGCTGAACGTGGAGTGGACGTCAGGGGAGAGGCCGCCATGGAAGGACTTAGGGGGGCGTTGAAAGGCAGGAACGTCGTCATGCTGGAGCCCATCCGGCTAAAACTGGACCTGTCTTCAGACAACGGTCAGATTGAACTCAAGACCCTTGAATGGAGATCCTCGTTCGGTAAAGCAGACGCGCGTGGAGGGATGTCGGATTTTCACGCTCAAATATCCGCGGATCTATCCAGAGCTTTGGAAGAGATGGGACAGTTCTTTGACCTTGACGAATGGGATGCGCGAGGCAAGGCTGATTTGAGGCTTCGAATCAGCGAGTCTGGACGGGATCGAAGGACCTTGACCGCGAAGTTCCATGTCGATCGATTCGAATTTCTTAGCCAGGGAAGGCCACTTTTCCCTGCCAAGGAATCGATCTTGAATATCCATGCTGATGCTCGTTTTCAGGAAGGACGGCTCGCCGCGATTGACCAGTTGTCCATGGAATACGCTCTTCCCTTGGGCCAAGGCAAGATAGATCTTGAAGGGCTTTCCTTGGGGACAAAAAAGATCGATTCCCTGCCTGATCTTCGAAAGCTCGATGGAACAGGTACGCTTGATCTGGCCATGGTGGGACAGGCTTTTCATGTTCTGGACAGAATGCCGAAAGATGCTTCCATGACTGGGGATCTGCGCGTTGAACGGTTGGTGATGGGGGTTCAGAACGGAGAAATTCATGTTTCGGATTTCCAACTATTCTTTCGCGACTTGCGAGGGATCCAGGGCGAACGGTCGATGCATTGGGAAAACCTGAAGTGCACAGGGGCCGGGAAGGCGGATCCTGCCGGCAGACGATTTGAGATCGAACGAGGCAGCCTGGAGGCCGGAACGGATCATATCCATCTTTCTTCTCTTCAGATAGGGGATGGGTCGGATCCTGTGGGTACGCTTTCCGGAGAGATCGAGGGAAACTTGGATTTGGCTCGTCTTACCCGCGCCAACCTGCCTTGGCTTCTTTCCGGGGATCAATTTGTCGATGGCAAGGCTCGTTTCTCCTTGAAGGCGCGAGGAAGGACATGGCAGGCCTCGTGTATCCTTCAGGACTTTGTCTATCGTGCAGGGCAGAGACCTCCCTATGAGGACAAAGAAATCTTCTTCGAGGGACAAGTCCAGTCCAGCCCGGATGGAACGGTGGAATTCAGTGAGCTTCACTTCAAGGCAGGCGCTGTATCCACAACGGCCCAAGGAAGTCTGAAGGACAGAACAGGGGAGAAACGCCTCAAGGCCAAGGGGAAAGCCGTCTGGAATTGGGATCGGGTCACTGAATTGATGCACGCCATGGGGTACGAACAGGTGGATTTTGAAGGAAAAGAGGAGGGGCCTTTTGAAGTGGATCTCGTTCTGGGCGCGGGTTCCTGGCAGGACATCTTGAAAGAGAGCCTCCTAAACATGGAACTCAACATGAAGGGCATGGAACTGTATGGATTCGTTATGAAGGATTTGAATGTTCCGATTCGTTTGAGGGACCATGTTGGAGAGATGGATGTGGAAACGGACTACGATGGGGGACAGATCGTCTTTTTTCCCAGGATCCAGATCCAAGAAGACGCCACCTTTACCATGGCAACGGACCGTCCAATCTTCTCCAACATTCCTTTGACCGACGAGATCGCCGACGATCTCGTCGGTCGTATTCATCCTGTATTCAAGGGGGCGACGGTAATGAAGGGGACGGTTACCATGATGTTGCGGGACATGCACATTCCCTTGGAAGAAGCCTGGCAGGAGAGAGCCTCTTTTTCAGGCGCCTTGCAGATCCATGATGTGGTTCTGGGGGCTTCAGGGTTGTTGGGCGAACTCTTGGGGCTGGCCAAGATTGAGGAACGGGAATACCTGCTTGGGAATCAAACCATTGATTTCCACTGTCAGAAGGGTCGAATCCAATGCTCGACATTGAGGTTGAGAGTGGGGGGATATGAAATGAGTCTGGCCGGGTCCGTGGGCTTGGATCAGACATTGGACTACTCGGTGTCCATTCCGGTGACGCAACGTTGGGTCGGCGAGAAGATCTATCCCTATTTGCAGGGAGAAAGCATCCGAGTTCCTGTTTCAGGCACGCTGACCCGTCCCACGATCGATGCCAGGGTTTTTACCAGAGCGTTGACCGATCTGACAACCCAGGCGGCAGGCAGAACGGTGCGAGACAAGGTGATCGATGAGGCAGGAAAGCGGTTAAAGGATCTCCTGGAGTGAGATTTCATATGCGACACAGGTCGTCTGCGCCATCGGCTACTGGTATGAAAGGGGTGAATGTTTGCTGGAAGGGAGAGGAAAAATGGGTGAGAATCCGGCGAGAAGATGCTGGGCTATCTTGGCGGCAGCATGTTTGAACATGGCGAGCGTCCCTACGATTGGAGATGAGATGGATCTACTCTTTGAAACCCCCTTTCTTCGTTACGTCATCGACTCTCGGGGAAGGAATGCTGTTTTCGAGGAGAAATCCACAGGCAACGACTATCTGGCGCGGGACGGAAAGACACCCTGCGCGGTGGTGGTGAGGGAGGGGACGAATCATCCTTGTGAGCGTGCCGGGATCCAGGATGACTTCTTGAGATTGAGTTTTCCAGGGGCGAATTTGGACGTGCGTGTCAGGGTGATTGAGGAACAAGAGTCCTTGCGTTTTCAAGTGGAAGATGTATCCCATCAAGACTTTCATGAGCTTCGTTTCCTGAATATTCCTCTCCATCTGGACGGGATGCCCGAAGAGTCCTTCGCTGCCTGCGTATTGGCTCTCAATCTAAAGACCCGTGTCGAGGCGTTGCCGGGACCCCAGAAATCCCTGCAAGCCTCCTGCTATCCCAGAATCGGGTGCGCCGGTGCGGAGGCCGCGCTCTTGGCCATGCCTATGAGTGACTTGAGACAGGGAATGAAGCGTGTGGTATCCAGAGCGCCGGGGCTGCCGACGACGGATGTGGGGGGGGCCTGGGCCTTGGATGCTCCGATCAACCGTGGCTCTTATCTTTTCGATTTCGGAGACTTGACAGAAAGGACCGTGGATGACTGGATCGCTCTGGCTCATCGTTTGGGACTTACCCAAATCGATTTTCATGCGGGAAAATCCCTGCGTTTCGGGGATTGTAGACCCCATCCCGAGCTTTTTCCCGAGGGAAGAAAGAGCGTCAAGGCCGTGATCGATCGGCTGCATGCGGCAGGGTTGAAAGCCGGACTGCACACCTATGCTTTTTTTATCGCCAAGGACACCCCTTATGTTGTCCCGGTACCCGACTCTCGTCTCGGGAAGGATGCCAGCTTTACCTTGGCCGAGTCCATCGACGAGGTGGCGGCGGAGATACCTGTGTTGGAATCCACGGAAGATCGATCCACGACCACAGGATTTTTCGTTCGAAACAGCGTGACGTTGCAGGTGGAGGATGAACTGATTACCTATTCGGGAATTTCTAAGCAAGAGCCTTACGCTTTCACTCAGTGTGTTCGGGGGGCCTACGGGACCCAGGCGAGTTCCCATGAAAAAGGGGCGAAGGTACATCATCTCAAGGAATGCTTCGGCTTGTTCTGTCCTGACGCGGAATCCACGCTGCTCGCGGAGATCGCGTCCCATACCGCTGATACCTACAACGAGTGTGGTTTTGATATGATCTATCTGGACGCTCTGGACGGGGAGGATATCCTTGCTGGTCGGGAATGGAGCTGGCATTACGGGTCCAAGTTCGTATTTGAAATCGCCAAGCGGCTCCAGAATCCCGCCTTGTTCGAGATGAGCACCTTTCATCATCATCTTTGGTTTGTGCGAGGGCGCATGGGCGCATGGGATCATCCGTCCCGGGCTCACAAGAGATTCATCGATGTGCACTGCGCTGCCAACCATGCGGGACGAGGCATGTTTCTTCCCATGAACCTGGGTTGGTGGGCAACCAAGACCTGGTCCGAGGGGCCCCATGTGACGCAGATCGAACCCACCTTTCCGGACGATATCGAATATCTGTTGGGAAAATGCGTGGGATATGACATGGGATTGGCCTTGATGGGGGTCAATCCCACGAACATTGGACATACGCCAGCCTATGAAAGACTTGCGCCGATGTTCCAGGTCTATGAGGGATTGAGGCACGCCCAGGTCGTGCCGGAATCCCTCAAACGAAGGCTTCGCGTTTTGGGGGACGAGTATCATCTGGTGAAAGACGAGAACGACTGGAGATTTTGTCCGGTGCGTTATGAGCAGAATCGTGTGACCTCAAGGGACACGGAAAGGATCTCCTGGGTCGTGGAGAACCCTTTCATGGAACAGGGACTTCGGGCGAGGATCGAGCCGCTGATGGGATTGCGAAGGGCAGGGGACGCTTCAGAGATGATTCTGGAAGGGTTCGATGATCTTGGGCCATGGACAAGTCGAGCCAAGGAACAAGTTCAAGGATCTCTTGAGCCAGGAGAAACTGTTCCCGCGACAGGAGAAAGGGCCTGCATGTTCCGAGCGAAAAGCGAGCGAAGCGAAAGAACGGGCTCCTGGATCCAGATGATTCGCGTCTTCGATCCTCCCCTGAATCTTGGAAACAGACAAGGACTCTCCCTCTGGGTGAAGGGAGATGGAAGCGGGACAGTTCTGAATGTACAATTGAGAAGTCCGGAGCATACCACTCATGGAGGGTGTGGGGATCACTATATTAGGTTGGATTTTGAGGGATGGAAACTGGTGGAACTGGTGGAACCCGAGAGCGCTGAAATCGAAGGCATGCAGTGGCCTTATGGGGGTGCTTATGCTATATATCGTGAGACCGTGGACTATGGTCAGATCGAACGACTCTCGCTCTGGTACAACCTGTTGCCGCAAGGCCAGGAGGTTGTAAGCCAGATCGGTCCCATCCATGCGGTTCCCATTTCGAGCGTAAGATGCTCGGAGATCACTCTGTTCGTTCAAGACAAGGAAATCAAGATCCCATTTGAGATCAAAAGTGGCATGTTTGTGGAATGTCATCCCACGACAGGCGCGTTCTTGTTCGGTCCCAAGGGGGAGGCGATAGACCGTTTCCTATGGCCGGATGCAGAAGCTCCTCCTCTCCTTCGCCAGGGACAGAACGTGATGGGTTTGAGGTGTGGTGATTGGAAAAACGACGTCCCACCGCGGTTCAGAGTGACGATCATGAGTTTGGGCGAGCCCCTGGATCCTCTGATCATCGCTCCCTCCCTTGATCTACCGGGAGAGTATGGACTGTCTGGTATGATGGGAGTTCATTGAAGGAGGTTCTTATGCGTGGAAGGGGCATCTTCCTCTTCTTTTGTTCCCTTGTTCTCTTTGTGTCCCTTGGATCGCGCGTGCAAGCCCAGGGATCGGGATGGTACAGGACCCAGGGACGTTGGATCCTGGATCCCAAGGGACGTGTTCTTATCCTGCGGGGTTTGAATATGTCTCAGAGTTGCAAGTTTCCTGGCACCCAGTTCCTTCCCTGGCAATCCGAGGAAGAGGTCAAGATCATGAGATCCTGGGGGTTCAACTGTGTGCGTCTCCTCCTTACGTGGGAAGCCCTGGAACCGGAACCCGGAAGATATGACGAGGCGTATCTGGACCGCGTGGCCCAGTTTGTCGACTGGTGCGCGGAAAGCGGAATCCATGTGGTGCTGGATATGCATCAAGATCTATATGGCAGAAAGTATGGTGGCAATGGCTGTCCGGCATGGTCCTGCGTGGATGACGGAATCGCTTTCAAAGCCATACCGGGACATTGGGCCATGAATTATGGCACCGCCGCTGTCATACGCGCCTTTGACAACTTCTGGGAGGATCGGCCTGGACCGGACGGCGTGGGGGTGCAGACAAGGTATATTCTGGCTTGGCAGCGCGTGGCCGAGCGTTTTAAGGACGATCCCATGGTCCTGGGATACGACATGATGAACGAGCCTTTCTATGGCTCCGCGGTGCTGGGAATCGCTGTGAACATGATGTGGACCCTTCGAAGCGAGTTCTCCGAGGAGGGACTGTCCTGGTCTGATTTGACGGCATCTGTTCAGCAGCAGGGGCAAGATCAGGATCCCATGGCCGTTTTGGCGCAACGCTTGCTTGAAAAGGACCGGTTTTACGCCGTGTTGGACGCGTCCAGCCGGCCGGGTCAACTCTATGAGATCAAGCGCCTGCAACCCTTTTACGATCGGCTGGGGAGAGCGCTGAGAGAAGTGGATTGTGATGGGATCCTTTTCTTTGAACCCGCGGGGGGAGCCGGGTCCGGTACGCGTCTGAGGACCGCGATCGATACCCCCAGATGGGAGATGGGCGCACCCATGCCAAATTGCGTCTTTGCGCCCCATCACTACGAGTTTGCCGCGGAGATGGGCATGCCCTATCCGGTGGAGGAAAGATGGGCTTCCCGTAGTCTCTCTCGTACCGAAGAAGCCAGAGAAAGGATGGGAATTCCCGTCTGGTATGGGGAATGGGGGGCATGGAACACATCGACTCCGGGAATTATGGATATGGTGATAGAGCATTTGGACTTCTTTGACGAAGCCCTGGTGGGATGGGCCTGGTGGGAGTATGGTCCTGGGTTCAAGGATTCCCCTTTTCTTCCCTTGTTGACGCGCCCCTATGCCCAGGTGATTGCAGGAATTCCTACCAGGATGCGCTGTACGGATAGCTTCTTTGAACTCAAGTTTGATCCGCTGCCGGAAGGCGGGGAAACCGTGATCTGGGTGCCCAACTCCTTGGAAGCCGAGGTCCAGGTCCACGGGGTCAAGGACGGGATCCATGTTGGCCGGGATTCCGAAGGATTTGTTCGGCTGACGCTACCCGGCCAAAGCCAAGCCTGCCATGTGGAAATCTCTTTGCGACCCAGGGAAAGGATGGATGATTCGCAAGCACAGGAGAATCCTGAAGGGGATTCTAGCGAAGACGATCCTATCGAGATTGAAGCCTATAGAGACGCTTCTCCGTCCTGATCAAGAGGCTCCCATGGGCCATGGCTGGGCATGCCATGCACATCTCCTCCAATGAGTTGGTATGCAGCGTTTCAAAGACAGGACCGGCCCTCAATACATGGGTCTTTCCCTCTTCAGACAGGCAGAAGATCATTCCGTTGTAGGCCCAGGGCGAGGCTGTAAATTCCTTGCTTCCGGAGAGTTTCTGGATATCGTAGATCACCTCGCCTGTTTTGGCGTCATAGCAGGCAATATAGCCCCGATCCAAGAGAACGTAGAGATAGTCGCCGTATACCAGAATGGATGGATTGTAGGGGGCTGCCTGGGGCTGGACCCATGCTATGAAGGGATGGCTTGTCTGTTTCGGAGTCAATGAGATGTCTCCTTGGGCGCCTGGCTTGATGGCGAAAATGGGTCTTCGCTTGTCCGCGACATAGCCGGACGAAAGATACAGCAATCCATGAGCGGACAGGGGGGTGGGCACCGTGATGGCCGAGGATCCCGTGAGTTCCCAGAGCAGATTCCCTTCCAGATCGTAGGACCGGTTTCTTCCCGTGCCGGGGATAACGATCTCCGTGCGATTTTCTCCATGCCACACAAAGGGAGTAGACCAGTTGCTTTTTTCTTCGCGGTCCACCTTCCAGAGCACGCGGCCTGTAGCCTTGTCCAGAGCAAGGAGGTAAGACTGTTCTTCATTATCGTTGACAAGGAAGAGTTTGTCTTGCCACAACACCGGCGAGGAAGCGGTCCCCCAGTGAGCGCGCATTCTCACGGGAGTGATGGGATGCGTCCACTGAAGATGACCTTCCATGTCATAGGCGAAAACCCCGATCTGTCCCAGATAGACGTAGACACGTTCCCCGTCCGTGGTTGGTGTCTCGCTGGCATAGGTGTTTTTTACATGCTTGGGTTGGTACGGAAGCCCCTGATGTGCCGTCTTTTCCCATAGGATGCGTGCTGTCTCGAAATCGAGACACATCGTGCGCCATTCGTGGCTGGATCCCACGGCCTTTCTTTCACCTCCAAAATATAAGCCCTTGGTAGGCTCTTCTGTGTCTTCTTCGGAAATGACTGTGGTCAAGAAGATCTTGTCTTTCCATACGATAGGACTCGACCAGGCCATGCCCGGAATCTCCGTGGACCATACCACATTCTCCGTGGGACTCCAGGTGGATGGAAGTCTGGGATCGTTTTCGGTTGCGCCGGAGGCTTTGGGACCTCTGAACTGGGGCCAGATATCTGTGGGAAAGGCACGAAAAGAGGAAAGAGCCAAAAGGATCTGGAGGATAAAACATGGGGATCGCAAGCATGAATACAAGAGATGCTCCTTTTTCAATAGGGGAGTCCATATTCTCATAATCAGGTGAATCATCCAAGACGCTCTCATCTTTCCAGACCCTGGGTTCCATTATGCCTCTCCCCAGGCGCCTTTCATGTCGCACGCAGGCCTCTTCTTCATCTAGAGAGCGAATCTGAGAAGCAATCTAGGTTCCTTGATCTCTACTACTGGAAGTTTTCCTTCAGTGCTATGATGGCTGATGTTCGATCTCGTATGAGACCAGGAAATTGAAAGGAGACCAATAGCATGATTTTATCGAGCCAGGGTCGCTCACGAAGGGAATTTCTCAGGATGGGTATCGGGACCGCTATCATCTCTTTGGCCCAAGGTCAGGTTGGTGCCAAAGAGCAGCAGAGAGCGTGCTGTCAGAGCGGGAGCGTGGAAGAGAAAAAGGATGGCAAGATCCCGGTGGGATTGCAGCTCTATTCCGTGCGAGAGGATTGCGCCAAGGATTTACCCAAGGTGTTGGCCGGCGTCTCCGAGATGGGTTATGCGGGGGTGGAGTTTGCCGGGTATTATGGCAGAAGCGCTAAGGAACTCAAGGGGCTCCTCGATGAGAACGGACTCAAGGCTCCGAGCACGCATACAGGACTGGTGGGGTTGGAGGGCGATCATTTTCAGCGGACCGTGGAGTTCCACCAAGAGATAGGCGCTCAGTTCATCATCGTTCCCGGTATGCCTGACAAGTACAAGAAGACTCGGCAGGGTTGGCTGGACGCGGCCAAGGTATTCGATGAGTTGTCTCATCGCCTGGAGGAACAGGGACTTCGTACCGGATACCACAATCATTCCTTCGAGTTCCAAATGCTGGAAGGGGAATTGCCGTGGGATACCTTCTTTTCCAATACCTGCGACGAAGTGGTGCACCAGATGGATACAGGCAACTGTATGGCAGGCGGAGGGGATCCTGTTCATTTTATCCGCAAGTACGCCCAAAGGACCTCGATAATTCATCTCAAGGAACATGGTGGGCCCGGCGACTTTGGCGAAGGGGAGTGTCCCTGGGACGAGGTGTTCGATGCTTGTGAGACCGTGGGTGGCACGGAGTGGTACATCGTGGAACAGGAAAACTACAATAGGAAACCCATGGACTGCGTCAAACAGTGTCTGGACTTCTTGAAAAGCAAGGGCAAGGTTTGATGCCGGGGACCACTGAAAGGATGAACTGAACCTGCCAGGGAGGCCGAGACCTATGATTGTGGTTTCCGGGTTGGATGTTCTGATGCTTCGGACCGAGGCACTGAAAGGCAGGAGAATTGGAATTCTGGCCAATCATTCCGCGGTGACGAAATCGTGTGTCCACGCCTGGGACGCCTTGGCGCAGAACGGGGTGAGTGTTCAACGGATCTTTTCCCCGGAGCACGGACTTTTCGGAACACAGCAGGACCAGATCGAGGTGACGCGACAGCCTCAGACAGGAACGGAGATCGTGAGCCTGTATGGAAAGGACCCGAGGACCCTTCAACCCGACCCAGCCTTGTTGGAGGATCTGGACCTGATTCTTTGTGACATTCAGGACGTTGGATCCAGGTACTACACCTTTGTCAACACCATGGCCTTGTTCATGGAACGGGTTGCCGGAAGGGACCTGACGTTCATGGTGTTGGACCGGCCCAACCCGCTGGGAGGCGTTCTGGTGGAGGGACCCGGTCTGTGTCAGGGGTTCGAGTCCTTTGTGGGGGTGCATCCCGTGCCCGTGCGACACGGCTTGACGGCCGGGGAACTGGCTTCGCAGTATGCTCGCGTCAAGAACCTGGACTTGGATCTCAAGGTGATCCGGATGGAGGGATGGCGTCGGAGCATGTCCTATCAGGAGACAGGACTGCCCTGGGTGCCGCCTTCCCCCAATATGCCATCCGAAAGGACAGCTCTGGTATATCCTGGCATGTGTCTTCTGGAGGGCACCCTTCTCTCCGAGGGAAGGGGTACAACCACGCCTTTCGAGTTGATCGGGGCAGATTACATAAGCGGAGAGGATTTGGCCCGAGACCTGAATCGATGTTCGCTTCCCGGAATCAAGTTTCGCCCCATGTACTTCACTCCCACCTTCCATAAATTTGCCAACAGCACAGTGGGAGGGGTCTTTCTTCATGTGACAGACCAGGTTGCTTTCCGTCCTTTCCTCACCGGCGTGGCCGTGGTCAAGGCCTGTATGGATCTATATCCAGGACAGTTTGCCTTTCGGCGTGAGGCGTATGAGTTTGTTCGGGACCGACTGGCTTTCGATCTTTTGGCCGGATCCTCGGAGATACGTCTGGCCTTGGAACAGGGACGCAGTCTGGAAGAGATCGAGGCGCTGTGGGTTTCCAGGTGCGAGGAGTTTGTGGAGAAGAGACAACCCTTTCTTCTCTACCAGGTTCCTTGATCAGGATGTCGGAGGATGCTTCATGACACTTTCAGGCTCTTCTTTCCCTGCGAAAGACCTCATCGTAGTGCGCGATCTGGCCGAGCAGGTCATGGAGTTCGCGCGGGATGAGGAGATGGTTTGTCGCAGAAAGAGATGGAGGGATGTCAACGAGCGGAGAAGACCTGACAGGGCTCCGGTCTGGTGCAGACCGGCGGGAGCCTGGTCCGAAATCCTTCCCGAGAAGGAACTGAGATGTGTGGACGAGCTATGCCGGAACGTGGAGTATTCCCTTCGCCAGCATCTATACAAGAAATGGGTGGGGGACGACCATATCCTGGAGCCATGGTGGGGGCTTGGCGTGACATGGCGGTGTGAGTCGGAACATACATGGGGCCTGCCTGTGCGTCGGTCTTTGGGTAGCACCAAGGAGGGTGGTTTTTCCTATGATCATCCTGTCAAGAACTGGGATGATTACGATAGGATTACAGTGCCTCATTTTACGCTGGATCAGGGTGATTCGGAACGCCGAGCCTCCCGTATGGTGGATCTTCTGGGGGAAGTCATGCCAGTTCGCCTACTTGGAAGCCCCGCCCTAGGTCCTCATCTGTCCGTTTACCTGGAGCAGTTGCGGGGTATGGTTCCCATGATGGAAGACATGATGTTGAGGCCTGAATGTGTTCACAGGGCCATGGCCCGAATCGCGGAAGGTGTTCTGGCGGCCCAAAGGGCTGCTGAAGAGGCCAAGGTTCTCACCCCGAACCACCATGAACCCATGTTCTGCAGCGATCCGGTGAATGGTGGAATCCAGGCTCCCCTGGGACTTCACCAGCGTTGGGTTTCATCCAACAGCCAGGAATTTGACCAGGTGTCCCCGGCCATGCAGGAAGAGTTTCTTCTCTCCTATCAGAACGTCCTCTTTCAACAATACGGTGCGGTTCAATACGGTTGCTGCGAAAACCTGACGAGAAAAATAGAGACCGTTCTCGGGATTCCCCATCTGAGAATCTTCGTGGTTTCATTCTGGACCGATCTGGAGAAGGTGTTGGAAGCCTCAAGGGGACGACATACCATCATGTGGAGACAGTCCGCCGCGCAGGTGACCTTGCCGAAAGACCTCTCGGAACACAAGGAGCATCTGGACAAGGGACTCGCCCAACTTCAAGGGATTCCTCATCAGATCGTACTCAGGGAACTACAGACCCTCAGGGGACGTCCCAATCGGTTGCGGGACTGGGCGCGCCTGGCCATTCGTTTAGAGGAACAGATCGCGTGAGAATGGAACAGAACGGAAGGACATGAGCCATGGTGAGAGTCGTTTTATTGGCCTTGGTTTTGATCGCAATAGGCGGTTCGCCCCCAAAGGAGATGGATATGAAAGAAGACGCGACAAATCTGCCGAAACCGAGGGGCTATACCATTCCGTGGATTGATCTTGCCATGGAAACACACAGGCAAATTGTGGTGGATCGGGAGGAGGGACAGTACCTGGGGCACGTTTCCACAGTGCTTTTGGGGGACCATCAGACCTTGATCGCGGTCTATCCCAAAGGACACGGCAAGGGACCCATTGTCATGAAACGGAGCGTGGATGGGGGACTGACCTGGTCGGAGCGCCTTTCCACGCCCAAGAGTTGGTCCACCAGCAAGGAAGTCCCTGTCTTGGCTCGAGCGAAGGACTCGACCATGAAAGAACGGATCCTTCTCTTCAGTGGGCTCTTTCCTTGCCGAATGGCCGTTTCTGAGGATGACGGCGGATCCTGGAGCGAATTGCAGCCTCTCGGAGACTGGGGTGGAATCGTCTGCATGGGGGACGTCATGGCACTCAAGACTCCAGGAGAGTATCTGGCCCTGTTTCACGATGATGGTCGGTTCTTCACTCGGAATGGAGAAGAAACCGGGATCATGACGGTTTATTCGACCTTTTCCAAAGACGGAGGGATGACCTGGAGCTTTCCTGAGGTGATCTTTGCCAGGAAGGACATTCATTTGTGCGAACCCGGGATGATCCGAAGTCCAAATGGCGATGAAATCGCTGTGCTTTTCAGGGAAAATCGAAGGAAGCGCAACTCCCATGTCATCTTTTCAAGGGATGAGGGAAGGACCTGGACCGAGCCGATGGAACTCCCAGGGTCTCTTACCGGGGACAGACATACCTTACGCTACACCCCGGGCGGACGGATCGTGGCTAGCTTCAGGGATACTTGCCTGGAGTCGTCCACGCAAGGGGACTGGGTCGCCTGGGTGGGGACCTATGAGGATATTCGAGAGGGACGTGAGGGCCAATATCGTATCAGGCTCATGGACAATCTTCATGTGTGGGATTGCTGTTACCCTGGACTGGAGATCCTGCCGGACGGAACCGTGGTCGCTACCACGTACGGTCATTGGATGAAAGGCCAGCCGCCCTACATCGTCTCGGTTCGTTTCACTCTGGCCGAGACGGATCAAAAGGTCGAACGCGTGAGATAGAATAGATTAAAATCTCCATGAATTCCGGGTCATGTGGGCGACGGGGGAATGTTCTTGGATCGAACGTAAATATTCAGTGAAAGCGATCCAGAGACAAACCGTCGTGGGAAGAGGAGACAGAGATGCTGTTCTCTCACTTCCTTCCTAAGGTGCGTTGGAATGCCGTGATACGCACCTTGGAAGTGAAATCCCCTCCCAGATGCCGAATGGGCATTCGGCGTGGGAGGGGCTTTCAAACCGTTTGAGAACAGCATCTCTGTCTCCTCTTCGCCAAGGGCTGCGTTTGGATCGGGTTCACTGAATATTTACGTTCGAACGTTGCCTCCGATGTGCGTGGCGGTCCTATCGCGTCGGGTCAGAAAGAACAAATTGGACGTGGTGAAAGAGATCCAGAAAAGGATCTTCCTTGTCAAAAAAGGACGAGAATGTTCTTGCGTGGTATATGTCATCGCGTACGAGAAGCATGAAGGAATCGGAAAACAGGAGTACACTGGCGCTATGTCAAAGGTATTGTCTTCCGAGCGCGTGAGATGGTATCCCTTTTCTGAACACCCGGATTCTGATTCCTGCTGGTCCCTTTCCACCGGACCTGACGGTCGCATCTACGCGGCAGCCTGCGCCGAGGGAGTTCCAGGTGGCGTAGTCAAACTTGTTCGTTATGACGAAGAGATGGATTCCTTGGAATACCTGTTGAGTTTGGACGAGGCGGTGGATGACCCCAGGGATTCGGGCAGAGCCACGCAGTGCAAGATTCATTACAGTATTGTTCCTTCCATGGGCGATGGAATCTTGTATATGGCGACCCATTTGTCGGGACCTCCCATCGATCTGCCCGCATATTCGCCTTGGGGGTCTTGGCATGATCCCCGACGATGCTTTCGGGGTAGCGCTCTTCTCGCTTTCGACACCGGGAAGGACGAGGTGCTGTGGTGGGACACCCTTTTGCCGAAGGAGGGTTGCCGTTGCCTTCTTCATGACGAGGAACGCCGGCTGCTCTACGCGTTGAGCTATCCTCGGGATCATCTGGTCGTCTACGATCTTGGGACGAGAAGAGCTAGAGATCTGGGCAGAATCGGATCGATCAATGCGCAGGCTTTGTTCCTGGATGAACGCCACAGGGTGTGGACCACGGACGATGAGGGCAGACTCGTGCGATATGATCCGAACAAGGACCGTATGGAGAGGTCTCCTTTTTTCTTGCCTCACAACGCCGCTTTTCAGACCGGGTGGCATAGTGTTTTTTACGATGTGACCTTGTCTTTGGACGGACAGTGTTTATACGCGTGTACGTGGATTGCCCATCCAAGACTCATGAGGATTTGGCCCATGGATGGGGAGTGGGGCAGGGTGGAAGACCTGGGTCCCGCAACGCAGGAACGGGACTGGGGAATCCCTATGGATACCTTTCGGGATCATTGTGGGGGCTTGGTCTTTGGAGGCGATGGGATGCTCTACTATGTCTCTTCTAGGTGGAGGGACGAGGCGTATCAACCCGAGCTGGTCACGGAGAGGGACATGGAGGGCGTGGTCTGGTGCCTGGATCCCGACACGTTGGATCGCCAACCGTTCGCAATATTGGAGAGACCTGACGCTCCCGCTCAATACGTTTCGCGAGGCGCCATGGACAGGAATGGGAATCTTTTCTTCGGGCATGTGGGGCCCAAGCCCGTTGGAATCTTTCGAATGGTCATGCCTGAGGATCGTAAGGGCAGGGAAGTGTATCAAGCCATGAGGATGTGGGGATGAGCGACTCTCTTGCCAGAAAGAAGCAAATCGACGAGATCGTTCATGGACAGTTCGTCAAGGAAGGTACCTTTGTCGCTTTTCCCACCTGTTTTCCAGGGGCCTCGGCGCCCATTTCTTGGGATGAATCCCGTGTGACCTCATTGGCGCGCGCGGAGAATGGAACGGTGTACGGGGGCACCAGTGGACGGAAGGTTCATCTCTTCGTGGCCATGTTCCAAGGTGTGACCGGGGTAGTATTCGATCTGGGAGGTGTGCCTTGCGCCAGGGATTGTGCCAGCGTGGTCGTGGGTGAAGAGAAATTGGCAGCCCTGGTTTGTGGACCAGAGGGAGCGAGCGTCGTTGTGACGGATCTTCAGGGGTTGCCCTTTGATCTGATCCAGGAATGGGGCTTCAGGCGACCGGAATTCCAGATTCATGGGCCCTTGGACAAGGTCCAAAGGTGGAGGGATGCGTGCATGCTTGTCGGAGAAAAGGCCGCCTTGGGGCTCTCCGAGAGCCAGGCTTTCTTGATTCAGTTGGAGCAGGGAGAGATCCAGCCTTTAGGTTCCCTTGCCAGCCTTTCCGGGATCGGCAGGGGCATGTCAGGGGATCTCTGGGGTGTTGCCGAGAAGGGACTTTGGCGCTACTCGGTCCGGTCCGGCGAGTGGAACCCTGATCTATGCGGGATTCCTACGAATCTCAAGACCAGTCCTTCCATTCGTTTCAGCAAGTCGACTCCCGGAGGACCTTTGTATCTGGCCGATGGAGAGGGGAAACTCTACCTCATGGAAGAGAGTACCGGACTGATGGGGCCTGTGGGACAACTGTCCCTGTGTCCCGTGGGTCCCATGGCTGTCACCTTGGATGGCCGTCTGTTCGGTTTTTCAGGGGAGGGGATGGCCAGGCTCTTCGTGTATGAACCGGCCGGACAAGTCCGGGATCTGGGGGTGGCGGTCTCTGTTTTGCAGAAAAGACGCTACGGATATGTGTTCGGCGATGCGGTGACAGGAAGGGACGGGCAGATCATCTTTGGGGAGAATGACGAGGGGGGGCATCTCTGGCTTTATTTTCCCAGAATCCAGGCATAGTCCTTTTCTGTCCAACGGGAGAGGATCAGGACGCTTCCAACCAGGCGGATACGGCTTCCCACCGGATTCTTTCCATGCCGAACAGTGTCGCGACCATTTCGTTGTTGCGTCCAGCCCGGTGCGTATTGAGAAATTCCCAGACCACTTCTCCTTCAGGCGTCACCTCGAAAGCCCGGCCATTATCCGATTCACATACCAGGGTGTTGCCGTTGGGAAGGCGCTGATTGGACCCGCAGGTCATGGTATAGAAGGGAGCGTTCGGAGTGCCTTGATAGGACCAGATGACCTGTTGGGTGAAGGGATCCAACTCGATCACCTCTGAGAAATCAGGTCCCGCCAGGTTGTTGAAGACCAACAGGCTCCTTTCGCTGACCACGGTGGGATGATGTTGTTCTCTCCATTGACCCACCAGGGTCCACACGACGCTTCGGGTCTGTTTGTCGATCACGGCCAGCGTGTTCAGGTGACGTATTGAAATGAGGATGTTCCCTGGACGAAAGGCGGGGCTGGCATGGGACAACCTTCCATCCAGAATTTCCAAAGCATTGGTGTGAAAGATGTCTCCAAACGGCTTGCGACGATCCAAGATGGCGGAGTGACGGGAGTTTTCAAAGGCTTCCAGGATGGATAGTCTGTCCAAAACCTCTCCCTCGGGACTCAACAAGGTGATGAAGTCCTCCAAGATCGGGTGTTTCTCATGGTATCGAGGAAGGATCCTGGCTTCCCGGTCCAACACGTAGATGATTCCCTGTTCCGAGATGTCCAAATCGTGATGAAACCCTTGCTGCCTGGCCCAAAGAACCCTGGAATCCTTGTTCAACTTTACCAGACCGTATCCCTCGAAGATGGCTAACAATTCGCCCTCCGGCAGAAGATGCGCGTGTCGCCAATAGTCCGTGCCAGCCGTATCCATGCTGGGCAGGTAGTGTGGCAACGAGGGCCAGATATCAAGAAAGGCCTTCTTCCATGTGTGTCGAGGGTGTCCTTCCATGTCCATAAGAATTGCCTCGGGCGCATGGCCGGAGGTATAGAGATTGAGTCCGTCGTAAGCCTGGTCCTTCTTGTAGATCGTGATCCCGTTGTGACCTGCAGTTTGTCGAGTCCCTCTGAAGTAGCCGATGGATTTGAGATCGTCCATTTCCTTGCGCTGTTCAGCGGTGAGACCTTCTTCATCCAAAGACCTGGCTTGTCTCCATCTTCCAGGCAAGACTCCTAGATTCTGCATGGGAATCTTGTCCTGTCCTTCTAGAGTTGCTCGTTTCAGGAGGCGGTAAGGGAAGACGTGATTTCGATAGGTAAAAACCCCATGGAGGAAGCCTGTGATGAAGACGAAGACAAGAAGGCAGAACGCCATGGCAATCCAGAAGATTCTTCGAAAACCTTTCTGTCCCAATATCGTCACTCCCTTTCCAGTTCAAAATTCCCAAGGGGGATTTCTTCCTTCAGGGGAAAGGATATCCACCCTTCTTCATGAACGACCCGATCCACTAGAGGGGAGGGGGTCAAATAGAGCGCAACCAGAACATATCCAGAATCCATGGGAATTTCCAGGACCTTGACATGGTCCGGCAGCTCTCGCAGGGAACGAAGGTGAATGAACCATCGTTCGTTCAGTTCCTTGAGCAGATACACGCCCTGATGATCCGAGGCGCTATCTGGTCTCAGCCAGGGATAGTCCAGAACCAAATGGACCTGGCGATCCACGAGATACTGTATGGAGGTTATTTTCTGGTGACCTGGCCTTACAAAGAGATTTTCTCCGTGAAACGCCACCCATCGATCATTGATTCCCAACATGTCCACGGTTTTCAACTTGGAGAAGTAAGGAATCGCCCCGGCAGGTGTTGTGGCAATCAGCAGTCCTGGGTCTCCCTGAAAGGATCTCCAGAAACGTTTTCCGATACCGATCCAATCCCATTGTGGGTCCATCAGATGGCCTTCAAGACGATCGATAGAGGCCGCGCTTACGTTGTTGGTGCTGATGCCAAAGGACAGGGCATGGTGGATGGATCCAGCCAGGACCAGACAGATCAGGGCCATCCGGATGGCGGTGTCCCTGATTCTTTCCTGTACTATCCAGACGATGAGCAGGAAGAGAAAGGGGAGAACCGGGACCAGAAAGCGAAACTCCATGTAGTCCCCTCCCACATAGATCACGTAACAACACCAAAGTCCCACCAAGGCGATGGAAAACGTCAGCCAAGTGATTCGATAAGATGGCCATCGAGGTCTTGTCGCCAAGGCCAGGATGGGGAAGGGAAAGAGCCAATAAGAAAGGAAAAACAGGTATAAGTAGTACAAGCCTCTCTGGCCAGACAACCATCTTTTGGAGGAGACCTTGGCGTAAAAACTGTTGGGCAAAAGGTCCCCATAGTAGTGCCACTTCCATAACAGCCAGACTCCTGCCAGGAGAAGGACAGGAAGAATCAAGCAGACCAGTCGTGAACACCTTTGGGCCAGGGACAGTTGAACCTGGACAAGTGTCCCAAGAAAGATGGATCCCACCACCAGGCACAGGATCAAGGAGTCCAGTCTCGTCAGAACGGCCAGACCCATCAGAAGGGAAAGTCCCAGGACACGTCTCACGGGCAGGCTTTTCTCCATGGCTGATTTCATAGAAAGATAGAAGGAAGAGACAAACAAGCAGGACTGCATCATGGTTTCCAGTCCGCTTGTCGCGAAACAACTGTAGGTGGTATGGGTTCCCAGAAGGAGCATGCAAAGCAACGCGGATTCATGGGTTCCCAAGGTCAATAGGGCCAGCCTGTAGGTGACGTGGAGCGAGCAGGCAAACAGGATAAGGCCCAAGCTGTGGGCAAAGGGCACCGGGTTGATATGGAAGAAATGGGGGACGGTCAGGATCGCTGTCCATAAGAAATTGGTATATCCCTCCAGTCGCTCCCCTTCCTGCCAGACCCATCCTTTGCCTTGGGTGACGTGTTCAGCATATCGAAAGGAGATGAATGCGTCGTCCAGGAGGAATCGATGGGTCCAAGCGAGAAAGACAAGGGCCAGCAGGCTGAAATAGAGATGCCTGTTGTTTTTTGGGGCGCCAGGATGGGATGGATGATCCTTCATGGACTAGGGTGCATGCTCCTTCCTGGGTACATATTCAGTGAACCCGATCCAAACGCAGCCCTTGGCGGAGAAGAGACAGAGATGCTGTTTTCGAAGGGTTTGAAAGGTGCGTATCACGGCATTCCAATCTGTCTTCTCTTCCCACGACGGTTTGTCTCTCGATCGGGTTCACTCATATGTACGTCCATTGTTTTCAATCCTTTCATGCCAGTGTATCATGAGATTCTCCTATGCTTCGAATCTTGAATCTCCATTATGCCATCGGTGAAAGACGAATCCTGGATGGGATCGACTGGATCATTAATTCGGGACAACGCGTGGCTTTGGTGGGGCCCAACGGCGCCGGCAAAACTACGCTCTTGAGGATTCTTTGTGAAGAGTTGAACGCGGATGCGGGCACGCTTCAAATGCCCAAGACCTATCGGTTGGGTTATCTTCCCCAGGAACCTCTTGTTCTGAATCAGGGCACACTGTTGGATGTGGCCATGTCCACCCATCCTGAGCTGATGGATCTTGAACAGCGGATTCGTAGGCTACAGGATGAGGTCTCCCACATCGGCCGAAATCATGCCGCGTTGATGAACGCTTTGGGTGAAGCACAACATCAGTATGAAGCCATGGGCGGATACACTCTGGAGGCGGATGCCAGGTCCATTCTCTCGGGGTTGGGGTTCAAGATTACGGATTTGTACCGACCCATCGCCGAATTCAGCGGGGGATGGAGGATGCGGGGATATCTGACGCGCCTTCTTCTTCAGGCACCTGATCTGCTGCTTCTGGACGAGCCCACCAATCACCTGGACCTGGAAACCTTGGAATGGCTGGAAGGCTATCTTCAAGGCTTTCGAGGAGGCATGGTCATCGTGTCCCATGACCGCTTTTTCATTGATCGCTTGGCCGATGAGATCTGTGAGCTCAGTCGGGGCAAACTGAAGCAATACAGGGGAAAGTTCAGGCAGTATGAGGAGCAGAAACACGAACTGGAGGCAATTCAGGAGAAACTATATCAGCGGCAGCAGGATGAAATCGCGAAGCAGAAGGTGTTTATAGATCGTTTTCGGGCCAAAGCCACCAAGGCGGCTCAAGTGCAGAGCAGGATCAAGCAATTGGAGAAGATAGACCGTGTGGAGAAGGTCGAGAAGAAACGAAACGTTTCTTTCCGTTTTCGTGTGGCCGAAAGAAGCTACAAGGATGTGCTTCAGATCGAGGATGTTCGTTTTCGGTATGACGAGAATTGGGTCCTTCAGGGGGCTAGGTTGAGGATGTACCGAGGGGACCGGGTGGCCTTGGTGGGACCCAACGGGGCAGGAAAGACCACGCTGACGCGTCTTGTCAAGGGAGAGCTGCTGCCCCATGGAGGATCCATGCTTCTGGGAGAGCGCGTGCGTATATCGCATTACGCGCAGCATCAGGTGGAGGCGCTTCGGCTCCATTCCACGATCTTTGAAGAGGTCTACGCCGCAGCCTCTGAGCACATGGCAGAAGAAGTGAGGACGGTTTTGGGGCTCTTCCAGTTCACCGGGGATGATGTTTTCAAAAGGATTGGAGTGCTTTCCGGCGGGGAAAAGGCTCGTGTGTCCCTGGCCAAAATACTCATCTCGCCGGCCAATTTCCTCATCATGGATGAGCCTGTCAATCATCTGGATGTGGCTTCCCGTGCCGCATTGGAAACGGCTCTCTCCGACTATGATGGCACCATGCTGATCATTTCACACGACCGCTATTTCCTGGACAAATTGGTACAGCGTGTGGTGGAGGTCAAGGAGGGCAAACTGATCGAGTATCTTGGAAATTACTCTCAATATATGGAGTGTCGCGAGCAGGCGAGGGAGCTGGAAGCCGAGGAGAAGGAAGGCAAGCTCCATGAGGCGTTTCTTCCTGGCGAGATGTCCGTCGCCAGGAGGACCAAGAGGCAACGGCGTGTTGAGGCGGAAGCCAGAAATGCCCTCTCCCGACGGCTCCAACCCTTCAAGGATCGCATTCGGCAGATCGAGGCGGAGGTCCAGGTCCTGGAAACCCGTAAGACCGAGATCGAGGGGGCTATGTCGTGTCCAGAGACCTACAAGGACTCGGAAGTTTTTGTCGAACTACAGAAGGAATATGCTCGGGTACGCAGGGAATTGGATGTCAAGCTGGTGGATTGGGAAAAAGCGGAGGCAAGCTATGAGAGAGAAATTCAGGGGGCCGAACACTGAGAGGCTTCATCTCCTTTTCGGAGTGCTCCCCATATTCTTGATTTTGGTGGGGCTGTGGGGCTTTGTCAATAACGTCAACATTCCCTCTTTGGCTGACAAGGCGCCATGGAAGATCCTTGGAGAAGGCGTCATGGTCTTGGCCGGGCTTCTTCTGATCTCGGCGGCTTTCTTGTTCGGCGACTCTTGGAATGATCTGGGACTGGCAGGCGGCGCCAATGTCCGTTGGATCAGAAAGCATGCCTCCTCCAGGACAAGATGGCTGGTGCTGGGATTTTTTGTTTTGACGCATGTCGTTCTGCTTCTCGCCTATTCTTGTGGAGGACGAGGGGTCCTGGATTGGGGGTTTGGCAAATTGATAGGTCAGTTGGGACTGAGGAGAGTGCCCCACGTGCTTCTCTGGTTCCCCATGCTCTCCTTGGATGTCACGCTATGGTTTGTGTTGCGGTATGACAACCTGCGAAAAGCGGCGCCGACCTTTGGCGTGGCTGGTGCGGTCGGGGTGGCTTTCCTGCTGTTGCTTACCTGGGTGATGGATGAACATTTCTCTCCTAACGAGCGGCTTTGGCAGAGGTGGAACACGGAGATATTTTTGCGGGGACTTTTGGGCAGATACATCCTATGGGGTACGATCCAACAGCTTCTCTTTCTATCCTTTCTCAATACTCGTTTCAGAAAAGCTGTCTCCAATTCGACTGCAAGCGCCTTGATGACAGGACTTTGTTTTGGCCTTATCCACGCCCCGGTGTGGGCCTTGGTTTGGGTCACGATCCTGGGGGGTACGGTTTGGGCCTGGTGCTTTCAGCGCACACCCAACCTCTTCCTGGCCGGTGTTGTTCATGGGATTTTGGGGACGCTTTTGGGGATGATGCTCTCTGATCCATGGTTTCCCATGAGGGTGGGTCCGCTCAGTCTTTGAGACTGAAAACCGTTTGATGGAAAGACATGGGTCAAAAGGTCGTGGACGCGTGGATCACGGTTACTTCGGGACAATGTACGACTGGATAGTCGCGAACCGCAATGGATCGCTCTCCCACTTCCTGGATGATAAATCCCGTGTTGCCTGCCAGGAGGCAGGCATTGTTGGAACGGATATGTTCAGGAACAGGTTGCCGAAGAAAGAAGGTCTGTCCCTGGACTCGGTCCACAGCGAGGCGGGTTTCGGCCTCGATAAGCGAGATCTGCTTGTCTTTGTAGCGAAGGAAGGACCCACCCACCAGGCAAGCATCCCTCATGTGCCCATCCGGCGCCATGGACAGGAAGGCGAATCGGCCTGATAGGGTGACAGGTCCTACTCTCCGTTCAGACACGTCGAGGCACGAGATGAGAATGTCTCTCCTGTTCTCGAGCTCGATTTCCACGGCCCACGCGCCTTCCGGTGGTTCGACCTTGATGAGCCGCGCTGCCCGCACCGAAGATGCGTCCTGGTAAGGCACCATCACCGCCACATAGGCGCTCTCCAAAGCTTCTTCTTCCGTGGCGACCCTCTCGGCAAAGACCTGTTGAATGGGTTGGGCATGGAGTTGGCTGCCAGAATCACTACGCCATCCGGGGGCATCTGCCAGCCGAAGCCTGTCCATGGGACTCAAGAGGATGAGGTCCATCTGAACCTCGCCACATTTCCATGTCAGAGTGGGAGGCATGTTGGGAACGCAAACTCGACAGTTGCCGAGCCACTTGTTGAGGCAGTCCGTCTCTTTCCAATCCAGTGCCTCTGTGTCTTGAAGCTGTCCGTTACACTGGAAGCCGTATTGATGAAGCCTTCCTCCGGATACGCGGAAGAAATCCACGACGTAGCTTTTACCCTGGCCCAGAGGAACCAGAGCGCATGTGCGTTGATATCGATCGCATTGAGGGTAAGCGTTGTCGCTTCTGGCCTGAACGAGTTCCAGTCCAGGCCCTGCATAGAAAAGCTCCAGCACGGAGGTTCTACCCTGGGCTTGTTGGTCTCCACCGTCTACGGTGACGATGTTATGGGAAAGCGTTCCGCGGGTCCACGCATTCCTGGGATCATCCCATATGTAGCCTCGATCGGACGCCATTTCCTTTCCAAAAGCGTAATAGATGATGCCCAAGGTGTCGTGATGCCTGTGGCCATGGTAGGCGTTGCCATTCATGTAAAAGGCGGTGGTGCCCTGCGGATCGGCCGCGCGCAGAACGGCCACACACCAGCCAGGGAACCATTCCGTTTGCAGGGGAAGACAGGACTCCCCTAAACTTTGAAGATCTGGATCCCTGTACCAGAGGGCGTATTCCGAACCCTTTTCGGACAGGACAGCTCCCTGGACGGTTTCTAGAAGTCCGGCGTATTGGGCGCCGTATCGACACGTGAGAATCTCCGCATATTTGGCTCCTGGACCAGAGCCTGCATGGGTGTTTCCAATGACAGGATATTTTCCATCAGGCGCGAGCATGCGCACCATGCTTTCCAGCGCCAATCGATATCGTTCCATGTCTCGGAATAGATTAATATTGACCACGGCATTTTCCCTGAGGACCTCGGGGATTTCGCCCATCAGGCCCAGATGCATACTCGAGTATGAAGGGGATTCCTTGCAGAAACCGTCGAAATGGAAGCACTGGGTCATGAGTGTTTCGAAACCTTCCACGGCCCAATGAATCTTTTCAGGTTGTTGCCATAGGATCCCCACGGCGGCGGCCAGCGCCCGGCCCGGCCCGCACTTGTTGTTGATGTCCTTCCAATGCATGGAATCCTCGCAGCCGGCCAGGATCAAGTCTTCACGTATCCTCCTTTCCATGTCCGATGTCATGATAGAAGAGCCATCTTCTCTTGTGGCGTATCGAATGAGGTCATAAGCTACAGCGCAAGAAAAGATGCTTTTACCATCACCTCCACTACAACCGAAACGCCCGGCACCCCAAAACCCATTGCAGAGCCTGGCGTGGTCCTTCGCCTGATGACGTTCGAATGGATCGATGATGACATCCTTGGGAAATCTTCCTCCCCCCCCGTATTGTCCCAGGTTGGCTGCGGCTTCGGCCGGGGGACAATCCGCATAGGTGCCATCGTAGGAATGGAATAGCCAGTGAGGATATACCTTTGCGAATCGATCCAGAATCAAGGCG
>Ga0114946_10000116_pt1 | contig 44214 bp, 46 predicted proteins | sample WalLakDeSediment_FD_88676 | JGI IMG/M metagenome (GOLD analysis project Ga0114946, IMG submission 88676) | Lake sediment microbial communities from Walker lake, Nevada to study Microbial Dark Matter (Phase II) - Walker Lake 11/02/13 Deep Sediment | ecosystem: Environmental > Aquatic >... | reverse complement strand
GTTCTCAACCCCCTGATATTCATTTTGTTGGCGGCGGCAGTCGCCTCGCTGGTCATCGGCGAAGGCGCGGATGCCGTGTTCATTATCATCGTCATTGCCTTGAACAGCGGTCTGGGGGCTTACCAGGAGTATCAAGCTGAAAAGAGCGCGGTTGGCCTGCAGCGTCTCCTCAAGATTACCGCACGGGTGCGCAGAGGGTCCAGGGAGATGGACATTCAGGCCGAAGCGGTGGTGCCGGGCGACATCGTCCTGCTAGAGTCGGGCAACAAGGTGCCGGCCGACCTGCGTCTGCTAGAAGTCAACGGACTTGCGGTCAACGAAAGTTTTCTGACCGGCGAATCCATGGCTTCCGAAAAGGCCACCGCGCCCTTGCCCGAGGAGACCGTTGTGGGGGAACGCAAGAACATGGCCTTTGCCGGATCGACCATCACCACCGGCAGGGGGGTTGGGATCGTCGTCGGCACCGGCACCGAGACCCAGGTGGGCATCATCGCGCAAACCGTCACCGAATCGGAAAGCGGCAAACCGCCGCTGGTGCTGCGGATGGAACGGTTTGTCCAACACATCAGCGTGCTGGTGCTGGTCATCAGTGCCGGTCTTGCCCTCCTTCTGTGGGTCCAGGGCCAGGACCTCCCGGCGATTTTCTTTTTTGTTGTGGCTTTGGCGGTTTCGGCCATTCCCGAAGGGCTTCCCGTTGCACTCACGGTTGCGCTCTCTATCGCCACCAAACGGATGGCCGACCGAAAGGTCATTGTCCGCAAGCTCACCGCGGTTGAAAGCCTGGGGAGTTGTACGGTGATCGCCAGCGACAAGACAGGCACCTTGACCGTCAATCAGCAGACCGTCCGTACCGTGGTTTTGGCGGATGGGCGGACCTTCGAAATTTCCGGAGAAGGCTATAACGGCGAAGGTAATGTTTCGGAGAGCGGCAGCGGCAAAAAGATATCCCCAGCTGATGAGGAACAGCTGAACCGGCTGGCCGAATTGGCGATTCTGACCAACGAGGGATCGCTCGTTCAGGAAGAAGACGGCTGGAAACATCGCGGGGACGCCATGGATGTGGCCTTTCTGGCCATGGGTTACAAGCTAGGCCTGAATCCGGAACAGGTAAAGAATCGGGTCCGTGTTGCCCGGGAAGTCCCCTATGAATCCGAGCAGAAATATTCGGCGGTCTTTTTTGAAAAAGACGGCATCGGGCATGTGGCCGCCAAGGGCGCCGTGGAAACGATTCTGGATTTTTGCAGCGACATGGTTCTGGACGCCAAGCAGGCGGAACTCGACCGGGAAGACGTCGAGCAGCAAGCGGAAGCCATGGCGAAAAAAGGGCTTCGTGTATTGGCCGTTGCCGGCGGCAAAACCGAAAGTGCCCCATCCGGCGGTTCAGCTGAAGAAAAGTCTTTATCCGGCCTGCTTTTTTACGGACTGGTGGGATTCATCGATCCTCTTCGCCCTGAAGCCGTCCAGTCCGTGAAGACATGCAAAACCGCCGGCATCCGGGTTTTGATGATCACCGGAGATCATCCCGCCACCGCCGGGGCCATCGCTGGAGAACTGGGTCTGTCCGATCGCGATGAACCGGTAGTCACCGGAATGCAATTGAGCGAGGCCGGCACTTCGGACAGTCCGGCCTTTGACAAATTGGTTTCATCCACCCATGTATTTGCCCGTGTGTCTCCCATCCAGAAGCTGGAAATCGTCGATGTGCTGATCCGCCGGGGAGAATTCGTGGCTGTCACCGGCGACGGGGTCAACGACGCCCCGGCGCTTCGAAGGGCGAATATTGGAGTGGCCATGGGCTCGGGCACGGATGTGGCCAAGGAAGTAGCCTCCATGATCGTTGCCGACGATAATTTCGCCTCCATCGTGGCTGGCGTCGAAGAAGGACGGTTTGCCTACGATAACGTGCGCAAGGTGATTTACCTGCTTATCTCCACCGGCGCGGCGGAAGTGTTGATGTTTATCACGGCGATTTTCGCGGGCTTGCCTATCCCGCTTTTCGCGGTGCAGTTGCTGTGGCTCAATCTGGTCACCAACGGCATTCAGGACGTGGCCCTGGCTTTTGAAGGCGGCGAGCCGGGCGCCATGAAACGAAGGCCACGAAGGCCCGAGGAGACGATATTCGACCCCCAGATGGTCTGGCAGACCATTGTTTCGGGACTGACCATCGGCGTCCTGACCCTTGGGGCCTGGTACTGGATGGTGCGCGTGGAAATGATGGATGAAGCCGTGGCCCGCAACCTCGTCTTGCTGTTCATGGTCCTGCTCCAGAATGTGCATGTGTTCAACTGCCGCTCCGAGGCGGTATCTGCCCTGAAGGTGCCGCTGCGAAGGAATGTCGTCTTAATCTTTGGGGTGTTGGCGGCCCAGGGCATCCATATTCTGAGCATGTATCTGCCTTTTATGCAGAGAATCTTGGGAACCGAGCCGGTGGCATTCGCGCAATGGCTTCTGCTGCTGGCTCTGGCGCTGACGGTGTTGCTGGTGATGGAGATGTTTAAGTGGTTGAGGCGAAAAAGTTAAATCCAAATATTGGTGAACCGTAAAGGGGTCCAGCGAAATTCGGGTAAATATTCAGCACCGACCCAGCCAGTTCAGATATCCAAACGATCCCGCGCTATGCGCCAGGGGATCCCGCCGTGAAGAACATTCTGCGACTTGTTTCTTCCCTCCACATGGATGGTGGGGTTTTACCCCATAGATGATTGCCAAAGCGGAAGGTACACTTCTTATAACGAAAAGGGTTCAACGGAATCTTTCGCGCCGTCATGGTCAGATTCCAGAACGGCGAGATGGGTGAAGGAGACGAAATTGAAAAGAGCGGCGGGACTGTGGTTGGATCATCGAAAGGCCATGATCGTGCTTCTATCGGCCAGCGGGGAGGATTCTAAGCTCATTATCGCCCATGTGGAGAGACAACCACGACGGTCTGTTTCCTCTCACATCAAGGGACACGGTGATCGACCCTGCAGCGGCTGCAATACGCAGGCAGATGACATTCAGCAGAGGAAATATACCGGAGCACTCAACATCTACTACGACGCAGTGATCGCTGGAATTGGGGATGCCAATGCCATCTTTATCTTTGGACCTGGTGAGGCAAAAGGCGAGCTGCGGAAACGAGTGCAAAAAAAAGGAAGCTTGCTGACCGGATCGTGGGCATCGAAGCAGAGGACAAGATGACATCTCGTCAGATTGGCGCGAAGGTCAGGCAATACCTTGAAGAGAAGGGAGAGTGAGAGCGTTATGGGGAAAGCACCTGCAATCAGATCCTCTGCCCACAAGAAGAAGCCCTCCGCCTCAGGGTGGTTTGATCGATGGTCGGACGTCGACGCCAGCACACAGCAAGCCGTCATACGAGAGATTGTTGTGCCATTTGAAAACGGCCTCCACGCCGGACCTGCAGCCATCATTGCCCAGACGGCCAGCAGGTTCCAAGGCGAAATATCAATCCGTACCCGGGATTATCAAGCCAATGGGAAGAGCATCCTTGAACTGCTCATCTTGGGTGCAACATGCGGCGAACATCTGACGATTGAGGCAAGGGGTTCTGATGCCTCGGATGCGATGAATGTCATTGCCGCGTTATTTGATAGCTTATGAGAGAGAAAGTCCATTTGAAGGGATTGCTCCTCCTGGTCTCATTGTCGATGCTGGCCGTCTTGAGTGGTTTTGGACGATCTCGAACGACGAGGAATTGGCCGAAGAAAAGGGCACCCGTGCGATCCATGGCAAGGCATCCTTTTTAGGTCACGGAGGTTGACAAAGTGTACGAGATAACGATGCGTTCGACCGGGCTGTCAAGATCCCTCTATGCCAAAACGTATCCCACGAAAACGGTTCAGGTTGAGATCATGCAATGCAACACACGACAGAATCGGACCATAACAGGGCGAGAAGCCATCTCGTCCTGTGAAAATACGCCGTGACACTGAATGTAGAAAAGTCCCAACGGAGACTCATATGTGGTGGACAAGTGTGGCAGTACTGCTGATCCTGTGGGCGCTAGGGATGGCGTCAAGTGTCACGATGGGAGGGTTCATTCATATCTTGCTACTGGTCGCCTTTGCTATGGAGCTATGGTCGTGAGATGCGTCCGTGGACAACAAGTGCCGTCTTAGGAAATGGTTGTACGGCTGTCGCCTTTATGTGGGATCCGCCTTGGGTGGAGCCTCAATGGGAGCGCATGCAGAAAATACTGATCCGAGCGGACAGCGCTGGGAAAGAAAGGTGAAGTGCTAACTACGAAGGCCAAAGAAGAAGACAATGTGGCCCTGCCTACCCATGATATGCCCAAGGATGTGGATAGCCTTCTTGTTGTCATCAGCGACATCGAAATGGGTGCTGGCGGGATGAGCGACGACTTTCCAGACTCACATTTCCTGGGGAGGCTTATTCAGAGCTACAACCGACCCCCGCACGACAACTTACCTGTGCACCTAGTCTTCAACGGGGACACCTTTGACCTCCTAAAGACTCCCTATCGAGGCGTCTACCCACGGCATATCACAGGAGACGTCGCCTTAGGAAAGATGTCTAGTGTCGCCACAGCTCATCCTGGCTTTTTCGACGGCGTCAGGTGCTTCCTAGAGCACTCTGGCTCCGAGCGCCGGGTATCCGTAGTCGTGGGCAACCACGACGCCGAATTGGTTTTTCCTTCAGTGCAACAGATGATTCGGCGACTATGCGGCTGGAATGACGGCATGGGTTTTTCTGGGTTCAATCTCCAGGTGGGTAAGGTCTTTATCGAGCACGGCCATCAATACGACGCTGCATTCGCAACGGATGTTGAGAAGCCCTTCCTTATTCACCATGGAGAACGGATTCTTAACATCAGTTGGGGAGCATCTGCGGTTTTGGATACGGTCATGTATCTACAACGTGTGTTTCCTTTCCATGACAGGCTCAATCCACGAGCGTTGATGTTCCATCTTTTGCCGGATCTCCAAACCCTAGTCATGGACATCATGTGGAAGTATTGGAGCAGGGACTATTGGAAAAGCTATTTCCTCAGCGACGACCCAACGAAGAGACTTACACGGACCATGATCAAGGACCTGATCTGTCGCCTCTGGCACAGAGACAGTGATGTGCGGATGGAGTGTCTGGCCAGAGATCGAGTTAGGGCCTGCGACGACATCATGCTTCGTGTGTTGGGTCATCAGCATAGACAGGAGGTATGGATTTGTGGGGACAGAAAGTTGATGGTGTCTGGGGCTTTCCGGAATGAGTACATGATACTGGATGATGGTTGTGCCCTAAGACCCATCCCCAAGACGTACATCGAGTGCTACATGAAAGACGGTGTGCCTGTCAGCTCCCGTTTCGTGGAAATCGAGGGACCCCCTGATCCTGAGGGCTATGTCCCCGACTCCATTTTTGACATTGTCCCATGTGTCCGCGAGATGCTCGGCAAGCGGCCAAGTTGTACGCAGAGATCCTAACCAGGATTGCCCGGGGCAACCGGGATGGATTTGGGCTGGACGCTACGGAGAGCCTCGACCTGTTGGCAACGGCGGGGCTTGGTATCTCGCCCCTGCGGCAGGCACCCCAGGATGGCCAACCGTTCGTAGGGAACGAAATGGTGGCTTCTGGGAGCATGTAGGGGCCGTGGGGGGGGATTGTGGCTCTGGAGGTCTTGATAAGGATTGGATGGCTTCGGGCCTCTGTCCGTTTCTGGAAGATGACCTGCTCTACCATTGATCGACGGTAGGGTTAAACCCCATAGGCGGGTCTTGGCCAATTGTGTGAATATGGATGGTGTTAAAGAAGAACGTTGTTGGAATAGTGTATTCGAGAGCGTCAGCGGGCACGCTCCGAATGCAGGACAAAGCGGCCCTCAAACAAAGGTAGGTGTCAAATGGCAGTGGTGAAGTGGGATCCGTGGCGAGAGATTGACGATCTATTCGACCGCTATACGCGGGCAGGCGGAGGTCAGCAACTCGTTGGTACTGGCGACTGGGCGCCTCGGGTGGATATTGTTGAGACCGACAAGGCCTTCATCATCAAGGCGGAGGTCCCGGAGGTCAAGAAGGAGGACGTCAAAGTTAGCGTGGACAACGGGGTATTGTCCGTCTGTGGTGAACGCAAACAGGAGAAAGAGGAAAAGGGCAAGACGTTACACCGCGTGGAGCGGCACTACGGAACGTTCTGCCGCAGTTTCACGTTGCCGGAGAATGTGGACGAGAACAACATCAAGGCCACGTTCAAAGACGGTATGCTGAGTCTGGAGATACCGAAGACCGAAGCTCCGAAGCCGAAGACGATCGAAGTCAAAGTCGTATAACCTATGCAGTCGGCAGTCCGCTATATTCGGACCGCCCAGGCCAAACAAGATCTTTGCAACATACAAAGTGCATGGGCAAAGGAGCTTACAGGGCGCGTGAATGATGGATACATATGAACATTCAGTGAACCCGATCTGAGATTGGATCATAGCTGGCACTCCTCTCCCTGCCGTGATCAAGCCCACGGCCAGATTGGGTTCACTGAATGTTTACGGATACATCACGGAGTTTCAAGTCAACATCATAGTGAGGTGATTAATATGCCAAATAAAGATGGAACTGGACCAAAAGGTCAGGGGCCGAAAGACGGTCACGGTAAGGGCAAGGGCAAGGGCAAAAGCCCTGGACAAGGCCCTATGACTGGAGGAGGTCTGCTGTCCCCCCCCTCATCTGTCGCGGACTTGGCGGCTCTGAGGGTTGCGACTTGAAAAGAGTTCGCTGAACTTCCTGTTGTATTCGCTGCTGTGATATGTCTTATACCATCTGTCCACTATCCCGCCGCCCAACGTCTTGACGATGAGGTTCCGCCAATCTCTGACTATGCCCCTCATGGCGCCAGACAGTGGTTCCGTCAGGATGCCCGGCTCAGGAAACAGGCATTCTTGCTGAAGAAGCTTCCTTCGTCTCTTGCATTCAAGGCTATGGACAAATGACTTCATGTAATGCGAACCGAATCTGATTGGAAATCCAAGGGTCGAATAGTACAATAAGCTCATCCAGTTGCCGTAGTTCAGCGTCCGACCCACTGGGCTTCCAAGATATGCCCTTCTCATGAGTTTCCTTGCCAGGCTCTGCAGCTTGAGAGGATCGACGCCCTCTTCCGGCACGAAGTTCCTCCGGTGCTGGCGCCAAATCCCATGCCCCACCTCCTTCACATTTTCACTAAGAAACAGCATATGTCCTGGGCTTGGCCATTCCAATGGGGTGTAACCCTACCCTGGGTTAGGTGGGGCCGCGATGAATTCCCCTGGTGATGTCGCGGTGTATGGTTAGAGCCGCTCAGATTGCCCAGCCAGAGCCCAGATATGATCGCCTAGAATCGGTATTGGACGCTCATGTGCTTCTTCCGAAGCCCCTTGTCCATTGTGCGCGAAGGATCCCGGCCGAAATCCACGATCGTCCTTGTCTGGTAGACAGCAAATTCCGCATTCTATCCTCTGTTTCTGGCCCCGCCGAATTCTGGTACAGAACCACATACAGATTCTCCTGGAATCCGAGCCAGCACGCACAAGCGGCTCGGGTTATTTTTCTTTCTTGTTCCACTTCCCAGACAGGCCCAACGCCAGGAATATTCCGGAAACGACCCCCACTAACAGGGCGATTGCGAGCAACGCGGGTTGAGGCATTGTCACAGTGACGAACAGGAATTTCGTTTGCACCAAGCCTCCGTTTTGCAGAATCCATATGACGGCCACAACAGCCAGACCCACTGCACCGACGAGTTTTATCTTCCACGCCGTCATCTCGACCTCCATTTCTTTTGCAGTCCTTGGTCAAGCGAAGTCACCGTAAAATATCATATGCCCTGCGCCTGGCCCCACCAATGGGGTATAACCCTACCGTCGGTTTTGGGGCATATATTATTGGAGTTGGTCGCATTCGCCTCCAGTTGTCAGGATTCGGCCGCCTATCAGACACAGACAGCAGGAGCAGGAATCTCGAGAACCTGATGCACTTGAAGGAAGCCATGATAAGCGAGGCCCGCAGCCCAGCATCAAGTGAAACCGTGGTGAGCCCCTCTGGTGATGTCCAGCAGTAGGGTTACACCCCATAGATAACCGATTGATTCCCGCTTACACTTGTGGATACGTGGATACGATGACTTGGATGATAAACCGTGACCAAACAAACGACTCTCAGCAGGACGATCTGTGGCCTCTTGCCTTCGGACCTGGAGGGATTCGAGTTCCTGTGGATGGTCGAAGATCATGCCGTCGATCCCGGGTGGCGTGTTCAACAGCGGGGAAGGGACGTCGGTCCGTTGCAGTGTCGTCGATATGCGGTTCGATACACATTTCCCGCCCATCCACTCCTGACTGCACGCGAAGAAGGGAGAAATTGCCATCGAGGTCTCAGCTCAGCTCGACTTCGGGGACGCCATCGACAGGCAAGCGGGACCGACAGGTATCGAATGGCGGACCGTCCATTGGGATCGGTTGCTGGTATGCCTCGTTGGATTTGCCATGGCGCGCCTTGTCATGACGTATTTCACCCGTCAGCCCGCTGATCTTGGGAATCGTTGGAGCCTTGCAGGGTGCTGTGGTGGTCGGAGGCCCGAGCGCACTTGGTGCAGGTTTGTGCAGCATGGGCATTCCCAAGGACACTGTTCCCAAGTATGAAGCTGCTATCAAGAGCAGGAGATTTAATGTTGTGCTTCACGGCTCAACGAATGAGCTGGCTAAGGCCAAGGATATTCTGAAGAACATGGGCCACGAGGTGGAGGTGCATTCTGCATGATAGGTCCGCGATGTTGCCCAGAGATCGTCTGTCAAGCCACCTACGCTGCTGTGCGATCTGCCAGTTGATAGCTCGCAGCCTGTCGGTTTCGGCCAAAGGCTAGCCTAGAAAGAAATCATGAGAGAATGTGTCCGCGTTAGCCACCCGATCTATAACCTTCTACCCACGGAAATCGATGGATTCAACTCTCTGGCCGAGCTAGCTCTGGATATGTGCTGGTCTTGGGATCATGCCACCGACAAAGTGTGGCGGCAGCTTGATCCCGAATTGTGGGAAATTACCCATAACCCCTGGGTTGTTCTGCAGACGGTATCGCGCGATCAGATCGAGCGCGTGTTGTCCGATCCAATTGTCAGGGAAGACGTTGATGGCCTCCTGCAAGCCAAGCGACAATCGATGGAAACGCCCGCGTGGTTTCAGAGAACACATTCGAAGAGTTCCCTAACCTGCGTCGCTTATTTCAGCATGGAATTTATGTTGAGCGAAGCCTTGCCCATCTACTCGGGGGGGCTTGGCAATGTGGCAGGTGATCAGCTCAAAGCCGCCAGCGACTTGGGTGTGCCAGTGGTCGGCGTGGGACTGCTGTACCAGCAAGGCTATTTTCGCCAGATCATCGACAAGTCGGGATCGCAACAGGCGCTCTTTCCCTATAACGACCCAGGACAGCTGCCTATCACACCTTTACGCCAAGGAGACGGGGAGTGGTTGCGGCTGGAGGTCGCACTGCCCGGTTACTCAGTTTGGCTGCGCGCCTGGCAGGTCCAGGTCGGGAGAACGAAGCTATACCTGCTGGACAGCAACGACGCGGCGAATTTTCCCGCCCATCGAGGAATTACTAGCGAACTCTATGGCGGCGGTCCGGAACTGCGACTCAAGCAAGAACTACTCCTCGGGATCGGTGGGTGGCGACTACTCGACGCGATTGGCATCAGGCCTGAAATCTGTCACCTGAATGAAGGGCACGCGGCCTTCGCAGTGCTGGAAAGGTGCCGGACCTTCATGGAAGATACGAAGCAGCCTTTCGAAGTGGCACTAGCCGTCACTCGAGCCGGCAACCTTTTCACGACCCATACGGCAGTCCCCGCGGGTTTTGACCGTTTTGCTCCGGCACTCATCGAGCACTACCTCGGTGGCTATGCCGAACAGAAGCTGGGCATACCGCTTCAAGACTTGCTGGCCTTGGGCCGCCAAAACCCGAACGATTCGTCGGAAAGCTTCAATATGGCTTATCTGGCGGTTCGGGGAAGTGGAGCAGTCAATGGCGTAAGTCGCTTGCACGGGGAAGTAAGCAGGCACATCTTCATGCCACTTTTTCCGGGTTGGCCAGAGGACGAGATCCCCGTGGGACATGTGAGCAATGGAGTACATATGCCGACCTGGGACTCGGCCCCGGCCGATGATCTCTGGACGGAGGCCTGTGGAAAAGACAGGTGGTTGGGGATGACGAACGCCCTGGAGCAGGACATTCGCCGAGTCTCCGCCGCCAGGCTTTGGCAATTTCGTACCGCCGCCAGCAAGTCTCTTGTCGAATACACCCGCGAACGATTATCCAGGCAACTGATCTCCTCGGGCGCGCCGGCCGGCGAGGTTGACCTTGCAAAGGAACTGTTGGATGCGAATGTTCTGACACTGGGCTTTGCGCGCCGCTTTGCGACCTACAAAAGGCCGAACCTATTGCTACACGATCCGACGCGTCTGCTGCGACTCTTGACCAATTCTGAGCGTCCTGTGCAACTCATTATCGCCGGCAAGGCCCATCCGGCGGATCAGCAGGGCAAGGCTTTGATCCATCAATGGATAGACTTCATCCGTCAGCCAGAGGTCCGACCCCATATCGTCTTCCTGAGTGACTATGACATGCTCTTGACGGAACACCTCGTGCAGGGCGTAGACCTCTGGATTAACACGCCGCGGCGTCCCTGGGAAGCAAGTGGGACAAGTGGCATGAAGGTGCTTGTCAATGGAGGAATCAACCTCTCGGAATTGGATGGCTGGTGGGCGGAGGCTTACACGCCTGAAGTGGGGTGGGCGTTAGGGGATGGACTGGAGCATGGCGATGATCCTGCTTGGGACGCTGTCGAAGCCGACACGCTCTATGACCTGCTAGAGCAGGAGGTTGTCCCTGAGTTCTATGATCGAGACGAGAGCGGCATTCCCAGGGCATGGGTGAACAGGATGCGGGAAAGCATGGCGTGCCTGACTCCGCGATATTCCGCCGACCGCACGGTGCGTGAGTATACAGAGCACTACATCACGGCTGCGGACGCTTACCGTTTCCGCCGCAACAACCAATGCATCATCGGCAAGCAAATCGTGGACTGGAAGCACAGTCTCGCACGGAAATGGGCGACGCTGCACTTCGGCGAACTGAAGGTTCAGACTCTTGGCGCGCAGCACATTTTTGAGATCCGGGTCCACCTCGATGACCTCGATCCCAAAGCTGTACGTGTGGAGCTTTACGCAGACGGTGTCATGGGGAGTTCTCCGGTGTGTCAAGAGATGACTCCCGTTCGCCAAATGGCGGTCCAGGCGGGCGGCTACGTTTACATGGCAGCCGTGTCTTCGGTCCGCCCATCGACAGACTACACGGCGCGACTGATACCGCATCGCGAGGGCATAGCGATTCCTCTGGAAGAGGCGCGGATTCTGTGGCAGCGATGATCCCATCGACGAGAACAAAGGGGCTGTCCCTATCAGAATTCCAATTTGGCCTGAAAACCAATGATCTTCTGCGGTGAGATGACGATACCAGTCGACCGAAGCAGGACGATACGAAGCAGGACGATACGTCATCGAAGGTAAGGCCGTTTGAGAATGGCATTCTCCGAGTTTGAACTGGCCAGATACCCGGGGCACCCACCCAAGCGTCCGTCAGGCACGTGTCCTTGACTACTCCTGTCGCTCGGCAAAACTGGATCCGTGTCACGGAGGACGCGCGACGAGGATTATTAAGAGAGATCTGTCGCTGAGATTAAAACGTCTCATTGAGAAATCAGACGTGGGATGCGATGGGGCAGAAGAGACGGTGGCCACGGCGGAGGATTTCGCGTTTGGGTCGTCGACGCGAGAAACAGATAGGAGAGCTTATTGATCTGCCCAGGAAGGGTTTTCCTGGAGACCACAAACGCGGGATCATACTGAGTCTCTCCCAGGGCGTCTTTGACCGTGACGAGGTAAACGTATTCATCAGGCCCGGGTTGGCTCCCAGCGCCAAACCAGCCGCCATCGACGTAGTCGGTCCCCTTGATCATCTGCTTCGTATAGGTTCAGCGAACGGTGTAGTTGGTGCCGAGGGTGCTTTCCCCAGCCAGTCGACGTAGTTTCTTGACTGCTGCCAGTCGGTTCTCTCGATACTGGAGAATCCTGGCGTAGGCTCCCAATCGGAGAATGCAGATTCTTTTGATGATATTCCCTCCGCAGTAGGGTTAAACCCCATAGGGTTAAACCCCATAGATTATGGGCGATCCACCGCGTATGATCCAAGCAATACAAACCGAAGCAGGACAGGAACTGAACGGATATCGGGTCCGGGTGTCCGCAACTATCAACTATATCGTTAGAACCTAAAGTAGCAACACAGCAGAAAAGCTAGAAGAGGAGGATCGGTCGAGTAGGAAGCATAAGCTTGAACTTGTTTTCCCCCAAAAGGGGAACGCCGCAACCAAAGAAAGAAACGAGGTAAATGATGCAAAAATCAGTGTATTCCTTGATAGCAGCAGCAGTGGCCGCCATGTTGGTCAGCAGCGGGACCTTGCGGGCCTCAGAGGCGGATGACAAGATCGATGCGTCGATCAAGAAGAGCTACGTGTATGAGACTTATCTCAACGACGACGGGATCAAGATCCAGGTCAAAGATGGTGTCGTGACCTTGACCGGGACCGTGGCTGCGGAATCGCACAAGGCATTGGCCGAAGAGACAGCGGCGAGTCAGCTTGGAGTTGCGCGCGTGGACAATCAACTGGTGACCAAGGCGGAAGTAGCCGCCGAAAACGCGGATACGTGGATCAGCAGGAAGGTGAAGCTGATCCTGATGTTCCATCGCCAGACCAGCGCGAGAAATACATCCGTGGAGGTTCAGGACGGGATCGTGACGCTGAAAGGCGAAGCTTCAAGTATGGCCCAGAAGGAGCTGGCGACCGAATACGCCAGTGATATCGAAGGCGTAAAATCGGTCAAGAATGAGATGACGGTGGCGGCTGCTTCCATACCGGTGGAGCGAACGGCAGGCCAAAAGATAGATGATGCGTCTATTACTGCCCAAGTGAAGATGGCGCTAACGACTCATCGCTCGACCAGCTCCCTGAGCACCAAAGTTGAGACGCGTAATGGTGAGGTCACTATAACCGGCATTGCCAAGAACGCGGCCGAGAAGTCTCTGGTGACCAAGCTCGTCAACGACATTCAGGGAGTGACCAGCGTCAAAAACCAGATGACCATTGAAACTGCAATGGCCGAGTAGATCAGGAAGATCGTTGCTGGGTGGTGAGGGACCACGCCACCCGGGAACGGCTCCAGACATAATGCAGGGAGGAACAACATGAATATCGGAATGGTACTATTGATCATTTTGGTTCTGGGCCTTGTGGGTGTGTTGCCGACTTGGCCCCACAGCAGAAACTGGGGCTATTATCCAAGCGGCGGGTTGGGACTCGTTTTGTTCATTCTGCTGGTGCTGGTTATTCTGGGTCGGATCTAGAGACAAAGGCGAGAGCAATTGCCCACGGAAGGAGAAGTATAAATCATGAAGGCCACAATTGAAGTAGTCAAGGATCGCATTGAGGAAGCGGCGGGGCTGGTGACTGGCAACGAAAAGATGAGGGCCAGGGGACAGAAGGGGCAGACGGAGGGATATGTCGAGCAAGGCCCTGGAAAGGGCGCCCGAGGAGCCAATGGGAGATCTTGGAAGGCCACGGTCGCAGCTAAGATACAGGGGGAGACCCCGTATCATGTCTGTATGGACGTGTGTTGAGACTTGAAAAGGATTTCTGGCTATCTTTAGGTAGTCTGGGTCGTGTCAACATAGGAATTTCAAGATAGGAAATAGAACTTCAAAATAGCGTATCAAGAGCAGTTAATTGCTAGTTGTCGACAGGAGGATACGGAATGAGCCCAACCAAGATTGTGGCCATCGGGTTGATAGTGGCCGGCGTTTTGGGACTGGTGTATGGCGGGTTTACCTATACCAAGCAAACTCATACGACGAAGTTGGGGCCGATTGAGTTGTCTGTGAAGGACAAGAAGACGGTGCCCATCCCTGTTTGGGCTGGCGTAGGGGCGATAGTGGGTGGTGGCGTACTTATGTTTCTTGGGGACAAGAAGAGGTAATTGCCGCACATTTACGGCTATGTGAGCTGGAGACCATAGTAAAGCATAGGGAGAGAAAGGAGACCATACCATGATGAAGAGATTTATCGTTTTAGGCGTGTGCCTGGCTTGCGTGTCCGCAGCTTGGGCAGCGGAAACCCCACATCGGATTCGGAGGTTGGGGAACCCATCCACGGCGTTCTATATGACGCCGCTGAAGACACAGGCGGACCTCGTGAAGATGCTCCAGGATCGGAAGATCGAGATCCAGGAGGTTCTGTCCCAGAGAGGGTTTGCTGTGAGCACGGAGGACATTATGAAGGCGGTGGAGCAGGGAAAGGTCGAGGAGGTAAACGTCTATCCTGGAGCCCTCATTCCGTTTATGATTTTGCGAAAGGCCGGGAAGACCACATCGGTCGAGAACGCAGTCTGGGCGGGAAGCGAGCCCTTTGAGACATTTGTGATCGGATGGGCGTCCGCAGACTACAACTATCGGTTCTACGTACCGAAGCCTTGCAGTAACTTCTGGATCGAACGGATCGCCGCGGCAAAGCCGCCTGAGCCAGCGAAACCTCTGGTGTCTGCTGAACCGCAGAAGCCAGCGCCCGAGCCGGCAAAGCCAGCGCCCGAGCCCCCTAAGCCAGCCCCGGCCAAGGAGATATCTCCCCCCGCGGCTGTTGAGGTGCCTGGCATGTTCTTCGTGGCCGGCTTCTTCGGGAAAGAACGCATGCTTCGTGAGGAGTTTGCGAATGCGCCGGAGTCCGTGGGTGGGCGTTGCGCGCCTCTGTTTGGGATGAAGGTCGGAGTCTTGCCCCCTATTACGGAGTATTTGGAGGCAGAGGCGTCGATCGGTGGGAAGTTCAATAGTCGGGATGAGGACAACTCGAGCCTGTTCGCGGACCTCGCACTAAACTATCTCTTTCCGCGGTGCTTTGTGGGCGGTGGCGTGAGCTTCTGGGATCTCACTGATTCCGAGACGCACACCGTGGCTATGTTGGCTCAGATGGGTGTAAACATCACGAAAAACAGGCAATGGCAGTTTGTGGCCGAGGGGCGTTTGGCCTGCGACGAATTGGACAACCCTGGAAGCAACTATATGTTCTGGGGAGGCATCCGATTCCGTCCGTGACCAGTGCTGTTTTGCTTTCCTGCGTGAGGTCAACTGGGTGGTGCCGGAGGATCAGACCACATAGATGAAGAACGACGGTGTGAGTACTTATAGAGTCAAAACATGGAGGGAATGGCGTTCTTAGTCGGTCCACCAAGGCGATGCGCTCTGGAAGGAGGAGTGCCTCAATGGCAACCAAGATCAAGATCATAAGCTCACAGGACTTTCTTGAGGTGACTCCAGAGGGAATCGTTGATGTCAATACCAGTAGAAGACTTCTTGTCGAGATAGCCAAGTCGGACCACCCCGACGTGGACTACGAGCTATTCGTAGATTTCCGTGACACGCAATGCAATTTATCGATATTAGAGGTCTATCAACTTGCTGCGGAATTGTGCCAGCATGGCAACACTTTCCGTAGGAAGGTGGCCCTTCTTGTCCTGCCGGGGATCAACTTTGAACGGGCGAGGTTCTTCGAGACGTGTTCTCACAATCGAGGATTCTTGGTTGATGCCTTCACGGACTATGAAAGGGCCATGCGGTGGATTCTTTCCGAGGAAGATCTGGCAGAGAAAAAGACGCCAGCCAACAAGTTGGAGGCAAACTACAACAAATAATCACGCCTGATCGATACCGTTGGGTAAGATCAAGAACCTTATGACAAGAGTGGAGACAATGAGCAGAATGCGGGAGGGACAGATATGTTATACACGATTGCAGTTGTTCTGATTGTATTGTGGCTCTTGGGAATGCTGTCGTCAGTTACGATGAATGGGTTCATTCACGCGTTGCTCGTCATCGCAATTGTCGCGGTCCTTATTCGTGTGATCAGTGGCCGAAGAGCATTTTGAGAGATGCTTGGGTTGAGTAGATAGCCACGGCGCAGGGCATGGCGGTCTCGGCCAGGGAGGCCGAAATCGGTCCTTGAACCGAGCCTGTCTCGGCCAAGTGGTGCTGGTAGTGCTTGGTCAGGTGGATCAGGTTGGCCCGTCCCAGGACCCAGAGCAGAATGGGCATGGACGAGGTGACGAGGTTGAGGGGAGGACCGATCAGGGACATGATCCCCAGGGTGAGGATCACTGAGATGGCCATGCTCAACAGTGCCACGGCCGTGGCGCGGATCGAGCGGAAGAGGAGGGCTAATAGACAAGACCAGGCCCTTTCCCAATTACAATGACCCCGGTCTCGATGGCGTAGCGCGTGAGGCCGGCGGTGTCATGGATATCCAGCTTCTCCATTAGGTGTTGGCGGTGTTTCTCAACCGTCTTGATCGATATGTCCAGGTGGGACGCGATTTGCTTGTTGGCCATGCCCTCGGCAACGAGCTGGAGTGTTTCTGCCTCTCGCGTAGTCAGACGGATCTTCGGCTTGTTGTTGGCACGGCGTGCCCATCCCGCGACAGAAGGATCGAAGAAGGTGTTGCCCCTGACGATTTCCCGAATTGCGTGAATAAGAACCTTACCTGATGAATGTTTGAGCAGATATCCCATCGCCCCCTCGGCCGCCGCACGGCTGACGTATTCGTCGTCCCTAAATGCTGACAGAATGAGAACCTTCAAATCTGGAGTGACCGTGAGGATCTCTCTGGTGGCGTCTAGACCATTCAGCAACGGCATGGTGATGTCCATGACGACCACGATCGGATGAAGCTTCTTCGTGAGTCGTACCGCTTCCAGACCATCAGCGGCTTCGCCGATCACCTCAATGTCGCCTTCGGCTTCCACCAAGGCCCGAAGCCCCTCTCTGACGACGGTGTGATCCTCAACCAATAGGACTGTGATTTGTTGCATAAGCCATCTCCCCGATGAGATCGGTTGAAATGACGATACTCCATTTTACTAAGGAAGGGTTCCTGAGTAAATTCAGGTCTCCATATTCACTAAAATTCCAACGCCCGAGGTAAGGGGTCTGTCGTTGGCGAACGGAATACTTGCTCGAAGTGTCGTGCCCTCGTTCGGTACGGAGGCGACAGCAAAACTACCTCCCACCATCTGTATTCGTTCTTGAATGCCGATGAGACCCAAGTGTGTACCGTTTTTACGGGCCAATACGCGCTTTGCATCAAAGGACTTTCCGTTGTCACCGATCTCAAGATGAACGGTATCCTTGATCGTTCGGATGCTCAGCTTCACCAGCGTGGCATCCCCGTGCTTGGCAACGTTCGTGAGAGCTTCTTGGACGACGCGATATAGCACACTTTGTTTGAGGCCATTCAATTCCTCAATCTTTGGAGACATTGTGTAATGGACTTGGATTCCAGTTCGTTCTACGGAACTCTTGATGTGGGAACGAAGTGCGGGAACAAGCCCCAGGTCATCGAGTAGAGCAGGGCGCAATTCAAGGGCAAACCGATGCACAGTCTTCACTGACTTCTCCACGAGCCGCTGAGTCTTGGCGATCCGCTTCTTGAGAGCAACGTGACCGACCGATGCCTCTGAATCTAAGGCCGACAGATGCACATGAATAGCCGTCAATGCCTGGGCGATTTCGTCATGAAGCTCACGGCTGATCCTTTTTCGTTCTTCCTCGTGGGCTTTCAGGACTTGCTGGGACAGCTCCCGCAGGCGATTCTGCATCGTGCGCGACTCATCCAGGAGCAGCCCGTAATGCTCCTTGCTCTTCCTGAGGGCTTGTTCCACAGCCTTTCGTTTAACGACTTCGTTTTTCAGTTTGAGATTGCTGTTGGACAATGCTCGAGCAGACTTGTCAAGTTCTTCATGAGTACGATTCCGCTTGATCTTGGACTCTGTGGCAGCGATGTGAGTCGTCTCAATCGGGATGAGGGTCTCGACAAAGAAGGCCTCTGCCTTGGCCATGATCTTCTTCCTGGTTTGAGATGGGCAGTTCGGCCCCACCAAGGCAATCAAGGCCTCCTCGTGGATCCTGGCCATATCCAGAATCCCCAATCCCATGGTTAGCGCCTCCCGACCGAGTTTATTGGCTGACCGGAGGTTGGACTGCGCCCCCTGCTTTTGGTGTCTTTGCAGGGCGGCTAAATATCGACGCAATAGATGGATCAGGTCGGGTTCGGTCTTCTCTGTCATGGGGAACCTCTGCTTCCGTCGCCACGAGGGCGTTTTTTTTGAGCCTGCCTGGGCACGCATTGAAACCTCTAAACATGTATTGGAAGGGCATCATGCAATATTCTCTCGCCCAGGCTATCCTCTGTCTACGCCTTCCATCTTAGTGGGCACCGGAATCCTTGTACCTGACTTCTCTTGGATAGCGGTCTCTTGGTAGGTTTGTCCAAGAGCCGCGCCTTGAGCGCGAGTAGAACCATGCGTCATTTCGGTAGTGGTAGTGGTATCTGCCGCCGAAGAAATATGGCTCGGAACCCAAGACCACAATCGATGGAAGAGACGGCACTACAGCCATAAGTTCACCGCGGGGTCCAGGGACCAGCAAACACCCCACGAACATGCAGGACATAGAGACTGATCAACAGCATTCTGAACACGCCCATCAGAAACCTCCTTCCACGCTTTGCCTATAGGTGATTGTCCACATCTTGCTCTGTCGCCCGATATCTTGCTATGGGGTGTAACCCTGCCTGTCCCGGAACAGGAGTCGTAGATGAAACCTGGCGGTGTTAGACTCCGACGATAGATATTTGCCGGAAGGCCTTCTCGACTCCTTCACTTATGGACTCAGCCTATCGAGGATTCCCGCTTCGATGAGGTAAGACGTATTCTCGTTCAACACACCAAGCCTCTTGTGGAAGGTCTCCCACGCCATGTCCGAACTGACGACGCGACAGATGAGGAACTCCTGTAAAATTAGCCAAAGATAGTCATCCCTCCCATCCTGGATATCTTCAGTCTTGAGCGCCATGAACCCCTGGATCCAGGACTCAACGTCTGCCAGCAGGGCCTCATAATAGGCGCGATACGGTTCCACGGACGGCACAAGCCCATCCCCCTCGACCTGGCAGAAGAGGCGAATGGACACGCTGTCTGCGTGACAGAAGTAGAAGACTTCGAAGAGATCGTCGTTGGTCATCAGATCATCCCATCCGTCGCGATTCTCATCAGAGATATCCGTAACTCTTCCAACGACCTTGGGCCGTGTTGGGTCTGCCAAGGACACGATGTGCAGGAAGCTACAATTGAGGCAGTTGCCTCCATTGGCGTCTCGTAGGGCGAGCAGGAGTTCGGGCGTCTTGGGGATGTACCAGTCGATCTCATCCGAAAGCCCTTCCATGGGCCATTGAACAAACCCGCCAGAATCTGTGGTCACCGTGGCGACGCGTTCGGCTAGAGTGGAGCCTTGCTGCCAGACCAACCCTTCGTCCCTAAGGGCGTAGAGATTCATCTCGATCCGGTGCTCTCGGACCCAAACCACCTCCGAAGCTGTAAGAACGTAGTGGTTCTGAGATGGCTGACCATTGGCGTGGACTTCCTCTGTGTTTGGCATCGGGATCACTGGATGGTCGGTTGGATTGGTGAACAGGCTGTGCAAGAGAAGGATCATGACGAAAACGACCATAGGTACCACACCCCGGATTCTCGCGTTGGATCGAGTCTTTAACCATTGATGGAATCATAGGCTCTGAGTCCAACCCGGCCAATGGGGTATAACCCCACCAGGGCTTCTCTTGGATGTCCTGCTTCTCATCCTGATCGCGGCTATCTGCGGTGCCATCGGCAAGGCCATCTCGGGCAGCGTGCGCGGTGGGCTGATCGTCTCGATTGCCCTCGGCTTCATCGGGGCCCTTCTCGGGCCGTGGTTGGCTGGGCGGCTCAAGCTCCCAGAGCCTTTCATGGTGGTCATCGGCGGGCATCCTTTCCCGGTGCTGTGGTCCATCATTGGCTCTGCCCTTTTTGTGGCGATCCTTCACTTGATTTCCCGGCGAAGATAGTGATTTCGTGGCCTGGCTGGATGAACTTGTTGTGGACAGTCTCGGTGGTTTTGCTGCTGTTGTGGGCGCTGGGGCTAGTGACCAGGTACACGATGGGCGGGTTCATTCACCTCCTGCTGATGATTGCCATCGTCGTGGTACTGGTCAGGATTATGCAGCGACGGCGACGGCGGAAACCGGGGTGCAAATAGGGCTGGTGAACCTCATTCCTCAGAACAAGTGGTTCACCGAGTTGCCCGACGAGTTGGCGCCCGGAATGGTTCTCATAAACTGGCGCTTCTGAAGCCGACAGCGAAAGAGCGATTCACGCATGGAGAATCTGGCTGACAGACTGATTCTGACTCCGATCAGACGATCCCGCTGGTGGAACCTGGGCTTTTTCTCTCGGCGCTTATACATGGCAAGCTATTGTCTCGGGGCGAGGATTCGCACGGCCCGATGAGCGTTGAGACGGCGGCAGGACATCTGCCCAGAAGATTCAGCTTTTTCCTCGCTTGCCTGTTATGGTCTGGGTAAAGATCGGGTTCATTGAAGATATACGTTGATTTAGCTTTGGCAAGCGACGGGATCTGTGCTGGCTATAAGTGGGTAGGGTTATACCCCATAGATGGAAGCCAACCTGTGACATAAGATGAGAGGCATGAGGGATGCGCGGATGCACGACCTCTATCGCCTCGGATAAAGGAAGGGCATTCGATCAAAGGACACTTGGGCTTCTTGACCCAATCGAATCAGAGACGCTGAAGAGGTAATGGTTTTAAGAGACGAATTGGTGAGTGACAGGGCTGTAGAGGCATTTTGGAGAATGAGAGGGATTGAAGCGAGCCGCAAGGGTGATGGATCAAGCTGAATGGATCCACAAGATGCCACCTTCATGGGCATGTTCCTATTGGGAATGATATTTATCGTAGCTATCATTATGCTCTCATTATTTTCCATCTGGATCAGAGTCCTCATCGCAGCCGACAAGGTAAATATTCCCTTCAACCTTAGGAAGGCCACGGCCATCGATCTGGACGGCCGAAACATCATGGACGCGGCGCAAACAAGCGTTAATCCCCGCGTTATTGACGCCCCGGATCCCAGCAGGGGGAAAGATGCTGTGGATTCCGTAACCATGGAATGCATTCAGCTCAGGACTAAGGCTCGGATGATCGTGAGAGTTAACATCGAGCGCCTGGTGGGGGGCGCTACCGAGGGGGCTGATGCGGAGATTCTAACGGCCAGTGGCGTCTCTTGAAGGAGATAGCTGTCCCTCTCGTATTGACGTTTAGCATGGGCACTGTCTGCCACGAGTGCATGATCAGTGCGATGTGCCATCGTAAGGATAGTAAATGAGAACAGGCATCCTCATTGGGTATTACGTCAAACATCGAGAAGCACTCGAAGCATTCAGGAAACTGCGAAGGAAGGGCTACCGCTGCATTGCTTGGGTAAACAAGAATGCCGATGGAGAAATTGTTACAGGAGACCTTTTCCACAGGCGGCGACTCTTCGGAGCGGTCTTGGCATTTATGCTCTTTGGAGCCATTGCATCCATTCTCCCCCCCTTCCTCCAGTGGCCGGGGCCGGGGGGCACGACATTGCCCTATGCTATTGTTCAGGCGATACCGTGGGGCGTCATAGGGAGTCTGATAAGTCTGCTCTGGATACGTCGAGCGAGATTTGGCGTGGAGTGGAGACTTCTCAATGATCACACGCGTTGGCTCGTCTCTGGGGAGACCGCTCTTATTCTTCAGGCGCCTATTGAAAGACTCAGAACACCCATGTCCATCTTGCTGGAAGGCGTCGAGACCCCTCCTGCGGTCTTTGTCTTGCGTCCTCAGCGCGAAAGTCCACTTCAGAAGCAAGAAGACCAGGACCGAGTTGGGACGCCGTTGAGTTTGGTGCAACTCAGGGAGTATGCCCAACGCCTGGCCACCAACCACCAACTTGCCGCCACTCCGCTACGTAATATCGAACTGCTGAAGCGGCTTGATCGGTATCGCCAATATGTCCATCAGATCTGCCTTGATCTATCTGAAGCGCCCCATTTACAGGAAAGCGTGTCGCCGACCGCCGAGTGGCTCCTCGACAATGAATATATCCTTGAAAGCAATGCCCGTGATGTGAGATTGAATCTGCCGTGGGCTTACTACAGGCAACTGCCGTCGCTCGCGGGGGAACCCGACGTTGGCCTGCCGCGTATCTACGGCCTGGCGCGGGAACTAGCCGCTCGTACGGAGCTGAGACTGGACGAGGAGAACATTCTGGCCTTCGTTGGTGCCTATCAATCGGTGGGATCGCTCTCGATTGGCGAACTCTGGGCTGTCCCCCAAATGCTGCGCATGGTACTGATCGAGGGCATTGGACAACTTGCCAGTCGAGCTCTGACCGAGCTGCGAGAGGAGGAGATTGCCGATTTTTGGGCGAATCGGCTGATCACAGCCAGCCGGTGCAATCCAGATCAGCTCTTTTCAATCATGGCTGAACTCGCTGAAACGCAACGCAGTCCGAGCCCATATTTCGCTTCGCAATTGATGAACCGTCTTTATGGTGAAAGCGCTGCGTTGGCACCTTTGCAGGGCTGGCTGGATCGCTTGTTCCATGAGTCTTTGAATGAGGCCATTCTGCGAGACAAGAACCGTCAGATAAGGGATCAAGTATCCACTGAAAATGCTTTCACCAGCCTGCGCCAGCTCGCTTTGCTCGATTGGAAGGACAGCTTCGAAAGACTCAGCCAAGTGGAGCAAACCTTGCGCGAAGATCCTACAGGAGTCTATCCCAGAATGGATTTTGAGACTCGCAACCGCTATCGCCTGGCGATTGAAGATCTGCATCGCGGATCAGGCAAGGAAGAAGAAGTGGTTGCTCAACGCGTCCTTGATCTGGCAACTGAGGCTCACCAAGCTTCAGCGGCGGATGAACGATTGTCTCACGTTGGAACCTATCTGGTCGGTGAAAAGAGAGGTGATGTAGCGCGCAGCATCGGCTGCCGAGAAACCCTGCGTTTCCGCGCCAGCCACTGGGCTTATCTCCATCACTCGGTAGTGTATTTCCTCGGTCTGGCTTTCTTTTGCACCGCGTTTATCCTCACGGCCCTTATGCTGGGCTTCGGCAACTGTCATCTTGGGATTCAGATCATCATTGCTGCGCTTCTACTTCTCCCCATGAGCCAGCTCTCGCTTCAGGTGGTTAACGCCATTATCATGCGCGTCTTCTCCCCTCGCGCTCTACCCAAAATGGATTTCAAGACTTCTGGGATTCCTGAAGATTGCCTGACATTGGTCATTGTACCCATGATGCTGGTGGATAAGACGACCATCGAGAGAGAGGCGGAAAAACTGGAAATCAGGTATCTCGCCAACAAGGAGGCCAATCTGATCTTTGGTCTCTACTCTGATTACACTGACTCGTCTTTCGCCCATTGCGACGGGGACGAGGCACTGCTGCAGACCGCGACGCGGCGCATAGAGGCCCTCAATGAGCGTCACGGCACAGGGCGCTTCTTTCTGCTTCATCGTGACAGGAAATGGTGCGAGTGCGAAGGGAAGTTCATTGGCTGGGAGCGAAAACGCGGGAAGCTGGAAGAACTCAATGATCTAATCGTGGGCACGCGGCCTCGTGATGCGGAGCGCCTAGTCTACGTCGGCGACCCGGACAGGCTTTCGGATGTGAGGTTCGTCATTACGTTGGACAGTGACACGCAACTGCCGCCGAACTCCGCCCGCAGGATGATCGAGACGCTGGCCCACCCCCTCAACCAAGCACGTTTGGATAGCACGGGCAGGGTCCATTCCGGCTATACCATCATCCAGCCACGCGTTAGTCCTTCCCTGCCTAGTACAAATGGTTCACCGTTCAGCCGTCTTTTCTCGGACCCAGTGGGCATTGATCCCTACACCAATATGGTATCCGATGCCTATCATGATCTGACAGGCGAAGGCTCCTACCATGGCAAAGGCATTTATGATGTACGGACCTTCAGCCGCGTGCTTTCCAGTAGGTTCCCTGAGTCCTGGCTCCTCAGCCACGATTTGATAGAAGGTGCTCACGTGCGAGTAGGCCTAGCGAGTGACATCGAGATCTATGACGAATTCCCGCAGGACTATTTGAGTTTTATCAAACGGCAGCACCGATGGATTCGGGGTGATTGGCAGATTGCGAATTGGATTATGCCGCATGTTCCGCAACTGGGAGGGGGAGTGGGTCCCAACCCTCTCTCCTGGTTTGATCGCTGGAAGGTTCTCGACAATCTGCGCCGCAGTCTGCTGCCAGCAGGCAATCTGGCGTTGCTGATAACCGCGTGGCTTCTCTCCTCTCGGGCAGGTTGGACCGCAAGCATTGTGGTCGCGATACAACTACTATTTCACTCCTTGATGCAGCCTTTCACCTGGGTGACCACAAAGGGAAAACTGAAAACCGTCTCCCTCCCCGGGGTGGCCCATGATCTGCTGAGAGTAGTGGTTGAAGCAGCTTTACTCCCTTATCAAGCCTGGCTAGCGCTAGATGCCATCGTGAAGGTTTGGTATCGACGTCGCATCTCTCATCGAGGGTTACTCGAGTGGACGTCGGCCCAGGTGACGCACAATAGATCCCAGACCCAAGTTCGCATGTTTCTCTTGTCCATGGCCCCGGTGGGCGTCTGTAGCCTGCTCGTGGGTTGGATGGTTGCCCATGTTAGGCAAGCCAGCATCGGGGCGGCAAACCCTTGGTTGATTCTCTGGTTCCTCTCTCCAATGATGGGATGGTTGCTCTGTCGCCGGCCATCAGTAAAGCCCCCGCAATATCTCCTTTCAGAAGAGGACAGGCAATTCCTGAGGAATGTCGCACGCCGGACTTGGCGCTATTTTGCTGATTTTGTGAATGAAGAGACATCCTGGTTGCCTCCTGACAACTATCAGGTCTCCCACAAGAATGCCTTGGCCCTACGGACCAGCCCGACCAATATCGGACTTTATCTGACCAGTGTACTGAGTGCGCATGATTTCGGATACCTGAATGTGGACGAAACCGTACAGAGGCTGACGTGGACCATGGGGACAAGTCTGAAGTTGGAACGCTATGAGGGCCATCTCTTCAATTGGTACGACATCCAATCCCTTTCGCCCCTCAATCCACGCTACGTTTCCACCGTAGACAGCGGAAATCTGCTTGGAGCCCTTTGGACCTTGAGGCAGGGAATCCATTCGCTCGCACGGGCACCTCTCCTGGACGCGCGGGCCTTTGCGGGGCTACGGGACGTTGGAGAACTCCTTCGAACATCCATTCAGGAAGAAAAAGCTTCGGACTTGGAAGTTCTCGCTCTGGATGATCTGTTGCGCCGATGGAAGGTTCCGCCTGACTCCATGGCTGATCTGCTGCAGCTCTTGCGACAGACGGCTCGCGACACCAAACCCCTCATTGAAAAAGCGTCAGCACTAACCTTCAAGGGAACGAATGTGATGTATTGGGTCGGGCAGGTTCAGCTTCAAGTGGCGGCTTGGCTGACCATTACGGATCGTTACCTTGCTTGGACGGAAATCCTTGCAGAGAAGACTGAGAAAGATCTCGTAGGATTGGATCCGGATGTACTTCCGGACTTCAGAGATGCTCTTCTTCGCTCGCCCACGCTTGAGGATCTGGCCAGGGGTAACGTGCCGGTCATAGAATGTCTTCAGGCCGCCAAGGAAAGAGCACCTGTGGACGGGCGCGGCATCCCAGACTGGATGGATCGCGTGAGGGTAGCTTTTGATCGTTCAAAATGGTTGGCCAGTGAAATGCTGGCCTCGTTGGAGCAACTGGCTTGTGCATGTGATGAACTTTCAGAGTCGATCAACATGCGGTTCCTCTACAACGTTGATCGCCGCATCTTTTCGACCGGATTCAATGTCTCTGAAGGTCGCCTCGATCGAGCCTTCTACGATTTGGTGGCAAGCGAGGCACGTTTGGGGAGTTTCGTAGCCATTGCCGCGGGCGACATTCCCGCTGAGCACTGGTTCGCCATGGGGCGACCCTACGGCGCCGTCGGTCGGCGCCGGGCGCTGCTGAGCTGGACAGGGACAATGTTTGAGTATCTGATGCCCTTGCTCTTTCAGCAGTCCTATGCTAATGCCCTGCTAGACAAAGCGGCCAGGGAAGCCGTTGCGATCCAGATCGAATACGGACGCAAGCACCACGTGCCGTGGGGAATCTCGGAGTGCGCCTTCGGAGATCTCGACATAGAGAAGACCTATCAATACCAGGCTTTTGGCGTGCCCCAGCTTGGACTTAAGCGCGGCCTAGCGGAAAAGGTCGTCGTCGCGCCCTACGCCAGCATGTTGGCGATGACTCTTGCACCTAGAGAGTCCGTGAGAAACCTGAGACGCCTGGCCAAGTTGGGGTTGTTGAGCGATTATGGCTATTACGAATCTTTGGACTACAGTCGGAAATCAAACAATGAGGTTTCGCCTGGCTTGATCGTGCGCGCATATATGGCTCACCACCAGGGCATGAGTCTTCTTGCTCTGACCAATCTGTTGCATGACGGCCGCCTCCAGCGACTTTTCCACGCCGATCCCCGCGTCCAAACCATGGAGCCCTTGCTTCACGAACGCATTCCTCATCTGCCCACTCTTCAACACGTTTCCACTCGTGAAAGAGTTTCGTCGGTGGCAGGCCCGGGAGAAGTCACGCCTTCTGTCAGCCAGTTTGGAACGCCTCATACGGCTGCTCCGAGGACCCAACTCTTGAGCAATGGTCGCTACAGCCTGATGCTAACCAACGCCGGCGGAGGATACAGCCGTTGGGAAGAACTTGAAATTACGCGGTGGCGATCGGATTCAACCCGTGATTCCTGGGGAACCTTCTGTTACATTCGCGATGTTGATTCAGATGGATTGTGGTGTAACACCTATCAGCCGACAGGCGGACGGGTTGAGGAATATTTGACCAACTTTACCCTCGATCGGGCCGTGTTCAGGCGCGTTGATGATGGCATTGAATGCGAGACCGAGGTGGTTGTCGCGCCTGTAGATGATGTGGAGATTAGGCGGATGACCCTGATGAATCGATCTCCTCGCATCCGCCGGATCGAGGTGACAAGCTACGTTGAGCTGGCGCTGGCGGAGCACAATGCGGATAGACAGCACCCAGCGTTCAATAAGCTATTCATACAGACCGAGGCGCTGCCTGATGAGGGGGCGCTTCTGGCCTATCGCCGGTCTCGTAGCAGTGGGGAGACGCCCGTCTATGTAGCGCATCGATTTACCTTGGAGAAGGACGTCCGCAAAGCCATGGATGGAGGTTTACGCTTCGAAACCGACCGTCGCCGGTTCATCGGCCGCGGCCGCACGTTGGCCAGCCCGATGGGGGCATTTCAGGAACCCAGTGGAAGTCAAGGATTTGTCCTGGATCCGATCTTCAGCCTACGTCAGAGCCTTACCCTGAATCCGAGCCAGCGGGTCCAGATTTCCCTGATTTTGGCCGCCGGCCCCTCGCGTGAAGAGGTCCTTGACTTGATGAGCAGATATGACGATCCCCATGCAATTGACAGAGCGATGGATTTTGCCTGGTCATCAGCCGAACTTGAGCTGCGCCTTCTCCGTATTCAGCCAGACGAAGCGCGTCGTTTTCAACGCCTGGCAAGCCACCTGCTCTATCCCAGTCGAGTTATGCGTTCTTCTGTTCAGTGCATTGCCGACAATCGCAAAGGTCAGGCAGGCTTGTGGGCTTATGACATCTCGGGTGATTTGCCCATTGTTGTGGTCGCTATCGAAGAGGCGCGGGATCTAAGCATGGTCCGTCAGATCCTTAAAGCACATGCCTACTGGCGCATGCACGGTCTTATGGTTGACCTGGTGATCCTGAACGAAGAGGTTTGCGGCTATACGCAACCAGTGCGTGAAGAACTCGAACACCTAATCCTGTCCTATGGGGTTGATTCGGGAGTGGAACGGCCAGGGGGAATTTGCTTGCGCAATGCAAACCTTATCCCAACGGAAGACCTGACGTTGATGCGAGCTGCAGCAAGAATCCTCCTGGTGGCTGCGCGTGGCACGTTGGCTCAGCAACTCGCCTCGTCGGCAACTGAACCACCTGTTCTGCCTGAAATCGCTGCCGGAAAACGGGATCTCCGCGATCCTTCGGCTGCGCTTCCGTTCATGGAGCTCTCCTTCTTCAACAGTCTAGGGGGCTTCACTTCCGACGGGCGCGAGTATGCGATCTATCTGGGTCAGAATACGCACACCCCTACGCCGTGGGTCAACGTCATCGCAAACCCTACCTTCGGCACGCTCGTCAGCGAAACGGGGGCGGGTTTCACGTGGCAAGGCAACAGCCAGCGCAATCGCCTGACGCAGTGGTCCAACGAACCCGTCACCGATCCACCGTCCGAGGCGATCTATATTCGTGATGAAGAAACGGGTATCTACTGGACACCCACAGCAGCACCCATTCGCGAAAAAGACGCATACAGAGCGCGGCACGGTGCGGGTTATACCGTGTTCGAACATAACAGTCACGGAATCGAACAGACGCTAACCATATTCGTTCCCATGGATGACGAAGGAGGTGCGCCCATCAAGCTGCAGAGGCTGGTGTTGCGCAACGACTCGGAACGTCCACGCAAGCTCTCCTTGACTTACTATGTGGAATGGACCTTGGGCGAGACGCGCGAGGCATCCCAGATGCATGTCGTAACCGCCTGGGACCCCCAGGCCCAGGTCATGCTTGCTCGCAATCGTTACCATCCCGATTGCGGTGAACAAGTGGCCTTCGCGACAGTAAGTGTGCCGGCAGCGTCTTACACGGGCGATCGAATGGCCTTCCTGGGCCGCAACCGCTCGATGGATAAGCCTGCAGCGATGGAACGTGCCAGGCTTTTGCCCAGCACGGGAGCGGGATTGGATCCGTGCGCAGCGGTGCGAGTCGTCCTGGAACTGGATCCAGGAAAACGAATGGAGATCACCTGCATGCTGGGCCAGGCCCAGTCGATGGAACAGGTTCAGGCCTTGGTGCTGGCCTACCGGGACAGCCTCGAAGTGGAGACCGCACTTCGGCAAACCCAATCGTGGTGGGATGATCAGCTTGGTACGATCCAGGTGCATACCCCTGAACTCGCCATAGACATTTTGGTCAACCGGTGGCTCCTCTATCAGAACCTGAGCTGTCGGATTTGGGGACGATCTGGCTTCTATCAATCAGGAGGCGCTTTTGGTTTCCGCGACCAGCTGCAGGACGTAATGGCTTTGCTCTACAGCCATCCTATGCTGGCACGCGAACATATCCTCCTGGCGGCCAGCCACCAGTTCAAGGAAGGCGATGTCCAGCACTGGTGGCATCCGCCGGGCAATGCGGGCATCCGCTCGCGGATTTCCGATGATCTTTTGTGGCTCCCTTTCGTTGTCTCACAATACGTTAGACTCACGGACGATATCAGCATTTTGCGCGAACTCGTCTCCTTCCTCGACGCGCCTCTGCTGAATGCGGACCAGCAAGAGATCTTTCAGACATCAGTCGTTTCGTCCGAAGGAGCCACACTCTTTGAGCACTGCCAGCGGGCGGTCAGGCACAGTCGACGCTTTGGCAACCACGGCTTACCCCTTATTGGGAGCGGGGACTGGAACGACGGGATGAACCGGGTGGGCGCGGAAGGCAGGGGTGAGAGCGTTTGGCTGGCGTGGTTCATGGTGGATGTCTTGCAGGGAATGGCCGAGATGTCCGACCTATTGGGCCAGTCGGAGCTGAGCCGTCAGTACGAGCGAGAACGTGGATCGCTCCTCACACATATTGAAGACTTTGCCTGGGACGGAGAGTGGTATCTGCGTGCCACCTTCGACGATGGTTCGCCCCTTGGCTCCTCGGCAAACACAGAAGCACGGATCGATTCTCTGCCTCAATCTTGGGCCTGGCTGAGCGGGGCCGCTGACAAGGAGCGGGCCGAAAAGGCGATCGAATCGGCGTGGAGTCACCTCGTTAACGAGAGCGAGGGGATTGTGCTGCTCTTTGAGCCGCCCTTCGATCAGTCGGAACCGTCGCCAGGATACATCAAAGGTTACCCGCCGGGAGTGCGGGAGAACGGTGGCCAATACACACACGCCGCAATCTGGTTGGCCATGGCCATGGCCCGCCGTGGGGATGGAACCCGCGCGGCGAAGATCTTACGCATGCTCAATCCGATAGAACACGCACGCGAGGCTGAAGCGGTCTGGCGATATGGGCTCGAGCCCTACGTGGTCGCGGCTGACGTATACAGGTTGCCGGGACGTGTAGGACAGGGCGGCTGGTCTTGGTATACCGGTTCAGCGGCTTGGATGTACCGCGCCTGGGTTGAGGAAATCATGGGACTCAAGGTGCGCGGCGAGACCATGCAGCTCAACCCGGTCATCCCCAGAGCGTGGGATGGGTTCCAGATGAGATATCGCCACGGCGAAGCGATTTACGAGATTCAGGTCGAGAATCCAGAACATTGCGAGCGAGGCGTTGCATGGGTGGAGATGGACGGCAAACGCATTAAGGATGGCGTAATCACACTTGCTCGGGATCTGGTAAAACATCGGGTTATCGTTCATATGGGCGGATCGACTGAAACGTAAATCATCATACTTTTCGCAAGCCCTTCATGCTAGTGTTGAGAACCGGCCTTGACCGAATTCCGCACGGCAAAGAGTCCTATCAGAGACAGGCCCGTGTACGGCGGACGCGTATAACCGCGCTTACGGCGGTCCAGATCTCCAGTTGTTCTCCTGACAAATGTGTGCAGTACAGGATCTTTGAAATGCCTAATCTTTGTCTTTATCCGCTCAACCACGGAATGGTCATCCCATACGTCATGCCGAGATCCATGTCATCGTATCCACGAGTGTAGTAAATATTCAGTGAACCCGAGCCGGAGACAAACCGTCGTAGGAAGAGGAGACAGATTGGAATGCCGTGATACGCACCTTGGAAGTGAAAGCCCCTCCCATGCCGAATGTGCATTAGGCGTGGGAGGGGCTTTCAAACCGTTCGAAAACAGCATCTCTGTCTCTTCTCCGCCAAGGGCTGCGTTTGGATCGGGTTCACTGAATATTCACCTCATCACTGGCTCGCCAAACGCAGGGTAGGGTTATACCCCATTGGAATGGCTGAGCCTAGGACATATGCTATCTTTCAGGCTAAACGTGAAGGAGGTGGGGCATGGGATTTGACACTAGCACAGGAGACGCTAGCACAGGAGAAAGTGTAGTACGGGAGGAGGTCGCTATTCCTTTCGAGAATGGCCTCCATGCCAGACCTGAAGCCATACACAGGATGAAGATGGTTGGGATCGTGCCCCTCGTCAAGGATCGTATCAAGTGAGGAGGTAATCGGATGCTTCACGTCATTACCGTGTTGGGCGGTGAAGGGCATTGCACTCAAATGGCTCAAAGCCATGGTGTCAGGATGGCGCAGTTGTTCCAGGCCAAGCTACGCGTAGTTACGGTATGGGAATCGGCGGACACGGAGGAACTCACCGCCGACGGGAGATCTTTGGAATCCCGGGCCGATGAAGAGGTGTCAAGGGTGTTGCGGCAGGCAGGGGATATCCGCATTTCGGCCGAGAGCAGCCTTCGGGGGGAAGGGCTTCTCAATGGGCTACTGGCCGAGGCACGAGAGAGCGATCTTCTGGTCATCGGGTTGCCAGAACGCGCCTCGGAAGATGAACCCCTATTCAAGGTAATTCTGCACGAAGAAACGTCGTTACTCCACAAGGCTGAGTGTCTTGTCTTGATTGTTCGAGAGGCTCCTCATCCCATCCAAAAGATATTGGTAGACTATCCAGGAGGGCTAGCAGGAAAAGCAGCCCTCAGAGCAGCTGGAGAGGTCGCGATGCGCGCCTCGGCCTCGGTGACCATTCATTCTGTGTCCGGGGAGCCCCTCGTATCCGAAATGCTGGCCGCCTCTGCCGAGCGCTACTTGATGGGTTTTGGGCTCTCTGCAGTGCAAGGAATCGTTCGGCAAGGGGATCCGTCCAACCAGGGCGAGATGCTCAGGGCCGTCAACTCCATGGGAGCTGATATGTTGATCGTTGGCGGAGAGAGACACAGTCTCATGGATGTGCTTTGGGGCAAAGCCACCCTGGATCCGGAGGATGCCGCCATGGCCATGAATATCCCAACGTTGATTGCCAGGTAAAGGGGGTTTTGAATATTGATTTTCCCTATCTGGGTGATCGAAGGCGGTGAGAAAGACGTTGTAGGACGCTTTTAGCAGATATCAAAAGGAGGATCCTTCGTGTTTGGAAAAAAGTTCAAGATTTTCGATCTTCTCGGGTTCAAGGTAAGTGTGGATGTGAGCTGGATTCTCATCGCTATCCTTATCGCTTGGTTCATGTCCATGGAACTGTTTCCCAACAGGATTGCAGGACTTTCTGGGGGAACCTATTGGCTTATGGGGATCCTCGGGGCGGCGGCCTTCTTCGGATCCATCGTGTTCCACGAGCTTTGCCACTCCCTCGTGGCAAGGCATTTTGGGATTCCCATGAAGGGGATCACGCTCTTTATCTTTGGAGGGGTGGCCGAGATGGACAGAGAGCCACCCACCGCCAAGGCAGAATTCTACATGGCGGCGGCAGGGCCGGCATCGAGCCTATTTCTTTCTCTCGCCTTCCACGTGCTCGCACTCTCGATGGTACCACTTTGGCCGGCTGCCGGAACCGTGCTTCGCTATCTCTCCTCCATTAATCTCCTGTTGGCAGGCTTCAATCTGATCTTCGCCTTCCCCCTGGACGGTGGGCGTATCCTGAGGGCGGCTCTATGGGGATGGAGCGGTAACCTGAAGATGGCGACGAGGGTTTCGTCTCAGATTGGTTCAGCCTTCGGATCATTTCTCGTCTTCTTGGGGGTTTTCAGAGTCATCGTCACAGGCAGCCTGGCGGCGGGGCTCTGGCCGGCCCTCATCGGGATATTCCTTCGTTCTGCTGCCAGGGGAGGCTACCAGAATCTTCTCATGAGAAGGGCCCTTGAAGGCGAGGTCGTGGGACGTTTCATGAACCCAGATCCTGTCACCGTGCAGGCATCGCTGTCATTGGAGGATCTGGTGAATCAGTACGTTTATCGCTACCATCATAAGTTCTATCCTATTACCGACAATGGGCAGCTTACGGGATGTGTTTCTACCCGCGAGATCAAGGAAGTCCCAAAGGAGAACTGGCCCCAAAAAACCGTGGGGGAAATCGCGCGGCAGTGTGGACGTGCTGCCACTGTGTCCGTTCACACCGACGCTATGGAGGCCCTCTCACTCATGAAGCGAACAGGGGAGAGTCGGCTTATGGTGACGGAAGGATCACGTCTTCTCGGGATCGTGTCGCTCAAAGATCTCCTGTCCTTTCTGTCTCTAAGGATCGAGTTGGAGGAGGGATGAGCAACAAATGAAATCATACCGTCGCCTCATCGTCGCTGTTGGAGTAGGAGCAGTCTTAGGGCTTTTCTGCATCATTGGCGCAGGCAAACGACTGGGGGTCCAAGGCAATGAGCTTTTTCTGTTGGCGACGTGGTTCAATCGCGTGCTCATCGGATTGGTTGTCGGACTGGCGGGAGACATCAAGATCACGGATGGATGGAAGAATGCTGCAATCCGAGGCGCCGCGATCGGGTTCATTGTAAGCTTTGCTTTCTTCCTATCCACAGCCTTCAAGGATTTACCTGGGTTCATTGCTGGAATAATCTACGGATTCATCGCTGATTTGGTGGCAACAAAGTGGGGTTGAACTGCTACCAAAAACTCGGTGGACCAGGACGCCTCTGACCTGGTCGGCGTGGTAGGGAGAAGCAATCTCTTCTTTTTCCAGCACCGGATCCAAGTCCTTGATTGTTTCCCGAAGGGCCTTCAATGTGTCATAGAAATCAGATTGATCCATGGAAACTCCATCATATTGTGGCATTGGACATCTCAATCTACCAGGATATCAGGTACACAGGGAAGCGCGAATGGATTCCTTGATCATGGGAACCAATGGCGGAGCGACGCTGAGCGTTCTTATTCCGCACTTCAAGAGCTTGGCAACGTGCTTGGGTCGACCCGCAATCTCGCCACATACGGAGAGGGGGATATCTGGCACATCCTCATGTGCTATTTGCATCAGTCTAAATATGGCGTTCGCAGAATGCTTGAAGTATTGCTCCACCGCTGCATTCTCCCGGTCAGCTGCAAATGCATATTGTGTCAGGTCGTTTGTGCCGAAACTGAGGAACTCAGCATGCTCGCCTATCTCTTTGGCCGAGAGGGCAGCGGCCGGCGTTTCTATCATGGCTCCCAGCTTGGGGAGAGTGGAAATCTGCAGTTCTGAGCCCAATTGAATGATGCGTTCCTTTACCGCCGTGACATCGTCTGGCAGCGTAACCATGGGAACCAAAATACTCACGTCGAATTCCTTGGCGAGTTCCAGCAGAGCCCGCAAATGCGTCTCCAGAAGATCGGGATACTCACGAAGCAAGCGGATGCCTCGCCGTCCGAGCGATGGATTGGTTTCCGCCAAGAATTTCAAGAAGGGCAAGGGTTTGTCGGCGCCTATATCCAGAAGGCGTATGCAGACGCTGTAGCCTCTGGCTGCTTCCAATGTGTGGCGCATCTCATCAAGGAGTTCTTCGGTATTGGGCGGCACAACGCATCCCAGATAGGCCCGTTCCATACGGTACAATCCAACGCCTTCTGCGCCGTTTAACATGGCCTTCTGCGTATCATCGCTGCAGCCCACATTGGCAAGTACGGAGACCGTAACATCATCTCTTGTAATGGCAGGGCCTCTAGCACGATCGCGCGCCATGCGATAGGCATGCTGCTTGTCGGCAACCTTCTTCCTGAAGCTGGTTCTCGGTTTCTCCCTGGGACGGATCGTGACGGTTCCTGTGTCTGCATCCACCAGAGCCAATGCTCCGTCGGGCACTATGGACAGCAGATCGTGAATTCCTGAGATGCATGGCAGGCCCATTTCGCGGGCAAACAGAGCCGCATGAGAACCCATGCTCGCGTATTCCAGAAGAACTGCCGCGGTGGATCTGCCCGCGAGAAATACGGTATCGGATGGCAACAAACGCGAGATTGCGAGTACGCAGCCCAGAGGAATCTCGTCCAAAGGGTGAACCGTGATTCCTGCAAGAGCGTTTGACAGACGAACCGAGACGTCCCGAATGTCCTCACCCTTTTCCCTGAACGCCCGCGACTCCATCAACAGGAAGCGTTTCTCCCAGCGAAGGAATACAGTCTTTACGGCGCTGCTCGCGCTGACCAGGTTTTCCGCGATCTCTCTTTTCAATTCGTCCTTCAATGAGGAGTCACCCAGGATGAGTTGATGGGCAGCAAAGACGTTGGCAAGCTTCGAATCGATCTCTTCTTCAACCCGCGTTGACAGAGCAAGAAGATCATCCGAGATCCTTGACGTAGCGACATCGAGACGCGAAAACTCTCCTTCTACGTTGTGTTGCCCTATGCTCTCTGGGGTGTCTATGGGACCAAGTAGATCGTGGTGTATGTGGATCATTCCCTCCGCCAGACCCGGGGAGATCGAAGTCCCTTGGATAATCAGTGTTTCCCCTTGATCAGACATGAGCCCATTCTCCTTGTGCCACTTTGCTTGTGTATGCATACATGCAAACGCCACGAGGCATCTGAGGCAGCCTTTTTCTCCTCAGAGATGTTTGTGACGAGGGCCTCGGTGGTCAACATGAGCGCATCGATACTCGGTGCGTTCTGTATCGTTCATCGTACCACCATCACAAGGTTCTTGCTTTCGTTGCTACAATCGGTAAGGAACGTGCAATCGATCCGGGGCAACATCTGTTCTTTAGAAGGGGGATCTAGATAACGATCACGCTGTTCATCGATCCAAACTCATTTGGAACCTGATCTTGGCAGTTCGGATCCGTCATCCATTCCCCGTCGACAACGAACTTGTATTCATGCTTTCCGTTGGGAAGGCTGACGATCGCCTTGAAGACACCATTCTTGGGATTGTCTTTCATGGGAAACTGAGTTGAATCCCAGCCGTTAAATTTGCCGCACACCGAGACTTGGCTCCCAGGCTGCGCGACAATCTGAAAAGTGGTCCGTTTTCTTCGCTTGGGAGGTGAAATGGCCATCCTGATCTCCTCTCGGTTCGCTGTTTTGGTCGGGGCGTCAAAGTGCATAGGTTGAAATTCATAGAAAGTGTGATGGGAATACCGCACGACATCTATGGGGTATAACCCTACTGTGGGACATCTATAAGGGCTAGCCCGATGGCAGCCAGACATGTCCGGGATGGGAAGGCAGCGTTTCAGGAAAGGATAATACCCTATAGACAGAGAAGAGAAATGACAGGAAAATGGATGGAGATTTGGCTGTCTATTCGCCTTCAAGCGACCTAAGGGGAAGCAGATACTTCTGTAGACACTGAAGGCAATTCGCCCCAAGTGGGTGAAAGGCGGAGTTTGCCATGAAGCAACATGTCAAAGCTGATCTGATCTCATTCTCGAGAGGATATCTGTCTGCTTTGCGAAAGCACATGGACCAGAACCCTCGAGTCAAACTCAACTCGGCAGACAGATTGGGGCGGAAAGCACTGCGTATAGGTTTGGAGACGCTGGATCTCGCCAGAATTCACCAAGAGGCGTTGGTTGTTCTAGTCCCGACGAATTCCTCAGCGCAGACGATGGAGAAGATGCTTGACAGGGCGGAAGGCTTCTTCATGGAGGTCCTTGTTCCAATCGAGAGGACCCATGCATCGGCCACCGAAATCAAGAAGGAATTGAACCACGCGAGTGAGATGCTTGACGAACAATACACTGAACTAGCGGATATGAATAAAAAGTTGGAGCGTGAAATCGAGCAACGAAAGGCGATGGAGGAGGCCCTCAAGAAGAGCAAACAGCACTATAACATGCTCTTGGGACAATCGCAGGAGATGCAGGCAAGATTGAAGCGTCTCTCCCACCAGGTTCTGTTGGCGCAAGAGGAAGAGCGTCAGAAGATCAGTCGTGAGCTTCATGACGAAATCGCCCAAGCCTTAACGGCAATCCACGTCAATCTTGCAGCATTGAAGGCCAAGGCTACGGTCAACACGAAGGATCTCAAGAAGAGAATCTCGACGACGGAACGACTTGTGGCGAAATCAGTGGAAAGAGTGCATGAGTTTGCCTTTGAATTACGCCCCTCCCTGTTGGATGATCTGGGACTCATCCCAGCCCTTTCCTCGCATATCAAAGGCTTTAAAGATCGGACAGGCATTCGGGTGCATTTTGCGGTCAGGGACGCAGGATCGGTCAAGCGATTGGATAGTCTCGAAAGAACGGTACTCTACCGAATCGCGCAGGAGGCTCTCATGAACGTTGACAAACATTCGGAAGCGAGTCTGGTCGAGGTGAACATTAGGAGAGTTCGAAAATCCATTTGTATGGAGATCGTGGACGATGGGAGATCCTTCGATACGAAACGATTCTTGTTCGGCATGAGAAAGAAACACTTGGGATTGATCGGTATGCAGGAACGGGCGGAGATGGTGGGGGGCACCCTCACGATCGAAGCTGTTCCGGACAAAGGTACCAAGATCAGGACCCAGATTCCCTTGGGCGACAAGCGGCGCTGATCAGATCGCGGCAAGTTGTACTACTGTTGTATCATAATGCTTATGGAAAAAATCGACGTCGTTTTGGCCGAGGATCACAGAGTCGTACGGGAAGGACTTCGGGCGTTGCTGGAAGCCGAAGGCGATATCGAGGTGGTCGGTGAAGCGGCAAACGGTCGGGAAGCTGTAAGACTGACGAAGAAACTCCGTCCCTCGGTCGTCGTTATGGACATCGCTATGCCTTTGCTCAACGGACTAGAGGCTACCCGGCAGATCTGCAAGGTCATTCCTGACGCCAAAGTCCTCATTCTCTCCGCGCACAAGGATGACGAGTACATTCTGCGAGTGGCCCAGGAGGGGGCGATTGGATACCTGACCAAGCAGGAGTCGGGTGCGAAGCTCTGCAATGCGATTCGGGCAACAGTCCAAGGTCGTAGCATTTACAGTTATGCCATTTTCGATCGACTCCACGAGCTGGACGAGATATCGAATGTCCGCCTAACTTCGCGCCAGGCGGAGGTGCTGCAACTCGTTGCCGAAGGCAAGGCCAATAAGCAGATTGCTGACCAGCTTGAAATCTCCATCAAGACGGTCGAGAAACACAGACAGAATCTCATGAAAAAACTTGGCCTCCATGACACCGCTGGTCTGACTCGATACGCCATGGCCACTGGGTCCATTGCACCCGACTAGGCCATCCGTGAAGCGGATGCGACGGTCACCATTCTCTTCACTTTACCTTTCTCCTCCGTGAGATGCTGAGCGAAAATCGATCCCTGCCCCGTGACCCGTCTCAAGACTCCATCGTTCTTCCTCCACGCGGAGCTTGTGGATGGTTCCATCATCAAAGAGAATCTCCGCGCTGATCTTCGGGCCAGAATCGAGGGAACGGAAATCTCGAACCGGAAGTTCTTGGCCCGGCCTGGTCGGATAAAGAAGATAAAGCGCGTGGTGAGAACATTTTGTCTGCCAACTGAATCGGGCCACCGGCATGGGAACCCGGTTCCCCAGGTTGTGGATTCCCTTCCATCCCAGGTAATAGGGTTCTTCTTGTCCCTTCACGATTTCAGACGAGATTTCGTTCGGTCCGAGGATGAGCAGATGGAGATTGGCATCGTCGCCCAGGGTCCTCGCGTAGTTGTCCCGCGCCTGGGCGTCTTCCGTTCCCAGGTGAAAGAGGGCCTCGAACTCGTGTTCTTGTTCATCCGCCACGTGAAACCGGTCCAACACCAACCAGTAGCTGGGTTTCACGAAAAGAATGCTCCTGACCTGCGTGATGGTTGGGTCTCTTCGCGTGCCAAATCCATGGTCATAGACTCCTTCACAAAAATCATATGTCTCCTCGGTGATCCAGGGATTGTCTTGCGGCTTGTCATTGACATAGAGCTCTCTGAGTCCCCTCCGGTACTGTCCTTCCCCATCCACGAATACCGTGTTGTGCGCGCGAGCGCTCAGGACATAACTCCTCATGGGGGATTGCTCGTACTTGTAACTTCCCACGTCCACGAGAAGGTCCTTGCCGTAGCCTTGGATCAGGAAGGCGAGCTTGTCCTCGTGTTGATGTCCCATGCCAAAGGGTCCCACATCGAAAAACAGGTAGACATCTTCCCTGCCCCAACCCGACCGCATGACAGCCCATCCAGACCACGGAAAGAAGCAGGAAAGTCGGTGCGGAGGCTTGCCCTCCTTGCCCTCGGTGGCCACCCATCGAAAATCCTCTCTTTCCGGGAAATATTTCAGGGCCTGGCTGAGCGTGCCGGGTACATCCACATGCCAGGCGTCGTTGACATGGGGCAAGGTCCTGTCCGGCATCATGGCCCACATGCCCGCTTCCCACATGCGCTGCAGCTTTTCGATGTAATCGGACGGAATTTCCAGATCGTTATGGAGACACAACTCGGCCAGGCCCAGAAAATTCCTGAGTGCCACGTAATGATACCCGGTGCTGAGTTCCTTCTGGAGTCCATCAGGATAAACCTGTTCCTCCAATTCGGCGTACAGTCTTTCGATCGCGTCGTCGCGCCAGGCCTTGGCTCGTTGGAACTCCGGGAAAAGGATGCCCACGTGGCCCATGCCATTGGCTTCCATGGTCAACCAGTTTCCTTTGGTGGGAAATCTGTGCAGATAGTCGGCCTGTTCCGCCATGGACTTGATCATCAAGACGACGTCATCGTCCGTGAAATGGGGAGAGGACAAAAAGAAATAGAAGGCGTGGGGCCAACTGCCCGAGAGACGAATCCCGCATTCGATGGTCCGCCACCGCGATCCTATCCCGTTCATCACCTTCTCCGGACAAGGATTGGCGTGGATCCAGCTTTGCAACTCCCACACGAAATGCTTGGCGTATTTCTCGTCCCCGGTGTCCCAGTAGGCCTTGCCCAGGGAATGCCACCAACTGAACCGTCCAAACTGCCAGGTCCACTCCGGATCGAAGGGATCCGTGGGGTTGGCGGTCCAGTCGATCGTTTCCTCAAAGGTTAGGGCCTGTCCGGCTACGGTGTAGGTTCTGGACAGGGCCTGATCGGCCCTGCCAGTCTCCGTGTCTTTGGGTCGAATCCCGGATTCTGGCTTTTCACGCCAGTCCCGGAAGAAGCGAGGTGTGGCTCTTTCCTTGAGGTGAATCACGAAGGCGGCCTTGGCACCTTCAAGGTCTCGCTCCGAGATACGATCCTTGACGTGCTCCAATCCGGGATGATCCAGGTCCAGCGCGTCAAAGAAGGCGCTGTCGCTCATCCGAGGTCCTTGCATGATGTCCTCCTGTCCCCGAGTCTGTCCAGCGAGATTCACCCAGGTCCAGAAAATAGTGAGAACGGCTCCACATGTTCGGCGTCGCATGATCCTCCCATGCTACCACAACCGCTTGGGACCATGCCTATGTTCCACCGGACAGGGACGACCCGAGGAACCGAGCTCAAGCTCGGTAGTTGGCCCGCCCCTGAACCCGGCCAGACAATTCACGCACTCCTCGCCAGCCCTCTATCATCTAAGATCAGATCGCTTTCACTGAATATTTACGTTGGAGAGATGTGTTGAACCGCGCGAATTGGGTTGGGCTTTTTAATGGATCCGTTCCATCCGGCAGGCGACATTGAACGGTGGGTCGGGTTGACGCAAAGACAACGCAAAGAGATCTTGGCAAAGAGAAGCCAGTGTGATAGCCTTTCTAACATGGTTAAGGGATTCTGGGAGAGTCAAACGCGAGCTTTCCTGGGAGGAATACCTGGGAGACCCCCGAAAGGCCGGCGAGGGAACACGACAGCCAGGGACAAAAATACTTGGCAAGAGGGAGGAAGAGGGATGCCTCTGTTCCTACATAGATAAGAGTGGCTGTGAACTAGATCTGCAATAGACGGTCTGTCTTGAATGCTTTCTCCAAATAGAGAAAAAACCAAAGGAGTTTTGGGGTGAGAAGCAGAGGAACGAAATGGGCGATCGCCGCATTGATGTTGACCGGTAGTTGCAACCTCTATGCAGATCCAACGGTCACTGGCAGCTTGGTTTCGTGGGGAAATGATAGTGCAGGCAAGGTGAGCCAGACCCCGGGAGGAACAGGCTTCGTTGCGGTTTCGGCAGGGGGGGGTCACAGTGTGGCACTGAAAAACGACGGGAGCTTGGTTTCGTGGGGATGGGATGAAGATGGTCGGGTGAGCCAGACCCCTGAAGGAACGGACTTCGTGGCGGTTTCGGCAGGGGGAGGGCATAGTGTGGCACTGAAGAGCGACGGGAGTCTTGTCTCGTGGGGAAATGATAGTGCAGGCCAGGTGAGCCAGACCCCGGGAGGAACGGGCTTCGTTGCGGTTTCGGCCGGGGGAGGTCACAGCGTGGCGTTGACAAGCGACGGGAGTCTTGTCTCGTGGGGAAGGGATAAAGACGGCCAGGTGAGTCTAACCCCTGGCGGAATGGATTTCGTTACGTTTTCGGCAGGATACAATCACAGCGTGGCGCTGAAGAGCGACGGAAGTCTGATCTCGTGGGGAGGGGATGAGTATGGCAAGGTGAGCCAGACCCCTGGGGGAACGGACTTCCGGGCGGTTTCGGCAGGAGCCAATCACAGCATGGCACTGAAAAACGACGGGAGCTTGGTCTCGTGGGGAAGGGATAAAGATGGTCAGGTGAGCCAGACTCCGGCAGGAACGGGCTTCGTTGCGGTTTCGGCAGGGGGAGGGCACAGCGTGGCGTTGAAGAGCGACGGGAGTCTGATCTCGTGGGGATGGGATGAGTATGGCCAGGTGAGCCAGACCCCTGAAGGAACGGACTTCGTGGCGGTTTCGGCCGGGATGTTTCACAACGTAGCGTTGAGAATCGACGGGAGTCTTGTCTCGTGGGGAAATGACATATACAAACTGGTGAGCGAAACCCCTGAAGGGACAGACTTCGTGGCGGTTTCGGCAGGGTGGTGGGGTCACAGCGTGGCACTGAGAAGCGACGGGAGCCTGATCTCATGGGGATGGGATGAGTACGGCCAGGTGAGCCAGACCCCTGAAGGAACGGACTTCGTGGCGGTTTCGGCCGGGGGAGGGCATAGTGTGGCACTGAAGAGCGACGGGAGTCTTGTCTCGTGGGGAGATGATTATGCGGGCCAGGTGAGCCAGACCCCGGCAGGAACAGACTTCGTTGCGGTTTCGGCAGGGGGAGGGCATAGTGTGGCACTGAAGAGCGACGGGAGTCTTGTCTCGTGGGGAAGTGATTACTGGACCCCGGGAGGAACAGACTTCGTGGCGGTTTCGGCCGGGGATAATCACAGTGTGGCACTGAAAAACGACGGGAGCTTGGTCTCGTGGGGAAGTGATTTCCATGGTGTGGTGAGTGATACCCCTGGGGGAACGGACTTCCAGGCGGTTTCGGCAGGGGATGATCACAGCGTGGCGTTGAAGAGCGACGGGAGTCTTATCTCGTGGGGATGTGATTGGGCGGGTGAGGTGAGCCAGACCCCTGAAGGAACAGGCTTCGTGGCGGTTTCGGCCGGGAATGATCACAGCGTGGCATTGAAGAGCGACGGGAGTCTGGTTTCGTGGGGAGATGATGATGCAGACCAGGTGAGCCAGACCCCTGGGGGAACGGGCTTCGTTGCGGTTTCAGGTGGAGTGAGGTTCAGCGTTGCCATAAGACGGGTCTGGACCGATACCGGGTGGCTTATGGCAAACGGGGATAGTAGTTCTTCGATCTGTGGGATGGTGTTATATGGAAAGGATGACCCGATTCGAGGAGGGGTGGCTGGACTTCCGGCCAGCGTGGAGCCGGCCAGGGATCATGTGCTGGTCCATTTCGCCTCGGATGCTACCTGGTGGACCGGGATCGCGGTGGCCAATCCCAATGCGGCACAAGCAGAGGTTACGGTGACGATCTATGACAGCTATGGACAACTTCTAAGCGCGCCGGCGAATTGGGTCGTGCCCTGTTATGGCAAGGTGGCGCAAACGGTGAGCGGGATCTTGTCCGGACAGATCGGTAGCGGTTGGATCAAGGTGCAAAGCGACGTGGACGTCGTTGCGTTCGGCGTGTATGGGAATTCGGGGACAGGGGCATTGGGAGCCCTTCCGAACTCGCCCTTGGCCGAGAGCCTGGTGCTTCCACATTTCGTGGTGAACAATGCCTGGTGGACCGGCGTGGCGATCGTCAATCCTGGGACTGTTCCGTGCGATGTGACGCTGAGTGCGTACCAGGCCAATGGCGTCTTGATCGAAGAGGTCGATCGGACGATCCAGCCCATGAGCAAGACACTGAGCATGACGCAGGGACTTTTTCCCTTGACCGAGGGGAAGGATGGATGGATCCTGGTACAGAGTTGCTCTCCAGGGGTCCCGGTGGCTGCCTGTGTGGTGTATGGGAGTAAGAACGTGACCCCGGCCAAGCTGGCGGCGCTGTCGGCAATGCCGAGCGATACGAACATCAACTTTTCGGGTTTCATGAGCGATGGGAATTGGTGGACCGGGATCGCGCTGGTCAATCCGTCTGGAATGGACGCGAACATCACGATGACGGCGTATGGTCCGGATGGCACAACGATCGACACGGTGTATTCCATACTGCCTGTGGGCAACAAGACCCTGGGTTTTGTCCATCATCTGTTGGATCTTGGCGCAAACACCATGGGCTGGCTGCAAGTGAACTCGGATCAACCGATCGTGGGAATACAGATCCTGAACGCCAACGACGAGATCAACAGAGCCTGGGGCATGGCTGGCGTGGAAGCGCAGGCGTCGGGGAATCGGATCTATATGACGCATTATGCGGTCCAAGCTCCTTGGAGGACTTTCTTTTCCATGGCCAACCTTTCCCCGGGAAGTCCGGCGACAGTCGAGATTCAGGCGCTTTCGAGCGACGGGAACGTGGCCGGGGTGGTTCGAAAAGACCTTTCGGCCCAAGGCAGGCTTTGGGATCATGTTCGCGACTTGTTTGGAAGATGAAGTCCGGGCAGGAGAGGGCCAGCGGCAATTCTGTCGGCATCGAAGTCTCGGTCCCCAAGATAGAGGATGGACGAGGTTTGCGAAAGGGTAAATATTCAGTGAAAGCGATCCAGAGACAAACCGTCGTGGGAAGAGACAGAGATGCTGTTCTCTCACTTCCTTCCTTCGGTGCGTTAGAATGCCGTGATACGCACCTTGGAAGTGAAATCCCCTCCCAGATGCCGAATGTGCATTCGGCGTGGGAGGGGATTTCAAACCGTTCGAAAACAGCATCTCTGTCTCTTCTCCGCCAAGGGCTG